>Ga0209965_1000583_pt1 | contig 12993 bp, 12 predicted proteins | sample SalPon2_B_H2O_MG_FD_185707 | JGI IMG/M metagenome (GOLD analysis project Ga0209965, IMG submission 185707) | Salt pond water microbial communities from South San Francisco under conditions of wetland restoration - Salt Pond MetaG R2_B_H2O_MG... | ecosystem: Environmental > Aquatic > Non-marine...
CTCGGCGTCTCCGTCGCCAGCGGGACTGACCTCGCCGCCGACGCCGCCGACGCGGTCCTCTTAGAGGACCGACTGAGCGCGATCCCTGAGCTGTTCGCGGTGACGCGCGGGACGAATCGACGGATCAGAGAGAACCTCGGGTGGGCGTTTGCGTACAATGCGGTCGCCATCCCCCTTGCGATCACGGGCGTGTTGAATCCGCTTCTCGCTGCGATCGCCATGGGGACGAGCAGTATCCTCGTCGTGAGCAACTCCTCGCGGGCGGTGTTCGACGCAGAGTGAGCCGCCAGCGGGCCCGCTACGACGAGACGTACGGTCGCACCGCGCGAACGATCGCGTCAACGTCGTAGGCGTCCTCGGTCAGATCAAAGACGACCACACCGTCGACGCGTACGATAAAGACCCCATCATCACCGGTCACGAGCGCGGCTTCGGCTATCGACTCGCCGAACTGGGTGAGTATCGCGCGCGAGACGTCCACGGCTCTGTTCAACATCCCACACGGCACACAGTACTCGACTTCGACGCGAGTCATAGGGACAAGAGGCCCGCCAGCCGGTTCAACCGCTCGCTCTCAGACGACGAGTGCATCGAAGACGACCGCGAACAAGAGGAGGCCAAGGTAGGCGTTCGACGCGTGAAACGCCCGGAACGCGGCCGACTCGGTCTGCTCGTAGTGGAGCCGAACGACGGCCCAGAGGAACACCGCACCGAGGACGACGCCGACGAGTGCGTAGAGGCCGCCGAGCGGCTCGGCGACGAGCGCGAGCACCGCCGCAGCCACGAACGTGGCACCGAGGTACCAAAGGATGTGCCGGCGGGTGGCCGTCTCGCCGTGGACGACCGGCATCATCGGGAAGCCCCCGCGCTCGTAGTCGTCTTTGTACGCCAGCGCGAGGTTATAAAAGTGCGCCGGCGTCCAGAGGAATATCACCGCCGCGAGCAGCAGGCCGCCGCCGCCGACCTCGCCGGTAACCGCCGCCCAACCGATCATCGCGGGAAGCGCGCCGGCAGCCCCACCGAGGACCGTGTTTTGGACCGTGTTCGGCTTCAAGATCAGCGTGTATACGACGCTGTAAAACAGGATCGCAACCAGGCCAAGCGCGGCTGTTAGCGGGTTCACACTCCAGAACAGCCCGAGTGAGACGACCGTCAGGAGGCCGCCGAACGCGAGCGCACGGGGAACCGGAACGAGGTCGGTCGCCAGCGGCCGATCGCTCGTCCGCTGCATCCGCTTGTCCACGTCACGCTCGAGAACGTGATTGAATGTGCCGGAGGCACCGATGGAGAGTGCGCCACCAGCGAGGGTCGCGGCGACGGTTCGCGAGGTGAATCCGGGGCCACCAGCGAGCGCCATGCCCGCGGCGGCGACGAGACAGAGTAGCCACATCAGCCGTGGCTTCATTAATCGGAAATACGCAGCTGCGGTGGCCCGGAGACGCGGAATCGTCGCCTCGGGAATGGACGGCTCTGGTGCCGCCGTCGCCGGCGGGAGGTTCGACTGGCCGGGCTCGAACGTCGATGGTGCGTCGGACGGGTCACCCGTCTCGGCCTCGAGCCACCACGCGAGCGCGGCGATGACGCTCCCGAAGATGACGAGTCCAAGGACGAGATGGACGAGCCCAACAGAGACCGTCACTCCCGATATCGACAGCGACTCCGTCCCGAGTGCGACGAGCGCGCCAAGGCCAGCTTGTGCCGGAAAGAGCAACAGCGCGAGGAGGATCGACCCACGAACGCGCAGGTCCGTGCGCTGGCGCCACGCGAGCACCGCGGCAGCAAGGACCGCGACGCCGACGACAGCCGCGAGTACTCGGTGTCCGAGTGCGATCCAGCCGCTCGCGTCGGCTGGAAGCGCCGTCCCGCCGCCGCACGCGGGCCAGCCACGACAGGCCGCTGCGGCATCTGTCAGCGACGTCGTCGCGCCCACAACGACGAGGAGATAGACGCCGATGGCCGTCGCACCGAGGAGCACGGGGAAGCGGTCGGAAATCGTCACTGCGAGTGAGTTGGGTGTGCGATCATATATTTCCCGCGCTTCACAGAATCGAGATCGGTCGACGACGGCACGGGCGGTTCGGGAGAAGACTCACCCGCGGCGCTCGAGGACCCGATCGATGATGTCGCCGGTTGAGAGAAGCTCGTCGTCGTGGCGGGGTGGCCGAGCGGAGGCGCGCTCGACGCGACACCCGAGACCTCGCGCCTCGAGCGCGGCGGCGATCGCCGACTCGTCGTGGTGTTGGTCAAAGCCGAGCACGATGACGTCCGGGTCGATCTTCTCGATGGGAACGAAGATGTCATCGGGGTGGCCGAGGTGGGCCCGATCCACGGCAGCGAGCGCCGCGACCATGTCGCGTCGCTGGCGGTCGGCGAGGATCGGACTCGGCTTGTGTGTGACGTTCTCGCGGCGGGCGACGATAACGTGGAGTTCGTCGCCGTACTCGGCCGCGTCTTCGAGATAGTGGACGTGCCCGGGGTGAAGCAGGTCGAACGTGCCCTGTGCGACGACCCGCGTCATCGGAGCCACGAGAAAAAGCCGCCGCGGTTGGTTTCGTCGTCGAGCTCACGGTCGATGTCGGCTTGCGTGAAATCGAAGAAGTGCTCGTCGGCCATCTCGACATCGAGCACCTCAAGCGATCGCTGGGCGCCCCCGGCGTCGAACGCCTTCCAGTCGCCCCAGCCGTACGGGGCACCGAGAATGATATGGACTGATCCCTGCCCGAACGTCGCGAGGTCGGCATCGCTTGGACGAAGCACCCCATTCGGGTGCGAGTGGACGGATCCGACGGCGCGAAGATCGTTCGGCTTCATGTGCGTCCGAACAGACGCGCTTCGCGGAGTTGACTCCGTCCCGGGAATAACGAGGACGTCTGTGATCACCTGCCCCGCCCGGTCGAGTCCGACCGTCTCGGCGTCGTCGGCGCGGAGGAATCCCATGTACTCGTCCGGATGGGATTCCGCGGCGGCCTCAAGGACGAACTCCATCGTCTCCCGGGCGATCCCGAGGAGCTCGTCCGACCGGAAGAGTCGCATGTGAGACGGAACTCGCCGTCGACTCATATGGGTTCCGGACCGTCGACCCCGGTGACGACGTTGGGCACTGGCTCAGTAAGCTGTAAGACAACTGTCAGACAACAACGTCGCCTATGCTGACAGAACAATCACATGATCGAGGAGCACCCACATGATCGAGGTCCCGAGTCGGACGCGACGAAGATAACAAGGTTAACACCGAGTGCTGTCGAACGTCGTGTATGAGCGACAACATCGCCGGGGATTCCGGCACGCGGGACGATTCGAGTCCCGAACCCGACGCAGCAGGCGCGGAGGGGACGACAGACGACCGCCCGGTCGTCTACGACCTCGCACCAGACTGCACGCTCGAAGACGTCGAGACCGAGGCACTCTACCACGCTGTCGTCAACGGAGTCGTTGAGTACGGCATCTTCGTGGACGTCTCTGACGGGGTCTCAGGACTGGTCCACGAGTCGAATCTTGACGGACAGTACACCGTGGGCGACCAGTTGATCGTCCAACTGACCGACGTGCGCGAGAACGGGGACGTGGCGTTCGACGAGGCAGATCTAGCGGAGTACAGCACAGAGACCGTGGCGCACGAGCCCACCATCTCTCGGGTACGGGGGCTCGTCACCGGCGATCAGGTGACTGTCGAAGGAGAAGTCGTCCAGGCGAAACAAACGGGTGGCCCGACCGTCTTCGGCGTGGCCGACGCCTCCGGTGTCGTCTCGTGTGCCGCCTTCGAGGAGGCAGGCGTGCGGGCGTATCCGTCGATATCCGTCGGCGACATGGTCCATGTCACCGGAACCGTCGAGACCCGCGAAGGGGGACTCCAACTCGAGGTTGAGTCGCTGACGGCGCTCGCTGGTGACCGCGCCGAGACAGCCCGTGAGCGATTCGAGTCGGCACTTGACGACGCGGCGGCACCCGAAGCCGTCGATCCCCTCGTCGAGTGGGAAGCATTCGAGTCGATTCACGACGACCTCCACGCGCTCGCCGAGCGGCTCCGCCGGGCGGTGCTCGCTGGCCGGCCGATCCGCGTGCGACACCACGCCGACGGGGATGGGATGTGCGCTGCGATTCCTCTCCAGCTGGCGCTCGAGCGCTTCGTTCGCGACGTTCACGAGGACCCCGACGCCGCCAGACACCTCTTTAAACGCCTCCCGAGCAAGGCGCCCTACTACGAGATGGAAGACGTCACGCGGGACCTCACCTACGCGCTCGAGGGGCGCTCGCGACACGGACGAAAGCTCCCGTTGTTGCTCATGCTCGACAACGGCTCGACCGAAGAGGACGTGCCAGCGTACCAGAATCTCGCTCACTACGACATTCCGATCGCGGTAGTCGATCACCACCACCCTGACCCGGATGCGGTCGCACCGCTGCTCGACGCCCACGTCAACCCCTACCTCCACGGCGAGGACTACCGAATCACGACTGGGATGATGTGTGTCGAGCTCGCCCGGCTCGTCGACCCATCGATCACCGACGAGCTCAGACACGTTCCGGCTGTCGCCGGGCTCTCCGACCGGTCGAGAGCCGAGGTGATGGGTGCGTACGAGGAGCTGGCCGCAGACGCCGGCTACGACCGTGAGGACCTCCTCGACGTCGGCGAGGCACTCGACTACGCCGCCCACTGGCTCCGCTACGCCGAGGGGAAGACGCTCGTCAACGACGCGCTCAACGTCGGCTGTGACGACGACACACGCCACGAGGAGCTCGTCGCGTTTCTCGCCGAGCGATCCGAGCGTGACGTAGAGCGGCAGCTTGAGGCGGTCGACGAACACGTCGAACACGAGCGGCTCGCCTCCGGTGTACACCTCTACCGAATCGACGTTGACGAGTACGCACACCGGTTCACCTACCCTGCGCCCGGAAAGACGACCGGTGAGCTCCACGACGCGAAAGTCGAAGCGACCGGAGACCCGGTCATCACTATCGGGTACGGCCCGGACTTCGCGGTGCTTCGCTCGGACGGCGTCAGACTCGACATTCCGACGATGGTGACGGAGCTTGATGAGGAGCTGCCCGAGGCGGGTGTTTCCGGCGGCGGCCACCTCGTCGTCGGCTCGATCAAGTTCGTGAAGGGGCGGCGAGAAGCGGTCATCGACGCGCTCATCGGGAAGATGGCGAACGCGGAGATCGACGAGGCGCTCTCGGCGGCGGCGGTCCCCGAGAAGTGAGCGGCCGACGAGGCCTCGACCGCCGACGCGCTCGACAGCGGTCGCTCACGCGAACGCGACCTCCCGTCGCGTGACGACGATGGCGATTCCGAGGGTTACCAAGAGCCCGGCGAGCATCCCGACTGGGAAGTGGACGCCGCCGCCACGCCAGTCGGCCGCGTACGTTCGGGCGTAGAAGTCGGCAACGGCCGCGTTTTCGACTGCGAGAAGCACCTCTCGGTTTCGTGTCGTGGCTCCCTCGTTCCAATTAAGACTCCCAACGATCGCAGAGTCGTCGATAACGAGTCCTTTGGCGTGGACCTTCTCGTACCGGCTCCGTGGCTCCGCGATGGCGATCGCTATGGGCTCGTCCGACAGTGCTTCACGAAGCGCTCGATTCCGGTCGTGGTCGTACCAGGCGTTCGAGAGGAGCAGGTGGACGTCGACACCCCGGCTGGCCGCTCTACGGAGCGCCTGAACGATCCGGCCCTCCGGCCCACCGGTGCGGGGGACCACCGCGAGGACGCGCTCGTCTGCCGCGTCGATCCGCGCGACAATCCGGTCGCCGGCGTTATCGGGGGCGGTGAGAAGCTCGACGTCTGCGGTGGTCGCCGGAGGCGGCGAGAATCGTGCCGGGTACGGCTGACCGGAGGTGAGGATACCACCCTGATCACGGGGAGCCGGGTGTGCGGGACCATGGACAGACGTCGTCGCCCGAAAGGACGTCCACGACAGGGTGTCAGCGCCTCCAGCATCGTTTGTGAACAGTGAAGCGAGGTCGTCGGCGACGCGTCGGTCGTCGACCACCACGCCCCAGCCGCGGCTCGAGTTCCCGCCGGTGCCCGACCGTTTCCAGTTCTCTGTGAGCACGACTGCGCTGTCGTCGACGACGGCGTACTTCGCGTGGTGAAAGCGGAATCGTCTCGGAGTACCATCGAACACGCGGACGGATATTCCGGCGGCGACAAGTCGGTCTGCGACGCGGGCGCCGCGCGCGGGAAACCCACCAACAGGCGTTCCCTCCACGAGGACGCGCACGTCAACCCCACGGGCTGCCGCCTCGATGAGGTGGTCGGCGACGCGTTCGGACTCGACGGTGTACCCGGCGAGGTAGAGCCGGTCCGACGCGGTCGTGAGCACCTCGACCGGGACGTGCGGCGAATCCGGGAGCACGAACGGCCTCACGGTGGCGCCCCCTACGTGCTTTGGACCGCGGGGCTCGTAGCCGTCTGGTCGCCACTCGTTCCACGCGGCGCGCCACCGGTACCCCTCGCGAGCACGGTCGTACGCGACGACGTCCACGGCGACGCCGTCACGGCGAAGCACGATCCGCTCGTCCGTTGTAGCGAGCGGGAAGTACGAATCGGGTCGAACCACCTCGAGAGACCGACCCGCGAGGTGGGGCCTCGTGTCAGCGGGGTGCATCGAAATGGCGACTGTGCCGCTGACGGTCGCTGGTATCGACGCGGTGTAGTAGCCGTCCGTAAGCGACCAGTTGCCAGACGCTGGAAGCCGAATAATCAGGTACTCGCCCCGATCCTGGTGTGCAACCGGGTTCGGGTACAGCTCGAGGATGCGAGGATCAGAACCGGTCGCGCCCGCGGTTGGATGGTCGCCGTCGTCGGATGCTCCGGTGAGTTCGCTGCCCGCTCGCTCTGTGACTGCCGTATCGGCTGCGGTAGCGCCGACAGCCGGCACGGTCGCTGCGAGCACGACGCTGGCGACGAGGAGTGCACTGAGCGCGGGGCGGAATCGAGCCAGGTGCAGCACACGGGTGGTGGCCGCGGTTTCAGGAATAAATTCTCGGGTCGAGATCCGGGCGTGGGCGCAGACCAAACCGAGGCCAAAGCGAGCTGTTTGGGTGTATGACGATGTCGCGTCTTAGGCCGTCTGTGCCGCCGCGTCGAGCGCTGACTGCGCCTTCTCGGCCTCCGTCTGGACGACGAAAGAGTGCTCATCAGCGTATTCGGCGACGATCTCGAGCGCATCACGGGTCCCGATCTGGCGGAGAGCCCAGCCGGCGGCGGCACGAACGTCGTCGTCGGGGTCCGTCGCGAGCGTCTCAGCGAGCGGGTCGACGGCGCGGGTATCACCGATCATCCCGAGTGCACGGGCCGCGTATGGGCGGACGTGGTCGTCGTCCATGGAGAGCTTCGCCGCGAGTGGGGCGACGGCGTCGGTCGAGCCGATTTCACCGAGCGCTCTGAACGTAGCCTTCTGGAGCTGCGGGTTCGAGTCCTCGTCGACGTATTCGACGAGCGTCTCGACGGCCTCTGTGGCCGCCATCTTGCCGAGGATGCGGATCGCCGTCTCGTCGCGTTTACCGGCTCGGCCGAGCAGCTCTTCTACCGATTCGGGCGTCTTACCGCGCTTGCCCATTCGCTCAAGCGACTCGAGACAGTGATCTTCCATGAACTCCGAGCCGAGGGCGTCGAGCGCGAGGAGGATCATGTCGACGTTGCCGCGGGTCTCGTGTTCTTTCAACGCGGCCCACTCGACCGGGAAGTCCTTGTAGTGGCCGAGCACGTCGTAGTAGCCCTGCGCACGGAGCTGTTCGTGTGTCTCGAGGTCGTCCCACTCTTCGGCGTCGTTGAGCGCCGTCTCGAGGGTGTCTGCTGCATCGACGAGCGCCGCGATGGTCGCCGCGTCGTCATCCGGGTCAAGCCCGGCGTCCGCAACCGCCTCGGCGGCCGTGTCGAGGGCAGCCGTTAGCCCAGCGACTACGTCGGCGGGTTCGACGTCCTCAGTGTCGGCTGTGATCACCGCGTCGTCTGTAGCCGCTTTGTCGTCGACGAGGTCGGTGTCCAGCGCTGCTGTCGCGTCGGCGAGAAACGTCTCGACTGCTGCTGACGCATCGGTGCGACCGGCCGCGGTCCACTCGGTGTCGTCGAGTGTTTCGACCGCGGTGTCGATCGAGGCGATAACGTCGGCCGCGTAGGGGCCGCGGACCGCCTCAACGTCGGTGCGAATCGACTCGATCGCTGTTTCGAGCTCGTCACGAGGAGCATCGGCGTCCTCGTCGTCCTCGTCCGGTTCGGGGAGGTCGGCATCCGCAACCGCATCGGCCGCGTCGTCAAGGAGGGCGTCGACGTCGTCGAGAGCGGGTTCAGTCTCGGCGTCCTCAAGAACCGCCTCGATCTCCGCGAGGTATTCGGTTAGCGATTCCTCGGTCGCCTCGTCGGGGAGCGCCGGGGCAGTCGCGTCGGGCTCGTCGGTCACCGCGTCGTCGGCGGTAACCGCATCGTCGGCCGGCTCGTCGTCGCCGTTGCTCATATACCCGTACGGTGCGCGCGTCGCGCATTAAGCCGTTTCCCTTCCCGTCGCGCCCGAATCCGCTGACAATGACGGTGGTAACGATAGCAAGTAATCGCGATAATCTGAAAACAAAATTTTCACTTGTCGAAACCTGAGTTCACATAGTAGAAACGACTAAGTGGGTGGCGCTCCTTTGTTGGGATGTCATGAGCACGCAAAAGCAGGCCCGCCAGCCGTACGGTGAGGTCAACGAGAGCGAGGCGCTCCGGATTCCCGAGGAGAAGGCCGAGCAGCTGGTCGATGCGCTGAACACCGACCTTGCGGCCACCTACGTACTGTACCACCAGATCAAAAAGCATCACTGGCTCGTTGAGGGGGCCGAGTTCCTCGGTGTTCACGAGTACCTCGGAGAGGTTGCTGAGGATCTTGAGGAGAACGCCGACGAGCTCGCCGAGCGAGCACAAGCGATTGGCGGTGTCCCGCTCTCAGGGGGCGCGAACTACGAGGAGCACGCGCCGGTGACCCCTGAGGACGCCGACGCGTACGACATCCGGCCGTCACTTGAGAACGACCTCGAGCTGTTCGGCGAGATAACCGAGATGCTTCGTGAGCACGTCCAGCTAGCGCGGAGTCTCGGTGATTACGGCACCGAAGAGGTGTTCCGTGAGGTCCTCGAGGACGTCGAAGAACACGGCCACCACATCGAGCACTACCTCGAAGACGACACGCTCGTCACCCAAGGCTCGCTCGAATAGTCGGTCAACGTGGCGTTCAGCATTCGTATTTTTCACACGGTGAGCGACCGCTCTGTGTCGAAGTATCGCCAATCACACGAACACGGCGGACCGACCCGGTCGTGAGCAGTGGCCGACAATCACACAGGGCAAAGCGAACACACACCTTCTGCGGTGGCGCGCGCCTTGCGGACCGCGGCAGCGTGTCCGCAAGCGCGTGCGAGGGATGAGCGAGTCGCCGCAGGCGACGAGTGAATCGGTTGGGGAGGATGTGGCTAACGGGTGTCCGGAGGTCGTGCAGTCGTATTCACACACGTTCCACCGTCGTGTGCGAGCGAATCGGCCCGGGAGGGTGTGGCGGCAACTGGTGTCCGGAGGTCACAGATTCATCGTGTCGACCACACAACCACATCCGTACAGAATCGGTTGGGGAGGGTGTGGCTAACGGGTGTCTGTGTGTCGCACAGTCGTCTCAGTCATACACCAACCGTCATACGCGTGCGAAATTGGTTAGAGAAGGTCTGGCTGAACGTGCGCTTAGGTGTCGCGTGGTCATCTTGGTCATACACCCAAGACGAATTCCCGTCGCACTCGCAGGTATCGGCTACGCCGGTGTAGTTGTAATGGTATTTTGACAGCATCGGCGACGACTGCCGTACCCGATCGGGATTCCGTATACCACCATGCAATTTCCTCTCTGGATCGTGTCCAAATAGGGGTAGGGCAATACGGTGGTCCAACTCGCCTTGATCCTCGTGTTGACCTACCTCTATCTGAACACGCTGTCTGAATCGGTCATGACACGGCAACAACAGCGGACTGAGCGTACACATACACGGGACATCTATCCCGCTCAGTTATCTCGAATCACCATGATCTTCACCCGATTTACCCCGTCAAAGTCACGAAGGCGGTAGGTCAACTCCCGAACACGTTCGCCGGGTCCCTGACAGAACAAGGATTCAAGACACCACTCTCCCTGGTGGGTGTGACTCGTGTTGAGAATCACGTCCTGATAGTCGTGTTGGACACCGTGGAGTTCCCCTATCACCTCGTGATGGCGGTAGTCGAAGGCGACGAGCGCGATGACGTCCTCGCTGAGGTCTTCGAGCCGAGAATGCGACTCAATATACTCCTGCATCGCTTCACGGACGGCCCGGGATCGGTTGTCCAACCCTTCGTCCTGCCAAACCTGATCGAACTCGTCGACCACCGCATCGGGGATATTGAAACTCGTTCGCATACAGTCGTATTTGATTCCCGACCACAAGAGTCCCGAGTATGATGATTCCCCCAATCGGGTATTAACAACCGTTATTCGACGATCGTGTCGAATACAGGGTATGACATTGGTACCTGGCGACATGTTCGGCCTCCTGCTCGGTGCAGTCGCACTTGGGGCCGTCCACGGAGTCGAGCCTGGACACGGGTGGCCCATCGCCGCCTCGTACGCGTTGGATCAAACAAACAAGTGGCTCTATGGCCTTGCAGCGGGGCTCATCATTGGTGTCGGCCACCTCATTAGCAGTCTCGCGATGGTTGGCGTGTTCTTTTATGCAAAGTCGTATTTCAGTCTTACCCAAGTCAACGAGCCACTCACGGTTCTCGGTGGAATCCAGATCGGTGGCCCGGTCAGTGTCGGTGCGGGCGTGCTGCTAATCGGTCTTGGAGTCCGAGAGTACCGTCACGGCCACACCCACGACAGTCACGACAGTCACGACAGCGACCACCCTCACCCACACGAGAGTCACGACCACGAGGCAACAAGCCCCACCGTACACGGCGACAGCCACGGTGACGCTCACACACGTCAAAACTTACAGGAGGGGGAGGGAGGTGGTTCCCGATTAAAACGAATTGTACCGTTCTTCGGTGGGCACTCACACACGGACGATAGCTCCAATAACGTCGCTGAGCGGGGGTTGTTTGGAATTGCGTGGTTCGCCTTCCTGCTTGGGTTCGCTCACGAAGAGGAGTTCGAGATCATCGCGCTTTGTGCCGGGTCAAGCTACTGTCTCGAGCTGATGAGTGTGTATGCGGGTACAGTGATTATCGGTATCGTCGGACTAACCATGCTACTAGTCGCAGGCTATCAGCATCACGAAGAGACCGTTACACAGTACACACCGTATTTACCAATCTTCTCCGCTTTGATCCTTATTGTGATGGGCGTTGGATTCACTCTCGGGGTGTTCTAACGTCACCGATCCGGCTCAACAGTATGATCTGTCGCGATCCACGCATCGGTGTTTCCCTCTTCAGTGAACACTGTCCGATCGGGTGAGGTGCAACTCACCGCCACAGTCGGGCGATCCTCGACCGACTCATCAGGTACGTCTATGACCGACTCACCACGCGCGTCTTCGACCGACTCCTCATACGCGTCTGTGACCGGCTCGTCGGATGCGTCTTCGACCGGGTTCCCACGCTCCATACCGACCGGGTCGGCGTCGGTGAGGGTTATAGGTTTCGGTGGGCCTAAAAATGGTGCACGCAGTCGATACCCGGCGATCCGTGCCGGAGACCGGAGGGCATTACCCCGCCGACACCGACCTCTCGTCGATGACCGACGCACTTTTCGATCCGTTCACGCTCCGGGAGACAACAATACCGAATCGGATCGCGCTCTCACCAATGTGTCAGTATTCGGCCAAAGAGGGGGTAGCGACCGACTGGCACCGCGTGCACCTCGGCACACGCGCGGTCGGTGGCGCCGGACTCGTGATGACGGAAGCAACCGCCGTTGAGCCGCGCGGCCGGATCACACCCGACTGTCTCGGCATCTGGTCGGACGAACACGCTGCTGCTCTCGAACCGATCGTCTCGTTCGTCAAGTCACAGGGTGCCGTTCCGGCTATCCAACTGGCACATGCCGGCCGCAAGGGATCACACGCTCCGCCTTCGGCAGGCGGGCACGCGCTCCCGGTGGATCACAAGGACGGCTGGGAGACCTACTCGGCCACCGACGCGCCGTACCCGGGCGAGGAGACAGCCGCAACCAGCCGGATGGACGAAGACGACATTGCCGCCTTGATCGAGGCGTTCACCGACGCCGCGGTGCGCTCGCTCGAGGCGGGCTTCGAGGTCGCCGAGGTACACGCCGCACACGGCTACCTGCTCCACCAGTTCCTCTCACCGGTCACGAACGACCGCGAGGACGACTACGGCGGGAGTTTTGAGAACCGGACTCGAATTGTGTGTGAGGTCGTTGAAGCCGTACGAGCAGTGTGGCCCGACGACAAGCCGGTGTTCGTGCGAATCTCGGCGACGGACTGGCTCCCTGACCGCGAGTCGTGGGACGTCGACGACTCCGTCCGGCTCGCGTCGCTGCTCGCCGAGGCCGGCACAGACCTGATAGACGTCTCCGGGGGTGGCATCCACCCCGACCAGCAGCTCCCGAACGCCGGCCCGGGATACCAGGTGCCGTACGCCGAGGCGATCCGCGAGGCCACTGACGTCCCGGTCGCAGCCGTCGGGAAGGTGACCGAACCGGCCCATGCGGACGCGCTGGTACGGAACGGTCGCGCCGACCTCGTCGCGCTCGGCCGCGAGCTGCTTCGAAATCCCTACTGGCCGCTCGAGGCTGCCCACGAGCTCGGTGTCGACGTCGAGTGGCCCGTACAGTATCGCCGCGGCCGGTTCGAGTGATCCCCTGACGGGTTTTTACGCCATCACGACCAACGAATGGTCATGAGCCAGCGCGACGACCCACGAGACGATGATATCGCGGCGCGGCTTGACGAGCTCGCGGCTATCCTCGACGACCTCCGCGAGGACCTTCGCGAGAGCGACCGTCAGACGCCACCGCGTCCCCCACGGCTCAC
>Ga0209965_1000585_pt1 | contig 12957 bp, 10 predicted proteins | sample SalPon2_B_H2O_MG_FD_185707 | JGI IMG/M metagenome (GOLD analysis project Ga0209965, IMG submission 185707) | Salt pond water microbial communities from South San Francisco under conditions of wetland restoration - Salt Pond MetaG R2_B_H2O_MG... | ecosystem: Environmental > Aquatic > Non-marine...
CCGAGCGAAGCGAGGTCTGGCCTCGGGTGAGAATCCCACCGTGCTCGCTCCCACTTTTTACTTTCGTCCGAGAGAACTCCGTTCTCTCGTGATGACGAAAATCGCATCGCGATTTTCGAACCACGTCGGGTTTCCTCGGCCGCCTTCGGCGGCCTGCGGGAACCACTCTCTGCTCACGGCGACGAAGTCGCCGTTCGCACGGTCAGCGAGGCCAAGGGCCTCGCTCGACTCGTAAAAACTTGGGGAAAAACTGCCGGACGCTCCCTCCGGTCGCGTCCGGGGCTCGCAGGAGTGAGTTCACGAACGACTGCGGGTTCGCCGGAGCTTGCTCCGGCGGCGAACCGCGCTCGCTTCGCTCGCGCGGATGCCGAGTATATAAATAGTGTACTTAAATCGTAATAACCAAGCGAAGCGAAAACAAAAGAAGCGATACTGGAACGCGCGTGATGTTTTTATATACCCGATTCCGTCAGAGAGCGTGAGGCTCGCCTGTATTTATAAGTCATATATAATATAGTGTGTCGGACGGAAACCGTGGAGCGTCTGCTCCGACGGTTTATAAAGATGGATGCACCACCACGCTCGAACGTCCGCCGACGCGCGTCCCGCGCCGCCGACGAAACGTTAAGGGAGCCGTGCGGGGAACCGACAGTCGATGGAGACCACCCATCGCGTCGTGGCCGGGGACGCGCGCTCGCTGTCGGAACTCGACGACGACTCCGTGGAGTTGGTCGTCACCTCCCCGCCCTACCCGATGATCGAGATGTGGGACGACCTGTTCTCGGGGCTCGATCCGGCGATCGGCGAGCACCTCGAGGCGGGCGAGGGGCGGGCCGCCTTCGCGCGGATGCACGAGGTGCTCGGGTCGGTCTGGGAGGAGGTCGGCCGGGTGCTCGTCGACGGCGGGATCGCCTGCGTCAACGTCGGCGACGCGACGCGGACGGTCGACGGGAGCTTCCGGGTGTTTCAGAACCACTCGAAGGTCGTCGACGCCTTCGAGGCCCTCGGCTTCGAGCCGCTACCGGAGATCCTGTGGCGCAAGCCCGTCAACTCGGGCGCGAAGTTCATGGGCTCCGGGATGGTGCCCCCGAACGCCTACGCGACGCTCGAACACGAGTACGTCCTGGTGTTCCGGAACGGGAAGACGAGCCGCAGTTTCGAACCGGGGGCGGAGCGCCGGTACAACGCCGCGTACTTCTGGGAGGAGCGAAACCGCTGGTTCTCCGACCTCTGGACGGACGTCAGGGGGGAGCTCCAGGCCCTCGGGGACGACGAGTTGCGGACGCGGTCGGCCGCCTACCCCTTCGAGATCCCGTACCGCCTCGTCAACATGTACTCGGTCTACGGGGACACGGTGCTCGATCCCTTCTGGGGGACGGGGACGACGAGCCTCGCCGCGATGGTCGCCGGCCGGCACTCGGTCGGGTACGAACTGGAGTCCGAGTTTCTCGAACTGTTCGAGGAGACGGTCGAAGACGTTCCCGAGTACGCCCGCGAGGTCGTCGGGAGACGGCTCGACGAGCACGGGGCGTTCGTCGAGACGCGTTCGGCCGAGGGAAAGGAGTTCCAGTACCGGGCCGAGCGCTACGGGGTTCCCGTCGTCACGAAACAGGAAGAGCGGATCCGGTTCCACGTCGCGTCGGCGGTCCGGGAAACGGACGACGGCTACGAGGTCGCCTACGACCCCCTCGAGGGGACCGACGTCGACGTTCGGGGCGGTCCCGAAGGGGATGCGGGCGCCGGAACCGCGCCGTCCGATCGCTGATCTCGGAGGTCCCCGTCGGGGAAGCCGCCCCTACTCCACGCCGCCGGCGCGGTGGAACGGCGTCCGGGAGACGACCTCCCGGAACTCCGAGACTGTGTCGCGGCTGGCCGAGGACGCCGCCTCCAACACCGCGAACACCTCCTGGCGCGATACCTTCACGCCGGCGTCGGTGAGCGCGTCCTCCGGGCGCTCGTCGAGTTCCCGGAGCGTCCCGACCGCCAGAACGTACGGGACGAGCCACGCCGAGAGGGTGTTGCCCTGCCGGAGCGGCATCGCCTCGAGGTACGCCTGGGCCTCGTCGAGACACGATCGGGCGAGGTCGGCCGTTCGGGAGACGACCCGGGCGGATCCGTCCCGGTGCTCGGGATCGACGACGGCCTCCTGGGGGACGCCCTCCGCTTCGAGCCACTCGGCGGGGAGGTAGACGTTGTTCTCCTCGCTGTAGTCGTCGTAGACGTCCTTCGAGACGTTCACGAGCTGGAGTAACAGCCCGAACTCCTCGGCGGTGTTCCGCATGGTTCGGACGCGGCGTTCGTCGGGATCGCCGCGGGCGAGCAAGTTCGTGATCAGCGTCCCGACGGTGCCCGCGGCGTAGTAGCAGTACGTTTCGAGCTCCTCGCGGTCACGGATCCGGAGCCCGCCCTCGTCGGCGTAGCGCTCGACGAACATCGCCATCCCGTCGATCATCTCGTGGACCGGCGGCCGGACCGCCTCTTGGACGTCCGTGGGGAGGTCGCCGAACGTCGCGACAATCGTCGGGGCCTTGGCAACGACTTCCCAGTCGGCGTTTCGCTCCCCCTGCGGCGGGAGCCACGGATCGACGGCGGTCCTGAACTCCGCGATGGTCGTCGGATCGTCGGGATCCAGTGCAGCATCGTAGATGTAGAGCAGTTCTGCCTGTCTGTCCGTGTCGATGTGGGACGCGTCCTCGATAGTGTCGGCGACCCGACAGAGGAGGTAGCCGAGACAGATGTGTCTCGACATCGGCTCCTCGAGGACGTCGACCGTCAGCGCGAACGTCCGCGAAACGCGTTGTACCGCGTCCTGACACCACGCGTAGTCCGGACTGGCCGGATCGTCCGACAGCGCGCGGCTCATTGGGCGGCGAGCGAACGACGGCCGCGGTGTCTGGGGACGGTCGATCCTGTTCGGTCCGGTCGCCTGCTAGTCCGTTGGGCGGATCTGGTAGTACTCATTGGTGGGCGGGAGTTCGTCGCTCAGTATCGCAACGATATGCGTTCGACCAATAAATAACCCGTGCAGGGATACCCCGGAGCGAACCGCACGGACGGCGTATCTCGACGGCGACAGCGGACGGGACGGCCGGGCTCGACGTCCCCCGCCCCGGAGGCCGAGGCGTTCGCCTCGAACGTTCCCTAACGAACGAACGGTCGAGGACGGACGAACGCTCCGCCCGACTGTGATCTCTCTCGGCAGATATCTCAATTTACACAAGATTTATACCAGATAACGACATATGCGTGGGTGTAATGCATAGATCAGAGGACGTGCGTCCATCGTGGTTCGGGAACGTTGAACTCGGTGGGGCGTTCCGTCCGGAACCGAACCGTTCACAGGGGGGATACCGTCACGCAGGATAACGACGTCGTTACCGACTCAGACATATACGATCCCGCGACCGGCTCTGCACCGACCCGAACCCCGGCACCCGACTGGCATACTCCGGTCGCGGTTCGTTTTCCACGGTGAACGCCGGCCCCCAGTTCCGTGGGCCCCGGCGTTCGACCCTGTCATCCGGATCACTCGGGCCGTCCCGCCGGGACGGGCCACCGTTTCTCGCTCCGCCGTTGGGGGCACCCGCGCCTCCGACACCGTTTTCGTGCGACCGTCGCCGTCGAGCCCCGTACTCGCCGGTCGGTGGTCCCCGGAGCCCGTCCTCGAAACGAAACGTCCCGCCACGCTGGACGATTTGCACGGATCTTTTCCGACGGCCTCGCTACGCTCGCCCGCCCAAAACGTTCGTGGAAACTACTCGTCGAACCCGTCCTCGAAGCGGAACGTACCGTTCCGCTGGACAACCTCCCCGTCGACCTCGATGAACGACTCCTCGGCCATGTCGACGATCATATCGACGTGGACGGCCGACTCGTTGGCCTCCCGTCCCTCGCCGACGCACTCGTCGTAGGCGCGCCCGACCGCCATGTGGACGGTGTCGCCCATCTTCTCGTCGAAGAGCATGTTGTACGTGAACGTGTCGATGTCGCGGTTCATCCCGATCCCCAACTCGCCGAGCCGGCTCGCGCCCGGATCGGTGTTCAGTACCTCAGTCAACAGCCCCTCGTTGTCGGCGGCGGCGTGCTCGACGACCTCGCCGTCCTCGAAGACGAGGTGCGCGTCGGTTATCTCGCGACCCTGGTGGTACAGCGGCATGTCGAAGAGGACCTCGCCCTCGACGCTGTCGACGACCGGGGCCGTGAACACCTCGCCGCCGGGGAGGTTCTTTTCGGCGTAATCGTTGAGCGTCTTCATCCCGTCGACGGACATCGTCACGTCGGTCACCTCGCCGCTTTTGATCCGGACCTCGCTCGCGGGGTCGAGGACGTCGACCATCCGGGATTGGTGCTCGCGCTGGGCCGCCCAGTCCTTGTTGATCGCGTCCCACACGAAGTTCTCGTAGCCCTCCGTGCTCATGCCGGCGAGTTGGGCGTTCGCCTGCGAGGGGAACTGCGTGAGACACCACCGCTTCGAGAGGGCGACCTCCTGGACCGGCTGGCGGGCCTTCGAGTGTGCGGCCTGTTTTTCCGGGGGTACGTCGCTTTGTTCGGTCGCGTTCGCCTCCGCGCGGACGCGGATCAGGACGTCGCTCTCCTCGTAGAGCGCCTCCGCGTGCGTCGGCGTCGAGAGGTCCGCCGCGTCGATCGATCGCAGGTACGCCCGTTGGGCGCGGCCGTCGTTGGCGAGGTGCACCGGCGTCGCCCCCCGGTCCCCGACGGTCTCGTGGAGGGCGACAGCCAGGTCCTCGGCGACGCTCGGCGCGCTGATGACGACGTTGTCGCCCGGTTCGACGCCGGTCGAGTGATCGACGACGATCTCGGCGTGCTCGCGGATTCGCGGGTCCATACCCCGAGTGGCAGCGCCGCCGACTATACGATTGCGGTGCCAGCGCGCTCCCGCGTCAGGAGATACCTACAAGTTGCGGCCGAACGAAGTCGCCTCCATGTGGGGCCAACGGGACCGAACCGAGGTCACCTGCATCGCCTGCGGCACGACGCTCGACCGCCCCGACGCCCGCGAGTACGACAAGCAGGGCGACCGCTGGGAGCGCCGCGAGAAGGAGTTCGAGTACCTCTGTAAACCGTGTCACCGCGAGCTGTGTCACCAGCCGCGGACGGGGCTCGAGTCGCTGCTCGCCGACATCGAGAACGGGTCGGTCCCCGCCGGGCGGTTCGTCGAGCGCTACTACGAGGCCGTCGGGGACGACCGCGAGGCCGAGGAGCGTGGCGGTCGGGACGGGGACGCCTGATCCGGGCGGGTTCGATCGACGCGGGACGGCCCGGTAGCCGCCTCGCAACGACTAACTGTCCCACCGCACTACCCACCGGTATGACTGACCGCGACGAGCAGGCGTACGCCGGAACTGCGGAGGGGCAGGGTCCCGTCAGGATCGACGAGGACCTCGCCCGCCACCTCGCGAACAAGCGCGAGGAGCTCTTCGAGGAGTTCGAGATCCGCGACGAGTTCCCGAACGAGGTGCTCGAGGAGGCCGAGGCCCGTGCACAGGACCCTCAGGGGGACATCGAGGCGGAACTCGAAGAGCGCCGCGACCTCCGGGAGCTGACGACGTGGACGACCGACCCCGCCGACGCCCAGGACTTCGACGACGCCATCTCGATCGAACGCACCGAAGAGGGCTACCGCCTGTGGGTCCACATCGCGGACGTCAGCCACTACGTCACCCCCGAGACGTCGATGTGGGAGGAGGCGCTGAAACGCGGCAACACCGTCTATCTCCCCGCCTACACGATCCACATGCTCCCGCCGATCCTGGCGGAGACGGTCTGTTCGCTCGTGCCCAACGAGGACCGCCTCGCCCACACGGTCGAGATGCACGTCAACGGGGAAACCCTCTCGCACGAGTCGATCGACATCTACAAGTCGGTCATCCACTCCGACGCCCGCCAGACGTACAACGACTGCGAGGACCGCCTCGAGGACGACGACGCCCCGCTGCACGACGAGAACGCCCTGGCCTACGAGTTCGCAGAGAAGCTCCACGAACAGCGAAAGGCGGACGGCTCGCTCGTTCTCAACCCCAAGCGCGACCGCGCCCACACGATCATCGAGGAGTGTATGCTCAAGGCCAACAAGGCCGTCACGCACGAACTCCAGTGGAACCGCGGCCTCGAAGCGATGTTCCGCGTCCACCCGCAGCCGACCCCACAGGAGTGGGACGAGGCGCTCCAGGAGATACAGGAACTCGACGGGGTCTCGATACCGGGCGACGCCTGGGACGACCCGCGAAAGGCCGTCAACGCGACGCTAGAGGAGGCCCCCGGGCGACAACTGAACAAGATCCAGTGGGCCGTCATGAAGGTGATGCCCCGTGCGAAGTACATGTCCGATCCCTTCGGCGGTCACCACGCGCTGAACTTCGAAATATACGGTCACTTCACCTCGCCGATCCGGCGGCTCTCCGATCTCGTCAACCACTGGATCATCCACACGGACGACGTCCCCGAGGGCATCGCGGACCTCTGTGACCACGCCAGTGACAAACAAAAGGACGGCGAGACCTGCGAGCGGATCTACAAGGACTTCCTAGAGGAGGTCGGCCTCGACCCCCACGCGGTCAACAACCGCGGGATCGAGGTCGTCGACGACCCGGAGGACGCCGAGTACACGGCGTAGGGTCTCGGTTCGGATCGGCTTCGGTCGACGCCCGTTCCGGGCCGGACTCAGTCGACGTCCGCCATCCGATCCGTGAAGTCCCACGTGTAGAGCTTCGACGGTTCGATCCGGATCCGGACCTCCTCGCGGTCGGCGTCGAGGAGCCGGTCGGCGAGTTCGTTGTCGGTCCCGCCGAGGTACCGCACCAACAGCGCCTCGAGTTGTTCCTTGTCGTCGTCGTGCGCTATCGTCGCCGTCCCGGCCCCGCGAACGCCCCTGTACGGCGGTTCGTTGTCCGAGACCTCGAAGGAGACGCCCGGATCGGCGTTCAGATAGCGGACGACGTCGGCGTCCGCACCGGTCGCACAGTGAAACGCGCCGTCGCGGTACTGGTACCAAAGCGAGAGCATCCACAGGCCGCCGGAGGGCGTCCGACAGCCGAGCCGGATGGGTATCGCCCGCTCCCGCAGGTAGGATTCCGCCTCGGTTTCCGACCACGCGCCGGTCCACGTCGGCATACCCACAGTAGACAGCCGTCGGTTAATTAGCTGGCGACGGGTTATGTCTCCGGTAGCGCGGCGTCGAAGGCGAACTCCTCTGCACGGGTGATATTCGGATGCTCGATCCGCGCGGGATCGATGCGGAGGTACGTGTTCTTACGGCCGGCGGCTTCGATGGGGACCCAGTACAGAGGTGCGGTTTCGCGACCCCGAACCGCGAACGCGTCGACGTCCTCCGGGCTGTAGTCCGTGACGTGTGTCGCGCCGTCCTCCGTCGTCTTCGATCCGGTTTTGAACCGGAGACAACCGTCCTCGATCCATCCCGTCTTGACCTGTACCCGATGGAGTCCCTCTGCACTGTCGACGACTAGATCGTACGGGTCGTTGTCTCCGAACGGTATCGAGACTGTGTACCCCCGCTTGATCAGTTCGGCGACGACCGCCGCCTCGGAGGCATCCCCGACCTGTTTGGTGTTCATTCCAAGACGGCCTGCTCCGTCATAGAACAAAAACGCGGGTGTCGGGGTGAAGAAGGACGGTACTCGTCGCGCAGTCGTCAAAAGACGCCCGAGGCGGGATTTGAACCCGCGTCACGACCGTGACAGGGTCGTATGATGGGCCACTACACCACCCGGGCTTCCTGCACTCACTCGTAGCCCCGTTTACATCTTAAGGCTTTCCAAAGGTCGACGCCCCGGCGTGGTTTCACATGCACACCGGCGGCGGACCCTCGGCCGGGGTCGCTATTCGGGTTTGAGGCCCTCGTTCTCGACGCGCATCACCGCTTCGCCGTCCGGGAGGTTCGGCGCGTCGACGAGTTTGACGATCCGTTTGTTCCCCTTGGACTTCTTGAGGTACATCCGGAACGTCGACTTGTGGCCGAGGATGTTGCCGCCGATCGGTTTCGTCGGGTCGCCGAAGAAGGCGTCGGGGTTCGATTGGACCTGGTTCGTGACGACCGTCGCGGCGTTGTAGAGGTTGCCAACCCGTTCGATGTCGTGGAGGTGTTTGTTGAGTTTCTGTTGGCGGTTGGCGAGTTCGCCACGGCCGACGTACTCCGCGCGGAAGTGCGCGGTCAGCGAGTCGATACAGACCAGCCGAACCGGGTACTCGTCGTCCTCGTACTCGGCGGCGATCTCCTTCGCTTTCTCCGCCAGCAGGATCTGGTGGTTGGAGTTGAACGCCTTCGCGACGTGGATCTTGTCGAGGAACGCCTGGATGAGTTCCGCCATCGCCTCGTCGTCGTCGGGCGTCCCGTCGATCTCTTGATCTTCCATCGCCGCTTCGAGGGCGTCGTCGGGGAGGCCACGGACCATCTCCTCGATCCGCTCGGGTCGGAACGTGTCCTCGCTGTCGACGAAGATACAGCGCCCGCGGAGGCCGCCGGCCTCGCTCGGGAGCTGGACGTTGACCGCGAGCTGGTGGGTGATCTGGGACTTTCCGGCTCCGAACTCGCCGTACACCTCGGTGATCGATTGGGTCTCGACGCCGCCACCGAGCATCTCGTCGACCTCCGGGATGAGCCACTCGAGCTTTCCGATCTGTTCGCGCCGTTCGAGCACGTCGGCGCCGGTCTCGAAGCCGCCGATGTCGGCCGCGTTTCTGGCGGCCTGGATGATGTCGTTGGCGTTCGATTCCCCGACGTCGGCGGTGTTCGAAAGCTCCGCCGGGCCGGCGACCGCGATGCTTTGATACGAGTCGTAGCCGTTCTCGCGGAGCTTGTCGGCCGTTGCGGGGCCGACGCCCGGGAGTTCCTCTAGGTCTTCGCCGCTTGCTGCCATACCCGTCCCTGGGTCCGCCCGATACATAAAGTCTCGTTAACAGCTTGGTGAAAGTAAAACCGAAAGAATGCATCGGGGGGCGTTGTCACACGAACCGAACGTTTAGGTGAGATACCCGCCGGACCGGCGGTCGGTCACCCCCAGGGATGGGCGTCGCCGTCCGGCCACATGGGGTACCAGTACGAGGTGTCGTCCTCGATTTCGAGTTCCCCGTCGAGGTTGCTCTCGAGTTTGAACTCGAGGGACCCGTCGCGCTCGTGGCCGCCGGTCGGGACGAACGGGTAGTACGCGCCGCGGCGGAACGAGTACACCCAATACGCCGTCGTTCCGTCGCGCTCGAAGGAGAACAACGCTGCCAACAGCCGGGAGCCGAACCCCTCCTCGATGAGCGTGTCCGCGGCGAAGTGGACGCTGGTGACCAGATCCTCGAAGTCCGGATCGGATAACACGACCCAACTGTAGCCGTGGCTGTCCTCGATGAACGACGCGACAGTCCCCGTCTCCTCCTGTCCGATCTCCAACACGGCTTCGACCTCCGAGCGCGCGTCCCGGAAGGCGGTGCTGTCGACGTCCGCAAAACAGAGCGCGGCGTCGCCCGTCGGGGCGAACCCGAGGTCGGCCTCCATCGACAGGTACGCCGTCGACATCCCGAACAAATCGTCCGGGTCCGCGTCCCGGGTCGCGTCCGTCTCCACACCGAGTCCCAGCACCTGTCGGATCGTATCGAAGACACCCATCGCCCGTATCGTGAGGCGGGACGGAGATAGGAGTTGCCGTCGGTGCCGAGACTCGACCCGACGCCGTCGGACACGACGCTCGCCCGACGGTTGATAAGCGATGACGGGACCACCAGCCGTATGCTCTGAGCGATCGCCGGTGGTCCGCCGAGGCGGGAGCGCGCCCCCGGGGCCGCGGAACACGGGCCACCGACCGATCCGTTCCGCCTGTTCGCTACACGTCGATACCGTGATCGGTCAGCAACGCCTCGAACGCCGACTGATCGAGCGTCGGGACGTCGTGCTCGTCGGCGGCCTCGCGCTTGCTCCGGCCGGGGTCGTCGCCGACGACGAGGTAGTCCGTGTTGCCGGACACGCTCGAAGTCGCCGAGCCGCCGTGTCGCTCGATCAGCTCGTGAGCCGCCTCGCGAGACAGTCCCTCGAGCGAGCCGGTGAAGACGAACGTCGTCCCCTCGAGTGTTCCCCCGGCAGTCTCAGCCGGCTGTGGTTCGACGCCGGCCTCGCGGAGATCCGCTATTACCTCTCGGTTCCGCTCGCTGTCGAAGAAGTCGGCGATTTCGCTCGCCACTGTCGGGCCGATCCCGTCGACTTCACGCAGTTCGGCCTCGTCGGCAGCCACGACTGAATCGAGCGTCCCGAAGTGGCGTGCGATGTCGGCGGCGGTCGCCCGCCCCACCTTCGGGATGCCGAGCGCGGAGAGAAACGCCGCGAGCTCCGGCTCCCGGCTCGCGTCGATCGCCGACAGCAGGTTCTCGGCGCTCGTCGCGCCCCAGCCGTCGAGGTCGACGAGCTCGTCGGCCGAGAGCGAGTAGAGGTCCGGCAGCCGTTCGACGAGGCCCGACTCGACCAATTGATCGACCGCCGCCTCGCCGAGCCCCTCGATGTCGAGGCCAGTCCTGGCGGCGTAGTGTTGAATGGCCCGTCGGAGTTGCGCCGGACAGCCGACACCGCCGGTACAGAACGCCATCGGGCCGTCGCGCTCGATCGGGCTCTCACAGATCGGACACGACGCCGGGAACTGGAAGGACTCCTCGCCGCCGTCGACCACCGTCTCGACGTACGGGATCACGTCGCCGGCGCGCTTGATCCGGACGGTGTCGCCGACGTCGACGCCGAGTTCGGCGATCTGGTCGGGGTTGTGCAGCGTCGCCCGCGACACCTCGACGCCGGAGACGTCGACCGGGTCGAGGAGTGCGACCGGCGTCAGCCGGCCGGTCCGTCCGACTTGGACGACGATGTCCCGGACAGTCGTCACCTCCGAGCGCGCCGGGAACTTGTAGGCGAACGCCCACCGGGGGGCACGGGCGGTCGAGCCGAGTATCCCGCAGGCGTCGAGTCGGTCGAGTTTGATGACGGTGCCGTCGATCTCGTAGTCCAGATCGTCCCGCCGGTCGAGCATCCCGTCGCGAAACGCCACGGCACCGTCGATATCCTCGACGAACCGCGTGTGTTCGTCCGTCCGGAACCCCCAGCGCTCGACGGCCGTCCGCTGCTCTCGACGGGTTTCGAACCCTCGGCCGCCGTCGTCGAGGACCTCGAAGACGAAACACGCGAGCGGGCGGTTCGCGGTGACCGACGGGTCGAGCTGTCTGAGCGTCCCGGCAGCGGCGTTGCGCGGGTTCGCGAAGGGGTCGTCGCCGCGCTCGATCCGCTCGCGGTTGTACGCCTGAAACGCCGCCTTCGGCATCAACACCTCACCCCTCACTGCGAGAACCGACGGCGGATCGCCCCGCAGTTCGAGCGGGACGGATCGGATGGTGCGGACGTTCGCCGTCACGTCGTCGCCCTCGGTGCCGTCGCCGCGGGTGACCGCCCGGTCGAGCTCGCCGTCCTCGTAGACCAACTCGACGGAGAGCCCGTCGAACTTCGGCTCGCAGAGGTACCCGACCGGCCCGTTGTAGCCGGACTCCGACAGCCGATCGCGAACCCGTTCGTCGAACGCCCGGAGGTCGGCCGCCTCGACCGAGGAGTCGATCGAACGCATCGGGGCGACGTGTTCGACGGTTTCGAGTTCGTCGATCGGTCGCCCGCCGACCCGCCGTGTCGGACTGGTCTCCGAGCGCAGATCGAACGCCTCTTCGAGTTCGAGCAACCGGTCGAAGAGCGCGTCGTACGCCCGATCGGAGATCACCGGATCCGCGCGTTCGTAGTACCGGTGGTCGTGATACCGGATCGCCTCGCGGAGGTGCTCGACCTGCCGTTTTACCGCATCCGGGTCGAGATCGTCGATCGGGTCGAAGGAGCGCGGCGGATCCCGAACGTAGGGGTTGTCGTCGGGTACGTCCATTGTCGTGCGTTCGGTAGCGGTATTGAAAAGCCGACTGTCATCGGGTGAGCCGGCGCGCCCGGAGAGCAGGGACGAACGGCTACAGGTCCGCGACGTCCTCGATCGCGTCGGTCAGGGCCTCGATGCTCTCGACGGTGTGTTCGCCCATGTGGCCGATCCGGAACGTCTCCTCGCCGATGTCGCCGTACCCGTTCGAGAAGACCATGTCGTACTCCTCGCTCACCGTTTCGATCGTTTCGGCCACGTCTATCCCCCGCGTGTTCTCGATGCAGGTCACGGTCTGGGACTCGTACCCCTCCTCGGGGTAGAGATCGAAGTGCTCGCGTGCCCACTCGCGGGTGTACTCGGCCATCTCCCGGTGGCGCTCGTCGCGCCCCTCGTGGGTCTCCCCGAGCATGCGTTTCATCTGCTTGCGATAGGCGAGCATGATCGGGATCGCAGGCGTCGAGTGTGTCTGGCCCTTCCGGTCGTAGTAGTCGATACACCGCCGGAACCCGCCGTACCACGACGACTCTTCTTTTTCGACCTCGCGTTCGTAGGCCTCGTCGCTGACGACGCAAACCGCGAGTCCCGGCGGCATCGCGAACGCCTTCTGCGTCGAGGCGAAGATCACGTCGATGCCGTGTTCGTCGATGTCGACGTAGTCCCCGCCGAGTGAGGAAACGGCGTCGACGGCGAAGTACGTGTCCGGGTACTCCGCGATTACGTCGCCGATTTCCTCGATCGGGTTCCGAATCCCGGTCGAACTCTCGTTCATTACCCCACCGACCATGTCGTAGTGCTTCTCGCTCCCCTCGAGTGCCTCGCGGATATCCTCCGGTTTGACCGCCTCGCCCCACTCGTACTCTATGCGATCGACGTCCTTGCCGAGCCGTTCGGCGACGTTGGCGTAGCGTTCGCTGAACGCCCCGCAGGTCGGGACGAGCATGCTCTCGTCGACGAGATTGAGCGTCGTGGCCTCCCAAAACTCCGTGCCGGAGGCCGTGAGGATGATGACGTCGTTGTCGGTGCCGAGAAACGTCTTCGTGTCCTCGACGAT
>Ga0209965_1000589_pt1 | contig 12836 bp, 10 predicted proteins | sample SalPon2_B_H2O_MG_FD_185707 | JGI IMG/M metagenome (GOLD analysis project Ga0209965, IMG submission 185707) | Salt pond water microbial communities from South San Francisco under conditions of wetland restoration - Salt Pond MetaG R2_B_H2O_MG... | ecosystem: Environmental > Aquatic > Non-marine...
AAGCTGCAGACGAGCGCGATGACCTCCGTCTCTTCGATCTCTCCGATATCGTTGCCATTCTCGAGAGTGACTGACGCAACTCTTGAATCGATACGGCACATCGTTCGGACTGCCCTCTAGTTCTGATATGGCGAACATCAGGACAATTTCACGGAACTGTCGATACCAGCCGAGCGAGCGCTTGGTTGTCGAATACGATGTTTCGGCCATCCAGCGCTGAGTGTAGCCGTTTGCCCGGTTGAGCGCGTTGTTCAGAGCTGCTTTCGGTGAGGATCCGCGATAGTGAACGAGGTACTCAACGTCATATGCGGCGATTTCGTACTCGGTATGCCAGTTTTGGAAGCCGTTGTCGGCGGCGGTCGAAGAACGTGCTGTCGAGAGTGGCGTGTCCGGCCTGTGGGTCGTCGCTTCAACCCCACAAGGGTTCTTTTGAAAGAAGTTGGCCTAACCGGAGCGCAAGAGTTCGATTTCGCTTCAACCCCACAAGGGTTCTTCTGAAAGTCTAATGGAACGAACCGAAGGGCTCCGTACGCTATGCTTCAACCCCACAAGGGTTCTTCTGAAAGACACTCCTCGATGCCCGGCGCGTCGGGGGGGACCTCGCTTCAACCCCACAAGGGTTCTTCTGAAAGTCGACGACCCGGCGTCTCCGGTGTGGAACGCGGCGGAGCTTCAACCCCACAAGGGTTCTTCTGAAAGCGAGTCCTGGCGAGCCGAGGCGGCCCTCTACGGAGCCGAGCTTCAACCCCACAAGGGTTCTTCTGAAAGGGTTCGGATTTATCCCCAAGGCGGGAGCGCGTTCGAGCTTCAACCCCACAAGGGTTCTTCTGAAAGCCGAACCATTCGACGACGGCTTCCACGAACGCGACGCTTCAACCCCACAAGGGTTCTTCTGAAAGGCTGCCCTGAAGGTCGTTTCGGGCCAGGAACCGCACGCTTCAACCCCACAAGGGTTCTTCTGAAAGGCGAGGGCAACAGCATGAGTGACGGCGCGCGATTCACGCTTCAACCCCACAAGGGTTCTTCTGAAAGGACGTTTCGACGATGTTATCCAGCAGAATCCGGCGGCTTCAACCCCACAAGGGTTCTTCTGAAAGCGCGACGGGCTCGTCCGCCTCGTCGGGAGTCCAGGTGCTTCAACCCCACAAGGGTTCTTCTGAAAGGCGAGTTGGTCTTCGGGATGGCGCCGCACACCTCCGCTTCAACCCCACAAGGGTTCTTCTGAAAGGCCGCCTCATCGCCGTCGGCGGGGAGGACAGCGGGCTTCAACCCCACAAGGGTTCTTCTGAAAGTACTCAATAACATCGCAACTAACAGGCACTAATGCGCTTCAACCCCACAAGGGTTCTTCTGAAAGTTATTCCGTCGGCCGCACCTTGCCGTCCTCGGGCTCGCTTCAACCCCACAAGGGTTCTTCTGAAAGCTCAAGCGTCGACGGCCCGTTCTGGAGCCGGACCTCGCTTCAACCCCACAAGGGTTCTTCTGAAAGAGCGTCCCTTCGTGGGCATCGTCGGATTTGCCCGCGCTTCAACCCCACAAGGGTTCTTCTGAAAGCGTGTTCGTGACAGTTGGAACTCCGCGAGCACCACCGGCTTCAACCCCACAAGGGTTCTTCTGAAAGGCCCCGCGACGAGGACGTGTTTCGCGTCCTTCATCGCTTCAACCCCACAAGGGTTCTTCTGAAAGATCCGCCTCCGGCGTGAACTGCCGCCGCAGTTGCACGCTTCAACCCCACAAGGGTTCTTCTGAAAGCAGGGAGTGGCACAAGCGTGGAACTCTTCGAGGATGCTTCAACCCCACAAGGGTTCTTCTGAAAGCGAGCGCGCGCTCGAGTTCGTCGGCCCCGACCTCGAGCTTCAACCCCACAAGGGTTCTTCTGAAAGGCGGCGGGCGAGGAGCGGATGGAGCCCCCGGTGCTGCTTCAACCCCACAAGGGTTCTTCTGAAAGCGTCGACCAGGTGCTCGCGGACCATCTGGAAGCCGCCGCTTCAACCCCACAAGGGTTCTTCTGAAAGTCGGTCGGGTTCGGGTTCGGCGTCCGCGTTGGGTTCGGGCTTCAACCCCACAAGGGTTCTTCTGAAAGCGGTCCTCGGGGATCCTGGATCCTTCGACGATGCGCTTCAACCCCACAAGGGTTCTTCTGAAAGTTTGCGGTATCGGACGGGTATCATTCGGTGGATGCTTCAACCCCACAAGGGTTCTTCTGAAAGTCGGGCTCGAGTGCGACGTCGTCGACGTCGTGGGAGCTTCAACCCCACAAGGGTTCTTCTGAAAGCCACCGTGACACCCGTGACCACCGCCGCGCCGAGCAGCTTCAACCCCACAAGGGTTCTTCTGAAAGGAGCAGGTACGCGGCCTCTCCCGCGGCCGTGTCCGGGCTTCAACCCCACAAGGGTTCTTCTGAAAGTCCGAACCGTGTCAGTTTTACTATTCCAATAAACTTTGCTTCAACCCCACAAGGGTTCTTCTGAAAGGTGGACATGACCGGTGTGCACTCGGCCCGAGTGAAGCTTCAACCCCACAAGGGTTCTTCTGAAAGGCGCGTCGGGCGCATCGAGGTCGGGATCGGTCGACAAGCTTCAACCCCACAAGGGTTCTTCTGAAAGCTCGCGGGCTTTCTTCGTCGAGATTCGCATCCCGTCGCTTCAACCCCACAAGGGTTCTTCTGAAAGCAACGGAGACGCGACGCGCAGGGTAACAACTACTGGCTTCAACCCCACAAGGGTTCTTCTGAAAGGCGCGGTTCGTCCAGCGGGCGAACTCCCGAACGCCGCTTCAACCCCACAAGGGTTCTTCTGAAAGGCGATCGTCGCGCTACTCGGCTCGGGCGTCTTTGCGCTTCAACCCCACAAGGGTTCTTCTGAAAGCTGGCGAAACGCCTTGACAATAGACACGATGCTGAGGGCTTCAACCCCACAAGGGTTCTTCTGAAAGGGACGGTCGTTGTTCGTTTGTCGTTGCTCTCGGCCACGCTTCAACCCCACAAGGGTTCTTCTGAAAGGGCTGTGCCATCTTGCTGAACGCATCTGTCACCATATGCAGGCTTCAACCCCACAAGGGTTCTTCTGAAAGCGGTATCGCCGTCGCCGCGCGTCCGCGTCACGCTCCCGCTTCAACCCCACAAGGGTTCTTCTGAAAGGAGGCCACTGACCCCACTGTATCGGAGTTGACGGAGCTTCAACCCCACAAGGGTTCTTCTGAAAGCGGGCAGGACAACCACGCGATTTGGCGGCGCTGGGTGCTTCAACCCCACAAGGGTTCTTCTGAAAGTGCTCTATTGAAAATGGAAGACGGCAACGGGATCACGCCGTAATGAGTTTAGGAAAACGAGGTCAAGAAGGCGGTAATGGGAGTCGCCTTGCTCGACCTCGTTGAGACAGCACTACGTGTAGCTAAACAAGCGTTGGGGAAGCGAGCGGGCAAGCCCGTCTCAGGCGGGCTTGCCCGCGAGGCTCACATCACCGCACACTGTATTCGGAAGGAAGAAGGCCACAGCTACGCCGAACTCGTAGATCGGCTTAGTCTCATGCCGGACGTGTGTGAGCGTCTCGGGATCAGCTCGGATGCTCCACCCGATCCAACCACGTTCTACCACTCGTTTGATCGATATGCGATGTATGTCTGGCGGGCGTTGCTGCGCGTTTCAGCGCAGCAACACCCGCAATCCGGCCACGTTGCCCTCGACAGTACGTTCTTCGAACGATCTAACGCTTCCCAGTATTATTGTCAGCGGAAAGGACGGAGAATAAAGACGGTCAAGGCGACGACATTGACCGATACAGAGTCGCTGGCGGTGTTGGACGTTCACTGCTGTATCAAGCATGAGCACGATACGAAGGCTGGCCCGCGGGTCGTCCGCCGGAACGCGGACGACCTGCGGGCCGTCGCTGCCGATAATGGATTTCAAGATTGGCACACCGAATACGAGATCGCAGCATTAGATGTGGACTACCTCATTCAGTACCGTGGATCGACCCCGAAAGCAGCAGCAAACAACGCGCTGATCCGGGCAAAAGGCTATACACAGCGGTGGATGTCGGAAACATCCTACTCGACGGTCAAGCGAACGCAGGACTCCGCCCTGCGTTCGCATTTCTGGTACCGACAGTTCCGTGAGATCATCCTCTCGTTCGCCCTCAGCAACCTCAAGAAGCTCGCCAAGACACTATGATCCCGCTCCCGTACCGCATTTTCAATAGAGCATCTGAAAGCGGACTCGAGTCGACCTTTTAGCTCACATCAGGGGCTGCTTCAACCCCACAAGGGTTCTTCTGAAAGGATATCGGGAGAGACCTCGATGCATCGGTAGTCCGGGCTTCAACCCCACAAGGGTTCTTCTGAAAGTATGGTACGCACATCGGTTGCTGTGACACTCCCCGCTTCAACCCCACAAGGGTTCTTCTGAAAGTCGGTGCCGTCGGTGGCGTCGACGGCATACAGGCTGTCGTCGCTTCAACCCCACAAGGGTTCTTCTGAAAGTCGACGTCGACGAGCGCGTCGCCGGACGCCCACAGGCTTCAACCCCACAAGGGTTCTTCTGAAAGCCTCGGCGTCGGCGAGGGACTCCAGGTCGCTGAACTCGCTTCAACCCCACAAGGGTTCTTCTGAAAGCCGCGAGTTCGCCGCGTCGGAGACCGGTGTCGTAGAGCTTCAACCCCACAAGGGTTCTTCTGAAAGAACGACATCAAACTCCGCGTTCGTGAACAGCGGCCAGCTTCAACCCCACAAGGGTTCTTCTGAAAGCAAGACCGTCCCGGCGGTGAACGAACTCGACGACTGGCTTCAACCCCACAAGGGTTCTTCTGAAAGAACTGCTCGGCGGCTCCGGTGGCGGCGGGGCCGGAAGCTTCAACCCCACAAGGGTTCTTCTGAAAGGAGTAGTGCGCGACGACCGACGACCGCATCCCGTCGCTTCAACCCCACAAGGGTTCTTCTGAAAGCAGTTTATTGAAGGCCAACAACCAGTTATTGTCCGCGCTTCAACCCCACAAGGGTTCTTCTGAAAGAGGGACTGCGGCCCGCCTACAAGGTGGTCGACGATGAGCTTCAACCCCACAAGGGTTCTTCTGAAAGCGTTCAGTCGTCCGATTCGTCGACGTGCTCGACCGAGCTTCAACCCCACAAGGGTTCTTCTGAAAGCCGTAGTGGCCGCACACCGACCGGAGATTACCGACGCTTCAACCCCACAAGGGTTCTTCTGAAAGTTCGGAGCGCCACCGACTGTCGGCCTCGAAGTCGACGCTTCAACCCCACAAGGGTTCTTCTGAAAGGCGAGACGGCGGGGGCGCTGCTTGGCAACCATTGCGCTTCAACCCCACAAGGGTTCTTCTGAAAGGATCGTGCCCTGCTCCAGTTGATGCCCGGTCATCTTGTCGATGCTTCAACCCCACAAGGGTTCTTCTGAAAGCCCAGTTTCTCGCCCGGGGCATCTCCGGTGTCCACAGCTTCAACCCCACAAGGGTTCTTCTGAAAGCGCGGCAAAATCGCCAGCCGGCGCGGTGGTTTTGGTGCTTCAACCCCACAAGGGTTCTTCTGAAAGGACCTCGAAGGGGTCGGTGCCGGGGAACGCCACGCTGCTTCAACCCCACAAGGGTTCTTCTGAAAGCCGATCCGAGCAAGTTTTCGCGCGCTTCCGTCTCGCTTCAACCCCACAAGGGTTCTTCTGAAAGCCGCGTCGGATTGCGAGCACAAACGCGCCGAACCGCTTCAACCCCACAAGGGTTCTTCTGAAAGCCGGCCGTCGGCGCGGCCGTCGTCGAGGCGACCGCTTCAACCCCACAAGGGTTCTTCTGAAAGCTGATAGGTGATGGCTCAGGCCCGACCACAAATTCGCTTCAACCCCACAAGGGTTCTTCTGAAAGTCGGGCACCTCGGCCGGCCCCACGTCCTTCGGCACGAGCTTCAACCCCACAAGGGTTCTTCTGAAAGTACCTCGTACTTGACACCGGAGTCGGCCACACAGTCGCTTCAACCCCACAAGGGTTCTTCTGAAAGATGTGCCAAATCACCCGACACAGAGTTCAAATAGATGGTATCTCACTTATTGCTTTCGTCGACCCCTAATCCTGAACAGACACTGGGGGGTCGACGGAAATCAAGTGAAACGACTGCCCGGTTCGTCGCCAGCACCCAAAACAGTGTGCTGAACCGAAGCTGAAACATCCGCTTGGAATATATAAATCGAATCTTCATCGATGAGTTCTGATTTGATGTCTTGCTTGATTCCAACTAGTTGGCCTTCAGTAATATCACCATAGAAGACGGACTGTTGGAGATGTTCTAGCCGTTTACGGAGAAGCTTACGGTAGATATGGGTTCGTTCTGCTGGAACATCATACGTAACAAGAACAAACATCTTACCACCACCGCTCAGTTGGGCGGTACGGCTCACCGGTCAGGATGTGTTTCTTCAAGCTGTAAACATCAGTTTGTATGAGTGTTTTGTAGCTCACGTTTCGTTTCAATCGGGGATGCTCAACTGTTCTATCAAGCGTTTGCTCATACTCTTTGAGTACTGTCAGGCGACCGTCCTCGGTGAGCAGACAGCCATCGAGATCTGATTCGAACCCATCTGGGCTGATCTGTTGGCGGTTCACGAGACGAAACAATACACGGTCTGCAAGGATCGGCTTGTATATGTCTGCGATATCAAGCGAGAGTGTGAATCGTCGATCCCCGGGTTCATGCATAAACCCAACCGTCGGGTCAAGTGCTGTTTTGCGAATTGCCGAGACACACGCCGTGTAAACCATCGAGTTGAGGAACGAGATGAGCGCGTTCGTCTCGTTAGTTGGCGGGTTATACTCTCGTCGGTCGAGCGAAAACGGATCTCGCAGAATCTCGCTGAAACAGGAGTAGTATGTTTTCCGGGCGGTTGCTTCAGTGCCACGAAGCGTTTCGATGCTGTCTGCTGTGCCTGCTTCCGTCTTGAGCGATTTGAGCCGATCAATTTCTTCGTCAAACGAACAGTCGCGTGCATTGTAATAAACGAGATTCGCCCGCATATTATGGATACTCGCCTCAATCATCGACTGGGCAATCCCAAGCCGGCGATCAGGATCGTCGTAGGCGCGAACTTGTTCGACAACAGTATTTCCTGAAAGGTGACTCCGTTTCGGGAGATACGATCCTTTGTAGTAGTCCTTCCAGCCGAATACGTGAGCAGGAACGCCGTGGTCGTTAAGCAGTCCCAGTGCTCGTGTATTGAAATCGATTTGACCGTGTAAATATAGGGTATCGATACTCTCAATCGGTAGATGCTCCATCTCTCCGTCAAGGGTGTCGATCCTTAGTGTGCCTTCGCTACGCGAAAGCTCTCCATCCGTGAATACGTGGTGGTTGTCTTTAGTCATGGTTAGAGCCAACAGATATCTTGGTATAAACAGGAATCGCAGTACGGTTTCTTTTCCAGTTCTGGCGGTGTGTCGCTCTCAACGACATCGATAATGCCGCGTATCGTCTCCTCGACAGCGGTTGCGTTCTCGTCAGTCAGACTGACCTCCTCACGTTTTCGTTCCGCTGGATACGCGAGTACACCCTCCCGTTGGATATCGAGGATTCGGTCGAGATACCACAGGTAATAGAGCAACTGCATACGCGCCGGTTTTTCCAGCGTCGACGAGGCTTTTACTTCCATCACTTCGCCGGAATCGAGCATATCCAGCGCAATGCGACCGTTTATTTGGAACGAGCGACGTTTGTCGCGGTAGCTGGTTTCGTCGATATGCGTTCCACGGCGGATGTTTGCCGCCCCGCGGTCGATATCGATCCCACGAGACGTAAACCAGAGTTCACGCTTGCAGACGTGATAGTATTGAACAAGAAGGCCAGTGACTCGAACGCGTGGTTCACGGTGGGGAGCGCGTTCGCGCTCAATGAACTCCGAGATGAGATCCTCGTTGCTGGAATCGTGATCTGTAGTCATTAGGCTCCCACCGGGTTGTTGCCGCTCTCTTGCGGGCCATCCAACCGATCCCATGCCGGACTACACACGGGTCGTAGTTGTAGGCGTATCATAACGAGAATCGTCCCGAAACAGTGTCTTCGATGCCTTTGAGTCCCCCAGAATCGAGGCCGTATTCCAAGCCGCTGCCACCAGAATATTCGAAGACTTGTGCACCCTCCTCCCCACGATCACGGTGATCGATTCGGGGGATTTTCGGAGCATCTTCGATTTTTCGAACTGGTAGAGATACTCTCAATTGTGAGGCCTCATCGAGTTTTTTGAATCCAAATTTGTCGTTTGCGCTGAATGCCTCAGTAATCGCTTGGAGTGACGTTTTATCAGTTTCAGTTACCGCAACAAGTACGTCGACCGTCTCATAGCCACCAATCAGTGACTGTCGAGAAAGCCACCTCGCTTTTGTGGTCTCGATATGTTCTCGAATATCTGTGTTTGCGACGGATTTTGTCGTATGGATCGACTGGAAGTATGCTTCGACAGCATGGAGCGAAATTTCCACATCAGGAATCTGTTCGGTTTTCCCAACGCCTGCAAGCACATCAGAGATGAGTCGAAGATGTCCGTGGACACCCGTATCTTGAGATCCACGTTCATACACGTATTCTGCAGGTGGTTTCTCCGTCGGGCTTGCAGGTGTTTCCTCGTCAGGATCTGCGACAGTCCACACGATGACCTGTCCACCGTTTTTTCCCCACTCATATGACCGGTTACACCGTCCAGCTGCTTGGACAATACTGTCTATCGGCGCGATATCGCGGAACACTGTTTTAAAACTCACATCCACGCCTGCCTCTATCGCTTGCGTCGACACACACACAAACTGAACCGGTGCTGTCGAAAGCAGTGTGAGGATGTTGATTAGTATTCGCCGATCAAATGGCCGATACCGCGAGTTGAACGTCAGCACAAAAAGTGGATTTCTCTGAGGAGTCGACCACGAATCAAACTCCGCAATCGGGGGAATGAGTTGTTGAGATGCAAGAACTTCGTGTGCGATTTGTTTTGGAGACTGGTCTGGGTCGATAGCACTGATATTGTTGTTTGTCAGATACTTTCGGACGGCAGTACCGAGATGTATCACTGGCTCGTTTTTACAAATGGTCTCGGTGAGTGTTGTTGAACTGGCAATGGTATTGCAGACTGCAAGTGTCGACTCGCCAGTCTGTGTGCGCTCTATGATCTGTTCTGCAGCCGCTTCGTAACCAACGAACCCTGTATCACTATCAACCTGATGGGCCAACGCAGTTTCATCAAGCGTATACTGGACTCGCTCGGCTTGATCGAAGTAGTCTTCCTCTGTGGCTGGCGGGAGTTCTGTTTCGTATGCTGGGCGTTGACGACATGCTTCGCAGTCAGCTGTCTCGTGTGTTCGCCCAGTTGCGAGTAATGAAACGGCATCCACCTCTCGGAGCAACGAGGGTTGGGTAGCAGTCATCGAAATAACGCGGGCATTAAATTCATCGGTTAGGATCGACAGCAGACGTGGAATCGCATCCCACCAATCCTTCGGCAGTGCCTGTGGCTCATCAAGAATGACGATTCCCGAATCGAGTGCGGGGAGTTTCAATCCCTGACGATTCGAGGGGCCGGTGAGACTTTCGAACAGCTGTACGAACGTCGTTAAAACCGTCCCATCCCGCCACGATTCACCTAGTAGTCCCGCCTGATCCGCATCGGTGGCGTCGACATCCGAATCGTCGTGATCTCCGTGAACCACAACCGTCTCGCTGAGGTAGTGATGGACTGTGAGTGCGGATCGTGTTGGGTCAACACCCCACAGATCCGGATCTTCGAACAGCTCACGAGTTTGTTCTATAATGCTTGTATACGGTAGTGCGTAGACGATTGTCCGTGGGCGGTCTCTCTCTTGATTCGCATCGAGAATGTCACGAGTTTCGAACCCTGCCGAGAGACCGGTGAATGTTTTTCCTAATCCCGTTGGGAGAGTAAGTGTTGCAATATCTGAAGTACTGTTGTCTATCCAGTCGTGGACGCCACGAACGGCTTGGCGACGAGCTCTCTCACGCTCGTCATTCAATGCTGCTTCGTGGTCGTCATCTGGCGGCGTCTCTCGCAGTTCGGCGATGTACTGTTCGAGTGTCGACGAGTCGAGTGTATCGAATCCGAACAATTCACCGTCGGAGATCGTCATCGCATGGCTCTTATCGGCAAGCGTGAGCGAGGCCCAGTAGTGAAGCGTACGGTCGTAGAGTTCTTCAGGGAGATTTGCAACCGAACAACGTCGAGATGTGAGTTCGGCTTCAGTGCTCAATTCTTGGAGAGCAGGGATAATCTCGCCGTCAGTCGCCCATTCATAGAACGCTTCCCACGAGATTGTTTCTGACGCGTCGAGTTGCTGACTTGCCATCGTAAAGAACTCGTCTGCGGCATCGGGCCATGTCGTCTCAATCGCATCAAGCTGGGCCTGAATTACAGTATCATCAAAAGCCTCGATCAGCGTGTTTGCAGTGTACTCCGCTGCGTTCGGCAGTGCTTGATGGTGTCGTGCAACCGCCAGTGTGGCAGCGAGACAATCGCGGTCGGGAGCACCTGCTCGGTCAAGAACGAACCACGTTGCGAGTGCACCGAGCCGAGCATGGTTCTTTTCGGAATCGTCCCCTGTATACTTCTCATCAGGGCGAACGTGTTTTTGGAATTGTGGAGTTGCTTTTCCGAAGTCATGAAGGGTTGCTGTGACCCAAAGCCACCATTCTTGCTCACTAGCACCAGTATACAGTGTCGTCGCTCGCTCAGGGACACAGGTGCTGTGTGCGGTGAGTAGCAAATGCCCCATCTTAGTTGTCTGCCCTGCAGGATGCTGACGGTCGCTATCTGATTGTGCTGGGTGTGAAATTAGTGGGAGTTTCATGAGCGATTGTGTGGTCTGTTATCGGAAGACGACGGTTCTCTCACCGACTGAGACAGGGGTTATGTCTGCGGTGGAGTCGACTTGAATGTCTGCATCCGCCGAGCGTGTATACACATAGTCGTCGAACCGTGTCGTTTTCCGACCACCCGATGTCGCTTCCATGACCGCTGGAGAACGCTCGATATCGTAGGTCACTCCCTGTTGTGGAATGACTTCGGACAGTGATATCGGCACAACAGAATCGATATCGTACTGATCGGCAGCATCGATCTCTGTCGGTGTAACGTCCGTCTCGACATCCTCAATCGTGCAGAGATACTCCGATTTACCGAGGCTTGGAGGATAGTACGATTCGCCGTTATCGAGTCTGGTTTTCAACTTCTCATAATATTCTTCATCTTCAACGGCGACATCAATCCGATATTGCGGGTCAGCAAGCAGTTCGTAGGCGTGTATCTGGCGGTCACCTTCTGTATCTTGATAGGTGAGTGCGTAACTCCGTCGACTTCCTGCAGTTTTCGTAACTGCTTGTTTAGGATCAGTTCCCAACCCGGTCGTTGGCACATTAACTGTTCGAATATCCGACAGTGGTGTGATTGTGATAGCCGATGTTTCGGCCCCGAAAACATTGTAGTACGTGTCCCGATCACTCCCGACGATAGCCGCAAGCATTCCAGCGATTGTTGTCCGCGGTGGAATCCGATAGGTCTGTTTGGTAACACTGCGTCCAACACGCTTGAAATGGCCCCACGTCGACCTGACGGTCAGCGAAAGACACGAGTCGGGCACGCCGCGAGCGTTGATAGATGGTGACATTGGCGTAGTGATAAATTCGTTTGCTTACTCTGGGAAATCACGCTCACCGAGCACATCGATTTGATGAACGGAGTGGCCTTCTGATTCGAGGAACTCGCCGAACTCGCTGGCCAGAACCGTTTGGTCAGCAGTCTCAAGCGGAAGGTACTCACTGCCGACAACGTGTACTGTCTCGATCCGACCTTGGACACGGTTTAGGGCGGTAACGAGACTTCTCACATCAAGAACGACATCGTTGATCGACCGAAGCGGTTTGTCGCTTTCTTCAGACAGTTCAACATGGTTGTGTAGGCCTCCAAGGTGGTAGTTATCCTGTTTGTACTCGGGCCGAACGTAGAGCCGCGGCTCTTGGCCTAATTTCGACCGCGAAGTCGTTTGATTCTTTAACGCACGCCAGCAGAGCGAATCGAGTCGCTTGACATCCGCTTCGGAGAGATTCGTCGACTCAGCTCCGTTGTTGTCGACGAGTCCCCAGAACGGGAAGATGGCATATTTGATTCGTTTATCATCGAGATCAAAACCACCCTGCCGGTTCCCATCGCCGGTCGAGATCACACTCGTCAGCGAATCGTACTCCTCGTTGTCTTCGACCTCATTCAGAGATTTCGCAGGAAGGAACTGGACTGGGCCTTGATACTGATTCGGGAGCGCGCTCCCGAGAGCTTGCCGGAGTTTTTCGTCTTCCTCGTCGTCGCTTGACTCGAAACTCATCGTCGCGCCGAAGTATCGAACGTCCGTAGCAGCCGAAAGGAACTGCTCACCGACATCTTCGATCTCCTCGATGTCATCCACATCGTCGATTTCTTCGAGTACATCCAACGCGAGGGTCGTCCGGGGCCGTGCATCGCCGTCGAGTTTCTTCACATAGATTTCGAACCCGTCATCAAGTAGCTGATCGCGCAGATACCGCTTGAGACGGACATCAGTGACGATTCCCTGTCCGGTGTCGGGATCACGTCGTGGTCGGTTGTCTCCGATTGGGTTGCCGTTTGGGTTGCAGTCCTGTGCGTCGTAAATGAACAGTATTTCCGATCGATTGAGTGTCATGGGTGTATGTTTATCTCAGCTTTGAACGTTGAAGTAGGATCGTGACGTAGGCGGTAGCGAACACGGATGATGCCGATTACGGACTTCCTGTCGTGCACGCGTGTATTCGACGAGTTCGAGTCGCTGTCACCCGCACAACGT
>Ga0209965_1000590_pt1 | contig 12835 bp, 10 predicted proteins | sample SalPon2_B_H2O_MG_FD_185707 | JGI IMG/M metagenome (GOLD analysis project Ga0209965, IMG submission 185707) | Salt pond water microbial communities from South San Francisco under conditions of wetland restoration - Salt Pond MetaG R2_B_H2O_MG... | ecosystem: Environmental > Aquatic > Non-marine...
GACTCCACGGCAGTCTGACATCACTCGGTCACACCCTCCCGGGCCGATCCTATACGCGTGTGGTGGCGACGTGACGAACACGACCACACGGCATCCGGACGCCAGTTGGCCACATCCTCCCCAGCCGATTCGCTCGTCGCCGGTGGCGACTCGCTCATCCCTCGCGCGCGCTCGCGAGCCCGCCTTCGGCGCACTCACGAGGCGCGCGCCACCGCAGGTGGTGTGTGTCGGGTTGCAGGCCGGCGTGTCGCATGCGTCGACCGGTGTTGGTTCCGTCCGCTGTCCGGGGTGGAGCGGGTCGGAGACGGGTCGAAGGACCGCAAGACTGTCGGGTCGGTGGTGGCTGTGTGCGGCGTGGCCGTACGGTCGTCGGCAGCGAAACCGGTAGGTACACGCGTCACCTGATGTAGACAAATGAGTCTTGACGCCGACTGGCGGGCTCGAATCGACGCGGTCGACGCGGTGCTCATCGACGAGTACCAGAGCGACTTTCCAGTCGAAACGCGGCCGTTCGAACGGCTCGCCGAAGATATTGGCACCGAAACGGGAGCCAACCTCGACGCCGCAGAGATGCTCGCCCGAGTCGAGGCGCTACGCGAGGCGGGTGTGTTCCGCCGGTTCGGCGCAGTGCTCAACCCACCCGTCATCGGCTCGTCGACGCTCGCGGCGGTAAAAGCACCTGCGGACCGGTTCGACGCGGTCGCGGACGTCATCAACGGCTACCGGCAGGTGAACCACAACTACCGCCGGGACCACGAGTGGAACCAGTGGTTCGTCGTCACCGCGGGGTCGAGACAGCGACGCGATGCGATCCTCGCGGAAATCGAATCGGAAACCGGCTGTGCGGTGTTGAACCTCCCAATGCTCACGGACTACTACATCGACCTCGAGTTCCCGGTCGTGAACGCCGACCGGTTCGCCCGCGAGTCACTCGAGGAGACGCCCGTCTCGGCGACGCGGATCGCCGAGGACGCCCGCGGCGACCTCACTCCGCTCGAGGCTGACCTCTTGATCGCCATCCAGGACGGCTTTCCGCTGTCGGCGACGCCGTACGCCGACGTGGCCGCCGAGATCGACGCCGCCGTCGACGACGTCCTCACCGCCGTCGAGCGGCTCCGGAACGACGGCTGTATCAAGCGGATCGGCTGTGTCGTCAATCACATCGTCACCGGCTTTACGAACAACTGTATGGTCGTCTGGGACGTCCCCGACGAGGAGCTCGACGCCCGCGGCGAGGCCGTCGGTAGCCTCCCGTACGTCACGCTGTGTTACCACCGTCCGCGCCGACCCGACCAGTCGTGGCCGTACAATCTCTTCACGATGATCCACGGCCGCGAGGCCGACGCCGTCGACGCGAAGATCGACGAGCTCGCCGCCGACCATCTGCCGTTCGACCACGAGCGACTCTACTCGACGGAGACGCTGAAACAGACCGGCGCGCAGTACGACTCGCTCGTCGCCGAAGGCCGGGCCGAGTGATCGACTCGGGCGACGATTTATTTCCGATGCCGCGGCCACTGTCGTCGTGCGCTAACGAGCGACCCGGGACGGGAGGCGGGAGTGCGGCAGTCGTCTCGGGAGGAGGACGCCGCCTGTTCGCCACTACAATCGGCTGTGGAGCCGCTCGGCCGTCGTCTCGCCGACCCCGTCGACGTCACACAGGTCGTCGACGGAGGCCCGCCGGACGTTCTCGACGGACCCGAACCGGCGGAGCAGCCGCGTCCGGGTCGCCGGGCCGACGCCGGGAACGTCGTCGAGCACCGTCTTTACCTCGTCACGAACGCGCTGGTGGTACTGGACCGCGAATCGGTGCGCCTCGTCACGAACCCGCTGAAGCAGGTGTAGCGCCGGGTCGTCGTCCGGCCACCGGCGTGGTCCGTCTGAGGTGACGACGAGCTCCTCGGCCTTCGCGAGGGCGACGGCCGGCACGTCCCACCCCGCGGCCGCGAGGGCGTCACGCGCCGCGCCGAGTTGGCCGTCACCGCCGTCGATCAACAGCAAATCTGGGTCCGGTCTGTCGTCGCGGCCCTCGGTGGCGCGGGTCGCCCGCCACCGAACCAGCTCGCGCATGTTCGCGTAGTCGTCGTTGCGCTCGGTGAGTTTCTTCCGGCGGTACGCGCCGGTCTCGGCGCTCCCGTCGACGAAACAAACGTTCGACCCGACGACCGCGGTGCCAGAGGCGTGGCTCACGTCGAATCCTTCGATTCGCGCCGGGCGGTCGAGGCCGAGCCGGTCGCCGAGCGCCCCAACCGGGTCGTCTCGTCGGTCACGCTTTCTGGCGTTCTTGAGCGCGAGTTCGACGAGCTTGGCCTCACGGCCGGCGCCTGGAACCCGAACCGCGACGCCTTCGGTTTCGAGCCAGTCGACGACGTCTGGATCGGCCGGCCGCTCCGCTAACAACACCGCGTCCGGGAACGCCCGTTCGGCGTAGTACTGGGTGAGAAACGCCGAGAGCACCGCGGCGGGCGTGCTCGTCGCGTCGTCGGTGTCGGCGAGTGACGTCTCTCTCCCGTCGCGAGCCGCCTCGACCGCCGGCGCGTCGAGTCGGTGTCGGCTGCGGTCGACGAGTTGGCCGCGCTCGCTGTGGAGCCGTGCCACGCGGGCCACGTCGCCTTCGACGGCCGCAGCAAGCACGTCGACGGTTCGATCGTCGGAGCGACTGCTCACGGCCTCGCCGCCGTCGCCGTGAAACGCCTCGACGGCTTGGATCCGGTCACGCAGGTTCGCGGCGCGTTCGAACTCGGCGCGCTCCGCGGCGGCCTCCATGCGGCGTCGAAGTGGATCGGCGAGGACGCCCGTCTCACCGTCGAAGAACCGTCTTGCGGCCGTCACGTCCTCGACGTACGCCTCGGGGTCGATCTCGCCGGTGCACGGCGCCGTACAGATGCCCATCTCGTAGTCGAGACACGGACGATCGCGGTCTGCGTACTTGTGGTCCGAGCAGCCGCGCAGGCCGTACTCGTCGCGGATCGCCTTCACTACCGTCTCGACGCGGCCCTTGTCGGTAAACGGGCCGTACGCGACGGCGCCGGCGTCGGGGTCACGCGTCACTTCGATCCGCGGGACGGGGTGGTCGGTGAACGCGACGAGCGGGTACGACTTGTCGTCTTTTAGCCGGACGTTGTACCGTGGTTGGAGTCGCTTGACGAGGTTCGCCTCGAGCAGAAGTGCCTGCGTCTCGGTGTCCGTGACGGCGAACTCGATCCGCGAGGCGCGCTCGACCATGTCCCGGATGCGTCCCGACCGCGGGTCGACGTACGACCGGACACGGTCGCGGAGGTCGACGGCCTTGCCGACGTACAGCGTCGTCTCCCCGGTGCGAAACTGGTACACGCCAGGCTCCGTCGGGAGGTCAGCCGCGCGCACGCGAACCGCGTCGGCGTCCATCGATCTAGGATAGCCGCCCGACGCGTTTGAACGCTACGGGGAGACGGTGGCTGCCGCATGTCGGCTCGAACGCTGCCGAGGGCAGTTATCATCGTTGATTGCGTGGAGGATCGATTTATATGACACCTCGTATCACACAGGGATAGATGACGGGGTACTGGGACCGAGTGAAGCAGGTGCTCACACGAGACGAACACAGGCGGTCGGTCACAGACGGCGGGATCGCCGCTGGAACGACGACCGGCGGCGAGAAGCCGAGCGTCGTCGCCGAGTCGACGGACGATGACGGCGGCGGCGATGACCCGCTCCACGGCGACGACGGCGGCGACGAGACCGCCACCGGCGACAGGTTCGGCGGCCCAGAGGCGGCGGCGATGTTCGATGCACTGGGCGTCCCGGCGTTCGTCCTCGGGAGCGACGGAACCGTCGTCGCGTGGAACGAGTCGATCGCAGAACTCACCGGGACCGACGCCACGGATGCGGTCGGGCACGCACACGCCTCGGAGCTCTTTTACCCCGACGGCCGACGGGCAGACACGCTCGCCGACAAGGTGCTCGACGAGCCCGAGCGTGCGGACACCATCTACGACGTCACGCGTCGCGACACCACCCGGACGCGCTACGGGGACACCAGCACGATGGTCGACAGACGCGGTCAGACGAAACACATCGAGTTCACTGCCACACCACTGTACGCAGACGGAGAACTCGTCGGTGTCACGGAGGTCGTGATCGACCGAACTGAGACCGTAGAGGAGCGCGACACGACGGCACAGCTGGTGGCCGCAGTCCGGGATACCGCGGCAGCCATCGGTGACGGAAATCTCGACGCACGCACCGTCGAGCCACCGGGGAGCACACGCCTCGACGACGAGTTGGTCGGTGTCGTCGATGCCGTCAACGAGATGGCCGACGGTCTACAGACGCTCGTCGAGAGCGTCCACGAGCAGGTGCGACGGATAGACGAGACCGCCGGGGAGGCGAGCGGAGCGGTCGACGAGATCGCCGAAAACGTCGCCGCACAGGACGAATTGCTCGACGAGAGCGTCGCGGAGATGCAGTCGTTCTCAGCTGGGATGGAAGAGGTCGCTGCCACGGCCGACCAAGTCGATGCCGCGGCCGGGGCCGCGAGCGACGCGGCCAGCGCGGGACTCGACGCCAGTGAGGACGCACGAGCCGCGACCGAGGACGTCGTACGGATCGGTGACGAGCTCGTCGAGAGCGTCGGGGCGCTCTCGGATCGCATGACAGATATCGAGGAGGTGATCGCGGTCATCTCGGAGGTGGCCGAGCAAACGAACCTGCTCGCGTTGAACGCGAACATCGAAGCGGCCCGCGCCGGCGAAGGCGGCGACGGCTTCGCGGTCGTCGCCGAAGAAGTGAAAAAGCTCGCCGACGAGACCCGTGGGTACACCGAAGAGATCACGGCGAGCCTCGACCAGCTACAGGCGCAGTCCGCAGAGACAAGCGGCGCCGTCGAGCGGTCACACGACCGCATTCGCGACGCGGAGACGGAGATCGAGACCGTCCTCGACGCGCTGACCGAGATCGCAGACGCGGTCGACGAGGCGGCGGCCGGGGTCGGCGAGGTCGCACGAGCGACGGACGATCAGGCCGCGACCGTCGAACAGCTCACCGCGTCGTTAGAGCGGGTTCGGGACCGATCCGGTCGCACAGAGACGGCGACGACACGGATCGTCGACGCCACCCAGAGACAGACCGCCGCGGTCGACGAGCTCGTGAACCGCGTCGAGCGTCTCGACGGGGGCGCGACGGACGGACGAGCGGGCTGAGCCGGCCGCCATCGCCGAACGTTTAACCTCATTCGGTCCCCAGTAATCGTATGTCTGTGACGCCGCCTGGGCCCATCGGGGACCCCCTCTTCGGCAACGGTCGGCAGTTCGCCGACGACCCGTTCTCGTTCATGCGCGCGTGTGCCGACAGCTACGGCGACGTGGTGCGGTTCGACCTCGGGCCCCGCGAGACGTACATGCTCACGAACCCCGACGACATCGAGCGCGTGCTCGTCGGTGATGCGGCTCGGTATCGGAAGCCGAACTTCGGCGACGACGCCATTACCACGCTGCTCGGTGACGGGCTGTTGTTGAGTGAGGGTGACACCTGGCGACAACAACGGAGCCTGGCGAACCCCTCGTTTCACACCCAGCGGGTCGGGGCGCTCGCGGGGACGATGGTGGACCACACGACGACACAACTCGACGGGTGGGAGCCTGGCGAGGTTGTCGACGTCCAGCTCGAGGTGGCGCGGCTCACTGTACGGATCATCGTCTCGGCGATGTTCGGCACCGACGTCACCGACGAAGAGGTAAAGACCGTCCAAGAACACCTCGAGCCGCTCGGGGCCCGCTTCGAGCCGGACCCGCGTCGCTACCTGATCCCGAACTGGGTGCCGACCCGAGAGAACCGGGCGTTCACCGAGAGCATCGAGACGCTCGAAGCGGTGATAGACGGGATCGTCGACCGACGGCGAGGGACCGAACGCGATCCGTCCGTCGACCCCGCAGGCGAGGCCGGCGTCTCGGTGCGCGGCCCGGCGGGTGACCCGGACGCCGACGTGCCGATGGACCTGCTATCCGTCCTGTTGCGCGCCCGCGACCGGGGTGAGCAGACGGATAAGAACCTCCGCGACGAGCTAGTGACGATGCTGCTCGCTGGACACGACACCACCGCACTCGCGCTTACGTACACGTTCTACCTGCTCTCGAAACACCCCGAGGTTCGCGAACGCGTTGAGGCGGAGGCCGCAGCCGCCACGGCCGACGGGCCGCCAGACGCGAGCGACGTGCGCGAGATGGCATACACAGAGCGGGTCCTCACCGAGTCGATGCGGATGTACCCGCCCGTCTACACGATGTTCCGCGAGCCGAAACTCGACGTCCGCGTCGACGGCTACCGCATCCCGGAGGGATCCGCGCTGATGCTCTCACAGTGGGTCGTCCATCGGTCACCGCGGTGGTACGACGACCCAGAGACGTTCGACCCCGACCGGTGGACGCCGAAGCGACGCAGCGAACGCCCACGGTTCGCGTACTTCCCGTTCGGCGGGGGGCCACGCCACTGCATCGGCAAGGCGTTCTCGCTGCTCGAGGCGAAGCTCATCCTCGCGTGTGTCTGTTCGTCGTACGCACTCGAGTACGAGGGCCCGGAGCTCTCGCTGCGAGGGTCACTGACGATGCACCCCGACCATCCGGTGCCGATGCGTGTCGCCGAGCGGTGAGCCGATGGAGAGTGAAAAAGAACGACGGACAGACAGCGAGGGCACGTTCTGTCGACGCTGTGGAGCCCGGCTCGTGCGCGGGCTGGTGGCGAGCGAGCAGCGAGCGTGTTGTCTCAACGCGACCCCGATCGCCGGCGTGTGCCCGACCCACGGTCCCGTTGGACCCCATCACGCAGTCGACGCCGACGGGCGGTGAGCGCGGTGGGGCGAGGTCAGAGATCAGTCACAGCGCGAGCGTCGCCGCGACCTCGCGGAACTGTGCGTCGTAGACGGAGAGTGCGTCCACACGCCAGCGAATCGGCGTCGTCTCGAGGTCGACGTCGAGCTCGTCGCGTACCGACGCCGGGTCGGTGCCGCGAGCGAGCGTCACGTGCGGCACGTACGAGTCGCCTTCGACGCCGTCAGCAGCACCGAACGCGGCGCAGAGCCGGCGATGGAGCCGGACGAGCGGCGGGCTCTCAACGGCGAGATAGACGACTGGCCCGGCGCCAGACGCGGGCGTCTCAAATGCGTCGACGCCAGTGAGTGCGAGGTGGAACGGGTCGGTCGACGCGAGGTGTGCGCGGAGGGTTGTACACAGTCGCTCGAGGGCAGCCTCTCTGGGGGGAGGCGGTGGATCGGTCGAGTTGGATGCACCAGCGACACCGGGGAGCTCGGCCGGATCGGGGACGTCGCCGTCGGCAAATCGCTTGCACACGAGCGTGTGTCGCGTCCGGAGCCGGCTGGGCGAGGCTGAGCTATCGGCGAGCTGGTGGCCGAGCCGATCGACAGCTGGGGGAAGCGGAACGTTGAGGCTGAACACGGCGAACGCTCGGGCGAGGAAGAGAAAGCTCCGTCGGCGTCGCAGCGAGTAGACGGGTACAAACCGCTCGGGGTCGATGCTCCGGCATGCGCCTCATCGCGTTCGACTTCGACGGAACGCTCTCTGACTCGGAGATGACGGTCCTGCTCGCCGAGCGGGCGGGCGTTGCCGACGAGGTGGCCGAGATTACGGAGCGGGCGATGAACGACGAACTCAGCTACGCCGAGAGCCTCTATCAGCGTGCCGAGCTGCTTTCGGGGCTCGACGACGACCTGGTGACAGACGCGTTCGACGCGGTTCGACTCCGACCAGGGGCGGGAGCCCTGATCGAACGGCTCCGCGACGCCGGCCATCACGTCGCCGTGCTTACCGGAGGGTTCGAACGCGGCGTTGAGGCCGCGCTCGCGCGCGAGGGCGTCGAGGCAGACACAATCGTCGCAAATCGGCTGCCAGTCGCAAACGGGGCACTCACCGGCGGTGCCGAGGGGCCACTCATCGAGGGGACAAAAGACGACGCACTGGAAGAGCTTGCAGCCGAACTCAACGCGCCGCTCGCGGCGACGACCGCTGTCGGTGACGGCGCGAACGACCTGCCGATGCTGGAGGTGGCTGGGCTCGCCGTCGGATTTCTCCCGAAGCCAGCCGTCAGGCCCGTCTGTGACGCGGTCGTCGCCTCGATGTACCGGCTCGAGCGGGTGTTCGAAGCACACGGCGTACTCTCGGCGGAGTCCTAAACGCTTAATCGGGGTCGGAGCAAACCAGGGAATATGGTCGTCATCACGCGGAGGCGGGGATGATTCCGACCCTGACGTACCTCCAGTTCCACGTGGTGTTCACGCTCCCGCTGCTCGCGCTCCTCTGGTACCTCGCGCCGCGGTACGACAGGGTCCGCAGGCGCCGCGCGACACTCGGCATCGCGATCCTCGTCGCCATCGCGTACGCGTACACCACACCGTGGATCAGTTACATGATCCGCCGTGGCGCGTGGGGGTACGCCGACGGCGCGGTGTTCGTGCGGGCGCTGTCGATCCCACTCGGCGAGTACCTCTTTTTCGCTATCCAGACGATAATCGCCGCGTTCGCGCTGTACATCTTCGATTTCGATCCGGCATTTCGCCCCGGTGATTTCGACTGGGGGCCGCGTATCGCCGGGGTCGCCGTCGGGATCGCGATGGTGCCGGTCGGTCTTTGGCTCGTCTTCAGCGACCCGTCGTATCTTTACTTGGGTGGACTGCTCGCTTGGGTGGGTCCCGTGCTCGCACTCCAGTGGGGCGTCGGTGGCGGCTACCTCGCACGGACACCTCGCGTGTGGCTGACCGTGACGTTCGTGCCGGCCGTCTACTTCTGGATCGTCGACCGGATCGCGATCGGCATGGGCACGTGGTATCTCTCAAGTGAGCTCACCACCGGGGTCGCCGTCCTCGGGCTCCCGATCGAGGAGATGCTCTTTTTCACCTCCGCGAACCTGATGACGGTGAACGGACTCGTGTTGTTCGAGTGGGTCCTCGACTGGAACGACCGGCGGACCGCGCCGCCGTCGGTCGCGACGACCCCAGCCGGTGCGGCCGACCGCTCGGGATCGAACGAGTCTGGTTCGGCCGGGCTAGAACGAGACGCCGACACAGACGAGATCGATCCGAGCGATGACTGAGTCGTCGGCTCGGTCGGCCGGGAGCGTGACCGACCGTGCTTCCACGAGTGATCCGGTCGCGAGCCGTCACCGTGGTGGCGCGTCAACCCGCGACGGGACCGCACTCGCTGTCGCCGACCGCTGGTTCGCCCGGTACCCGGCGATAGCGCTCGCTGTGCTTCTCCCACTCGGCGCGCTCACCCCGCTGCTTCCTGTCGAGGTGGGTGTCGCAACGTTCGCACTCGGAACGCTCGTCGTCGGAATGGCACACGGCGCAGTCGACCACCTTGTGCCGCTTCGAGCGAGTGACGCGTCGCTTCGGCGGTCGATCGTAGTCGTCTCGGTCGTCTACGCGGTGCTCGGTGGGGCAGTCGTCGTCGCGTTCTTCACCGCCCCGGTTACGGCGTTTGTGGGGTTCATCGCACTCACCTGGGTCCACTGGGGACAAGGCGACGTCGCCGCGCTTGTCGTCGCGGGCGTCGAGCACCTACAGACGCCCGCAACGCGGGTGCTGACGCTCGTCGTACGCGGCGGTCTCCCGATGGGTGTGCCGCTGCTTGCACACCCAAACGAGTACCGGGTGGTGACCGAGTGGGTCGTCGGGCTGTTCGTCGCCGACGCGGCCGCCGCCGTCGACCCCCTCTTCGTGCCGGCGACCCGGATCGCAGTCGGTGTATCGATGGCGGGCGCGACACTCATGTCGGTCGGCCTCGGCTACCGACAAGTCCGTGCTGGCGCGAGCCGACGAGGGTGGCTGCGAGACGTCGGCGAGACGGCGACGCTGTGGGCGTGGTTCCTGCTCGCCGCGCCGGTGTTCGCGGTCGGCGTATACTTCGCGGCGTGGCACGCGCTGCGGCACGTCGGCCGGCTGGCACTTGTCGACGTAGCCGCCACAGAGGCGTTGGCCGACCGCGACGTGCGGGGCGCACTGCGACGGTTCGCGCGCGACGCCGCCCCGCTCACGCTCGGTGGCTTCCTCGTGGTGGGTGGCGTCGGTCTCGCGGTTCCATCGGGCGTCGCCGAACCGGGCGATGTCCTCGGCGTCTCGCTCGTCGCTATCGCGGCGATGACGCTCCCGCACGTCGCGGTGGTAGCGTGGCTCGACGGACAACAGCGCGTGTGGCAGTCGACGCGGTGACCGACCCACAGGTTTGTATTCGTGAGCACCGAGTATCGGCCGTGCCCCACGACCGGATACACGCACGAGAACCGAGCCACCACGTGGACCGCTGGACGGTCGGCCGGATCGAAGCGATCGCAGAACGGGACGGTCACGCGGTGGTGACGGTGCGACCGGCGTCGACCGAAGCGGCACCAGTGTCGGACGAGCCTGTCGACCTCGTCGTCACGCTCGCAGTCCGCGACCTCTTCGTGCGGCGGCTGAACCTCGAAGCCGACGAATCGCCGGTCGGCGAGCGGGTGTGGTACCGCGTGCGCGGCGAATAAGGCGCAGGCCGCTATTCGATGGTGGTGTCGCTACTCGAGCTGGTGGTAGTCGAGTTCGTGGCCCTCATCGAGGGCCGCTTGGACGGCCGCGCTCGGCTCGTCGACCGACTCCGTCGAGAGCGCCATCCCACCGATGTCGGCGCGCTCGATCGTAACGTTACGCCGCCACGCCTCGTCCGTCTCTGGGTGGTCGGTTCGGTAGTGTGCGCCACGCGACTCGTCGCGTTCGAGCGCGCCACGCAGGACCGCCTCAGCGGCCGTAAGTGAAAATCCGAGATCGATCGCGAACTCGTACGACTCACTCATGACTGGTCCGACGTCGAGGTCGTTTGCGCGCTCGCGGATCTCTTCGAGTGCGTCGAGGCCGGCGCGGAGCGACTCCTCATCGCGAAGGATACCCGCGTGCTCCCACATCGTGTCACGGAGCGCGGCGAGGACGGCCTCAACGTCTTCGTCACCGTCGCGGTTCGCCGTCGACACGAGGTCCGCGAGGTGCGGGTCGACGAGGGTGTCAAGCAGGTCGGCTGGAATCTCTCCTGGGCCGTCGACACGGTCAGCGACTGTCTCGCCGGCGACGACACCGAACGCAACCGTCTCGGCGAGCGAGTTGCCACCGAGGCGGTTCGCGCCGTGGACGCCCGCCATCGTCTCACCGATCGCAAAGAGGTCGTCGACGCCGGTCTCACCGGTCTCGTCGACCGCGACGCCGCCCATCCCGTAGTGAGAGGTCGGCGCGACCTCAACGGGTTCGCGAGCCATGTCGACGCCGAGCTCTTGGAAACGCTCGTACATACGGGGGAGCCGCTCACGGATGAAGTCCGCGTCGCGGTGTGAGATATCGAGGTAGACGCCGCCATTTTCGGTGCCACGGCCCGCAGCGACCTCCTCAGCGATCGACCGCGCGACCACGTCGCGGGCGTCGAGTTCCATCTGGTCGGGCGAGTACCGACGCATGAAGCGCTCGCCTTCGGCGTTGAAGAGCCGACCACCTTCGCCGCGGACCGCCTCGGTCACGAGCCGGCCGCTCCATGGCTCCCACTCGGGGTCGGTCTCGTCGACGGCCATGCCAGTGGGGTGGAACTGGATGAACGCCATGTCCATCAGGGTCGCACCCGCGTCGTACGCCAGCGCCGCGCCGTCGCCGTTGTTCTCGTCGTCGCGCGAGGTGTGTCGGTTGTAGATTGCCGCGTGACCGCCGGCGGCGAGCACGACGGTGCCTGCGTTAAATAGCTGGAACGTGCCGGTGTCCATGTCGAAGCCGACCGCGCCGTACACTGCGTCGCCGTCGGCGACGAGCTTCGTGATCATCACGTTCTCGCGGTACGGGATCGACAGCGACTGGGCGCGGTCGACGAGGGTGTCGAGGAGCGACTCGCCGGTGTGGTCGCCCGCGAAGGCGGTCCGCCGGAACGACTGTGCGCCGAAGTATCGCTGGTCGACGGCACCGTCGTCGGTCCGCGAGTAGTCCATCCCCCACTCGTCGAGCTCGCGGAGTCGCGCCGGCATCTGCTCGGTTACCGTCTCGACCAGCGCCGGGTCGTTGATCAGGTGGCCCTCGTTGAGCGTGTCGGCCGCGTGGATCGCGGGGGAGTCCTCGGGATCGTGCGTGCCGAGTGCCCCGTTGATCCCGCCGCGCGCCCACGTAGTGTGTGCGTCGCCGTGGCCGCGCTTACCCAACACGAGCACGTCGTCGACGCCGCGCTCGGTGAGCTCGATGGCGGCTCTGGCGCCGGCTGCGCCGGCACCAACGACGAGCACGGAGACGTCCGTGCGCTCGTATTCTATCGACTCGCCCGCGGCTTCGGCCGCTGATTCGGGCATAGTGTATTGGTGACACCGCGGACAGTTAAGCCTCGCGCACGCGCATGCGAGGCGCACACGCGCGCGAATGACGGCCGCCTCACATGACCGCATCACGCGGCCGTCTCAGTCCCACCCCGGCGTTTCGGGCGCTCCTGCGTCGTCTTCCAGTCGCCGGACCAGCGCATCACGATCGTCGCAGTCGACGGCAACCGGCTCACCGTCCACACCAGCTCGATCACGCCACGCGCGGATCGCTCGGCCAGCCCAGGAGTCGGCCGTCTGAGCCGTCTCACGCGCGTCCGCGGCCCGGTCGCGATTGACCGCGAGCGACCCGGGCCGTGAGCCGACGGCCGCCCCGACGAATCGAGCGCGGTCGGTGGCCGTCTCGGTGCCGGCCTGGAGACGATCGACGACGCCGTCGAGGTCCGCAGGGTCGGGGTACGCAAAGACGGTTGCACCGGCCGCGTGCGGGCCGAACGGGAGCGGCGGGGTATCGGCGGGCGGGGTGTCATCGAGCAGCCGGTCGCCG
>Ga0209965_1000596_pt1 | contig 12785 bp, 17 predicted proteins | sample SalPon2_B_H2O_MG_FD_185707 | JGI IMG/M metagenome (GOLD analysis project Ga0209965, IMG submission 185707) | Salt pond water microbial communities from South San Francisco under conditions of wetland restoration - Salt Pond MetaG R2_B_H2O_MG... | ecosystem: Environmental > Aquatic > Non-marine...
GACGTTGACCCCCTGTAGCATTATCGAGAGGGTTCCGGGCGCGTCGGCTTATAAGATGTCGTTGTCCGACGATCGCTGAAAAAACCGCGTCGACGCATCGCACCGCCCCGGTGGGGTTCGCCCGGCACTCCGGTGGGGTTCGCCCGGCACTCCGGTGCGATTCCGCCGACTACTCCGATAGGGTTCCGCCGACTACTCCGCGATCTCGACGGTGATCTCGTCGCGCTCGACGGCCAGCCTGAACGTCGGCACGGTCCGGTAGACGACCTCGACGACGTTCTTCCGTTCGAGGCTCCGGAGCGCGCGCCGCACCGCGTCGACCTCGGGGTCCAGATCGGACGCCTCGCGGACCGCGTTGAGCACGGCGACGACCGACTGCGAGCGCTCGTCGGGTCCCGCGACGACCGCGAACACCTGCGCCTCCAGTTCGGGCACGCGGATGGTCTCCGGCGCCCCGCCCTTCGCGACCGCGTCGGCCTCGATCCCCGGTTCGACGTCGACGAGGTCGTTCGCCTCCGCGGTCGATCGAATCAGGCTGTCGTCGTCGCGGTAGTAGTACTCTTTTAAATGTCCCTCGAGGTACTGGTGGACTTCGCTGCCGCTTTCGAGCCCCCACGCGTCCTGGAGTTCGCCGTTCTTCGTCGGCTGGAGGCGGACGATGTCGGCGAGGCGGCTCCGCTCTTCGTCGGTCAGGCTCATCTGTCCTCGACCGCGCTCGCCGCGCGGATCACCGTCTCCTCGCCGAACTTCGGCCCGACGAGCTGGAGCCCCACGGGGAGCCCGTCCGCCTCGCCGGCCGGCACCGAAATCGCCGGGAGGTTCGCGAGGTTCACCGGCGTCGTGTTCGCGTCCGCGAGGTACATCCGGAGCGGGTCGTCGAGGCTCTCGCCGAGTTCGAACGGGAGGACCGGCATCGTCGGCGAGGCGATCACGTCGACGTCGGCGAACGCCTCCTCGAAGTCGTCTCTGACCCACGCGCGGGCGTCCTGGGCCTTCTGGTAGTACTTGTCGTGGTAGCCCGCCGAGAGCGCGTACGTCCCCAAGAGGATCCGGCGTTTGACCTCCGCGCCGAACCCCTCGTCGCGGCTCTCGGCGAACGACTCGTTCCAGTTCCCGTCGGACTCGGCGCGGTTCCCGTATCGCACGCCGTCGAAGCGCGCGAGGTTCGAGGACGCCTCGGCCATCGCGATGACGTAGTAGGCCTGGACCGCGTGCTCGACCGAGGGCAGCGAGATTTCGGTCGTCTCCGCGCCCCGCGCCTCCAGGTCCTCGATCGCCGCCTCGACCGTCTCGACGACGCGCTCGTCGGCCCCCTCGAACAGTTCGGTAGGGACGCCGACGGTGAGCCCGTCGATGTCGCCGTCGGCGGCCGCGGCGTAGTTCGCGTCGGGGTCGGCCCCGTCGACCTCGGTAAGGTCGCGCGTGGTCCCGTCGTGCGGGTCCGGGCCGGCGATCGCGTCGAGCGCGGCCGCGGCCTCCTCGACGGTGCCGGCGATCGGGCCGATCTGCTCTAAGGAGTTCGCGTACGCGACGAGCCCGTACCGGGAGACGAGTCCGTAGGTCGGCTTGATGCCGACGACGCCGCAGAAGGCCGCCGGGCAGCGAACCGAGCCGCCGGTGTCGGAGCCGAGCGCGATGTCGGCCTCGCCCGCGGCGACCGCCGCCGCCGATCCGCCGGAGGAGCCGCCGGGGACGCGGTCCGGGTCGGCCGGGTTCCGCGTGGCGCCGAACGCCGAGGTCTCCGTCGTCGTTCCCATCCCGAACTCGTCCATGTTCGTCTTGCCGACCACCGTCGCGCCCGCGTCGGTCAGTCGGTCGACGACCGTCGCGGAGTACGGCGGGACGTAGTCGGCGAGCATCTCGGAGCCGCAGGTCGTCCTGATACCCTCGGTGGAGATGTTGTCTTTGACGGCGACCGTCTTGTCGGCGAGCGGGCCGTCGTCTGCGCCGTCGATCGTCGCCTCCGTGATGAAGGCGTTGTAGTCGGCCGCCATTACGACACCTTCGGGCCGACGAAGAAGCCGTCTTCCGTCTCCTCGGCGTTCGAGAGCGCCTCCTCTTGGGTGAGTCCCTCCTCGACCTCGTCGGGGCGCATCACGTTGACGAGCTCCTCGGTGCGCTCGGTTTCGGGCACCTCGTCGAGCGCCTCGAAGTACTCCAGGATGTCGCCGAACTGGTCGACGAACGTCTCGACCTCGTCGTCGTCGAGTCGGACACGGGCCAGGTCCGCGACGTGCCGGACCGCTTCGGCGTCGACGGCCGCGGCCGCGTCGCCCCCGTCGGGCGCCGCCCCCGCGTCATCCGCCGACTCAGGCGTTTCGCTCATACGCGGAGGTGTTTCGCTCCGGGAGTAAGCGTTTCGGAACGTCGCATCGGCACCGCCCGAAAAAATCGGCTGCGGGGGCGTCACTCGCTCTCGTCGGCCCGGACCGTCACCACCGGCGGGTCCGCGAGTCTGACCACCTTCTCCGTGACGCTGCCGAGGAGGTAGCGCTCGACGCCGGTCCGCCCGTGGGTGCCCATCACCACGAGGTCAACCCCGTGCTCGTCGGCGTATTCGAGGATGGCGGAGTGGGGCGTCCCGTACTCGACGGCTCTCACGGACTCGACGCCCTCGAAGGCCGAGGCCGCCTCCTCGACGACCGCCTCGGCGCGCTCGGCGAGCGCCTCCCGACGTTTTTCGCCGTCGCTTTGGTCGCCGACCATCCCCGACTCGCTCTCCTCACCGCCGCCGCCGAACCACGAGCCCTCCTCCGCGAGGGGGGTGCCGGTCATCCCGCCGCCGGGATGCGTCGTGTCGACGACGTACAGCACGTGAACGGTCGCGTCGAACGCCGACGCGAGCTGTTTTACGTGCGCCGCCGCCGCTTTCGACCCGCTGCTCCCGTCCGTCGGATACAGTATCTGGTCGTACATCGTACCACCAAAATGAAACTTCCCGCGCCGTCGGTAAAAACGCACCGCAGGTTCTCGGGTCTTGTCGCGTCAGAAAATCGCCCGGCTCGACCCGTCGAGTGCGGTTCGGACAGCCGAGCGCGCCGCGCGCTTACAGCAGGTCGTTCGACACGAGCCGCTCGACCGCCTCCCGCAGGCGCTCTTCGCTCGCCGCGTAGGAGATCCGGGCGTAGCCGGGCGCGTTGAACGCGGCGCCGGGGACGCAGGCGACGGACGCCTGCTCGATGGCCGCCTCACACCACGCCTGGTCGTCGTCGTCGACCGGGATCATCATGTAGAAGGCGCCGTCGCCGACGTCGACGTCGACGTCGTGTTCGTCGAACAGGTCGACGAGGAGGTCGCGGCGCTCGCGGAACGCGTCGCGCATCTCGGCGACCGCGTCGTCGGTGTTCTCCAGCGCCTCGACGCCCGCCCGCTGGACGAAGTTCGTCGCACAGGAGACGGAGTGGGAGTGCAGTTTGCCGGCCTGCCCGACGAACTCCTCGGTCGCGTGGAGGTAGCCGAGCCGCCAGCCCGTCATCGAGAACGCCTTCGAGAAGCCGTTGATCGTGATCGTGCGGTCGGCCATCCCGTCGAGGCTCGCGAGCGAGACGTGGTCCGCGTCGTAGGTGATCCGCTCGTAGATCTCGTCGGAGATGACGGCGATGTCGTGTTCGACGGCGAGGTCGCGGACGCCCTCCATCGCGGCCTCGGAGAAGACCGCGCCGGTCGGGTTCGACGGCGAGTTGACGACGAGCAGTTCGGTGTCGTCGGAGACCGTCTCGGCGAGGTCGTCGAGCGCGGGCTCAAGCTGGAACCCGTGCGGCGCCAGATCCACCCGCGAGAGGTCGCCGCCGGCGAGTTTCACCATCGCCTCGTAGGAGACCCACGCCGGGTCGAGCAGGACGACCTCGTCGCCGTCGTCGATCAGCGTCTGGAACGTCTCGTACAGCGCCTGCTTGCCGCCGGGGGTGACGACCACCTCGTCGGCGTCGGCGTCGATGCCCGTGCCGCGGAGTTTCGCCGCGATGGCGTCTTTCAATTCCGGGATCCCGTTCGACGACGTGTACCCGGTGTGTCCCGCGTCGAGGGCCGCTTTGCCCGCCTCGACGATGTTCGCGGGCGTGTCGAAGTCCGGCTCGCCGACCGACAGGTCGACGATGTCGGCGCCTTCCGCTTCCTTCTCCGCCGCGAGGTTCGATATCGCCAGCGTGGCGCTGGGCTCTACGCGTCCGATCCGCTCTGAAAAGTCGTATGCGTCGCTCATTGTGGTGTCCTCCGGTCTGACCGCTGGGTCGTCATTCGAGTTCCTCCGCGAGGTCGATGGCGGCTTCCGCCGCGTCCGCGCCCTTGTCTATCCGCTCGCGCGCCTCCGCGCCGGACATCCCCGGTCCGCTCACGCCGAACGTGACGGGGGTGTCTCGGTCGAGACTCACCTGCGTGAGTTTCTCCGCGGTCGCGCTCGCGATGACGTGGTCGTGGTCTGTGTCGCCGGTGACGATGGCGCCGACGACCGCGACGGCGTCGACCTCGTCCCGCCGCGCGAGCCGGTCGGCGGCCAGCGGGCTGTCGTACGCGCCCGGAACCGACAGTTCGTCGACGACGACGGCGTCGCGGTCGGCGGCCGCCTCTCTGGCGGCCTCGGCCATCGGCTCCGTGACGGAGCCGTTGAATCGTGCCACTACCAGTCCCAGCGAGACCATACGAAGGCTCACACCGGCGGCGGCAAAGGTCTACCGTTCCGGTCGTCAGTTGCCGGGCGAACACGTTCGGGACGCGGGACGCGGGACGGATCGACCGTGAGTCCGGGGGGCGAGCCGGCCGCACGCCTCCGGACGCCGCGCGCTACTCCGCGACCTTCGCCTCGAACTTCTCGCGGACCTTCTCCATCTTCGGCTTGGCGTGGAACGTGCAGTAGGCGTCGTTCGGGTTCTTCGCGAAGTAGTCCTGGTGGTGCTCTTCGGCCCGGTAGAACGTCTCCAGCCGGTCGAGCTCCGTCACCACGTCGTCGTCGTACTCCTCGTCGAGCGCCTCGATGTAGGCGGCGGCGGCCTCGCGCTGGGCCTCGCCGTGATAGAGAACGATGGACCGGTACTGGCTCCCCACGTCGGGGCCCTGTCGGTTGAGCTGAGTCGGGTCGTGGATCGCAAAGAACGCCTCCAGTACCTCGTCGTACGCGATCACGTCGGGGTCGAACTCGACTTGCACGACCTCCGCGTGGCCGGTGTTGCCGGAACACACCTGCTTGTACGTCGGGTCGTCGACGGTGCCGCCCGCGTAGCCGGACGTGACCGACTCCACGCCGGCGAGCTGTTCGAGCGCAGCCTCGGTACACCAGAAGCAGCCGCCGCCGACGGTCGCAGTTTCGAGCTGATCGGACATACGTTCTGTAAGGGCTCGGAGACGTATTAATGGCGCGCGCCGCGGTGGTCCATTTATCAATCGCCTCCGCAGCCTCGGTGTTTAACTCGCCGAACGCCGACCCGGCGGTATGGACGAACTCGTGGAGTTAACCGAGACGTTGGTCGCGATTCCCTCACACGAGGACGAGACCGCGGCCGGCGACGCGATAGCGGAGTGGCTCCGCGCGGAGACCGACGCGCGCGTCGAGCGGGACGCCGTCGGCAACGTGATCGCTTATAAAGGCGCGACGGACGACGGCGACGCCGACACCCTCGCCTTCGTCGGCCACCACGACGTGGTTCCGCCCGCGGACCGCCAGACGACCGGTGAGGGAACCGCGGGCGAGTACGTCGTCGAGCGCCGCGACGGGCGGATCTACGGGCGCGGCACGGCCGACATGAAGGGCTCGGTGGCGGCCTGTCTGCTGGCGTTTCGCGACGCCGACCCGCCGGCGGACCGCGAGCTCGCGTTCGCTTCGTTCGTCGGCGAGGAGGTCGGGGGGACCGGCGCGCGCCACGCCATCGACGAGGGGTTCGCCCCGGACCGCGCGCTCGTCGCCGAGGGGTCGACCGACTACTCGAAGCCGGGCGTCACGGACGTGGCCGTCGCACACAAGGGCCGCCGCGCCTCGACGCTCGTCGCGACGGGGGCCAGCGCGCACGCCTCCGAGCCGGAGGCCGGCGAGAACGCGGTCTACCGCGCGAGCGACGCGATAAACGCCCTCCGAGAACTCGACGCGCCGGCCGCGACCGTCTTCGACGAGCCCGTCTCCGGGTCGCTCGCGGTGACGATGGTTCACGGCGGCGAGACGTGGAACGTGATCCCGGAGCGCTGCGAGGTGACGGTCGACGAGCGAACCGTCCCCGGCGACCGCGCCGACATCGGTCGCGTGGTCGAGGCGGTCGAGGGCGTCGCGTGGGAGATCGACCAAGACCTCCCGCCGATGGGCTGTGAAGACGACGCCTTCGCCGACGCCGCGCTCGCGGTCGCCCGCGAGGTCCACGACGAGTTGGGGCTCGAATCGCCCGAGCACGTAGTCAAGCCGCACGCGACCGACGCGGGGTGGCTCGCCGACGCCGGCACGGAGTGTCTCGTCTGCGGGGCGTCCGAACCCGGCGAAGCGCACACCGAGGCGGAGAGCGTCGCGATCGACGTGTTAGAACGGTGCTACCGGATCTATCGGGGCGTGGCGGAGCGCTCGGTGTGACCGTTCGAAAAGCGTCGCAGCCGGAGTTCTCGTGGCCGGTCCGACCCGCGGCTCCGACGCGGTATGGAAGGGGTTTTATGCGACCCGTGGAAAGTGTGCGCCACTATGGGAGACAAATCGAAGGCTCAAAAGAAGCGTCTGGCGAAGGCGGAGCGCCAGAACACCCGCGTCCCCGCGTGGGTCATGATGAAGACGGACATGAACGTCACGCGAAACCCCAAGCGGCGCAACTGGCGCCGGAACGACCTGGACGAATAAATGTCGACGAGTGATTTCGAAGAGCGCGTCGTCACCGTCCCGCTCCGCGACGCCAACGACAAGCCGGTCCAGGAACGCGCCGACTTCGCGATGAAGATCGTCCGCGACCACCTCGCACAGCACTTCTCCGTCGACGAGGCGGACGTCGTCATCGACACCTCGGTCAACGAGGCGGTCTGGGCGAACGGCCGCCAGAACCCGCCGAGCAAGGTCCGCGTCCGCGCGGCCAGGTTCGTCGAAGACGGCGAGCCGGTCGTCGAAGCCGAGTACGCCGAGTAACGTGTTACGGGCGACATTCACCGGCTCGTCGTACGTTGGCGTGTTCGCCCGTGCGATCGACGACCTCCTGTTGGTTCGGCCGGACGTTGACGAGGAACTCGCCGACGCGCTCGGCGAGGAACTCGACGCCGACCCGCTTCTCACGACCGTCGGCGGCTCGAACACCGTCGGCTCTCTCGCGACAGGGAACGAGAACGGCGTCCTCGTCTCCTCGCGAGCCACCGAACGGGAGCAGTCGCGGATCGCCGAGGCCGCCGACCGCGAGGTCGGCGAGCTCCCCGGCGAGATCAACGCGGCCGGGAACGTCGTCCTCGCGAACGACTACGGCGCGTACGTCCACCCGGACCTCCCGCGCGAGTCGATCGTACGGATCAAAGAGACCCTCGACGTCCCCGTGTCTCGCGGCGACATCGGCGGCGTGCGAACGGCCGGGACCGCCGCGGTCGCCAACAACACGGGCGTGCTCTGTCACCCGCAAGCGACCGAGTCGGAGCTACAGGCCGTCGAGGAGGCGCTCGACGTGCGCGCCGACCTCGGGACGATAAACTACGGCGCGCCGCTCGTCGGCTCGGGTCTCGTCGCCACCGACGAGGGATACGTCGTCGGCGAGGACACGACCGGCCCCGAACTCGGGCGGATCGAAGAGACGCTCGGGTTCATCGACTGACCGCCTCGCGACGGCTTTCTCACGGCTCGACGGTCGCCCCGTCTCACCGCCGGCCACGGCGACCGTGCGCGCGGTCGCTCGATAATCCTGCTATCGCTGATCTCGATGCGACCGACACATCGACCGAAAGCGGACGCGCCGTCTGAGGGCTTCGCGCTCTCGTTTCCGCCGGTCTCGTCGGCGTCGGCCGCGTCTCGCCTTTTAGGAAGATACTTCCCTGTCCCTGCCAGATCGGAGTACATGAGTACCTACACGGTGAGTGGACGGTTCCAGAGTCGAGACGGCTTCCAGCCGTTCACCAAAGACGTCGAAGCGGAGAACGAAGACCTCGCCCGCGAGCGAATCTACACCACGGTCGGGAGCCAGCACGGCCGGAAGCGCACCCAGATCGAGATCGAGGAGGTGTCCGCGGCATGATGGGCGGCGGACAACAGCAGCTCCAGCAGCTCTCCCAGGAGCTGCAGGCGCTCGACGAGGAGATCGAGGCCCTCGAAGCCGAGATCGCCGATTACCGCGAAGAGCAGTCCGACATCGACGACGCGGTCGAAGCCATCGAGACCCTCGACACGGGCTCGACGGTGCAGGTCCCGCTCGGCGGCGGCGCCTACGTCCGCGCCGAAGTGCAGGACATCGACGAGATCATCGTCTCGCTCGGCGGCAACTACTCGGCCGAGCAGAGCGAGGGCGACGCCATCGACGTGCTCCGCCGGAAGCAGGACGCGCTCAACGACCGCATCGAGGAGACGGAAGCGGAAGTCGAGGAACTGGAGTCCGAGAGCCAGGAGCTCGAACAGCAGGCCCAGCAGATGCAACAGCAGATGCAGCAACAGCAGATGCAGCAGATGCAGCAACAGCAGGGCGACGAGGAGTAAGGTAGACCGTGTTCGACGGACTGAAAGACAAGCTCTCCGGGTTCCGCAAAGACGTCGAGGAGAACGCCGACGTCGAGGAAGACGCCGACATCGAGGAGCCCGCAGAGGAAGACGACGCAGCGGGCGCCGAGAGCCCCGCCGCCGAGTCCGACGACGACCAGCCCGCCGCGAGCGCCGCCGGGGCCGTCGAAGCGGACGCTCCGCGCGACGCGGACGACGAGTCCGGCGACTCCGACGACGACAACGAACCGAGCACCTTCCAGCGCGCGAAGGCGTTCGCGACGGGTCGGATCATCATCGAGGAGGAGGACTTAGAAGAGCCCCTCTGGGACCTCGAGATGGCGCTCTTAGAGAGCGACGTGGAGATGAGCGTCGCCGAGCGCATCCTCGATACCGTCCGAGAGAAGATGCTCGGCGAGTCCCGCAAACAGGTCGAGACGACCGGCGAACTCGTCGAGTCGGCGCTCCACGACGCGCTCCTCGACGTGATCGCCGTCGGGCAGTTCGACTTCGAAGAGCGGATCGCCGAGGCCGACAAACCCGTCACGATCGTCTTCACCGGCGTCAACGGTGTCGGGAAGACGACGAGCATCGCGAAGCTCTCCGAGTGGCTCGCCGACCGCGGCTACTCGTCGGTGATGGCCAACGGCGACACCTACCGTGCCGGCGCGAACGAACAGATCCAAGAGCACGCCGACCGCCTCGACCGGGAGCTCATCTCCCACGATCAGGGCGGCGACCCGGCGGCCGTCATCTACGACGGCGTCGAGTACGCCGCGGCGAACGACGTCGACGTCGTGCTCGGCGACACCGCCGGACGGCTGCACACGAGCGACGACCTGATGGCGCAACTCGAGAAGATCGACCGCGTCGTCGAGCCGGACATGACCCTGTTCGTCGACGAGGCGGTCGCGGGGCAGGACGCGGTGAACCGCGCGAAGGAGTTCAACGACGCCGCCGAGATCGACGGCGCCGTGCTGACGAAAGCCGACGCCGACTCCTCCGGCGGGGCCGCCATCTCCGTCGCGTACGTCACCGGGAAACCGATCCTCTTCCTCGGGACGGGACAGGGGTACGACGACCTGACGCTGTTCGACCCCGAGGAACTCGTCGAGAGCCTGCTCGGCGAGGAGTGACGTTCGGGCGCCGATACTGACGACCCGGTGCCTTTCGGCTACCCTTCTCCGACCATCCGGTCTTCGTCGTCCCACTCGCGCTCGCGCAGCTCGTACTTCTGGATCTTGCCGGTCGCCGTGGTCGGCAGTTCGTTCACGAACTCCACCTCGCCGGGCGTCTTGTAGGTCGCGACGCGCTCGCGGACGAACGCCTTGAGCTCTTCCGGCGTCGCGCCCGCGTCGTCGGCGTCGCCGCTCTCCGGGACGACGAACGCCTTCGGGGTCTCGCCCCACCGCTCGTCGGGCGCCGGGATGACCGCGACCTCGGAGACGACGTCGTGTTCGAAGAGGGTGTCTTCCAACTCGATAGAGGAGATGTTCTCGCCGCCGGAGATGATGATGTCCTTCTTCCGGTCTTGGATCGAGACGAAGCCGTCCTCGTCGACGACGGCAAGGTCGCCCATGTGGTAGTAGCCGTCGACGCGCTCCGAGAACGCCGCCTCGGTCTCTTCGGGCTTCTCCCAGTAGCGGTCCATCACCTGGTTCCCGCGGACGATTATCTCGCCGATCGTCTCCCCGTCTGCGGTCACGTCGTTGCCGTCGTCGTCCACGACGCGCACGTCGGTGCCGAGGAAACCGATCCCCTGCGTCTTCTTGACCGCGAACCGGTCGTCCGCGTCGGCGTCGTAGTGTCGCTTCGCGTCCGAGGTCGTCACGAGCGGCCCCGTCTCGGTCGCGCCGTAGACGTGTTTGAGGTCCCAGCCGAACTCCTCTTCCACCGTGCGGATCGTCGTCTCTGGGGGAGCCGCGCCGGCGGTGGCGGCGCGCACGTCGTTCGCGCCGCTCGTCTCGCCGCCGTGTTCGGCGTAGTGGTCGCCGAGCATGTTGAGGACGGTCGGCGCCGCACAGAAGTACGACACGTCCTCGTTCCGGATGCGATCGAAGACGGACTCGACGTCGACGCCGCGGGTACAGACGTGTCGGGCTCCCATCCCGGTGATCGCGTAGATGTGCCCCCAACCGTTGACGTGGAACATCGGCAGCGTCCAGAGGTACACGTCGTCGTCGGTGATCTCCAGGTGCATCGCGATGAGGTACGCGTGGAGCGTCTCGGCGCGATGGGTCCGACAGACCCCCTTCGGGTCCCCCGTCGTGCCCGAGGTGTAGTTGATGGTGATGACGTCGTCTTCGTCCATCTCCGGGCGCTCGTAGGCCTCCGGGTCCGCCTCTTCGAGCGCGTCGTCGAAGGACTCCCAGTCGCCCTCGACGGCGTCGGCGTCGTTCGTGAGGAAGGTCTCGGTCGGCACCTCGTCGCGGATCGCCTCGACGTTCTCGGCGTACTCGGCGTCGGCGTAAATCACGTCCACGCCGGCGTCGGAGAGCATATACGAGAAGTCGTTCGGCGTGAGTCGGTAGTTAAGCGGGGTGTGGATCGCGCCGACCTGCATGGTCCCGTAGGCCGCCTCCAGATGATAGTGGGTGTTCGGGTCCAGCACCGCGACGCGGTCCCCCTTCTCGACGCCGCGCGCCTGTAGCGCGGCGGAGAACCGGTCGGCGCGCTCGCCGAGTTCGGCGTAGGTGTACCGCGTCCCGTCCGTGGCGAGGACGGCCTCCTCGTCGGCGTAGTGCCGTCGAGCCCGGTCTAAGAAATCCGTCGTCAGTAGTGGCTTTCGCATCGTTTTATCACTATTTATGATCTATAAAAGCGTTTGCGGCCGGCGCAAAGTGGACGCCGTCGCCGGGCTCCCGTCTCTGCGCGTCGGCCTCGCGAGCGGTCCCCTCGCGGTCCTTGGATACGACCGCGGTGCGTGACGGCGAGCAACGGATCGGCCGGGGGCGCCTCGGTCGTCGAGCCGCCCTGACGCCCGGCAGATCGGCCGCCGATGCGTATATAAACGCATCGTGGACGAATCGCATACGGGCGACGGGATCAGAACCCTTAACAGTTCCACGCGATTTTGCTATGATAGCGGGATGGGATAGCCAGGAGATTCCGCCGGGCTCATAACCCGGAGATCGGTAGTTCAAATCTACCTCCCGCTACTTCTGGACGAACGCCACACTCGAAGCCGTGCGGCCGGCGTTTCCCATCGCCTCTCTTGTTATCCGTCGTCGTCCCGATTCGAAACCCGGAAGCGATTTCCGTCGCGCCGTCGTTCCCTTCGGCATGGATTACGAATCGAGCCTCGACCGTGCGATGGAGGAGGTCCCGGACCTCGGTGGCTCCGACGAACGGCTGTCGGTTCCCGACCCGGAAGCGCAGAAAGACGGCGCGTTCACTCGGCTGACGAACCTCTCTGCGGTCGCCGACGCCCTGAGTCGCGACCCCGAACACGTCCACTCGAAGATCCAGCAGGAGCTCGGTACCGCCGGCCAGTACGAGGACGGCCGCGCCCGATACAGCGGGAACTTCCGCGAGCGCGACTTCCAAGCCGCCATCGACTCGTACATCGAGTCGTTCGTCACCTGTTCCGAGTGTGGCCTCCCCGACACGCGGCTCGAAACCGAGAACCGCACGCCGATGCTCCGCTGTGAGGCCTGTGGTGCCTTCCGACCGGTCGCAAAGCAGAACACCTCGAACACCCAGCGTCAGGAGGAGGCCGTCGAGTCGGGGACCACGTACGAACTCGAGATCGTCGGCACCGGGCGCAAAGGCGACGGCGTCGCCGAGCGCGGCGAGTACACCATCTTCGTTCCGGGCGCCCAGGAGGGCGAGACGGTGAAAGCCTACATCAAGAACGTGTCCGGAAACCTCGCGTTCGCTCGTCGCGAAGACTAACCCCGGTCGTCACGTACTCCGACCGCCCGAGTCTCTCTCCCCGCGTCGTGCCGTCTCTCGGTCCTTTTGTCCGCGTGAGCGACAGCGCTCTGCGATCGAATCTGCGATCGAACCCACCGTCAATTTTGATATAGCGGAATACAGTTTATTTGTGCAGGGTCGATCAGAATTTCGTTGCTTTCGAAACTACAGAAATCACAGCGACCCGAAACATCACCCGCGTTATTCCAGCAAGCGGTACACGTTCGCCTCGTACGTCTCGCGGACCTGA
>Ga0209965_1000600_pt1 | contig 12752 bp, 11 predicted proteins | sample SalPon2_B_H2O_MG_FD_185707 | JGI IMG/M metagenome (GOLD analysis project Ga0209965, IMG submission 185707) | Salt pond water microbial communities from South San Francisco under conditions of wetland restoration - Salt Pond MetaG R2_B_H2O_MG... | ecosystem: Environmental > Aquatic > Non-marine...
CGGTATCCGACCGGGACGCCTGTCCGTATTCGACCGGACGCCTGTCCGTATTCGACCGGACGCCTGTCCGTATTCGACCGGACGCCTGTCCGTATTCGACCGGGACGCCGACTGCCCGAATAATGGCGCAAATTCCCCCTCAACCAGGGCGCTCGGTTCCTCACCCTCCATATGGAGTATGGGACCCCACCCATTTAATTCTTGTGGGAACGTTCAAAGAGTCTCTGTGACAGTATCGTTGCCACCAGAGTCTGTAATGTTTATGTTACCACCACTGCCTGGATCGGTTCCTGCATTGTCGGTAACAATACAGAGGCCGTAGTTATTGTAGCTAACAGAGCTACTTACTGTGTCCGGTGTCACATCATGTGATTCATACTGTGTACATGAGCCATCATCGGTTGTGTCATGACCGTGACTTGGGACAGAAAGTATTCCTGACTGTTGTGTAGCAATGGGGGTCCCATTGTAAGTAATCGGTGTTTCGTCTTCAACAGTGCCGTCTGCAGGCTCTGAACACGCACCTGGGTGTCCAAACGCCTCAACAGGGGCTCCATCAAGAACAAATGAAACCATTAGTCAAGTGATATTGGCCCGGCTTCATCATCATAGTTGACGCTGTTCATGTGCCATGTAAAGTTCCCATTGCCATCAGACTCAATGCCGTAACCTGCGTCATCAAGCAGTTTGAATGAACCAGTATCGTTGTTGAACTGTATGCCTGCTTCATTCGATCCGACGGATGTTGTTACTGTGCCAGCACCGTCTGCAGTGATACCAAACCCAGAAACATCTGTAAGTGAAAATGATCCGTCTGTAGAATCAAGTTGCAGTTTCGTTTCTCCGTCGCCAACATACACTGTTACGAGTCCACTGCCATCAGAGTTAACGCCGAAGCCATCAGCATCTTCGAGGGTAAAGCTCCCGTTAGATCCCTCAAGAAGTAGCTGTTGTGCATCGTCGCCGACGTCTGCGCTAATTGTATGACTGTCGCCACTTGTGTTGAGAACAAGTTCAGTGATTGGCTCTGACAGGCCGTCAGACTTCACTGCGAGCCGAATCAGTTCCGGTGTGCCCGCACTGTTGTCAGCTGGCTGTGCTTCAAGATACAGTCGTTCGTCTCCACTGCCCCACTCGTGTCGCCACTGTCCAGCACGCGCGTTCGGGGCGCGATTACTTCGTGTTGGGCTCGCACCAACAACGATCGGTTCTGTCCCTTCTCCTTTCGTGAAGTCGACGACGACGTAGTCATCTACTTCGGGCACGAACGCGTGGCCGGCGTGGTCTGTTGCGACAACTGGGACACGTCGGAACTCATGATCAACGTTCGTTGTCTGGACGTTAACCTCGATGTTTCCTGTTTCAATCTTGTCGTCTGTCTTCTCGTAGACTTGACTGACACGGCCGATAACCGGCGCTTTCTGTGTTGCCCGGCTCTTCTCGCGGACAGTTTCGTTGAATCCTTTCCGTTGCATACGTACTCTTATGTGGTGTACTAGCTGTAGTGCTGTTCAAAGCAACTCATCGGGGACTGAAACCGGTGATGCTGTCCTAACAACACTCTCTTTAAACCCGGATAAGAAGGCGTCTTTCCAGAGGCTACCTCCGTCTCCAGCATTCTCTTCAGAGTCGTCGATGGCAGCTGTACTCGACGCCGAGGTGGCGAACTGTTCAAACAGCTTGCGTGGGTCTTCACCGAGCGCGAGCTCAGTCAGGTAGCCATCTTGTTGAGAGATGACGTGGCGCACGGTTTTTGCCATGTAGTTACCGTGACTGATAGGCGCAAACCCGTCTACTGATTGCTCATCCAACTCAAACATATCGTACGGTTCGATAGCTGGGTCGCCGACGACACGAATAGTACCAGAGTCTTTCAGTAATTCATCACTGAGCAACTCATACTCCCGTGCGTTCCGGACGGCATTTCTAGAGAAGACGTTGACTTCATTCTGTAGTTTCCCTGGTGGCACCGCTTGTGACGTTTCCTCGATGCTTTCTTCAGCCATCGGCGTATACAGCCCGCCACCACCAGTCTCGTCGTACGGTGACTTTACGACAACGTCATTTTCGGTTTCATTCTCACCGCTTTCCCAATTGACGATCGGGGGCATTGATGCACTGTCGTATTGGACGTGGCTTGGGAAGCGAACGAAATTGATGACGTTGTTGTTGTCAATGTGGATTGTTGCGTTCGCCTTTTTCGCCAGGTCTTGAAGCACTTGGTAGGCAGTTGTGTGTCGTTCGACACCGTATGATAGGTTGTTCACACGAACTGGCTGGCTGTCACCGGCACTGACGCCGGTTCGTGACGCTGTTGCCTGTTGGAGCGACTGAATGTTGTACTGGTCACTATCAAGTTGGAGGCCGGTGTTGTTCGTGCTATCAAGCACCTGTTTGACGACAGCTTCGATCGGCGTTGGCTCAGAGATATCGAGCTGAACCATATTCCGGTTCAACTCGTGTCGGCGATCAATAGCCGAGATCGTCACCTTGCGTTCAGCAGATTCAGTGACCTTGATAACAGTCCCAGTAAAGAGCGTCCGCGTCGTTTCAGCGGTTTCAGTTGCTGTTAGCACGGTGCTCGTAACGTCAACAGTCAGCGTAAGCTGGTTTGCTCGTCGACCAGCAGGTGAGTCGTACTCGACGAAGTTGTCGTCTCTGGGGCCACTCTGTACGAAGCTGTCTATTTGATCTTTTTCGTCTTGTGAGAGAAACCCATCAAAGACAACTTGCACTTCAGCTTGTGATCCACCACCCCCAAAGACGCGCTCGATGTCGGCTTCGATGATAGCAAGATTCTCGAATGAGTCGGGCGTACTGCGTGCGGGTACATCAAGTGACGCAGTAATATCAACAGACTGGGTGATATTTCCTTGTGCCATTATCTGGGTCCGGAGCCACCTTCATTGAGCGAGATCCCGTAGTTATCAACGTCTGGCTCTGAGAAGCGTGGTGCTGCCTCATCAACAGCCGTTGGGTTTGTCACAGCATCAGACGCCGGATTGCCGTCGATAAGCTGTCCTTGGGTCACACCGAGCAACGTAAATGTTGTTTCGAAAATCCAGCCGTGCTCGTCATGATAATTGCGTGAGTATGCGACATCAACTTCGCGAGGCACGACAATCCCTGTCCATCGCGCGCTGACAAAGTTTGCTCTGTCTAACGAGACAAGATCATCTGCTGGTTCGAGCTGGTCAGTTGTGATCCACCCAGTGACAGTAATTTCTGTTGGGCGTCGACCAAGTGCTTGGACGACATACTCAGAGCCCTGATCTCTGTATGCATCGTGCCCGCTGACGATTTCGTGTTCGGCTGTCTCGCGTTGTGACCGCACCTCAACGTTTGGGTCATGCAATCCGTCAGCAAATTGTATTGGACCGAGGGTGGCGTGAACGTCGCCGATGAGGTGGTCATCTGTCGATACTGACTGTGTTTCTTCCGTTGGTCCGCTAAATCGTTGTGCCATTATCCAAGCAACTCTCGTGTGAAGACGCTGTTTAGCTCGCTCCGAATCTGTCGCGCAAGGTCTCTATCTGACCGACTGCCGTCGGCGTAGATGTTGATGACTGTTCCAGCAGCACCGGCAGCTTGCTGACGCATGGTCTGGGCTCGACTGCTGCTGCCACCGGCGCTGTTAGTTGTTGTGTACGGCTGTGTTTGTATTCTCCCATCACTTTCGAATGCATTCTGTGCGCCAGTCCGTACCTGTGGTGTCTGTTTGAACGGATTGAGGAACAGAATCTTCTCCATCAAGTCATAGATACGGAGTAAGTCATCTGCAAGCTCACTGAACGCATCGATGCCGGTTAGGTCCGCTAAGGCATCACCAAAGTCGTGGAGTTTGCTTTCGCCGGTGATGAGGTAGTTGACGAAGTCGGCCAGCAGTATAACGGCACCAATGATGGCGCCGATTGCAATCGCTTTCAGTGATATGAATCCCGCAACGACCCCGGCAATGCCTTTGGCAAGCGCACTTACCCACCCAAGTGCACTCAGACCAGTGAGCAACGTTAGTGCTGTATTAACAGAGCCTAGTACCGCAGCCACCTTTGCTCCTGCGTATGCAAGGAGCGCGAACTCTGCAGCCAGTACGCCAGCGTAGACAGCCAGCGTTCGCACCGGCCCCATGTTTTCAGTTATCTTGCCGGCGAAACTTTGCTGTTCATCGTTCAACAGGCGATACACATCGTACAGCGCAAACAACACACCGGTGAGGATGAACAGCCGTGATTGCAAGATTGCGAGCCGACCAATGAGAACGTTTGTGACAGCAGTAAGTACTTTAAAGACTCCAATGAGGACACCTACTGCAAACGCAAGGTCGGTGACGGTTACCGGGTCCATCCCAAGGAAGCCAGTGACGCTTAACACCGTGTTGATGGCTTCTGTCAGTATCGTAATGAATGCGCCAATGACATTAATCAGTGTTAAGATGACTTTGATGAAGCCTGCTCCGAGCGCAACTAAGATAGCAAGTGGTGTTTGCAGGTTGCCAAGTGCTGGTCCAAGACTCCCGCTAAATAGATTCGCCAGTGTGGCTCCGTACGCAATAAGATCATCCAGTGCGGTTACAAGCCCGACAATAACATCGACAACAACTGGCAGCCCTTCCTTCATTGCAACTTCTAGGTTCTCGACTAGGTCATTGGTGTTCCCACCCAAGAATAGCGTCGCAAGCCGATCAAGTTGCTCAGAGACAACGGGCATTGACACAAGCTGTGCCATGACGTCTGAAAATCTGTTTAGTAGTTGTAGTCCACCACGGATGATGTCGATGAAGAACTGAATCCCTGTTGTTCCATCGGCAAGCCTGGCGGTTGCGAGTGGCGCAACAGCTTGCTGTGCCATTTCACCCAGTGTTTCTGTGAGTTTCTCAAGCGCCTCTTGTCTGTTTGAGACGCCCGCCATCTGCGCTTCCATTTGTTCGAGCAACCCGAGTGCGCCCACTGCAGCGAACGATCCAATTGCTCCTGCTGCAACAATAGCTGCACCAGCAAGCCCGAGTAGCGCGGTAATCGGTGGCCCCAGTGTCGCCGTGAACTTATACATCATCTTCCCGAGTGACTCGAAGGCAACGTTAAGTGCACCAAGGTTTGCGCTGGTGACGCTGAACAGTGGGTTGAGTGCACTGAACTGCTCGCGGAGGTCTTTTGCTCGCTTACTGACGCGTCGGAGGTTATACCCTGTGTCAAGACTTTGGTACGCTCGCTCGCCACTGGCAGGGCTCAGCGTGTCTCCACCCTCTCGTCCAATCCCTGGAATAGCACGCAATCTGTCACGAGCATCATCGCCCATGGACAGCAACTTCGGAATGTTCTGTAAGAACATGCCGTAGAGCCCCCGACGCCGGCGAGGTTCACCACGGATATCCGAGCCACTGTATCCCAGCCGAAGGAAGTTGCTATCTTGTAGCTCTGAGAGATCGTCAGTTACGCGTTCAACGTTTTCGACTTGCTCGTCGATCGCCTGCTGTCGTTCTGCAATATCAGCCGATGACTGTGGCGGAGCCATCGTATTTGTTTGTGGGTCACCCGGTGTGACGGCTTCAGCATCCGGCACTACGTCTTCAAAGTCGTAGTCGCTTTCTTCAAGTGATGCAAAGAATCCGGGCGCAGCCTGTGATCCAACGCGAAGCAACACGTCTTCAAGTGCGCCCCGAACAGATTTTGTTCCGCGCTGGATGGCGCGGTCTCTGTCACCATCAAAGTCTGTGTTTGTTATTGCAGCATCAACCAGCTCTGAGATGTTCCCAGCTGAGTCTTCGCCAAGATAATACGTGAGGGGGCGATTTTGCTCTTGGAAGTAGCGCTGGATATACGCGGTCTGTTGCTCGCTAAAGTCGTCCGGGAGCCTGTCTTGCAACGTTGGTGCAAGTTGGTCATCAACGAGTTCGTCGTTCCCGAACAGTGTGCCCATCTGTCCGAGATTATCCGCATACAGGTCTTCGAGTAGCTCACGGACTGCGCTGCGACGTTCGGGACTCTCTGACTCCATTAGCTCTTGGATAAACTCGAGCTCGAGTGTTTCCTGTGTAATCGGAATATCGTCGCCTTGTTGTGAGCCAGGCAAGTTGGCCTGCATGTCACTAACGGCATTGGTATACACTTCTCGACGAAGCCCGCTCAACTTGCTTTGCTGCTCAGACGGTGGGGTCCCTGGCGCATCAACGCCGATCATCCGGGATACGCGTTCCTGTAGGTCCTCGACGCTCGTTACTTCATCAATGTTGCTGACGAACCGTGAGAGATCACCAAATTCGTCTGCGAGTTCACCGGCTTCTGCTGCCTCGAGGAACTTCCGCATCGTACTCGGCTCGTCACCGAGCATTGCAAGTGCGTCATTAACGTTGTTTGCTTCCCGCAGAATATTGTTGAGGCCTTTATTATCATCAGCAAGGCTTTCGAGCCGTGACACAGAGTCCGCGATCTGCTTGTCGCGCTCTTCGTAGGTGTATTTGTTTTGCCCTTGCAAAAACGAGCGCGCCCGGCTGAGTGCTTGGTCAACATTTTCTTCATCAGCACCCATCCGCCGTTCGCGAACGAGATCTTCGGGCGGGAACTCAGTCCCGTCCGGTGGTTCATCATGGAGCACAGACAGCAGTTGGCTGTCTTGGAACTCTTCAGCACGCTCGCTAATGTCGTTAAACATCGCGCTTTTGTATTCAGACGCACGCTCGCGCCGTTCTCTGTCGGTAGCGTCATCCGGGATTTCTAAGAAGCTCTCAAACTCTTCTTGTGCAATCTTACCGAGTTCTTCATCAGTAAGTGTGAATAGCTGGCCAACACTGCCGATGTCGCCCCGGATGAACTCTTTTTGCAAGTCTTCTTTCACCACGTCAAAGGGTATCCCAACACCCTCACCACCGAAGGAATCATCAACCTGTTGTGATGCCCCAATTGTCGTCTTTAGTGTGTCAGCAATCTCGCTTTCGTCGAGATTGAGCACGTCTCGCATTGTATCAACATCGTCACGCTGTGCGAGCTGACGCATGTTGATTGGATGCAGCGGTGCTTCCCCTGCAAGATCATATGACGTGGGATCAATGGGCGCATCCTTTGGGAAGCCATCGATGAATGCTTGGCGGTAATTCTCTGCATCACCGGAGCCAAGTATAGAGAAGAGTTGGCTTCGGAACTCGCTGTGGTCATCACTTGAGATGAACTCTTCTTGTGACTCACGGAGCTTGCGCATCTCGTCTGATGCGCCACCCGCTAACTTAACGAAGCTACGTAGTTCGCTCTCGTCGAAGTTCTCGAGGATGTCGGCATCAAAGTCATCGAGCTCTTCAAGCTCGTCACCAGCTTCCTGGAGTCCCTCGGTGATTGCATTAACCGCAGTCTCGTAGCCATAGTGGCTATCAATCGTTTCATCAAGTACGTCTCGGACATCATTCGTGCTGTCTTCAAACGCACGCTGTGTTGCTGCGGTTGATGCTAGCTGTGCTTGGAGGCCAGCAAGCCCACTTGTCGCTGTCCCAGAGGTACTGGCGAGCTTTGTTTGTGACCGAGCATTTGTATCAGCTGACTCTGAGGCTGCAATATTGGCTGCTGACAACCCATAGAGCGTGTCTTTTAGATCATCTATCTTCCGTTGGCTCCGATCGAGCCCACGTTCTTTCGCATCGATAACGAGATTTATAACGGATTCGTCAAGCAGAGCCATAGGAACGTATATACATGTGTGTCAGCAGCCGGCGATACTATGCGACAAAACAGTTAGAACTGGTGTGTTGATCCAGACACTGGCGGTCCGCGTGACGGTTGCGCCGGTACGTTTGGTACCGACGATGGCCGTTGTTGCTGGCCACCAGAACCTGCATCGCTGTCTCCACCGCCCCACTTTGCGTTTTCACGCTCAATGTACGCTTGTTGCAAAAAGCGTATTTGTTTTGTTGATAGCTCATCAAGCCGGCGCTCACGTTCGGTCGTTATCTCACCACTCCCGTGACAGTGCGGACAGTGTTGTTGTATCCCGACCGTTGGCGTGTGTTGTCTGACCCAGGTGACAAGTGCACGGCGCCATGTATCAGCAGTGTCGTCCGACGGTTCTGTGTTGCCCACGACAATCGTCTTTGTTATCGAGCCAGATCCATCACACCGCGGACACGTGTGTGTATCGGTGATGGTGAACTGATACCCGAGGTCGTGAGCAGTTAACAGTTGTTGGCCTAGTTGGCTCTTCGAAACCCCGTGATCCGTCCGTCATCCTCAAGGCTGAGTTCGATGATCTCAGCGCCCATCTCGAACAGCACCTCGAGTGATAGTTGTGACACCATCTCCTCAAAGTGGTGCTCCGTGAGTTGCGGGTGTTCCATCCCAGCTGCACAGATGGCTTCGAAGCTTTCGATTGCATCGCCTGAGAGGCCACCAAGTGCCTGCTCTTCTTCAGCACGCTCCTGTGCTTCTTCAGGATCGTCAACCTCGGTGAACATCTCGAGCATCTCATCTGGCAGTGCAGCCAGCTTGTTGATGACGAACTTTCGGTCGACTTCGACAAGCTCAACTGTCAGTTCACGACCGTTCTGTGCTTCAAGGACGTATTCAACAGAGTCGTCTGGAGCATGTGCTCCGTCTTCGCCCCCAACAACATCGTCGAAAAATTCGAGTGCGTCTCCTTGGTTCATAGTTTGTAGTAAGAGTACGGCTAGTACTGCGCCACGTCAGAGACGACGGCGCAATCCCCACTGCGACAAAACGGCACGGCACGCGTGTTTGGTGTCGACCACACTTGCAAGACGCTGGGCCACCGTGAGTTGACGGTGGTGGTCGTTAGGTTCGATTTGTCTGGATCATATCTTCGGCGCTCCAGTCGACGGAAGTTGATGATGATCCATCAGCAGGCAAGTCGCGGTTTACGTTTGTGACCAGGACACGGACAAACGTAACTGTCAGAATTTTGGAGTCGTTGTTGTCGTGATTGTACTCGTGGATTGTGAGCGTCCCGCGAGTTGGTCGGTCCTGCTCAACAGCACCATCTTCCTGTGTAACTGAGATGGCATCAAGGGCGTTCGGATTCTGCCCATCGTACTCGAAGGATCCACTGTATCGGATCCCTGTGGTTGTCATGGTCGGCTTTAGTGACCCACTATGCTGTGGATCATTGGTCGAGTACTCTTTGCTCCAGCTCGTGTTTGAGACTGGGATCTCTTTGTAGCCATCATCGGTTTCGAACTTCAAAAGTGCGTCTGCTCCGGTGTGGCGTGTTAGGCTTCTGTTAGAACGTGTATTTTCTGGCATAAGTGATAAAGAAAACGGTAGTGGTTACGTGCGTTACTGGCGAATGCTCAGTTCGATATCGGCACCCTTCGCAACGCCAAACGGTGCAATAGTCAGGTCCAACCCAATCGTCGTCGAGTCTTCTCGGTATGCGTTTGCATTTTGCTGGCCAGGCTGCAGCAAGCCGTCATTAACCAGCTCTGCAAGCTCGACTGTCACTGCATCCTGAACATCGTCAACAACATCAGAGTCGAGCACACCACCGAGCTCACGCCGAGCGATACGGTACGACGTGATCATTGTTAGGTCGACAACTCGGCGGTGGAAGAAGTCGCGCTCCCAGCCACCATCAGCGTCTTGATCGTAGGTCGACTGATTGTCAGCAACGCGGATACTGTCGCTGTCAGCAAGCGGGATGAAGTACGCGTCACGAAGCGCACCGATGTCCGCACGGCTGAACTGCTGTGCGAGTTCAGTGATGCCTGCAAGCGTTGTGTCGTAGACTGGGTCTGTGTTTGGAGTCCCTGCGAACAACCCTGCAACAGCACCGAGCGCACCAGTCCCAAAGCCTGGCTGTGTCGGATCTCGAGTCGCAAGTGATGCGCCGGCGATGCTGAAGATTGTATCATCTGTGAATCGCGTTGAGATGTCTGTCGTGTCGAAGCCGGGATGCTCTTCACGGACGGTCGTATTGGGTTCGGCTCCAATCATCCCAACAGCCATCTTGAGCTCAACCTCACGCATGTCGGTGAGCACACTCTGGAGCGTGGTCCCAGCCTGCTCATTTTCTGTTAGTGGGACGATGACACCGAACTGGCCGAGATCAAGCGTATCAGATGCAGCTCGAATCGCGCTATCCCAGTCAACAACGGGATAGTCGAGCTCGGGACTCGATCCACTGCCGTCAAGCTCGTAGGCACCAGTCGCTGGATTGAGGTGAACTGTCGAGCTATTACTAGGGACTGGAATATCGTCACCAGTCTCGTAGCTAAACTGAACGGTTCCATCTGCACTATCCGGATTGAAATCTATCCGGCTTTTATCTGAGATCGGAATCTCAGACAGCTCTCCAGATGAGGTATCAAGCGTTGCAAGCGAGCTTGAGGTACTGGCTCGGATCCCATAGATGTAGGATGGGTTTGCACCGTTTGCAATCGCTTGGTCATACGCAACGAGGACATCACTGCCCTCGCCAAATTGGTCAACAACTGTACTCCGACTTTCGAGGCGGACTGGTTCGTTTGTTGAGGCCGATGCGTCTGTTGCGCCAACACCAACAAGTGTGAGCACAGACTCAGTGCCAACGGTGACGTCACCAACACCGACGGCTGTGGTCTCAATCTGAACGCCCGGAATTTGTCCGTAAACTGTCATTATGTCTTTTGAGAAACCGATTGTCGAAAGCGATACGTGCGCACCGTGCTCGTGCAAGCGCGCGAATGGGTCAGACAGTGCGACTACTCGTTGACTTCAACATCCACGTTCCGAAGCACATCATACGCTATCCCGAGATCAGCGCTTGTGTATTCGTGGACGAACGCCACGTCAATGCCAATCGTCTGTGCACGACGCGTCGGCGAGGACCCAAAGTCGTTCGCTGGCGTTACGGTATCAGTGACGAACTCTGAAACGCCAGTGATGGTTTCCGTTGGGTTCTGTGGGTCTGGCAGCGCAAGTCCGGGTCCGTGTACGTCGTGCCGATACAGCGTTTTCCGAAGTTGTTCAGCAAGGTCACGATGTGTGTGGTCCATCTGCGGAACCGTCTCAACAGACGCAACAATGCGCGCGTCATACCACTCCGCATAGATGTATCCCGACTCTGACCCATCGTCGTTGTACGTTACACCAACACGGTCTGTGTTGCGACGTCGATTCCGTTCTATATCATCGACCGTAAACTCAATCAGTGGAAGCGACACATCGCTGTGTTCGCCGTCACCATCTAGCTCAACCGTTGCGTACGTTACCTGTGACGGGAGTGCGTCAAACTGCCGACACGTTGTCACAAGCGACTCAAGCAGTGTGTTCGGTTGAACCATTCCGTCTATGGGTTCGATAATCGGCGCGCTGTATGAGTACCGTATAGCTATTCGAGTGCGTCTTCAAGCGTTTGTTGAACGTCGTCAGCAAGCTCTTGTGTGAGCTCGTCTTTCGACTCCCGCACTGCTTGTTGCATAAACCGCTTTCCGCGGACACCAGGATGGACAACCATCTCGACCGTAATTGGGTGTCCCTCGTACTCGAAGACGAGGTACTCTTCTCCGGGTCCCGGTTCGATGACGTACTCTCCGTTTCCAGCACCGTACCGCCCAGACCCGTACTCGTGTGCAAGGACAATCTCACTATCGCTTGTCAAGCCAGTCCGATACTGACTGCCCTCCCAGCGACCGTCTGCAGCCTCAATCGCACGGACGTGATTGCCAACGTGCTCGCGACCGAGTTGTTGTGCACGCTGTAAGATTGGTGATGTGACTTCGCGATCGACTGTCTGTTCGATTTGTCGATACAGTGAGTACCGACCAGTGCGACGTTGGACGTCTTCGATCCCGTCTGAGATGTCATCGAGATCGTCGATGGCTTCCGCAATCAGCGCCTGGTCCAGCTCAATCATCGTCGATGAACTGGTCGTCGACAACGGGGCCGTATCCCTCCGGCCGTTGGTTTCCGAGACGGTGCCGGCGTGAGTATGGACCGGTGTTTGCTGTTGTCACGGAATCGTCTTGTCCAGTTGCGCCAAAGTACGTGCCACTCTGTGTGTCCGGCCCGGACTCGAACAACGAATCGAGCGCTTCGTCGTACGATTCTTTGAACTGCATGGCGTGTGACTCACGCTGCTCACCACCATCACCGAGGTCTCCGAGCGTCACATCTTGATTGCCAACCGCACCCCGCACTAGATGGTACGTTGCGAGATTAGCGACTGCTGTCTGATGTAACGGTGTGAGTTCTGTGTCAGGGACGGTTTCGCCCCCATTGTAATCAAACTCAAATGTAGGCTCTGCCTGGAACAGGGCTTCAGACTTTTCTGCAACGCTGTAGCTGTCTGGCACTTCAAGCGGGATGTCTTCCAGACGGACGTATTTCGGCGTGTAGTCTTCAGGAGACTCCATGTGTGTATGGAACAGCTCGTGGTGTGTGAGACGATACAGCTGTGTGCGACAAGAAAATGTGAAGACGAAACGCACCAGGTTACGCCATCACGTCAGGGGGTTCGTGATAGCGCATCGACAGTCGTTAGCCTTCGATGACCACCCCGGCATCTGGGTCGGTAACAAGCCAACCCATCCGGGCGAAGATACGGTAGACGTCAGTCTGGGTGCGCTGCTCTTCGTACTCCTCTGTCGTAACCGGCGTCCGCTCGCCCTCGTAGCCGAACAGGTCCGTGTCGACCATGAGCGCGCCGGGACCACCGTTACCGAGATTAAGCCCCGAGTCGTCCTCGATGACGTCCATGCCCATGATCCGACCGTCGAACCCCTCACGGCGCATCGTGGACTGCTGGTCCGTTGCCTCAAGGAAGTTGCTCGAGGCGGACAG
>Ga0209965_1000603_pt1 | contig 12690 bp, 7 predicted proteins | sample SalPon2_B_H2O_MG_FD_185707 | JGI IMG/M metagenome (GOLD analysis project Ga0209965, IMG submission 185707) | Salt pond water microbial communities from South San Francisco under conditions of wetland restoration - Salt Pond MetaG R2_B_H2O_MG... | ecosystem: Environmental > Aquatic > Non-marine...
TTAATCATTGCTGCAGGGATCCGAAGATAGCCGTCGTCGGTTGTTTCGAACCCCTCAAACCCGTCGCCGATCGGATCGACGAGCAACGTATCGAGCTTGCCAGTCCGCTGCTCCATCGTGAGGTTATACACGGTTCCAAGTTCTCTTCCATCCGTGCTTAGTACTGGCTTTTCGTGGAGGGCGCTTGCGAGGATCTCGGGCACACTGAATTCGTCTCCGAGGGAGGCATTTAAACATGGCTTTGCTAAAGTCCACATTTCAACTAGTATATCGCGAGCACCAATCCGCAGAACGCTCAGTTTTGCGGCCACAGTCTCCTTGCTCGGAGGGTTCGTATCACACGCACCGTCCATCCGTCTCGGTGACGGGACGGAGCGAGGCGCAAGCCTCGCCCTTCATACGGGAGGGGCGTCGACGAACGGTATCTCTCCGGGATGGTGTTCCGGTAGTGGCCTCCGTCACCGATACCTCAGTATCCCCTGTTAAAGTTCAATTTTAGCCTACAGACTTGTTATGACAGACTAGCCACTCAACGGTAACAGCGAGGTCTAACAAGACGAATGTCTTACTCTGCCCAGCGATCCGGTCGACTCGCCGTTCTGGTGATTGTTGGTCTCCTTTGCCTGTCGAGTTCGATCGGCGTCGTCCACGCACAGGACCAGCGAACGGGTGGCTCGATCACGATCGGCCCCGACGAGACGCACGACGGTGATCTCGAGGTGACAGCCGGTACTGTCCTGGTTGCCGGTTCGGTCGACGGTGATCTGACTGCGACTGGTGGATCGGTGACGGTGACGGGCGATGTGGCCGGCGACGTGACGGCGACGGGAGGATCCGTGATTCTTGAGGGAACTGTCGACGGCGACCTGACGGCGACTGGCGGTGATGTCCACGTTCGGGACGGTGCGACCGTCGGCGGCGTCGTCGAGGCGACCGGTGGAGCCGTCACCGTCGACGGTACGATCGATGGCGCTACACGGCTCGACGGCGAATCCGTGACGGTCGGCCCGACAGCGACGATCGGTGACGACTTGACCTACAGCGGGGACGAGACGGCTATCTCCGACGAGGCCGAAATCACGGGCGAGATAACGGAAACCGACCGCAACGCGGGGCCGGCACCGTTTTCCGACGTGTCGCTGCCGGATATCCCCGACGGGGCCGTGACGCCGCTCCTCAACGTGTACCTGTTTCTCGCGAACTTCTTGCTTGGAGCCATCGTGTTGGTGGTTGCACCCCGATTTAGCGATCGGGTGGCCGATCGAGGTATCGAACGCCCGATCGTCAGCGGCGGTGTCGGCGTGGCAACGCTTATCGGAATACCGTTCATCATCGGTGCGTTGGCCCTGTCTATCGTCGGTATTCCGCTCGCATTTATCGCCAGTTACGGTTCCGTCTTTCTTCTATGGGTCGGACTGGTCTATGGGGCGTTCGTGCTCGGAACGTGGGGGCTGTCGGTATTCGAGTACAGCCATCGATGGGGCGGGCTCGCGTTGGGGTTGGCGGTCGTCAGTCTCGCCAACGCGCTCCCGTATGTGAGCGTTTTGTTGGTCGTGATCGCCCTACTCGGGGTTGGAGCCGTCATCCGAGCGCTCTACGAGTGGCGAGTCACGAGCGATGACAAGCAAGGGGCAACCCCGATGCCCGTAGTATCGGATGGGGCGTCGTGACATCCTTCATGCCGGTTCCGTTAAATCCTGAATACTGAATGGATCGGCTTCATCCGTAGGCTTTTCAATTAAGTGATAAACAGGAATTCTTATGAGTTGGTCCTCTGTCACGCGATACCGCGGTGAGGCCGCAATTATCGTCGGCTTCATCCTACTTCTGAACCCGCTCGTGGTGGGCGCGTTTGACATCGGTGACCCAGACAGGTATCGATACGAGGCTAGTGAAGTCTCGTTCGCCGCGAACGGCACCTACACGTTCTCAACCCACCCCGTTCCCCTCGATTCCGATGTGGCGTGTTTTGGTGATGAACCGAGTCGGTCCTGTGTTCTTGAGCGAGCTCTCCATACCAATGGGGGTATCACGTACGATGGACCCACGAACCATTTCATTCACAACGAATATGGATATGTCCACATCTGGGATGAAGGGTTCTTCCGGCCCGTTAGCGAGGAGCGTCCGAATGGGACGGTCTGGTACGGACTTGAGGCCGTCTCACAAGAGGAGGCACTCAGATATATCCCAACCCCTCTGGAAAGAACTGACAGAGGCGTTCGAACCGCTATCGAAACAGGCTCCTATGAAACATCCGACGAACTCTCGGGTGCTCACGAGCTCGTTCAGGCCGACGACAGCTACTACGTCGTCTATCCAACCGTGGTTCAAGAACACCGGGGAATGGAGCGGAGCCTGACAGCCGTCGTCCTCCAGTGGCTGCTTGGGATTGCTGGTGCAATACTGATTCTCCGCGGACAACGTCACCGCGTCGAACGACAAACCGTCGGCTAACTCACCATCCCTCGACCGGAATGCCGATAAGCCATTACATACCTGAGATATATAAGCTAATCTCGACCCCCTCGATCAAACTAGTCCGTCGTACAAGCCTCCTAACCCGTATTCAGCACGCCTATTAAAAAACACCCCGGCGCCTCGAAGCGAACTCATGTGGGCCGCGACGGGGGCCGCGTACAAAGAGCCACGGCACGGTCACGATTATCCGGATCTCGACCGTTTGCGTCGATGGCCTCCGGGGGTCGTGTCGCTTGGAATCCCGTGGTCGTGTCGACCCCGAGTCCCCCGTGGGAGCCGGACTCTCGGCGGAACTTCGAAAGGAGAACGCCGCCGGCTGGTTTCAGTACCCGATGGCGGCGCCATCGCCGCGCGGGTCCGCACCGCCCGACAAGCTGCCGTCCTCGTGGATCCGGATCGCCTGTGCGTGGCCCATCGTCTCGTCGTAGGCCCGCGCCAGCGAGAGGTCGTGCCCGCGCCGCTCGAGGTCGAGCAACACGCGATCGGACACGCGATTCTCCAGCGAGAGCGACCGGGACTCGGCCCCCCACGTCCGGCCGAACAGCCACCGCGGCGCCTCGATGGCCCGTTGGACGTCGTAGCCGAAGTCGACGATCCGGCTTACCAGCGCGGCCTGGGTCTGTGGCTGCCCCTCGCCCCCCATGGTCCCGTAGACGAGCCACGGGTCGCCGTCTTTCGTCAAGAGCGCAGGTACGAGCGTGTGGAAGGGCCGCTTGCCGGGTTCGAGGCGGTTGACGCTCGTCGGGTCGAGCGAGAAGTACGAGCCGCGGTTCTGCGGGACGATCCCGGTATCGCCCGCGAGGATGCCGGCGCCGAAGTCGAAGTACACCGATTGGATGACCGAGACGGCGAGGCCGTCCTCGTCGACGATACTGAGATAACACGTGTCGCCACCAGCGTCGTCGGCCGGCGACGGGTCCGGCCCCGGGACCCCCGGTTCGGGCGCAGGGGGGAGCGTCTCGTCGGGCGCGATCAGGTCGGCGCGCGACCGAAGGTAGCCGACGTCCAGCAGTTCGTCGGTCGGGACGTCGACGAACCCGGGGTCGGTCACCCAGGCGTCCCGGTCGGCGAAGGCGAGTTTGGTCGCCTCCGCCATGTGGTGGTAGTAGTCGGCGCTCCCGTCGCCCCAGGCGGCCACGTCGAACCCGTCGAGCAGGCCGAGGATCTGGAGTGCCGCGAGCCCCTGGGTGTTCGGCGGAACCCCGTGGGCGGTGTACTCGCCGTAGTCGACCGAGAGGGGATCGACCCAGGTTGCGCTGTAGGCTTCGAAGTCACTAGGGGCGAGCGGCGATGCCGCCCCCAGTCCCGCACAGAACTCGGCGGCGACCTCGCCCCCGTAGAAGCCGTCGCGAGGGCCGACCGTCGCCAGCGTCGACAGCGAGGTCGCCAACTCCGGCTGTACCAGCGTCGATCCGCTCGGAGGGGGCGATCCACCGTCCAGGAACGTCGCCGCGGCTCGCTCGTCCGCGGCGAGCACGTCCCGATCCCGGTGGGCCCAACGCGAGAGGTTCCCGGTGATCGGGACGCCGTCGTCGGCGAGTTCGATGGCATCCTCGAACAGTCGGTCCCAGGACAACTCGCCGTAGGTCTCGTGGGCGAGCCGCCAGCCGTCGACGGCGCCGGGAACCGTGAGTGCAGCCGCTGGCCCACGCTCCGGGATCTCGTCGTGGCCGTCGTCGCGGTAGAACTCGCGGGTGGCGCGCTCCGCCGCGGGGCCGCTGGCATTGATCGCGGTGACAGCCTCGTCCGGCGGGGCGATCATCCAGAAGCCGTCACCGCCCAGCCCGGCCATGTGCGGATACGCGACACAGAGGACCGCGTTCGCGGCGATCGCCGCGTCCACGGCGCTCCCGCCGTCGCGGAGGACGTCGAGCCCCGTAGTGCTGGCGAGGGTGTGTGGTGTCGCGATCATCGCGTTCGGCGAGCGAGCCGGCGCCCGTTCCGCTCCGCTTCGATGGTCCATTACCGGTTCGGGTGTCGACGCGTGCCGATATATGTCGAGTGGAGGGCGCGAACGTTGCCAGGTCACGCGTCGCAGGACGGATGGCAGCCCACGTCGTCACGCCTCGATCAAAGCGTGTTGCTCCGTCGTGACCGATGGGTCGGTCGTCCTGCCGGATCGATACCGGCTTTCGGCCCGTTTCAGGGGCGTAACAAGACGACCGGCCGCGAACGCCAACGAAACACTGTCGGTGCTGTCTGGGCGTGCTTTCGACCGATTTCAACTCGAACGCGCTCAGGACCGGCGGTGAATCCAGGCGGCACACAACAGCGCTACGACGCCACCGGCGGCGGCGATGGCGAAGGCGACGCGGTAGCCGAACAGGGAGTACACCCGGTTGCCAGCGACGGTGTCGCCGGTCCAGAACACGTCCAGCACCCAGCCCATCACGCCGGGGAGGACGGCCGCGCCGAAGTAACCCATCCCGTTGATCGTCCCGGTGGCGATACCCGAGTGTTCGGTCGCGTGGCTCTCCTTGGCGACGGTGAACGAAAGCAGCAGTCCGCCGAGTAGGAACATTACGAAAAAGAATGCGAGGCCGACGAACCACAGCGGGGGCGTCCCCATGGCGGCGATGGCGAGGTAGGCCAGCGCGTACAACAGCGCGCTGGCGAGGATGATCCCCGTCCGCTCCTCGAGGCGGTCCGAGAGCCACCCGAGCGTCGGCGGGCCGACGACCAGCCCGGCGTTGCCGACGAGGGTGTACAGCGACGCCGTCCGGACGGACACGTCGTACGCCCGGACGACGTACGGCACGCCCCACAGCCCCATGACGGTGAAGTTGATGCCGAGGCCGAAAAACAGCATCAGTCCCAGCACCCACGTCTCCCGGGCGGCCAGTACCGTCCGCGCGCCCGCGACGACTTCCGAGAAGGTCTGCTCGTCGGCCTCGGGTGCCCCTTCGACCGCCGGCAGCCCGGCGTCGGCCGGCGTGTCCCGGACGAACCCGAACACGAAGACGGCCAGCCCGAGGCCGACGACGCCGACGGCGAACAGCGAGGTTCGCCAGCCCGTCGACTCGACGACGATGGCCAGCGGCGTCGCCGCCAGCAGCCCGCCGACGCCCGCCGCCGAGACAGTCAGTCCCGTGACAGTTGCGAACTCGTCGACGCGGAACCAGTTCGCACAGTACCGCAGCGTCGCGATGTAGATGACGCCGCCGCCGAGGCCGAGCAGCAACCGCGCGGCGAACCCGGAGAGATACGAGCCGCTGGTCGCGAACCAGAGGACGCCGACGCCCATGACGGCGGTGCCGATCGTGGCGACGCGTCGGGTGCCGAAGCGGTCGGCGAGCACGCCCGAGAACAGCTGCATCGGCGCGTACACGTAGAAGAACGCGGCGTGGAGCAGGCCCAGCTCCGCGCCAGTCGTGTCGAAGGCCGACGCCAGCGTCTCCGCGAGGACGGCCGAGGAGACGCGGTGGAAGTTCACGAGCAGGAACACGCTCGCCAGGGCTGCCCACCCGAACCAGCGACGAAACCGGGGGTCCGACCAGCGGCTGGAATGCATTGACGTCAGAGAATCAAAGGACACTGACAAAAACCCGTCGGCCACCGAACGGGATCGGGGACCGTCCGACCGGATCGATCGACGTTCCGTCCCGGCACGGTCGGAGCAGCATCGAACGGGTCGTCCGAGGCTCGGGGAGCGTGCGGTCGATTCGTTCGCGAGTTCGAACGTCTCGTTTCGACTATCACATCGAAGATGCTCGCTCGTGCGACCCTGAGTTGCTGAGCCATCGGATCGCAGTGATAGTTATACCAACGCCCAAGGCCGCGGCTATGCTATATCGTATCGCATAACGATTAACAACGAGTGGGCCGAGAATACGGTAGTAAATGACAGTGGGGAGCGAATCCGGGGCGATCATTCGGACGCTGGTAATCGAGCCCACGGAGGGTGAGGGGGGTGACCTCGCATCACAGCTCACCTACGGGAAGGGGGACGGTATCGAACTGCTGACGGTTCACTCTCTGAAGCGAGCGCGGTCGATTCTCGCTGGGGAACACGTCGACTGTGTCGTCACTCGCCACAGTCCGCCGGTGATCGACGGCGTGGAAATTCTCTCGGCGTTACGGAACGATTACCCCGAATTGCCGATCCTCATCGCCACCGCGACGGCGCACGCTGACCACGTGCTCGACAGTTCGGCGACCGGCATCGTCGAGATGACCGACGGCGAGGTCCACCGAGGGTTCGTCGCCAACCAGATCGAGTCCGTCGTCTCGCGCGTCCGCGAACGTCTGGACTACGAATCCCGGTTGCAGGCGAGCCAGGAGAGCCTCCAACGACTCCACCGAATCACGTCGGACCCCGAAACGTCGTTTCGGGACCAAGTCCACCAGATGCTCTCGTTCGGGGCCGACGTGTTCGGAATGGATATCGCGTTTCTCTCCCGAATCGACGCGGCGGCCGGTGACTTCGAGATCGTGGCTGCACGGGGCGATCACGAACTGATTCGGGCCGGCGTCACCGACGACCTTTCGCGGACGTATTGCCGTCGGACGATCGGCGACGACACTCGCTCTCCCCTTGCGCTACAGAACGCCCCGGACGAGATGGAGGGCGACCCTGCGTTCGAGAAGTACGGCTTGGGGTGTTATATGGGCGCTCGGATCGACGTGAACGACGAACTGTACGGAACCCTGTGTTTCGCGGACAGCGAGCCGCGACAGTCCACGTTCTCCGAGGAGGAACAGGCCCTTATCGAGATCATGGCGCAGTGGCTGCGCCAACGACTCGAACAGCGCGAATACCGACGGGAACTGGAGACGACCCGGGACAGATTACAGCGAACCCTCGAACGGGTGGACGACGCGTTCTTCGCGATCGATACCGACTGGTGTGTCACCTACGTCAACGACGTCGGGACGGACGTTCTCCGGCAAGCGATGGGGCTCGGCGACGACGACGACGTCGTCGGGCGACACCTCTGGGAGAACGTTCCAGATGCGATCGAGACGACCTTCTACGAACGGTATCACCACGCGATGGAGGCCCAGGAGTCGGTCTCCTTCGAGGCACACTTCGACCGGATGGACGTCTGGTTCGAGGTTCGGGCGTACCCGGACGAAGACGGGCTGTCGGTGTACTTCACCGATATCACCGAACGAAAACAGCGGGAACAGGAACTCGAACGGTTCCGCGACCTGCTCGACCAGACCGAACGGGTCGCCGACGTAGGCGGGTGGGAGATAGACGTCGAGCGGGGAAGCGTCTTCTGGACGGAACATCTCTTCGATCTCCTAGGCGTCGAGTCCGACACGGAGCCGCCGCTCGACGAGGCCCTGGACGTCTACCACGAAGCGGACAGGCCGATCGTAGAGCGGGCCGTCGACGAGGCGATCGCGTCCGTGGAGCCGTTCGACGTGGAACTGCGGTACTGGAGAACGAACGCGGAACTCCGATGGCTCCGCGTGCAGGGCGTGCCGATCACGGACGAGACGGGGGACGTCGTGGCGATCCGGGGCTCCGCCCAGGACATAACCGAACGGAAGGACCGCGAGCAAACGTTGAACGCGCTCCTCGCCGCTTCGCGGTCGTTCATCGAAGTCACGGGTGAAGACGAACTCCTCACGGCGATTCTCGAGGAACTCGAGGCGGTCTTCGGTTACGGGATCACGTCGATCCGCCTCCACGACGCCGAGACGGGGACGCTGCCACCGACGAGGTACTCCCCGCAAGCGCAACAAACGATCCCCGACCCGCCGTCCTTCGACGACGACGGGAACGTCGTCGGACGGGTGTTTCAGTCGCAGGAACCGGCCATCGTCGACGGCGTCGTCGACACGACCGGCGTCGATTACGGCCCGGTCGAATCCGGGATGTTCCTCCCGTTGGGCGATCACGGGGTGCTCGGTATCGCCTCCTTGGAACGAGACGCGTTCGGGGAGGAGGACGCCGCGCTCGCTGAACTGCTCGCTCTGACGGCGACGAGCGCGCTCGACCGCCTCGAACGGGAAACGGAGATGCGGCAACTCCAGCTGATTCTGGATCACCTCGACGAGAAGGTGTTCCTCCTGGACGAGGACGGCGACCTGTCGTTCGTGACCCAACCGCTGGCTTCGTATCTCGGACAGGCGCCCGAACAACTCGTCGGGACGCGTCTCACGAGCCTCGTTCCCCCGAGCGAGGTCGCGTCGTGTAAAGCCGCGCTGCGGAAGGTGTCCGCCGCTTCGCCCGAAGAGCGACTGGCGGTAGAGACCGAGATACGACTCGGAGACGAGATCAGCCCCGTGGAGTTCGAGTTCTCGAAAACCACGAGCGAGGGGGGAGACGCGCCGATCGCGGCCGTTCTGCACGACATTAGCGAACTCACCGAGACCCGCTCGAACCTCGAGGCCGAACGCGATCGCTTCAAGACGATAGCGGACACGTCGTTCGACCTGCTCTTTCGGCTCGACCGACAGGGCCGGTTCACGTACGTCTCGTCGGGGTCCGAACGGATCTTGGGCTATTCGCCGGAGGAGATGACCGGGCAACCGTTTGCGAAATACGACGCCGACGCGTCGGGTCGGGGACCGATGGATGCTTTCGAACCGGTGCTCGATGGCGAGGAAATCGAAAACGTGGAACGCGACATCGTCACCGCCGACGGCGAGACCGTCGTTCTCGAGGTGAACGGCAGACCCATCGTAGAGGACGGGGCCGTCGTCGGCGTCGACGGTGTCGGTCGCGACATCACCGCGCGGAAAGCGGCCCTACGCGAGCTAGAGATCAAGGACAAGGCGATCGACAAAGCGAGGGTCGGCATCACGCTCGCGGATGCGTCGCAGGCGGACAACCCACTAGTGTACGTGAATCAGGGGTTCGAGCAGATCACTGGCTACGACGCTTCATACGCCATCGGGGACAACTGTCGGTTTCTGCAGGGCGAACAGACGGACCCCGCGGCGGTTGCCACGCTCCGCGAACACATCGACGACCGCGAACCGGTCGTCGTCGAACTCATCAACTACAGGCGGGACGGAACGCCGTTTTGGAATCAGGTTCGTATCACGCCAGTCCGAGACGATGCGGGTGACGTGACGCACTTCCTGGGCATCCAGGCCGACGTCACCGAACAGAAGCGGTGGGAGAAACTGTTCGAGGTGCTCAACCGCGTCCTCCGGCACAACCTTCGGAACGACATGGGGATCATCAGCGGCCACGGTGCTCTGCTCGAGGAGCGCGAGCGGGGCGACGCGGCCGAATTCGGGAAGACGATCAAACGGAAGAGCGACGGCTTGATCGAACTTTCCGAAAAGGCCCGCAAACTCGAGCAGGCCGCGAGGCGTGAGGCCGAGCCGACGCGGGTGGATCCGGACTCGTTACTCACGAGCGTGATCGAGTCGTATCGCGACGACTACCCGGAGACGACGTTCGACGTGTCCGTCGAGACTGATCGGGACATCTACGCCGGAGGGGACATCGAGGATGCGGTTTCGGAACTCATCGAGAACGCAGTGAAACACAATGCAGCCACGGAGCCACGCGTGACGGTCAGTGTGCGCGAGGAGGGGGAGTCACTCCTTCTCACCGTCGAGGACACCGGTCCGGGTATCGACGAGATGGAGGCAAACGTCATCTCGAAGGGGGAAGAAACCGCGCTGGAACACGGATCCGGGCTCGGATTGTGGCTGGTCAACTGGATCGTAACGCGATACGGCGGCTCGTTCCAGATCGAAGAGAGCGATGACGGTGGCGGAACGCGCGCACTCGTCCGCTTGCCGGGAATCACCGACGAGGAGCGGGTAACGGACGTCGAACGACGACCGGCGATCCTGTTTTGGTGAGTTGGCTCTGGTTTGTGTCCCCCTCGTCTCGGACGTAGAGCGGGGCGTCAGTCCCCTCGGGGCCGAACAGGTGGCGGTACCGTCCGCAGGCATCGACAGGTCTCGCTGTGGCTGTCGTATACAGTTCGGCAATCAGCTGTAACCTATCGAGCAAACGACAAGAGCGTCCGTCCCCACGGCGATGCAGCGGCACCTGCGCGGGTTCGAAGCCGGCACGAACGACGACTCGATCCCCGTAATCAGTGGGTTTCGGTCCCGACGTCGGGGCGTTCGTCGGCTTCCTCGGACAGGCGGATGCCCGTCGACGTACGCCTACAGCTGTATGCGGCCACAAAAAGCATTTGCCGCCCGCCGGTGGTGCTCGAACGAGCGTCGTCCGCGCGAAACTGAACACCGCCCTGGCGACCGACAGAACGCTTAACACTCCCTCGGCCGTACGTTCCCGTAATGGCTACCGAGTCGGCCGGGGACCCAAAACTATCGGTGACGCTGCCGCCGTCGCTTTCGGAGTGGCTCGACGAGCGGGCAGCGACGCTCGGGATGGAGCCCGAAGCGTTGCTCGTACAGCTACTCGAGACCCACCGGTCCGCGGCCGATCTCGACGAGAACTGGATCGAAACCCTCGAGGATCGGCTCGACGACGTCGACGCCAGGGTGGAGCGGACCGACAGCCGAGTCGACGACGTCGAGACGAAACTCGCCACCAACGTCGAGGACGTCCGCGAGCGCGTGCTCCAGTTGCGCGACGCCGTCGAGGAACGGGCGCCAGCGGAGCACTCCCACGGGGAGTTTCGGTCGCTCGCCGACCGAATCGAGGAACTCTCGACGGCGGTGGAATCGGTCGAGTCCGAGGTGCAAGCCCTGGAGGGCCTCGGGGAGTCGGTCGATCGGTTCGGCGACGATGTCGAATCGAACGCCGGCCGCATCGACACCGTCGAGGACAAACTGGACCGAATCGCCCGCGCCGTCGTCGCCCGCAACCGCCGGGAGGCGGCCGAAACCGACTCCGAGGAGCGATTACGCGGGATCCGGCGGGACGCGAACAGAGCGGGGTCACTCGAGGCGAACTGTGCGTCCTGCGGGGAGCCGATCCGGATCGGCCTGCTCTCGGAGGCGGCCTGTCCGCACTGCGACCGCGAGTTCGCCGGGCTCGAAACGCCCTCCTCGGTGCTGCGGTGGTTCAGGCGACCGACGCTGACCGTCGAGGGGGACGACGGGGGGGCTCCGGAAGCCGGCGCCGCCGACGGCGCCGCCGACGGCGACGCCGACGTCGAAGCGGACTCCGCTGCCGGCGCAGGCCCGACGAGGCCGGCCGGAGGCTCGGATGAGTGAGGAGCCTCCGGACGACCCCACCGATCGGGACTCGGGGGCGTCGGCCTCCGACCCGGGCGGCCACGACGACGTCGAGGACCCGTTTGCCAAACTGGCCGACGCCGAACCGGACGTCGAGGTCGAGGTCGAGGATCCCTTCGCCGAATTGGACGCCTCGAGCGGCCGCGATACCGCCGAACCCGGCGGCGTCGAACCCATCGATCCGGACGGCGAACAACCCGCCGCCGGGGCGTCCGCCCCCGACGCGGGCGAGGATCCCTTCGGCGAGTTGGACGTTCCGGACGCGCCCCCCGAGGAGGACTTCTTCGAGGAGATGGAGACCGCCGACCTCGACGAGGAGGCGGTCTGGGAGGCGGTCTTCGAGGACCCCGGTGTCGACTCCGATCCCGACGAAAAGGACCGGGAGGGTGCCGACGCCGTCGTTCGGAAGGAACAGTACTGCAAGAAGTGCGAGCACTTCTCGGAACCCCCGGAGCTCGCCTGCAACAACCCCGACACCGACATCGTCGAGGTGGTCGGGGTCGACGAGTTCCGGGTTCGGAACTGCCCCGTGGTCGCCGACCGCCGGCGCGCGGATACGGTGTTCCCGGACGAGGGCTGATACTGGTGGACGAACGCACGTGACACCGACGCAGGAGTGATCCGCCGGTCGCGCCGTCGAACGGCGTGCGCCTCCTGGGTCGTGTGTCCGTTCGGTTGTGCGCCAGTACGAGGCGGCGGTGCGGTCGGGCCGCCCCGAGTCCGCACGCTTTTGTCGCCGAGGGCCCTCCCCTGTCCCATGCAGTTCTGCGAGGAGTGCGGCTCCCTGATGCACACCGACGGCGACGAGATGGTCTGTTCGTCCTGCGGCGCGAGCCAACGGAAGGACCGAGAGCGTGCCGAGTCGTTCGTCAGCACCGAGAGCCAGACCGACGACGACGTGATCGAGTCCTCCCCCGACGCGGACTTCGAGGGGAAGCCGACCGCGACGGACGTGATCTGCGACGAGTGCGGCCACGACGAGGCGTGGTACACGATCAAACAGACCGGGAGCGCCGACGAACCGCCGACGCGCTTTTTCAAGTGCAAAGACTGCGGCCACCGCTGGAGAGGATACAGCTA
>Ga0209965_1000605_pt1 | contig 12662 bp, 15 predicted proteins | sample SalPon2_B_H2O_MG_FD_185707 | JGI IMG/M metagenome (GOLD analysis project Ga0209965, IMG submission 185707) | Salt pond water microbial communities from South San Francisco under conditions of wetland restoration - Salt Pond MetaG R2_B_H2O_MG... | ecosystem: Environmental > Aquatic > Non-marine...
AGGCCGCACGACAGTCCGGACAGTGGGGCCTGTCTCCGAGTGGTGGTTCGGTGTTTGGTTCCATCGGGTACGTATCTAGTCGTTCGGCGGTAAGGTAAGTGGTTGGGTGGACACCGAACCCAAGACCGCAGCCTCAACGCGGCCGCGAGGGTTCTGCTGTCAGTGTCTAACCCGAGGGCTGCTACAAGCGTGCCGGCCTGACTCGTTGTCCCGCCACGACACACCTCTCAGGTCTCGGCGCGCTCAGCGAGTTCGGAAAGTGTCGTGGCGGCGCGAAGATCGTCGATCGTGCAGTACCATGCGCCACGGACGCCGGTGATATCGTTGGGGATGGGGTCGGCCAGCGGCACCAGCGTGTCGAGTTGGAAGACGATGACATGGTCGGTGTCAGCGAAGGGATCGATCAGCGCGGCCCAGTCGTCGGCGTCCATCGGGCCGGGATCGCCGCGGGTCTGTGGCACCCGGTCGATGACGCGTGCGTAGTGGGTGAGACGTGAGACGGGGGCCGTGCGGTAGCAAGCCAGGTAGTCGAACGATGCGTCAGTCCGCGGATACGACGCCGGGGCGGGATAGATCCCCTCCCGACAGCGGTCGAAGGTGTCGGGCTGAGTGGCGACGACACAAACCCGCGCGTCCGCCGGCGCGTCGTCCGGTGGCTGGGCTGTAGTGTAGCGATCTCTATTCATGTGAGATGGTGAACTGACGCTGGATTCAAGACCGAACTATGAGTGAAGCACGTATGGAACCACGGAATTTCTTGCGTGTCGAAGGAATGGCTGTTCTGGGGATTGCGCTGGGTGGTTATTTCACGCTCGATGGATCCGTTTGGTTGCTGCTCATTCTCGCGCTGGCCCCCGACCTATCGATGATCGGCTATCTTGTTGGTGCTCAGATAGGCACTCTGAGCTATAATATCGTCCATACATACACACTACCACTCGCTCTTGGCAGCTTCGGGCTCTGGGCTGATATCCGAATAGCTCTCCTGATCGCGCTGATTTGGGCTGCACACATCGGCGCTGACCGGCTCGTGGGGTATGGTCTGAAATTCGAATCCGGATTCAAAAACACACATCTTAGTGCTCACCATTCTCGGTAGCAGTCCTCTCCAAAATGTGTGTTCCGATGGCACGTTGGCGTCCAACAGCGAGCGAAGCGAGCCGTGGGTTCACCGGACGCGGCTGCAAAGAGCGTCCGGCTGTTTCTCCCCAAGCTTTGCAAGAAGTGGAATGCCGCCTCCCCGATTTGAACGGAGGAAGACGGTCGGCCTCGCGGTGCTCGGCCGCTGCGACTTCCAAGCTCAAATCGGCTCGGGAACATTTTCACTGCTCACGATTCAGTCGCTTCGCTCCCTCACAAGTTCGCAGGAAAATGCCGCCTCCCCGATTTGAACGGGGGACAGCTCGATCTTCAGTCGAGTGCTCTCCCAGTCTGAGCTAAGGCGGCGCGCACTCCAGACGAAGTGGATTGCAGTAAAAAGGATTTCGAAAGACGGCATCGCGGCGGTGCTGTGAGACCAGCAGCAATACCACGAGCGAGCGGAGCGAGCGAGTGGGACAAGGAGCGACCAACGGGAGCGACGCAGTCTTTTGATCCAGCTTTTGCCGAGGGCTGGCGAAGCCAGCCCGCAGCGCAAAAGGTGGATGGGCTCGGGCGGAGTTGAACCACCGATCTCAGCCTTGTAAAGGCCGCGTCATAACCACTAGACCACGAGCCCGCAATCGGTCTGACAGCCCGCCCGTCAATAACGGTTTCCTTCCGTGTCGGAACCCATATTCCCCGTTCAGCCCAACTGTACCCGATGGCGCGACCCCGAACCTGGATCCTGGCACTCCTCGCTGTCACCGCCATCGTCGGCGGTGGTGCGCTCGCTATCACCAGCGGCGTCTTCGCCGGCGACTACGAGCGAACGACCGTCACCGTCGTCGACGGCGACACCGACGTGGAGCTTGCCACCGTCGACGCCCGAATCGCCGATACATACTCGAAACGCTACACCGGACTGAGCAATACCTCCTCGCTCGGCCCCAACGAGGGGATGTTGTTCATCCACAACAGCGAGGGCCGCCGCGGGTATGTCATGCGTGAGATGGCCTTCCCGATCGATATCGTCTTCATCGATGCCGACGGCGAGATCACGACGATCCACCACGCCGAACCCGACGACGACGGGACGTTCCGTGGCACCGGGAAATACGTCCTCGAAGTCCCGTACAACTACACAACCGACAACGACATCGCGGTCGGTGATCGGGTCGAGATACCTGCCGAATACCAGTAATCTGCACGACATTTCACACTGAAATGGTATATAGAAAGCCCTCGGCTCTCTCGGCTCCCGCGGCTCGCTGCGCCCTTCGTCGCTCGCGGTGCTCGCTCCTGCAGTGCTTGCGTCGTCCGGGTTCGCCGAGCGACCCTCGCCCTTTCAGTCCTCCAGGATTCCGGTTGGTCGGACAGCCGACCCATGTGCCTGTCTGTCGTGAAGATGACTTCCACTGAAGCCAACCCTCTTTGCGACAGCCACCCTACCGAACGTAGTGAGTAGCGTCGAACCAGCCGCCGAGGACGATCCCTTCGAAGAGCAACGCCAGCGGGTCGATGACCCCATGCGGCGGCTGGTCGGCGAGTACGGCCGGCCCTACTGGCTGTCGGTTCTGCTCGGGGTTCTCGCCAGCCTTGCCGCCCGACTGCTGGATCTGCTGCCGGTGATCCTGCTCGGCGTCGCCATCGACAGCCTGTTTCAGGGCGTCGAACCCTTCTCGCTCCCGTTGGTGCCGCAAGCGTGGCTGCCGACCGAGCCGGTCGATCAGTTCACGCTCGTCATCGTCCTGATCACGGTCTCTTTCGTCGTCGGCGCGGGCTTTCACTGGCTCCGCAACTGGGGGTTCAACTCCTTCGCCCAGGACATCCAACACGACGTGCGCACCGACACCTACGACACGATGCAGCAGCTCGATATGGGCTTTTTCGCCGACAAACAGACCGGCGAGCTGATGTCGATCCTCTCGAACGACGTGAACCAACTGGAGCGGTTTCTCAACGACGGCCTCAACTCTGCATTCCGGTTGGCGGTCATGGTCGTCGCCATCGCGGCGTATCTCGTCTATCTCAACCCCCAGCTCGCGGTCGTCGCGCTCTCGCCCGTCCCGCTGATCGCGGTCTTCACCTACATCTTCGTCAAGACAATCCAGCCGAAATACGCCGCCGTCCGATCCAGTGTCGGCGACGTGAACTCCCGGCTCGAAAACAATCTCGGCGGCATCCAGGTCATCAAATCCTCCAACACCGAGGAGTTCGAATCCGGCCGCGTCGACGACGTTTCGCGGGACTACTACGAGACCAACTGGGGGGCGATCACGATCCGCATTCGCTTCTTCCCCGGGCTCCAGCTCATCTCCGGGGCGGGATTCATCCTCACCTTCCTCGTCGGCGGGCTGTGGGTCTTTTCGGGCTCCGGGCCGGGCCCGTTCACCGGCACGCTCTCGACCGGCGAGTTCGTCGTCTTCATCCTCTTCACCCAGCAGCTCGTCTGGCCGATGGCGCAGTTCGGCCAGATCATCAATATGTACCAGCGTGCGGAGGCCTCCGCCGAACGGATCTTCGGGCTGATGGACGAAACCGAGTCGCTGGAAGACGACAGCGGCACCGACGACCTCGTTGTCGACGAGGGTCGCGTCGCATACGACGACGTGAGCTTCAGCTACGATGAGGAAAACCCGGTGCTGGAAGATCTCGATTTCACCGTCGAAGGTGGCGACACGCTCGCACTCGTCGGCCCAACTGGCGCAGGAAAATCGACCGTCCTCAAACTCCTGTTGCGTCTCTACGATCCCGACACGGGAACCATCCGCATTGACGGCCAAGACATCAGCGCCGTCGACCGCCGCTCGCTCCGGCAGGCAATCGGCTACGTCGGCCAGGAGCCCTACCTGTTCTACGGCACTATTCGGGACAACATCGCCTACGGCAGCTTCGATGCGACCGACGCCGACATCCGCGCGGCCGCCGAGGCCGCCGAAGCTCACGACTTCATCGAGAATCTGCCCGATGGCTACGAGACGATGGTCGGCGAGCGCGGGGTCAAGCTTTCGGGCGGCCAACGCCAGCGGATCGCCATCGCGCGGGCGATCCTCGAAGATCCCGCGATCCTCGTCCTCGACGAGGCGACCAGCGACGTCGACACGGAGACGGAGATGCTGATCCAGCGCAGCCTCGACGAGCTGACGACCAACCGGACGACGTTCGCCATCGCCCACCGCCTGTCGACGATCAAGGACGCCGACCGGATCGTCGTCCTCGAAGACGGCCGGATCGTCGAGCGCGGCAGCCACGAGGAACTGCTCGACGCCGACGGGCTGTATGCTCATCTCTGGGGCGTCCAGGCCGGCGAGATCGACTCGCTACCGCAGGCGTTTATCGACCGTGCGAGCCGGCGACAGGCCCGCACCGAGGCCGCCGAAGACGACTGATCAGTATTCGGCGTCTCGCCGGTGTCTCGCCGCTATGGTGGCATCGCCACGTGTCACACGGCTTTTACCCACAGCCCCCGACCACCTGTCATGAGCGATCTTGACGCTGGCGACACCGTGGCCCTCACCTGCCCGGCCTGTTCGCCCCATGACGACACCATCCACGAGGTACTGAAACCGGGTGGCACCGCGACCGTCCGCTGTAACGATTGTGAGCACGTCCACAAGGAGACGATCGAATCGACGACAACCGTCGAGAAACGCGTGATCGTCTCCCAAGGTGGCGAGTCGGTCAGCACCCACATCGATGTTGATCCCGAGGAGACCGTCGCCGTCGGTGATGAGTTCATCGTCGACACCCCTGAAGCGATCTTCCAGGCGCGGGTGACCAGCCTCGAACCCGCCGACGGCGACGCCCGCCCTGAGAGCGCGGTCATGGAGGAGACCGAGGCGATCTGGACGCGCGCGGTCGACAACGTCTCGGTCAACGTGACGCTCCACCCCAATGACGGCTCACGCGACGAAAGCCGGAGTCTCACGATCAACGTCCCCGGCGACTACGAGCTCTCGGTCGGTGCGACCGAATCCTTCGGTGACGACGAGTTCACGATCACCGGCCTGTTGGTTCGAGATGACGCCGAGGGCTACCGGTTCGATCAGTTCGACGAGGACGGCGATATGGTCTATGCGAAGGACTGCAAGCGCGTCTACGGCGTCGACGAGCAGACGACCGCGTGGTCGGCATGGTAAGATAGCGTTTCAAAATCGCATCGCTGACCCACTGTTTCTACTGGAAACCGTACTGTGACTTTCGCCCAGAAAGCCCTCGCCCTTTCAGTCTACCAGAAGCGAAGCTTCTGGTCGCCCGAAAATCTTCGATTTTCGCAGGCCACCAGGGCACCGATTGGTTGAGATCATGACGCAACCGGCGTAACGGCTACATACGCAGTGTGCCAACACCCAACATGAAAATGGCGACCGCCCGCGACCGGCTGGTCGACAGCCTCGTCGCCAACGACATCATCACGAAACCGAGCACCGCCGAGGCGATGCGCGCGGTGCCGCGCCACGAGTTTGTCGATGCTGACCAGCAGGAGCAGGCCTACCAGGATCGGCCGCTGCCGATCGGCAACGAGCAGACGATCAGCGCGCCGCATATCATCGGCCAGATGCTCGACCTCATCGATGTCGAACCCGGCGACCGCGTCCTTGAGATCGGGGTCGGCTGTGGCTACCACGCCGCCGTCACCAGCGAGGTCGTCGGCGACGGCAACGTCTACAGCGTCGAGTACGACCCCGATCTCGGCGAGGCTGCACGTGAGCGACTCGACCGACTGGGCTACGATGTGTCGGTACGGATCGGCGACGGGCGGGAGGGGTGGGCCGAGCAGGCCCCATTCGACGCCAGCTATCTCACTTGTGCGGCCGCCGAACCACCGACGGCGATCATCGAACAGACCGCAACCGATGGCGTCGTTGTCGGCCCCTTCGGGACTGGCCACCAGGAGCTCAAACGGCTTGTTCCGCAGCCTGACGGCGACTACGAGGCCGAGGTGATCGCGCCGGTGCGGTTTGTCACGATGCGGTGACGCGGTGGCGTTAAGCCGTTTGCGCCCCCAGTTTCGGTAATGGATCACGAGACGCTCCGAGCCGACATGGTCGATGGGCTGGAACACGCCCTTGAGCGACCGCTCGGAGCCGCGGTGCTGGACGCCCTGGGGACGGTGCCGCGCCACGAGTTTGTCGACGACGCCTACGAGCCCGGGAGCGACGAGGTGGCTGGCTCCCGCGTGCTCAGCCTTCAGACGGTCGCCCGCCTGATCGCCGCGCTTGAAGCCAGCGAGGGCGACGACACGCTCGTCGTCGGCGCGGGCGTTGGCTACACGGCGGCCGTGCTGGCCGAGATCGTTGGCGGCCGGCACGTCCACGCGATCGATATCGACCGCCGGCTCGTCCACATCGCCCGTGAGAACCTCAGCGCGGCGGGCTACGAGGCGGTGTTGGTCGACCGCCGGGACGGCGCGGCCGGCTACCCCGAGTACGCGCCATTCGATCGGGTTGTCATCGAGAGCGCGGTCGTCGATGTACCGCGGGCGATCGGCGAGCAACTCGCCGCCGACGGCCGGATCGTCTTCCCGCGCGGGACGACAGAGCAGACGCTTGTCGCCGTCGAGCCTGCTGACGACGGTGGTCTTGCAGTGGTCGGTGAGTACGGCCCTGTTGGATTCCGGCCGATGTTAGTTGACGGCGAGCAACCCAGCGGCCACGAGCGCAACCGCACCCGCCGGGAGGACGCCGAGTTTGATTCGCAGGGCTACTTCGCCAAAACGGGCTGGGAGTACGAGTGGCTTGACTGGGACGACCGGCTCGACTCGCGGTAGCCCAACGCGAGAGTGACTCCCAAACCAACACACTCAGGATCGTTGCGACCCAACACAGCGTGTGGCCGGATCAGAGCCTCCCGCAGATGATGACCGCGACGACACCTTCGCAGCCCTGACGCTGAAAGAACGGATCGCCGTCGCCACCGCCCAGGATCCCTCCAAGGCGATCGTTGTCATTCTCTTAGGGCTGTTTGCGCTTACGTTCCTTGTCGCCCTCTCGCTGGTGTATCCGACCGTCGCCGGCTTCTTTGTTCTCGGAACGCTGTTGCTTACGCTTCTCGCTGTTGGCGGCTACGTCATCCTCTCCCGCCTCGGCGGCTAAGGCTGATCGGGCCGCGACCGGCTGGCAGCTAGTCTGAATGGGTCAGCTGTCTCCCGTTTTGCCGTGGCTGTGCGGTTCCCAGCTCACAATGCCGATCAGCCGCGCCGACGTAGAAGGAGGTGAGCTGATCGGGCACGGTCGCCTCGTCGACAACGTTGACCACGAGGTCGTCGTCGTCCAGCACGTCGCCATCGTTCTCGTAGGTGTTTTCTCTCACTGCTTGCTCGCCCATCAGATCCAACTCGCCGGCGATGTTGCCGATGACAAACAGCGGCCGGTCGCGCTTGGTGTCGACGCGGGCGTTGGCCCCATCCAGCCCGCGGGTTGTCACGTCGATAACGTTCTCGCCGGCCTCCCAGGAGCCGAAGAGGTCGAGGACGAACAGTCGGTTACTCGCCAGCGCGTCGGTCAGCGTCACCTCGGCGGTGGCCGACAGCGCGCTCGCCAGCGTCCGGCGATCCATCGTTGCGGTCGGCGACAGCGAGACCGCCCAGCCGGCGTCGATCGCCGCCGCACAGCAGGTCGCCACCGCCTCGTCGACAGCCTGCTCGCTGACCCCGCCCTCGCCTGTGTCGGCGGTGATCACCGACCGCGAGCCGGCCGGGAGCCCGCCGTTACGATCGAACTCGTCCAGCCCTGTCGGCACAGTTTCGGCCTCGCGGAGCCGCGCCTCCCGGCCCTCGCGGGCCGCCGACAGCACGTCGTCGATCTCGGCCAGCAGATCGGTCGTATCGGCGCGCTCGTCGTGGATCTCCCCGACAGAATCCTCGATGCCGCGGGCGGCGTCGGCAGTATCTTCGGTGACCGAGGCGACGCGGGTGGCAGCCTCCGCACCCTGCTGGACAGCGGTTGATACCTCGTCGATGCCGGCGGCCGCCGACTGGATCTCCTCGGTGACGACGTCGAGCTCGCTGTCGGCGGTTTCGACCTCGTCGGCCCCGGTTTCGACGGCGTCGACCGCCTCATCGAGGGCGTCGGTCACCTCGGCGGTCACGTCCTGGATCTCGGTGACCGCGCTTTCGATCTCCTCGGTTCGGGTTTGGGATTCCTCGGCGAGGCTTTTGACCTCCTCGGCGACGACCGCAAAGCCATCGCCCTCCTCGCCGGCGCGGGCGGCCTCGATCGAGGCGTTGAGCGCCAGCAGGTTGGTGCGCTCGGCGATCTGATCGATCACGTCGACGACCTCGTTGATCTGGGCGACCTTCCGCTCTAAGGTTTCGACCTGCGATTGCACCTGCTCGGTCGCTGTTGAGGCGGTCTCCATCGCGTCGGTCGCCTCGTCGGCGGCCGCACGCCCGGCGGTCGTCGCCGTCGCCGCTCGATCGGTCGTCTGGCTGACCTCCTCAGCCGAGGAGGAAACCTCCTCGATCGTCGCGCTCAGATCCGAGACCTCGCTGGCGACGCTCTCCATCTCATCGACCTGCCGTGTCGCCGTCGACTGGATTGCTTCGAGTCGATCGTCGACCGCCTCGGAGGTCGCATGGACGACCCCGACCGCGCCCTGGGCGTTGGCAATCATTCCATCCTCGACAGCCGTCTGCTCGTCGATTTCTTGTTGTTCGTTGTCAACTGACATTCGTTATCATGGTTCAACCATTCGACGCACGTAAGTTTTTATTCATGAATGTTAGTCCACATTAGCAATATTTTTGTTTCTTTATTAGGAATAAAACAAAATAAACAGCAGCTAAAAGAGGGATAACGTATTGATGTATCATATATTGTGTTCTGCCCAAGCCGAAGAGTGACCATGTATCGAACCAGAACGGCTACCCGAATCCCGGCCGCTTTTTGACCTATGACCGACTGGCAGCGACTCGCCTCGAACACCGAATACGACTGTGGGTGGTTCACCGCCGGCTACGATCGCGTGGTTGAACCCTCGGGCCGGGAAGCCGACTACTACTGGGTGGATAAACCCAAAGACGGCCTCGGCATCGTTGCCGTCACCGACGACGACCGCGTGGCGATGGTCGAACAGTACCGCCCGAAGCTGGAGGAATCGTTTGTCGAGTGTCCCGGCGGCTACGTCGAATCGGGTGAATCGTACTGTGAGGCGGCTGCCCGCGAGCTCAAGGAAGAAACCGGGCTGTCGGCCGACGAGCTCACGTTGATGTCGACGTACTATCCGAGCGCAACGATGCGGTTCCAGCGTGGATTGGTCGTCGCCACCGGACTGACGGCTGGCGACGCTCACCCCGATGAGGGCGAGTACATCGAGTGGCGATTTATGAGTGTGGAGGATGCTATCGAGTCGGCGAAAACGTCGCCGACGACGGGCTGGACGTTGACGGCGTTGTTGGCGGCGCGTGAGGAAGGGTATATTTAATCTGCCACCAATCTACTAGAGTTGATCAAGAAAATCTTTCTCTTCTTTCCATTCTTCTACACTTTCGGCCACCTCTTTCTCTATTTGTTTTCTATCAATATTCTCAAGGATATCTTCCGGAGTCGTCTCTAGGTCGGATTTTCTAACATCGGATCTAACGCGGTACTTGCGGAGAATATTCTCCCAAAATTGAATCCCACTCCACGGCGGAGAGTTTGGTGAAATAATTACTTCATCAATCAACTCATTCAAATCAGTTTTGACAAAGAACCCATCACTGCCTTCTTGTTGCGAAATAATCACTCTAACTTCATTTTCGTACTCGTATTCTTCCTGTTTATACATGAACGCATAGAACCGATTGTGCTGCTCACTTTCATCTAACTCTTCTTCCACCTTGTCGTCGAACCACGGAAGATAATCGACCGTCCCCATACGGTATTTATGATCGTTGTGGACATCGATAGCTGACTTCAGTTTTGAATATGTGGATTTTATCAAAACACCATCACCAGAATCAATGTATGATTTCCACATTGCCATCGATTCTGATTCATTCATGTGCCAGCAATTCATGTAAGATCGAGATCGAAAACGGTCAGATAATTTTAACACTTCTTTTTTAGGATCATCTCGGACTGCTTCCTCAGGATAGTGGTCATTATCCGCCAATATACTTTCAGTTATTTTACTAAACAGATTTCTCTCATATTCTTTTTTGAGTCGTTCTTTTGGGTATATCCCTTCAAATGGGTCTGAAAATTCATCACTACGATTGAAATATAGTCCTCTATTTTGTAACACCGATATGAATTGTGTAGCGTCGTAGTATCGCCACACAACATGATTTTCGTTGTCTGGCTGAGTGAAAACAGGATGCTCAACGAAGGGCATATGAACGGCTCCTCAAGCAAACGCACTAAATTTTGTTGAATACTACGCTGCTGAATGAAGAAAGTCAGCAAATGATATTTGAAACAGGATCTGAGGCGAGATTTGAACCTCACTCGCCGCCGTCGGCCCGCGCTTCATTCGAAGAATCGTCCCACGGGCTGGTATCCACGCCTTGTGAGTCAAGGTACTCTTTGACCTCTTCGCGTGTCTCGTCCATCTTTTTGCGGAGTTCCTCGAACTCCTCGTCGGTCATCGGGTCGTCTCGATACTGTGCCATGCTTCGAACCTCTTGATATATCCTTCGGCGTTCTGCTTCAAGTGTTCTTCGGCCCGATCAAGTGCTTCGTTCGCCGGCAGCGGCGGCGTCAGTTCGTGGTTGGTGATCTTTTCGCCCTCGCGGTAGACATCGATATGCAGCCCATCGACAGTTACGTCGTGGGCCGCCTCGCTGCTACCGCGGCTGTCGTGATCGTAGCGCACGACTTCACTCCACTCGTCGGTGGCCGGATTGAGGAGATATTCGAGTTGGAGTACGAAGCGCGTCACTGTGCCACGGTCGATGGTAATCCCGAGCCGGTACCGTGTTCGGTGGGCAACATGGGCGGTGAACTCTTTGTCGTAGTCTCGTGGTTTCTTTTCGCCCATCGCACGCAAGTCTGCCTCTCCGCGGCATCGAATAAAAATCTAGGTGGGTAGAGCTATCGTCACGCCTTGGAGCAGAATTTGAACTCGATCTGAGAACCTGCTCGCTCCGCTCGCAGAACCTCAGCATGATTCAAATCCCTTATGAGGTATTTGCGGCTCACGGTAATGACGAGCACACGCTACGCTCACGGCGACGCCGTTCGCGGTACCGTGGCGCGACGCGCCACGCTCGCGGTGCTCGGAAGTATTGTTCGACGCAAAAGTACGCCCGGAGCGGGATTTGAACCCGCGTCACGACCGTGACAGGGTCGTATGATGGGCCACTACACCATCCGGGCTGACGCATCTCATCGTACCGCGGTAAGGTAAATAAGGCTTCTCTTTTCCGCCGGTCAACTACTCCTCGTAGGCCAGATTCATCAGCCACTGTGAGAAGGAGTCACTCTGCGGATCGACTTCCTCCTCACCGATAAACGGCGAGAGCATGTCGCCGGCCATCAACAGCCGAAACTCCAGATCCTTCGCGGTCGGTTCGAGATAGTAGGTGTTATGCCCGTTGTAAACCGTCTTCTCGCGGTTGATCAGCTCGGCGTCGACCAGCGATTCGGCGATACGGCTCCCTTTGCGTGAGGAGATATCGAGCTCCTTCCAAAACTCGCTTTGATGAATTCCGCCGGTTTCCTTGATGAGTTCGAGTCCGCGCTGCTCGTCGGCGGAGAGGTCGGCCTCGGCTTCGGACACACTCATTACCCTTCCTGCGGCCGCAACTCGCTTAAAGGCTGCTTTCGACGCGCTCGAAGCGGTTGCGACACGGCGGCCCATCAGCAAACCAGGAGTCGCCGACGCCATCGGCATCCTGCCCCCTGATTTCGATCAGCGAGGCCGACCGCGTGCCGAACCCATCGCCGTGGACACAGACGCCGTACTCGTGGTCGCCGAGTACCGCGGCGGCTTGCTCGCGCCACGCCGCGGCCGTCGGTGGGTTTGCTGTCTCGACGGCCAGGGCCTCTCGTACCGCGGTCGCGTTGGCGGCCTGCTGGCGACCCACTTCGGGGCGTCCCGGCGGCTCGAACGACGCGCCATTTGCGCCGACGTTGACGACGACGTGAACGCCGGGCTCGAAATCGGTGACGCTGAGGTCACCGTCCCATTCGAGCAGGGTGGCCCGGTCGGCGTCGGCGACAACGAGATTGAACCCTGCGTATCCGTCGGTTTCGACCGCCTGCTCGACGGTTTCAACGGCGGCACTCGCTGACCCAGAGCCGAGACAGTCGGCGACGAGTTGGCCCCGCGAGCGGTCACCCTCGCGGTCAACCCAGCGGTTGGTGATCCCCACGAACAGGCCGGCCTCGTTGTAGCCGATCCATGTCCCGCCGGCGCGGTCGTCTCGCGGCGCGATCGCCCGCGGCGCGGTTCGATACAGTTCCGGCGGCGAGCTGGGGCGATCTGCCGCCTCATCGCGGTTGGCGGCGACAACGACCGGCGCGTCGGCAACGACCTGCCACGCGACAACGAGTGTACACACAGCCGTCCGTAAGAGCGACCCCGATAAGAACCTCTCCCCGCCGGTGGGCCACATCAGCCTATCGCGCTGTCTGTGCCATCGATTTTTGCTGTGG
>Ga0209965_1000606_pt1 | contig 12662 bp, 11 predicted proteins | sample SalPon2_B_H2O_MG_FD_185707 | JGI IMG/M metagenome (GOLD analysis project Ga0209965, IMG submission 185707) | Salt pond water microbial communities from South San Francisco under conditions of wetland restoration - Salt Pond MetaG R2_B_H2O_MG... | ecosystem: Environmental > Aquatic > Non-marine...
CGAGTGAGCGGGCCGGTGGGGGCTTACCCGTCCCAGCGACGGCCCTCGAAGCGATTCCGGGCACGGCGGTAGACAGCCTCGGCGTCGACGGTCGTAATCGACCCGTCGGCGACGACGACTTGCCCGTCGACCATCGTAAACGCGACGTCGGTCCCGGTCGCGGCGTAGACGAGATACGAATAGACGTCGTGAAGCGGGACGGCGCGGCTGGTGTCGGCCCGGACGCCAACGATATCCGCTTTCCAGCCTTCACGGAGTTCGCCGACGCGCTCGTATCCGGCCGCACGCGCGCCGTTCCGCGTCGCCATCCGGAAGACGGTCCTGGCGGGCAGGGTCTCCGGGTCACGCTGTTCGATAGTCTGCAACAACGTCGCCTGGCGCATCTCCGCGACCGGGTCCAGGGTGTTGTTGACCGGCGCGCCGTCGTTACCCAGCGCGACGTTGATGTCCCGGTCGAGGTAGTCGACGATGGGAGCCACACCGGCACCGATTTTCATGTTCGACGAGGGGCAGTACGTCACGTGCGTGCCCGTCTCGGCCAGCAGCTCCCGTTCCCGGTCGGTCGTCAGAATGACGTGGGCCAACACGACGTCCGAACCCGTGAGTCCGACGTCGTGGAGCCACTCGATGTCCCCCATTCCGCGTTCGTCAGTCACGTCCGCGACGACGGACTCGTGTTCGCTCGCGTGCGTGTGTATCCGGACGCGGTCGTACTCGTCGGCGACCTCCCGCGCGCCGCGAAGGCAGGCTTCCGAACAGGTCGGGGTAAAGCGCGGGGTCACGGCGTAGCGGAGTCGGTCGCCGTGTGACCGGTGGTACGTCTCGATGAGCGACCGGCTCTCGGCGAGCCCGGTCTCGGTCGGCTCCTGCAGTGCATCGGGCGCGTTCCGGTCCATCAGCGCTTTGCCGAGCACGCCGCGGATGCCGCTCGTAGCGGCGGCTTCGAAGGCGCGCTCGGAGTGGGCGACCGTCAGATGGTCGACACAGCAGGTCGTCCCGTTTTCGAGCAGTTCGACGTAACTGAGCAGCGATGCCAGCTCCAGCTCGTCGGCGGTCAGATTGGCCTCAATCGGGAGGATGTGGTTTTCGAGCCAATCGAAGAGGTCGGTGTCGTCGGCGAGGCCGCGCCCGGGACTCTGGACGGAGTGGACGTGGGTCTGGACTAGCCCCGGGCAGATGATATCCAGGTGTCGACGCTCGCGGTCCGGATACCGGTCGGTCAGGTCCGCCGCGGGCCCGACAGCGGTTATCGTGTCGCCGTCGACGACGACTGCCCCGTCGGCGAGCACCGTGGTGTCGTCGACGACGACCGTGCCTCTGAGCAGCATCGGCGCTCAGAGCGGCCCCTCGACCGGCGTGTCTTCGGGACCGAAGGGCGTCTTGAACCAGACCGAGAACACGTCCGTGTCCGTGACTCCGGCGAGTGCTCGGAGCGACTGGAGCCCGAGTGTAGCCGCTGTCCCGCGGCCGGGCGTCGTCACTTCGATCCCATCGCCCGCCGCGGTCGACACCGACCGAACGTAGACCTGAGCGTACTCGTTCGAGATGGAGATGGCGTCCGCCGGCGGTTCGGGGCCGTCCTCGGCCGCCTCTCCAGCGGTGAACGCGACGGGGTCCGTCGCGACGGCTGCCTCCGCTTCGAGCACCTCGTCGACGGCGCCACCGTTGTCTTGCCACGCTAGTCCTTCGAGCAAGAGCGCATCGAGTTTGACCGACGCGTCGCCGCGGTCGATCTCCAGACGCGCCCCTTTCGAGACGAGCTTTCTGACCGTGACCAGTCCCTCGCTGTCAGCCAGCCGGATCCGGTCGGTCTCTCGGGTCTCTCCGACGGCGTGTGTTCGTTCAGTCATCTTCAGAGGAGGGGGAGCGTGAGGTTCTTCGTGTTCAGTATCGAGTGGTCCAGATACACCGTCCGCTCGCTGATGGTGTACCCGTCGCCGCCGTCACGGAGCGTGGTGTGACGCTGTGCGGAGAGCATGTCGTGGTCCGCCGTGTCGCCGTAGCTCCGGAAGACGTGCTGGGTGTTCGCGACGTCGACGGTGTCGTCCGTGACATCGAGAACCCGGACGTTCCCGATGACGTGCCGGACCCGCGACCGGGGGTTTTCCGACCAGGCGTACTCCTTGGACAGCCGGCCGACGCGCTCACGGATCATCTCGTAGTCCTCTCTGAGGTAGTTCGATTCGTCGCTGAACTCCGACTGTTCCGACCCCGGGTGGCGTGCGGTACGGACCGGGACCGCGAGCACGATATCCTCGTCCAGCAGCGTGAGCCACTCCTCGAGTTCGAACCGATCGAGGAGCTCGGCCTCGCGGTAGAGGAACTGTTCGATACGGTGCTGTGTCTCCGCGTCGACGGTCGCCGACCGGTCGGACAGCGGTGGCAGGCTCACGAATCGTCCCCCTGGTCCCCGTCGGTCCGCATCATCTCGTACCACGACCGCAGGAGCGTCCGCGAGTTCCGCTCGTCGAAGTAGAGCCCCTTGGTCGTGACGTCGGCCGGACCGTGGAGCGGGTCCGCGACCGTTTCGACCTCGTCGGTCATCGACCCGAGGCCCTGTTGCATGTTCCCCTCCGTCTCGCGAAGTTCGTGTGTCACCGCCCCGCTGCTGTCCGAAATGCCCTCCCAGATGGTCAGGTCGTCGGACTCGAAGGCCCCGCCCGGACTGAGGCTCTCCCAGCCGCGATGGGACGTTTCGAGGAACTCGTCGTCACCGGCCAGTTCGCGCGGAACCAGCCACCAGCTCGTCGTCTCGGTCGTCCCCGGACCGCGCGGGTTCCACTTCCGAATACAGGCCCACGGCCCGCCCCAGCCGCCCGACTGTATCCCGTGGATGATCGACATGTTCGGGAAGACGGTGCCGAAGTGAAACACCGAGCGACCGAACAGTTCGCGCTGTTCGTCGCTGAGTTCCGGGTCGAGGTGGTCGGTCAGCGTGTCGGGGTAGCCCATGAACGTGTCCGCGTCCTCGGAGAGGTAGTAGCCCACCGAGTGGCGGTCGGTACAGGCCAGATACGACGCGCCCGGGAAGTCGTCCAGTTCCTCCCACGGCCCACGGGCGAGGCTCTCCGTCTCCAGCCCGGCCTGATGGGTCGTCAGCACGTGGTAGGAGTCGCCCGAGAAGTTATCCGCCGACGTCTTCCAGTCGTGGTCCGACTCCCAGCGGTGGGGTTCGCCGACGACCGTCATGCCCTCACTCGTCGCACCGAAGAGCACGTCGAGATACCACGTGAAATCGCCGAGATACGCCTCCAGCGACGGGCCGTCGTCAGCGATTCGGCCGAAAATCAACCCCTGGTACGTGTCGAGGTGGGCCGCTTCGAGCTGGATCTCCGCCTCGTCTAAGTCCTGGTAGGCCTCGCGCATGTGAGGCATCCCCTGGAGGGTGCCGTCGTTCTTGTACGTCCAGCCGTGGTACGGACAACGGAAGTGCGAGGTGTTGCCGTTCTCAGCCGTACAGAACTGCGCCCCGCGGTGCATACAGCTATCGAGGAACGCGTGGAGGTCGCCGGACTCGTCCCGTGTGACGATAAACGGGTCCTCACCGATGTACCGCCGGGCGTAGTCGCCCGGTTCGGTGAACTCCGAGACGTGTCCAAGATAGTTCCACGCCCGACCGAAAATCCGCCGTAGCTCCGACTGGTAGAGGTCGCCGTTGTTCATGATCTCCAGCGGATACCGACCGTCTTCAAGAGCGGTGCCAGTTCGTTCAATAATAGCAGATATATTAGGTTGCTCTTTTGGTTTTTTACGTTTACTCATCCGTGTGTATTCACTATTACCCAGCTAAATAGTATCTTGTGGCTTTACGAGTGGAGCCGGCGGGGCGGTCGTCACGTCCCGGGCCCACGGCGGGACCGCTGTTTAGCCGTGTGTGGCCACCGCTTCGATCTCGATGGCCGCGCCGTCGGCGATTCGGCTGACTTCCACGGCCGTTCGCGCCGGAGGGTCAGAGTCGAAGTACGACCGATACACCTCGTTCATCCCCGCAAACTGGTCGATGTCGGTCATGTAGACCGTCGTTTTGAGCACGTCAGCGACCTGCAGTTCGGCCGCCGCGAGGATGCGCTCGATGTTCGCGAGCGCCTGTTCGGTCTGTGTGCCGATGTCCGCGTCGTCGAGTACCTCTCCGTCCGGCGTGACCGGTATCTGCCCGGCCGTCCACAGTGTCTCGCCGTCGGTTACGCCGTGGCTGTAGGGGCCCAGCGGGTCCGCGTTGTCCGACGCGTGAACGGTCTCTCTCACGACTCCGGAACGGACCCCTCGATGCCCTCGACGTAGCTGCTCATCTCACCAAAGAGGAACTCGTCCGATTCGCCCTCGAACTGGCTCCCCTGCCAGACGCTCCGGTCGCCGCTGATGATCTCTTCCTGTTGGGTCTCGACTTCGCTGACGACGTCGTCGCCGACGTTCGGACCGAAGTCGTCGACGCCGACGACGCCCGCGTCCAGTCCCTCCCAGTACGCATCGGATCCCCAGTCGTCGTTGTTGACCGCTTCGAGGGTCGGCCTGTAGAACTCCTCCCAGTTGAACAGGGCGGAGCTGCCGTACCAGTCTCCCGCTGCTTCGGCCATCGACGTCGTGTACGTGAACGCGTACGCCTCGTTTTCGGCCGCGGTCTGGACTGCGGCAGTCGAGGTCTGATGGTTGTTGATGACGTCCGCACCGCCGTCCAGCAGGGCGTTCACTGCCGAGGTCACGGCCGGCGGGTCCAGCCACGCGTTGGTCCACCTGACGCTCATGCTCACGTCCGGGTTGACGCTCTGTGCGCCCAGCATGAAGGCGTTGATCTGACGGACCAGTTCCGGAATCGGGAACGCCGCGACGTAGCCGAGCTGGTTCGTCTCGGTCAGCAGTCCGGCGGCGACGCCACAGAGGTAGCGGGCCTGATACAGCCGACCGTAGTACCGGCCCATGTTCTCTTTGGTCCGGAAGCCCGAGCAGTGCTCGAAGACGGTGTCCGGGTAGTCCGGCGCCATCTCCGCCATCGGGTCCATATAGCCAAACGTCGTCCCGAAGATGACGTCCGTCCCGTTGTTGATGTACTGTTCGATGACTCGTTTGACGTCACCGGTAGCGACCGCCTCTGAGAACTGCGTCTCCAGCCAGTCGAACTCCTCCGTGACGGCCTGTCTGGCGTCCTCGTGCGCTCGGTCCCAGCCGACGTCACTGACTTCGGCCTGGTAGATGAACGCCGCGCTCACGGTGTCCGAGGAGGATTCCCCGCCGGAACAGCCTGCCAGTCCTATCAGTCCCGCTGCGCCTGCCGCTTTCAGAGCCGATCGTCGCGTTATCGATTGTCTACTCATTATGAATGTTTGTATGATTTCATCGCAAACAGATATCGTATGTTTGCGAGTTTCCCCATTTTACCTGGTACATATACCACTCACCCCACGCAGATATAAATATTATTGATAAACTAGTATTTGCACAGCCGGATCAGTAGAACCGCAGTAGGAGGCCCCAGTACGTCGGAAGCGGCCGAATCTACCAGGACTGGTGGGACAGCGCCCCTCACAGGGAGAACGACGGCTCACCGGCTGGTTCGGTGCCGGCCGGCGGGTCAGTCTGCCTCCCGGCTATAGGACTGGACCAGCGCGGAGGGCTGTGCCAGCTCGCGGTTCTCCGCCCGCACGACGGTGATGACCAGAACAAGAAGCGTGACCAGATACGGATACGTCGACATGATTGTCGGGTTCATGACGAACTCCAGAATCGGGTTGAGGAAACCGGCCAGTGGCGTACCAGCGGAGAGGGTGAGGTTCAACCCCTGCGAATACAGCTGGAACGCGTTGAACAGTCCGAATAGATACGCTCCGAGAAGCATCCGGGCGGGCTCCCAGCGTGCGAAGATGACCAGCGCGACGGCGATCCAGCCCCGCCCGGCAGTCATCGTCGCCGACCAGATGCCGTTGAACGCGAGCGAGAGATGGGCGCCGGCGGCCCCGGCGAACATGCCGCCGAGTATGACCGCGAGGTAGCGCATCCTGAACACGTTGACGCCCATCGTATCTGCCGTCTCAGGGTCCTCGCCGACCGCGATGAGTTCGAGACCGATGTTCGTCCGATACAGGAAAAACCAGACGATCGGGACCAAGAGGAGTGCCGCGTAATCGGTCGCAGTGCTCTGGAACAGAGCCGAACCGAGAACCGGTATCTCGACAAGGAACTCGCCGATGACGGGGATAGTCACCTCCGGGAAGCCTTCGATAGACTTGCCCGACCAGTCGTTGCCGAAATACGTGGTCAGTCCCGTCCCCAGGAGGGTGAGCATGATGCCGCTCACGGCCTGGTCCGAGTTGAGCGAGATACACAGGAAGGCGTGCAACAGTGCCATCACTCCGCCCGCGGTGATGGCGACGCCCATGCCCAGCCAGTAGCTCCCGGTGAGAAACGTGACGACGAACCCCGAGAGCGCGCCCACGAGCATCATCCCCTCGACGCCCAGGTTGAGGACACCGGCGCGTTCGCTGATCAGTTCGCCCAGTCCCGCGAGGATGAGGACCGTACTCGCGTTGACGGTCGCGTTGGCGAGACCGGTCAGGAGTCCCGCCATTAGACCTCGCCCTCCGGTTTGGCGGGCGCTCCGGCGTCAGCACCCTCCTGAAGCGTGATGGCGACGCTGTACTGCTTGAAGAACTCCGACGTGATCAGAAACAGGATGATGAGTGCCTGCATGATGTCGACGATCGCGGAGGGGACACCGAGCAGCGTCTGGATACTCGACCCGCCGACGAATATGACGGCGAAAAACAGCGCGGCGAGCATCACCTGAACGGCGCCGTTGCGGCCGAGCAACGCGATTGGAATCGCGGTGAATCCGTACCCCGGCGCGAACGACGCGCGCAATCTGCCCTGCACGCCGGCAAGTTCACTGACGCCGGCGAAGCCGGCCATCGCCCCGCCGGACAGCAGAACGAGCAGATAGATCTTGAACTTGCTCATGCCGGCGTGTTCGGCCGCCTTGTCGTTTGCACCGATGAACGTGATCTCATAGCCCAGCCGCGTGTAATTGATGACCAGATACGTGACCGCGACGAGTACAATCGCCAGAAGGATGCCGGCTGGATAGCCCAGGACGGGAATATCGGGCAACTGGGCAGCGGCCGGCAGCTGCGAGGACTGCGGGAAGTTCGCCGTGGGCGACTGCAGGGGTCCGCGAACGAGATAGTTCTTGACCTGCGCTGCCACGAAGACGAACAACAACGTAGTGATGATTTCGTTGATACCGAGCTTCGCTCGGAGTAACGCCGGGATGGCCACCCACGCCGCGCCGGCGAGCCCGCCGCCGAGAAACATCAGCGGCAACAGCGCGTACATGGGCAGCGAGACGCTCAGGCCGATCCACGTGCCGGCGATAGCACCCAGGAACAGTTGTCCCTCGGCGCCGATATTCCAGAGCTGCGCTTTGAGCGGGAGGTACACCGCCAGTCCAGCGAATATCAGTGGGACGGCCTTCGCGATAGTGTTCGTGAGACCGAACTCCGTGGTCAGGGTCTGGACGAACATGACGTAGTACGCTTCGCCCGGATTGACGCCGAGGGCGATCAGGGCGAACGAACTCACGAGCAGGGCCGCCAGTATCGTAAACACCGGTGCGCCGTACCGCATCCATCGCGGAACCTCGGTTCTGGGCGTCAGATCAACGTTCAGTTTCATCAGCGGTCACTCGAGCCGCCATCGGCCGCCACTTTAGCCGACTGTTCGGCCTGTTTGGCGCCGTTCATCTTTAGGCCGATCCGACGACGGGTAGCCGCTTCGGGGGTCGTTTCGTGGACGATCTGCCCGTCGTAAATGACCAGGATTCTGTCGCTGAGGTCGAATATCTCGTCGAGGTCTTCGGAGAGCAGCAGGATACCCGTCCCGGCCTGGCGCTGTTCGAGCAGCCGCTCGCGGATGAACTCGATCGCACCGACATCGACGCCCCTCGTCGGTTGGTTCGCGACCAGGAGATCCGGTTCCCGCAGCATCTCACGGGCCAAGATGAGTTTCTGTAAGTTCCCGCCGGACAGTTCCCCGGCGTTGATGTTCCGAACGTCGTCGACGCCCCGGACGTCGAACTCCTCGACGAGCGTCTCGGCGTACTCCCGCATCGCCCCGTAGTTGAGTCTGAGACCGTCCGAGAACTCGGTGTCGGTGTAGGCTTTCATCGCCGCGTTGTGCATAATCGAGAGGGTGCCGGCACAGCCGTCCTCGTGTCTGTCTTCGGGGACAAACGACACACCGTTCTCGATAAATTTGCGTGACCGAGAGTTTGTGACGTCCGTGTCGTTCACCTCGATTGAGCCAGCGGTCGTGTCTCGAGCGCCGACGAGTGTCTCGGCGAGTTCTTTCTGTCCGTTACCGCTGACGCCCGCAAGGCCGACGATCTCCCCTTCGTTTATCGTCAGGTCCACACCCGAAACAGCCTCGATACCGCGGTCGTCGTCGGCGTGCAGATCCGACACCTCGATGACCGACCCACCCGTCGATACGCTTTCTTTTTCCAGTTGGAACAGCACGTCCCGGCCGACCATCATCCGGGCGAAATCGTCAGAGGTGTGCTCGGACGTTTTCACAGTGCCGATGTTTTCGCCGTCGCGAAGCACCGTCACTCGATCAGTAACGTCCTTGATTTCGTCGAGTTTGTGGGTGATGATGATGACCGTCAGTCCCTCGTCCGTCAGTCTCCGCAGGGTCTCGAACAGCCGCTGGGCCTGGGTTGGCGTGAGCACTGCAGTCGGTTCGTCCAGAATCAGCAGGTCGACGTCGCGGTACAGCGCCTTGAGGATCTCCACGCGCTGGCGCTCGCCGACGCCCAGTTCCCAGACGGACGCGGTGACGTCGAGGTCGAACCCGTAGTCGTCGGCCAGTTGCTGTATTTCCGCTTCCGGTTCGTCCCTCCCGAGTGTAAACCGGGTCGCGAGTCCCTGCAGAAGGCTGTTGTTGGTGAGCGCGGAGCGGAGGCCACCGTCTCCCTCGGTACCCGGCTTGAACGCCGCCGCCGGTTCCCGCTTCCCGAGGATGATGTTCTCCGAGACGGAGAGCCGAGGAATGAGCTTGAAATGCTGATGGACCATCCCGATACCGGCATCGATCGCATCCTGCGGGGACTCCATATCAAGCCGGTCTCCGTCGAGCCAGATCTCCCCCTCGTCGGCCGAGTACAGGCCGTAGAGAATCTTCATCAGGGTGCTCTTTCCGGCCCCGTTCTCGCCCAGCAACCCGTGAATTTCGCCGCGTTGGAGAGACAGTGATACGTCGTCGTTGGCGACCACTCCCGGGAACGTCTTCGTGATATTTTCCATCCGGACGAACTCATCATCACTCATATTATCTTATCGTAACTGGATTCCCACTTTAGATATATAATTCCTGCCTCTTTGGCCAAATTCGCGAACGTACATATGCGTCATGCGCAGATTCGACAGATTTTGTAAATTTTGTCAGAGACACAGCCCGTCAGAGTAGGGGACGTATGATCCGACACCCGTCAAAGCGGTCTTGAATTACTGTTCGAGTACCGTCCGGTTTCGGCACGGTTATATTTTGAGTTTGCGGAGTCCGTTTGGTTTACTAGCGGTTTTTGCGGATTTCTCCCCACGAATGCTTATTTATCTTGCCAATATACCACACGTATGGCGACTATCTCGCTCGCAAACTGTCGTGAGCTCGGATCACCGAACTGTTGTCGAAAGGGCGGTCGACCGTCCCAATGACTGATATTCTACTCACAAACGGCCGAGTGATCACGCAAGACGCCGACCGGACAGTTTACGAGAACGGCGCCGTCGCCATCGAGGGCGACCGCATAACAGCCGTCGGCCCCACCGAGGAACTGACCGCCGACTACGACGCCGAGCAACGCATCGACGTCAACGGCGGGGCCGTCGTTCCCGGCCTAGTCAACCCGCACACGCACGTCTCGGACATCCTGCTTCGGGGGTCGTTCAGCGAGGACCGCGGACTGCTCGACTGGCTGTACAACGTCAAACGGCCGGGCACCCTCGCGATGGACCCCGACGAACACGCGCTCGCGGCGACGCTGTATTGCATCGAGGCCATCCAATCGGGCGTCACGACTTTCGTCGAGAACGACACCGAAGTCATCTGGGACGACTGGGCGGACATCGAAGCGAAACTCGACGTGTACGACCGCTCCGGTATTCGGAACGTCTACGGCGCGGGGATGGTCGATCGCGGGGCCGACCCGACGTTTCAGGAACTCGTCCGCGATATCCAGGCCCGTGACGCCGATGTCGACCATCCGCCCCTTGACACGTTCGTCGTGGAGACTGACGCGGTCGTCGACGAAGTCGCGTCGCTCATGGAAGCGTACCACGAGACAGCCAGCGGCCGGCAATCCGTCTGGCCGGCGCCAGTCGTCGTGGAGACCACGACGAATCGCTGCTTCCGGGAGGCCTACGAACTCGCCGAGGCGTACGACGTGATGACCACGGCCCACGTCGCCGAGGCGGAGGCCCAGGAACAGCGCGCCATCTCCAGTATCGAGTACCTCCGTAACGTCGGCTACCTCGGTGAACGGGCGCTGTTAGGTCACTGCGTACAGATCAGCGAGAGCGACGTCCGTATCCTCGCCGCGACCGATACCGCCGTCGCGCACAATTTCATGGCGAACATGCGGCTGGCGACGGGGTTCGCCCCGGTCGCGACGATGCTCGATGCGGGCGTGACGGTCGGACTCGGGACCGACAACTCGATACTCAGTGACACTGTCAACCCCCTCAGCGACGTCGGAGCGATGGCCAGTGGGCACCGGGGGTACCACCGAGACCCAGGCCTCGTGCCCGCCCAGAAAGCCTTCGACATGATCACCATCGACGCCGCCGCGGCCATCGGCCGGCGCGACAGCCTCGGCTCGATCGAGGTGGGGAAGCAGGCGGATATCGCTATCGTCGACCTCGACCACCCGCACCTGACACCGTCTCCGGACCCCGTCTTTACGCTCGTACACAACGCACAGGGGTTCGAGGTCGAGACAGTCGTCTGTGCGGGTGCCATCGTCATGCGAGATCGTGAGCTACAGTCGTTCGACGACTCCGTCGACGAAATACTCACAGCGGCGTCAGAAACAGCCAGTGACCTCGTTGCCCGGACGGGGTTCGACTAGACGATGTCGTGGTCGTTCAGGGCGTCAGCGAGGATATCGGCACAGCGGTCCCAGTACTGAGGCGTGTGACCGGCGTTGTGCGGAGTGATATAACAGTTCTGGAGCTCCCAGAGCGGGCTGTCTTGTGGCAGCGGTTCGGGGTCGGTGACGTCCAGTGCCGCGCCCCGAATCATATTCGTTTGTAATGCCGTAACGAGGGCGTCCGTCTCGATTACTTGCCCGCGAGCGATGTTGACCACGTGGGCGTCTATCGGGAGCGACAGCAGCGCGTCTTCGTCGATGAGCCCCTCGGTGATGTCGGTCAGCGGGCATGCCAGAACGAGGTGGTCGGTCCGAGACAGCGCGTCGTCGATATCGGCGTCGTCGAACCCGATGATCTCGTCTGCGGGTCCGCCTTTCGACGGGGTGTATCTGACACCGATAGTGTGTACGTCGAAGGCGTTCAGTCGGTCGACGATGGTCTGCCCGATAGGCCCCAGACCGACGACGGTCGCTGTCGACCCAGCGAGTTCGCCCGCCTGAAAGTGGTTCCACTCCGCCCGCTGTTTCTGTTCCCACGCCCGGTCCAGTCGACGGACGAAACTGAGGAGATAGCCGAGCACCTGCTCGGCGATGTTGGGCCCGTGGACGCCGGACGCGCTCGCGACGGTGACGCCGTTGTCTTCGAGCGCCTCGGTCGGGAGATGCCCCGTCCCGGCGAACGTACAGACGAACAGCGACAGCGAGTCGGCCTGTTCGACCTGTTCGGCCGAGATATCGTATCCCGTCGCGACCGTCGCCTCCTCCAGGAGCGACGCTTCCGAAGCAGCGGTCTTGGCAAGCGCCACGTCTAGCTCTGGGAGGTTCTCCTGAAGCGTCTCGGCGTAGTCTTCGACTGACAGCCCGTGGATTTTGTGCCGGAGGACGACGACATCAGTCATCGTTTTGCTCCGGATTGTCGAAGTGGCCGAGGCGGTGGGACATCGCCCGGGAGGTGAGTCGAGTGAGCGCCGATGATGCGGTGGAACCGATGTTCTGAGTGGTCACAGCGCGTCGATCGGTCGTGGCGGTACTGTCTGGGGCTGGGCTCGTTGCGATCATTAGTGTTGGGTCGGAAGTGGAGTCTCGGTGAGGCAGGCAACCAGAATCACGGGAGCGAGCGAGTGCCCACGCGTGTGCGTCCGTTACGTAGGGCCCACGGGACTCCCGAGTGGTCGATGCTCTGTCCGATATACCGCATATTCCAGACATTGTTAGAAAAGCATACCGATACCAGGATAATATGGACTGTTTCAATATACATACCCAGTTCTGTTTCAAAATGTTGCGGTCTTATCCACCACGGGTCGGTAGTAGCGCCGCGCAAGTGCGGACTCCGCAAGCGATCTCAGGCGACTCTGGTAGTGTAACAGAATACATATCCATAACGGGGTGAGACGTTTCCCAGAACGCGGCTGGGTCACCATCTCTCACAACACGAGACAGCCCAGAGACTGCCCTTGCTGCCTGAATCCGCCGTCGTTCCGTGTGAGAGTTCGACGGTGGCGCAGGCGCGAATCCGATGTATATC
>Ga0209965_1000607_pt1 | contig 12652 bp, 13 predicted proteins | sample SalPon2_B_H2O_MG_FD_185707 | JGI IMG/M metagenome (GOLD analysis project Ga0209965, IMG submission 185707) | Salt pond water microbial communities from South San Francisco under conditions of wetland restoration - Salt Pond MetaG R2_B_H2O_MG... | ecosystem: Environmental > Aquatic > Non-marine...
GAGATTCTGTCCCGTCATACTCTGATAGAGTATGCGGGCGGTGTCTGGGCTGAATGTCCCGAGTGCCGGGATGTCGTTGACCCACAGTGAGTCTCTATGTTACGAGTCCTAAAGCGGCTGTCTCCGAACTCACCTGATACAACAGTACTGTTCGAGTGTCGATCTTGCGGGACCAGTTTAGATGAGTTCCAGGACTCCTGTCCCGAATGTGATTGTAGTGATATCGCTCGGTACGAATTATAACTCGACGTACTGGCGTTCCCAGTCACGCCGGGCTTCGAGTACTCGCTGTCCGCATTTGGTGACTGTATTGACATTTGCCCGGCAGTCTTTATCTCCTTTCTTGACCAGTCCCTTTTCGACCAGTGTATCGAGGTTGGGATAGAGATGTCCGAGAAACTTCGTGCCTGTGTTGAGGACGCCTACGCGCCGACTGATTTGGGCTCCGCAATCTGGAGATTCCCGTAATCTAGATAACACCGCCGATGACGAGTAGCCCGATAACAACTAGCAGCGCCGCAACCACGCTCGCCCCAGCCAAGAGTTTGTTCTCCATCGCTTTCTCGTGGATCGACATATCGGTGTACTCCTCACGGAAGGCCTCGAGATTGCCTTCGTCATAGAAGTACTTCGTCTTCAACGCGAACCGCTCAGTTACCGCACAGCCCGTACAGACCGGTTCCTGTTCCACCCGTTCGGTCTTGATGTGGCTGTCGCAGGCGATCGCTCCACAGTTGGGACAGTAGGTGTACGTCTTGTCGAAACCGCTCGTGTCACAGTGGACGCAGCGATGGATCCCGTCCTCCGCGGTGACCCGAGAGGGGCCCGCCGCATAGTATTCGTAGGCATAAGTGTACTCTTTGAGATCGGTCGTATGCCGCACCTCCGGCAGGTAGACTGGCTCGATCGACTGGACGGATATGTCCGAGCGGTTCGGCTCGCAGGTCTTGTTGTACGTGACGTTATTATCGCCGGTGTAGGTCACCGTCGTCGTGTGGAAGTCCTGGAGGCGGTCGACGGCCCACTCCTTGTACGCGGTCTGCGTCTGTCCGAACCGGCGCTCCTCAATCTCGTCGAATATATTGCCGAAGCGGTCGGTGTCTAGGTCGACCGTCGCGTGCAGGTTTTCGGTGACCAACGTCGCGACGTCGTCGTCAGCTACCTGGGGATGTCCGCGGTCGGCGTGAACGACGAACCGTGTCCGTTCGTTGATTCGGTGGATAACGCCGACCGACGTTTCGAAGACCGCGTTAGTGTCAGCGGTGACTGCCACGACTGGCCGAAACGTCGCCTCCGAGTATGGCGCTGGCAGGTCGACGGCCTCGATGTTCTCGATGTCGCGGAACGCTTCCGCGACGGCCGCGTCCACATCGGCCGCCGGGTCGTACGGGCGGAGCGTCTCGTCACAGAGGATTTCGATTCGACCGTTGTAGAGGTCGAGGCCGATCTCGCCGGCGATCTCACGGAGGTTCTCGCCGTCTAGCAACTCGATGGGATGCGGGTCGTCGTTCTGCTGAAGCCGGGTAGCGTACTCCTGAGCGGGGTTCGTGAACCGCCCGGTTGTGACGACCATCCCGTGTTTTGGCCCCTCGAAGTCGAACGTCGCGATGGCCGAATGTAATTTCTGTACGACCGGCCGTCCGACTGTATCCGTGTGCTTACACTCAACGATGATTGCACGACGGGTGCCGTCGACGACCTCTTCCATGATGACGTCACGCCCCTCGTCGGCCGTCCGCTCGGCCTGCCGGACATTCTCGTAGCCGAGGTTTCGGAAGACGTCTTCCACCACGTCCTCAAACTCGAATCCGGAGAGGTCGTCCAGTACAGCCATTCCGTTCCAAGTGGAGTATACGTTGCTACTATTATATACATTATCGAGGCAGACAGTGAAAACACGGCGCCGTGACCACGGGTATTGTTTATTCTCCTCACAAAGTTCCCGACGCCGTCTGGCAGAAGTTGAGACTGGCAATCTCCATACATACTGTTACTGGCGACCGTGAGGCGATTTTAATAAGTTCGTTCACTGGAACGAGGGCAGACGGCCGTGAGCACGAACGAGGTGTCTTTAGCCCGGGATTCGATAACGGGCTGGTCGCGATCACCCGGCAGCTGATGGCGACGGGATTGCTGTCTGTGAATGATCCCGAAACTGAGAAGGCCTGAGTCTCCACGGGAGCGCCGGAGAGAACGTCATATCATTAGCCGAGAACGGCAGACGTGTCTCCGATGGCACCGACTTCTGTCTCTCGGCGCGATGTCTTCCGTTCGATAGCGACAACAGAGTATCTCGACTGGCCGGCCTACGACTCGACGCCACTGTACAACCAAAGTTCACTGACAGCGCTCACAGAGGATATCCGGACGGTCTCGGGGATCTGGTTCGAACACAGCGCTCACAACTCGGTCGAGGGGTTCGTCTGTCAGTATCCACTATCCTACGTGGACCTCAATCCCCACGACCAGTACTCTGGTCCGACTCGATACGAGATGCCACAGCTCTTCAGGGCGTTTCTGCTGAAAGAGATACACGGCTGGGGCCACGAAACGGCACTCGCCGAGTATCTCCAGCAGCACTCAGAAACTCGTCGCTTGCTCGGGTTTGACTCCGTTCCCGACCAGTCAACACTCTGGCGCAGTTGGAACAAGCGCTTCAGCGCCGATCTCCGTGAGACAGTCGAGAGAACGGCTCGGACGCTCCTCGCCAACGCACAGAACGCCGGTGTTGCGGTTCCTCGTGACCTGGAACCGAAGCTCCAGTACCATAATGACGAGCCTAGTTCGACCGATCCGGACGACCAGACTGTTTTGGAAGAAGCAGCGAAGATCAGCGATCACGTCAGCCGTGTCGTCTCTCCGGCATTCTCGCTGGACCGTGGCGAGGGCTGTGAGATCCACGAGAACGCCTACTGGGGCCTGCAGACATATCTCGGACTTCGCGAGCGGCTGGCTGCGAACGAAGGTGCTCGTAGTTTCCTCTACGAATCGACTCGGGAGCGGACCCCGCTGGGGCACGCCCATCGGGAACAGATCCGGGATCTCTCGATTGACCAAGTGCGAGAGATGTACCGGCAGGCCATCACTCGTCTCCTAAACGAAGTTGCCGAGACAGAGCAGTTCTTCCGAGCGGGGATGGTTGCAATCGACATTACCGAAGCTGATCCCTTCACCGGCGATAGAACGGGCCACGAAGACGAAATAATCGGGACGAAAGAGAAGACCGACGAGTACGCCTATCAGTGGGCCACCGTCCAGTTAGTAGGGAATGCAGTGCCGATCGTGCTGGACGCGCGCCCCGTCCGAAAGGGAGAGACACGACTATAAATCGTCGAGGACTTGCTCGATTCGGCTGAGGACCTCGTTCACGTCGATAACGTGCTGATGGATCGGGAGTTCGATAGTCAGCACGTCCTGGAGATGATTAGCCAGCGTGGGCTCTCGTACGTCGTTCCCAAGCGGATGCAGACCAGCGAGAAAGCGCAGGCAAAGCGATTGCTTCGACGTGATCAAGACCGCTACGAGACCGACCGCAAGCTCCACCTCGGCAAGAACGAATGGCACGAGACGACGCTGATCTACCGTCGGAAAGAAGACTCTGAGCACGACGACCACCGGCAGTACTCGGTGTTCATGACGAATTGTGGGAGCGGTCACCTCACAGAGTACGGGTTTCGGTGGGAGATCGAGAGCGGCTACAGGTCGATAAAGCGGTTCATGGCGGCGACGACGTCCAAGGACTTCGGACTCCGCTTTTTCTACTTCGCGTTTGCGTGTCTGCTCTACTCGATTTGGCGAGTAGTCGATCTACTCGTTCAGGTCGAACTGACCGGTGAGTACGAGCACGCACCGATTGTGACGGCCGATAATACGCTGACGCTGCTGAAGAAGGAGACAGGAATCGGATAGTAACGGGACTCACCCCGTGATAGCGCGGTGTCTGAGTGGCTACGCTGCTGGATGTCTCGAAAAATTGTCCATATGGTTGAGTGTGTGATAGGAATAGCCGCTTGGAAAGCCATCTGGAGCAGTTTCCGCTGGCCGAATCGGTCAATTCCACGCATTACAGACCTGCTAAACCCCCTGTAGTCTAACTTCCACCCAGAAATGGAAGTTGAGACTGGTCGTCTCAATGCATATGGCATTCTGGCGCAGTTCATAAATAGTATGAAGGCGTAGTTGGGGGTAGAACGATGGCTCGAATCACCGGCTCCTACCCAGATGACCTCGACCTCCTCATTGAGGGAGCTGTCGAGGCTGGTGTGTTCGGGGGAAAGAGCGACGCTTTGCGCGAGTTCGTGCGTGAATACTTCGAGGACCACGAGAACGAACGTATTGCAGCTGCGGTCGCCCTCTACGAACGCGAGCGGATCACACTCGGTGATGCCGCCAGACTCGCTGATGTCGACCGCTGGACGATGCGTGACATCCTCCGTGAGCACGGTGTTGAACTCCGCCTCGGACTCGTTGACGAAGACGACGCAGCCTACGAGGTAGAGGCAGCACGCGAACTCGAATTCGATGATGAGGACTCATCTGATGAGGAGTCACGTGTTAAATGACAGGTAATGATCTCCCAGCGACCCCGAGCGTCTTGAACACGACTGTCCTCTCGAATTTTGCGTACATCGATCAGCTGTGGGTCATTGCAGGACTCTCCGAGATCTGTACGGTTCCAGTCGTTCGCGAGGAACTTGACCACGGCGTCGAGGACCATCCGTATCTTCAGTCAGCACTCGATACACTCGACGACGAAATCCCAGTCGCGACGATTTCGGATACTGTCGCAAACAGAGAAGCCGTTGTTGGTGAGCATCTCGACCCCGGGGAAGCACAGGCGTTCGCCCTTGCCGACGCACACGACGGTCGGCTGCTGACAGACGACGGAGATGCCCGATCGTTTGCGAAAGACCAGGGCGTGACCGTTGTCGGGTCGGTTGGCGTTCTGTTGGCTGCAATCGATGCTGGGAGGATCGATGAAGCTACTGCTGACGAGTGGCTGTCGACGTGGATCGATGAGATCGGCTACTACGTCCCGTATCGAACGATCTCCGAGTATCGATGACGGGGTTGCTCGGAGTTCGAAACGCCTGATTGGTGTGTCCGTGAACACGTCTATTACCAATGAGTGAAACCGACAGACTGCTGTCCGAAGAGAGCGAGCAACGGTTTCTGGATCTGTATGCCCATCTGTTGGTGTACGTCAACGATCGGTTCGATGTCATCGAAGAGATCGAAACGGTCGCTGATCTGGAACAGCACTACACTGACGAGCTTCTCCCACTCCGAAACACGCTGTACAACGAGTCAACAACGGATCTGATAGCGGATTTCGTTGAAGCGAATCCTGCCGAACTGTCGGAAGCTGATCTCGAACAGATCGCAGCGTGGACTGACTTTGTCGCCGGAGAGTTCGTCGTCGTTCGCTACCGCGAGGACGATGCGATCTTTCTCGATTGGACAGAACCACCGAAGGCATACGCAGTCCGCCCGGCTCGGCTTCCGTTCGCCGAACTGTGGGATGAATCTGCACTTCCAGTCCCGGTTTCGAGTGTCGCTCTGCTGCCGTTCGAAGGCAAAATCGTCTACGATGGATGGGTCGGAGTCAAGAACATCATCTTCGGAGGGTCGCTCAGTACCGACATCGACGACGAGTACGAGGAGGCCAAACATCGCTTCGGCATCATCGACTCGCTTCCAGTACCCGAGGAAGACGAAAAGACGGACGCCGAAGAGTTGCGCTTCTACATGAAAAACAAGCGTAACCGAGAGCGATACGCGTCGGAGATCGAGCAGTTGCGGCAGAAAAGCGACGAACTGGAGCGAATTTACCATCAGGAGATGGGAAAAGCCCGTGCTCGAAGCTTGGGTCGGGAACTGCGTGAATTAGGACTCAACGAGGCCTATGTGGCGATTTACGACGACCGGACTATCACCAGTGCTCCCTCTGAATCCGAGGTTCGCGAGCTACTCGAAGAGATTATGCCCGCTGGGAAGGCTGACCACCCCTACATCTACCACTTCGATCCCTGACCGAGAGTCCACAGCTACGACTGGAGTTGCGTGAGTGTCGACGCGATTTCGCTTTTGGTCGGTTCGCCGGAAAATTCGAATACTCTGTCCCCGACACCGAAGGCGTACCTCTGGTAGGAGACGTCGACATGAATCCAGCATTCGATGTCGTTGTCTATCGCGTCATACTCGGCTTCACCTGTATTCTCTCCTTGTTTCAGCACATCGAGTAGGTATTCTTCGATACGTGACGCATTCGCGATTCGTAAGAGATGGTCGGCAGCGACGTTGTCCAACACGCATGCTGGGGTTCCGTATCCTTCGCCGACGAGATAGAACTCGCCGTCATACTCGTGTGACTCGATCTGAACACGGAGTGCGTACGTCTCAGCCATATCGGTAGTTCCGAAGAGACACGTATCAGACTGTCTATTACGGAGACTACCCGCCGATGGCCGCGTTGTGAACAATATTTAGCCGGGATGGCGCACAACTACGTCATATGTCTTTCACTGCCAGCTGGCACACGCTTCTCGACGAACTCGACGACCTTTCCGAAGGTGCAACGCTCATCACGCCGCTCTCCCATCACCGATTTCGTATTTCAGAGGTACAGGACGCTCGCGTCATCATCTACTTCGAAGACAGGGACGAGACGCGGCCGCTCCAGCGAGACCAGTTCGAAACACTCTATCGGCGAATTGAGGACGCCCCCGACGGGTTTGATCTTGACCGTCTCCCGGCGGATGCCGATCCGTATCCTGCGATGTGGAGTGTCCATCCACGGTTCGAGGTTGATGAGGATGCTGGTGTCATCACTCAATCAGAGGTCGCGACGGCGACACAGGTTGTTAACGAGGATCAGGAACCCACGGAAGAGGATCGAACTGAACCCGACGGGCTGGATGTCTACTCGGACGCGCTCCTCCTCATCGATGTACTCGAACGTCACGAAGTGACTGATCTCCCTGAATTGGAGACGGACGTGCTGGTAAATCTCTACACCCTGCTTTCGGATGTCCAGCGGGATGCCAACGAGTTCCGACAGGAAGTTGCAGACGTACTCCTCGCTCGACTCCATCACGATCGGCCCGTCTCCGGGCAGTACGGCTCGGTCCAGCGGACGAGCCGCCGCAATCGCTCGCTCAAAGATGATGAGGAGGTGTTGGAACGCCTCGAGAGTGCTGGCATCGACCGCGAACGTGTACTGAGTGTCGACCGCTCGAAAGTCGATGAAGCACTTGAAGTCACCACTCTCTCCGAATCCGATGTGTACGAGATCGAAGAAAGCGAGTACGTCCGCAAGGCAGAGGTCGATGAGGACGTGAAAGAATCTCGGCTGCAGGGATTGAAAGACCGCCTCGCGGCCAGCGAGGACGATGAGGCGGACCAGCTCCGAGCAGAGGTCGAGGAGCTTGAACAACGTATCGACGACCTCACGAGCTTCCGCACGGGTACGGAGGTGCAAGGATGACTGCCTACCGATTTCGCGTCAAGTTCGACCCCGATCCGACATCTCTGTGGCGAGATATCGTCGTCGGCGCAGACAGAACGATCGCTGAGTTTCAGTCGGCGATCAACCCCGCAGTTGGGCTCGATCAGGGCCACCTCTGGTTTGTCGGTGATAACGAGGACTACTGGGACAGCGCTGTCAAATATCAGTGTCCGCAGGAGTATGAAGAATCGCTTGGTGGCGATCCGGTATTGCGTACGGAACGGATCGAGAACGCAGGAGACGTGACGATCGGCGAGATGACCCGCCAGCTCGGCCTCGAACAGTACGACCGAATCTGCTATCTCTATGACTACGGCGACGAGTGGCGCTTCTACGGTATCCTAAAAGAAATTCTCAGCGATGAGCCGAGTGACACAGAGCCAGCAGTCGTGAACGAGAAGGGCGATCCGATCAACGACCAGTACGATCTACCGGGAACCGATGAGGGCGACCCGCCCCTCCCTGACCCACTCTATTCAGTGCTTCCAGAAACTGCTGTGCCCGTCGCGGATCTTCGTGCACTGGAGGAGAGTAAAGGGATCGTTCACGTCATTCCGTTACTCAGCATCGAAACCGGGTTTGGAGCGGTCTGCGAGCGGTTCGCGATTCAGTCCGAGGAGACAGGATACATCCTCGAAAATTTCCAGCCAGGATGGCAGATCGTCGAGGAGGTCGACGGCGCAAACAAGACCGAAGAAGAACTTCTCGCCGCGCTTGCGGACGCAGTTCGCGAGTGGCACGCTGAGATCGCGGAAATGTCGGGAGCGATGACGGGACAGCACTTCGGCGAGGAGACTGTCGACGCGATGCACGTCGAACTGGAAGCCGAACTCGAACGCAAAGGGTACGGCCACCTGTTGTAGTAGTCGGCGCACTGTCGATCTGGACGAATTCTTGTGCGTGTCCTACTGGCTCTCGCATAGTGACTTCGACTCCTGTCTCTCGTCGAACGGTCTTTCGAGGCATCGCTCGACGATCGTACGTCGAGTGGCCGGCGTATGATTCGACACCACTGTACGATCGAACGTCGCTTGCGGGACTAGAATCGGATGTCCAGACAGTTTCGGGCGCGTGGTTCGCCCACGAAAGCCACGACTCAATCGAGCAGTTCGTCTGTTCGCTGCCGCTGGCCTACTTCAGATTCGAGCCCCACGACAGCTACGCGAAGTCGACCCGGTACGAGATGGACTCCCTCTTTCGAGTGTTCGTGCTGAAAGAGATCCACGGATGGAATCACGAGACGGCACTCGTCGAATACCTCGATAGCCACCCTCAACTTTGTAAGCAGCTCGAGTTTGAGTCCGTTCCGAACCAGTCAACACTGTGGCGGAGCTGGCACGAGCGCTTCACCGCCGATTTGCGGGAAACAATCGAGACTGCCGCACAAACGATTCTCATTACCGCTCAGAACGAAGGTGTCACTGTTCCACGTCATCCGGAGCGGAAGCCCCCACAGCGAGAGAACGAAGGCAGGGAATCCGATCCCGACGACCGGGCCGTCTTGGAACGGGCGGAACAGATAATCGACCACGTCAGCCGCATCGTCTTCCCGGTGTTCTCGTTAGACCGTGGTGAGGGCTGTGAGATTCACGAGAACGCCTACTGGGGGTTACAGACCTATCTCGGGTTGCGTGAGAATCTCGCTGCTAACGAGGGTGCTCGGAGCTTCATCCATGAGTCGACACGTGATCGGACACCGCTTGGTCACGCCCACCGCGACCAGATTCGCGACCTCTCTATCGCGGAGATCCGCGAAATGTACCGACAGGCAGTCACCCGGCTACTGGATGAGGTCGGCCGAACAGAGGAGTTCTTCCGGGCGGGAATTATCGCGATCGACATCACCGAAGCTGACCCGTTTACTGGCGATAGGACGGGCCACGAAGACGAGATCATCGGCACGAAGGAGAAGACCGACGAATATGCGTACCAGTGGGCGACGGTTCAGTTAGTCGGGAATGCTGTCCCGATTGTACTCGATGCGCGACCTGTGCGGCGGGGTGAATCACGGAAGGAGATCGTTGAGGATCTCTTGGACTCTGCTGAAGCGGCCGTTCACGTCGACAACGTCCTGATGGACCGGGAGTTCGACAGCCAGCACGTTCTGGAGATGATCGGCCAGCGGGGACTGTCGTATGTCGTCCCGAAGCGGATGCAGACCAGCGAGAAAGCCCAAGCAAAGCGGTTACTTCGACGTGATCAAGACCGGTACGAGACCGACCGGAAGCTTCACCTCGGCAAGGACGAATGGCACGAGACAACGCTGATCTACCGTCGAAAAGAGAACTCCGAGCACGACGATCACCGGCAGTATTCGGTGTTCATGACGAATCGTCGGAGCGGGCATCTCACTGAGTACGGCTATCGGTGGGAGATCGAAAGCGGCTACAAGTCGATCAAGCGATTTATGGCCGCCACCACGTCGAAGAGTTTCGGACTGCGGTTCTTCTACTTCGCGTTCGCGTGTCTGCTCTATTCGATCTGGCGAGCTGTCGATTTGCTCGTGCAGGTTGAGTTAACCGGCGAGTATGAGCACTCACCAGTGATTACAGCGGACAACACGCTGACGCTGCTGAAGAAGGAGACAGGAATCGGGTAATGGGGTGCTCTATTCGGGTTAGCGAGTCGTCTGAGTGGCTACGCTGCTGGAAGTCTCGAAAATTCATCTATATAGTTAGTAGTATGATAAGAATGGCCGCTTGTAGGGCCATCTGGATCAGTTTCCGCTGACCGAATCGGCCGAATTCACGCATTCTAGCCCTGCTAAACCCGCTGTAGTCTCAACATCCCACAGGTTCGGAGGATGTCGAAAATACAAGCGAGATAGAGGTGAAGATGGGTGCTTCGTGGCTGAGGTGAGTGTTGGTTAGACAGGTTCAATGCATGGAGTGGGTGGAGTACACGGTATTGGCGCTGGTAGTCGAAGAGTTGCAGTGAGAGAGCGGGACTCGGGAGGGAGTTGTCACTCCCGAGTCCCGCGGTTTAGCCGGTTCGGTTGCTCGGCAGTCAGTCAGGTGGGACTAGACAGAAGCCGACGAGTTCGACGACTTCGCCGGCGCGAAGCGGCGGCTTCGCGCCAAGATTCCTGGCGACTGCCTCACGAAGCAGGAGGTTCGTGAGACGCCAGACGTTGTACATAACGACGCCAAGGACGAAGTACAGCAGCCGGACGCGGTAATCGGTTGAGGCTGTAGTTGGGAGGAAGTGGTGTTTGATAGTTTTGTACTCACTTTCGATCTGCCAGCGGTGGCTGTACTGTGCGGTGAGTCCCATGACTTGGTCTGGCGTCACGTCGCGATTCGTCGTGAAGACGGCGTATTTGCCGTCCTCTTCTGTCGAGGGGACGTACATGAAACTGAGGTCGTGTGAGCGACCATCCACGGAGAGGGTCACCGCTCGCTCGACGGCAACGTCGGCGAGCGGGTGAGCTTCGAGTTCCTCGATCTGGTCGAGGTCGGCAGCGTAGACTGGTCTCGGAATGAGGTAGGTGATACCGTGCCGATCGATCACGTCGCGGACTTCCATGGCATCGAACTCGCGGTCAGCAAACAGCTTGTGAATCTCGACATGCTGGGTCGCTTGTTCGAGCAACCGCCGGACGATGTCGGCTTTCGAGTGACTCTCGATCTGGGAGGCGTCGCCTTCCCAGGCCGACGCCTCCCGGACCGGTTCGATCCCGAGGACGATCGGTGTGTCCTGGCCGATGACCGTCAACGTCGCGAACTTGTAGCTGCGTCCCTCTTTGTCACCGCTGACCATCTCGGGAAACTCCTCCTTGGGAACTTTCTCTTCGTCGTTGACGATGACGACGTCGTCGTCGGGTTCGACGTCGTCATCGTCTTTGTACGGCGAGGGGTAGAACTCCCAGTGAGTGATGTCGACCGCCGCGATGACGGGCTCGCGGAGCCCGTTGTTCGCGTTGATTTCTTCGAGCAAACACTCCAGTCCAGCGTGAAACGGCTCAAGGATTGCTTGACGGATCCGTCGGTAGTCGAGCGGTCGCTCTCCGTCTGCAAAGTCGAAGAGCGACGTCTGCTCGGCGGGTGCTGCGATCTGTTTCATCGTGCGGAGGTGGGTATCCCCGTGGGGTGTGTTGTTCCAGTCGCTCAGGCGATCGAAGCGCCGACGTGGGGTCGTCGTCCCCACGTCGGCAAGGTTGAGGTACGCTTGGCGTTCAAAGAACATGTCATCGGGATACCGTGCGTTGGCTGCGCGGTCGGTCTCGAAGGCACCGAGTCCGCGGTCACGAGCCGTTCGGATTGCCTGCATGATGTGCTTGTCAGTGACACTGGTGTCACTGACTTCGCCGGGATCAAGACGTGGCTCTCCGTCTGAGACGATGTCGTGATCGGCGGCCACCGCCCGTATCTCGCGGGCGGTGGCCTTGATCGCTCGCCGGTCAGCCAGCGAGAATCGTCGCCGCCACATGTAGTTAATCGCCTGTTGAGTGGGCGCTCGTCCGAGTTCAAACCGAACGTAGACGTAGGCTGTCCCTTTCAGCCGGCGGTAGAGCTCACTGTCGTTGAACCCGCGTGCGTGCTGATAAAGGAACATGCGCACGACCGACTCGAACGCGAAGTCGGTCGTGCTGGTCCGTCCGTACTGATCGGAAAACGAACCCCGTGAAACGTCGAGAGCAGCGATCACGCGCGTGATGTGATCGTGAATCGTACACAACTCTTCAGCCTGTTCGACGAGGGTATCCACCGCGACTTTGGTTTGTGGCGTCGACATAGCGGATGCCGACGCCGCTCCCGACTGAGTGTGACGATAATCCGTCGTATCGCTTCGCTAGTGCTTTGTATTCTGCCATCCTCCGAACCTGTGACATCCACAGAGAAATTTTCGATATAGCATCATACGATTTATTAACTAAATCTGAATCCCTAAAACACAGTATTTCTGCGTTAGGGGCTCTGTATCGTGCGTTTACCGAGTCACAGTTTCGAGATTCGAGTGGGTACTCTTAGGTCGATAAGAGTACGTACTTTCAAGCAGGTGGCCGCCCTCTACCAAAGCGAATCCCATGACTCCACCCGACATCCCAGGTATTCCCGCCCAGATAGCCCTCGAAGCACGGTTCCAAGGAGGCGGTGAGTGAGATGAGTTCTTCTGGCAACGGCCAGGGCCACACGGACGGCCAGG
>Ga0209965_1000608_pt1 | contig 12650 bp, 3 predicted proteins | sample SalPon2_B_H2O_MG_FD_185707 | JGI IMG/M metagenome (GOLD analysis project Ga0209965, IMG submission 185707) | Salt pond water microbial communities from South San Francisco under conditions of wetland restoration - Salt Pond MetaG R2_B_H2O_MG... | ecosystem: Environmental > Aquatic > Non-marine...
AGTATCAGTGATAATCCCTGTTTACAATAGACCTGATGAGATTAAGACTTGTATTGAAGGAGTTCTTAGCCAAACATATCCTGATGAACTCACTGAAATATATGTTGTAGATAATAAGTCAACAGACAATACAAGAGAAGTAATTAAGGAGTACTCCGAGATTAACCTTGAAGAAGAAAACGAGATCCAAAGTTCTTATGCGGCAAGGAATACTGGCATAAAGGCTAGTGATGGCGAAGTCATTGCGATGATTGATTCAGACTGTAATCCTGTGGATGAGTGGCTAGAAAAGGGGATAAGAAAGATGATGGACTCTGAAGCTGATTTGATAGGTGGGAATGTAGAGTTTACTTTCAGCAAAAAAAGAACAGCATCCGAACTTTACGACTCAATCAATAATATGCAGGTTGAAAGCGACATCAAAACACGTGGAGTAGCTAAAACCGCAAATCTGTTCGCTAAGAGAGACGTGTTTGATAAAATAGGTCTTTTCCCAAAAGATGTGAAATCTGGAGGTGACGTAAAGTGGACCAGAAAAGCCACTGAGAACTCCTTAAAATTAGTTTATTCAGAAGAAGCGAAAGTGAGGCATCCTGCTAGGAGGTTTATTCCTTCAATGAAGAAGCAGTTCAGAGTAGGAAAAGGTAAGTATTCTAATAATGAGAAATCTAAGAATTCTTTCAGCATATTAAGTAGGTTTAAGCCAGCAAAAATATCTGATCTGAGGAGTAAACTTGAAGAAAAGGAGAAGTCTGAGATATCTAAGCAAATGTTTGTCAGAATGTTTATCGTTGTATGGATGGTAAATGTATTTCAGAATTTAGGTTTCATTTATGGCATGGTAAGTAATTCATCTTGATTATCAATTAGTATCAATCTAGGTAATGCTTCTAAGTAGAAAGTATTAGAAGCAGCCTCAGGCCAATTAATCTAATCAGAATTTATTCAAAGAGATTATTCAAAAATTATTTTTAATAGAAAGTACAAAAGATGATTATGAGATACGAAATTAAAGGCGAGACTACACCAATATTAGAGATAGAGCTTGAGAAAGGAGAGGAAATTCTTTCCGAGCCAGGCAGAATGATTTATAAGGAGCCAACAATTAAGATGGTTACTAAAGCAGAAGGAGGTATGCTTTCATCACTAAAGAGATCTTTTTCAGGCGAGTCTTTCTTCTTAACTGAATTCTCCGCAGAATCGAATGGATTAGTACATTTTGCTCCAAAAATACCTGGAGCAATTAGAAGAATAGATGTAGAAGAAGATTCATCAATATTGGCTCAGGAAGATGCCATAATTTGCAGCATTAATGGGAATATTGACGTAGGATTTAATTCTGATATCGCAGGAGGTTTTTTAGGCGGAGAAGGATTTAAATTCACAAAAATAGATGGACCAGAGACCGCCTTTATTGAAGCAGGCGGAGAAATACAAAAATTTGAGCTTGAGAAAGGTCAGAAACTTGAAATTGACACAGGTTGCTTGGTTGCGTATGAAGAAAATGTCAAGGTCTCAGCAGAAAAGGTAGGAGGTCTTAAGAACAGTCTATTTGGAGGAGAAGGTCTTTTCTTAACAACAGCTGAGGGTCCAGGGGAAGTTTGGGTTCAGTCCATGTCAGTGAGCGAGTTAGCTTTAGAACTTGACAGCCATGTTCCAGGAAATTGAACCAGAATCTATTTGAGAGTAAAACGTAGTTAGTTAACATGAAGCTTGCACATACTATGCTACGGACAGGTTCCCCTAAGGAAATGATTGAGTTCTATGAAGAGGCTTTCAACATGGAGCTTAAGCGTAAATCAGAGAATGACACATTCACACTGTATTTTCTCGGACACCCAGGACAGACAGCGCAAATAGAACTGACATACAATCACGGAGAAGATGAGAGATATGAGAAAGGAAGAGGATTCGGGCACATAGCAATTCACTCACCTGATGACATGACACTTCAGGAAGCGTACGATAAGGCTGTAGAAGCTGGTGGAGAAGATTATAGACCTCCAGAAGAATGTCCAGGACATTACGCATTCGTCAAAGATCCAGAAGGTTATGAAGTGGAGATATTGAGATCTTCAAAATAACTGTTTAAGACTTAAATATACCTTTATTTTTCTTAATTACGCCAGAAAACTAGTTATAACATACATACTACGTCTTTCTCGCAGAATATCTTCTCTAAAGCGATTGATTCAAAGTTTTATATAGCCGCTTACCTCCCTATTATAATGTATTCGCAGCGATGCAAAATACTAAGAAGACTACAGTACTTCTAATGATAGTTGCTTTGGTATTAGTAGTTTCACCGGTTTCTGGAGCTGATTCAATACCTCCCAACTTCAACAATATTATGAACGAAGCCGATTTAGTTAATCCAAACAAAAATACTAGTTTATCTCTAAATGTCTCTGATAATGGTTCAGGAGTATCAGAAGTAAAACTAGCAATTGGAGAAAGATTTTATCCAACTGGCGACAGTATTGACACACAATCAAGTTTCCCACAAGGAATAGAATTCAACAAAAATGGAACTAAACTCTATGAGGTTGAAGGAGGTAACATATATACTTATACTCTTTCTAAACCATATGAAATAACTACAGCATCTGGAAACGGAGCAAAATTGAGCACACAAAGCGACCCACAAGGACTTGAATTTGCTAACAAAGGAAATACACTATACGAAGTTGGAGATGGTGAAATATTTAGTTACACTCTCTCAACTGCCTACGACTTAAGTACAGCGACATACACAGGAAATAGCATAGAAACACAGAGCAATGATGCAACAGGACTTGCATCTAATGATGATGGTACGAAAATCTACGAACTAGGAGACCTCACAAATGGTGGCAGAGTCTACAGTTATAGCTTATCTCAAGCATACGACTTGAGTACAGCCGAATATACAGGAAATAACGTAAATACAAAGAGCTCAACTCCTAGAGGAATGACATTAAGCAGCGGAGGAACCAAATTATTTGAAATAGGGATTGGGGGAGAAATATACAGCCATAAACTAAGCACACCTTATGATATTACTACAGCAACTTCTACCGGAAATAGCATTAATTCACAATCTAATACACCTCAAGGAATAGAATTCAACAATAATGATACTAAACTATACGAAGTAGGAAGCAGCCAAATCTTCAGCTTTGCTTCTGGAGTTGAGGTAGATAGCGACTACACCAAAAATCTCCCAAATGTTCAGAGCGAAAAAATTACATTAAATTGGTCAGATTCTACTTTTGATGGTAGAAACGAACTGGTAGGTTATAGATTCATAATTGAGGATGAGGCAGGGAACTTAAACAGCACTCCGATAAAAACTTTCAGAGTAGAGGGTGTAGACCCAAGCTTCAGTAACTCGGTATTTAAAGAAAGAGTTGACGTTGATGACGGATCTACGAAAGTAGAGGTTGATATTTCAGATGAATCAGGAATAAGTACTGTAGTTTTTCAAGAGGATAGAGATGGATCGAAAAACAACTACAGCATGAATAAAAATGGAGACACATACTCTAGAACTATATCAAGCTCAAGCCTGGCAGATGTTGATTTCAAGATTTATGCAAACGATATCTTAGACAACACCGGTACGTTCCAAGATACTATCCAGTTTCAGAACCTTTCTGTCTCTCAGGCTTTGAATACTTCAGAAATCAATGCATCAGAACCAGTCAACGTCTCTGGAGTTGCCAAGCTACTGCCAGAGAATGTGAAAACTGATGGAGATTACTCAGTTATGATTGATGAGGGTTACGGTTTCAAACCTGTAGAAACTCATAGTGTGGATTTAGGCGATTACTCTTCAAATTTCACTTCTAAAGTTGGAGGAACACACAAAGTCAAGGTTAACGTGACAAACAGTAACGGCATTTCAGGTTTTGAGACTTCTCTGTTTAACGTTTCACTTAGCATTTCAGACCCAAAAACCAAGTTTACTGAGACAGGGACTAACAGATTAGACGTAGGAAATAATGATCGAGAAATAAACCTGACAGCAAATGTTTCTAACTCAACAGATTCTAATGTTAGCAAGGTTTGGGCAGATATCGTATCCCCAAACTCAACCGAGAAAAGATACAATCTAGAAAACTCCACATTCAAAAACTCCAGCCAGACATGGTATCGGAGTATAGATCTGGCCACCGAGTTTGGAGATCAGAGCGGCGAATATAACGTTACTTATGGAGCAAATACGACGAGAGGTATCGGAAGTAACAGACCTAAGAAAAGCTTCTACGTAGAAAATATAACAATAAGTCAGAATATAAGCAGGATAAGGATACAGATAGGGAATAACATCACCGTTTCAGGTCAGGCGATACTACAGCCTTACGGACAGCCATTAGCAGGTAAAAACATTTCTATTTACTCAAATGGAGAGTTCATTGGAAATATTACCACAAACTCAAGTGGAATCTATTCTGGAGAAGTAAAACCAGTTAAGACTCCAGGAAACCTAAGTTTGACAAGCAACATAAGTTACAGAAAAATCAAGGGAATTAACCATAGTAAAATACAGGTTTTCAATCTTTCAGCAAATATAACCGATTCTTTAATTGTGGATGATGGTAAGGAAGGATATCCCGATCATATTTTCAGAGATGAAACAGATGGAAACATTGATTTAGATCTTAAAGATAACATCAGCTTAAGTTCAGATAGTCCTGCGATATTAAAAGGTGTTAGTGCTTTATATGAAATTCCTGAAGGTTGGAGCGCTGTAAATAATAATTCAGCATTAGGAGAAATTAAAAGCGGATTCTGGGATGCTAACAGTCCAGATATAGACATAGGGCTCAATTCTGATCTTGGAAGCCATGTTCTAAATCTTTCAGCTCGTTCAGACTCAGGTGTAGAGGACAATGACAGCATCGAGATAAAGGTCTGGACTAAATCCCAACCAGAATTTGTAGATTTACCAGATACAATACCTAGAAGTAGAGATTACTTCCCTGTAAAAGTCAAAGCCAGTGATTATCTAAAAGATACATCTTACGAAAATATAACCACCGAACTGACTATTGACGACGATTCTTTAGGAACAAAAAGGTCAAATGATTCAGGAATTGCTGTATTCAACTGGAGCGTAAAAGACGAGAATGTAGGAAGCTATACTATAGGAGCCACTACTGAAGATGAACCAAGAAGATATATCAACCACACAGGTAATCCCGCATTCAAATCTGTTGATATTCTTGGAATAATGAATTTAGATGACATTAATGGGTATGAAGACCCTGTTTACAGAGATAACAGTTCAGCTAATCCTTCTACAACACTTACACCTACAATAACAGATTCAACAGGAACCGGGGTAGATGATGCGTTGGTTAGATTTAGCATCTCAGAAACTGATCTAAGCTGTAATACCTCGGGCGGGAGCTGTGGAGTAACTTATAACCCTTCAGAGAACCTGAATCCGGGAGTTTATGATATAGAAGGTAACGCCTCGAAAGATGAATTTGATGATCTATTTTTCAACAAGTCTATTGAGGTAAGAGGAACTCTGGGCATATCACAAGATTCTAAGAGAGGCATATACACTCGTGGCGAAAGCTATCAACTGAACTCCACCGTATTAAACGAGTATGGACAACAAGTTGATGGAAATGTTTCATGGAAAGTGAATAACTCCAAGATAGCAGCGACAGAAGATCCTATTTGGAACCCTGATGAAAAAATCGAGATTGGAGAAAAGCAGCTAGTTGCAGAAACAAACAAATCATTCTTTGACTATGAAAACAGCAGTAGAGAAATTGAAGTATTTGGAAGAGCAAAGATTGAGAGCTTCTATCCTTCAAGTTCAACCATCCTTCCAAACTCCAACATCAATGTTACAGCTGATATACTAGACGTTGATACAGGAGAAAAAATTCATAAAATGCCTGTAAAGTTCTTAGTAAACAACACAGAAGTAAAAACAACCACAACTAATTCTGATGGAAAAGCCTTCTTTACTTGGACTCCTTCAACTGGATTATACAACGTTTCAGCCAAGATAAGCGACAATAAGTCACTTGACTACAATGTTACAGTTAATGAAAAGAATTCTGTTGTAGAAATAGACAAAGAAACTGTACTGGATAGCTTCCAGATGACGGAAGATGAGGTATTCAGGAGTGATCTTAAGCAGAGAGATAGTACAACATTCAAAGTAAACCTTTCAGAGACATCTAACAAAGATCAAAGAATACCTGCTGAGGATGTCAACGTAAATATAGAGATAAACAATTCTGAGAGCGTAAGCTGCAATACAAATCAGCTTGGTTATTGTGAAGTAAATTATAATCCTTCAGATGTGGATATAGGAAATCTTAGTGTAGATGTGACTACCAATAGACCTAACTGGGATAGTGTAAACCATAAGAGTTCTTTACTAGTTCAGGGTATTTTATTCACAAGTATAGAAAAACCTGGATCTGATGACCTAACGAGAGGTAATACTGTAGATCTTAAAGCTTCAACCATTTCAGGTGGAGCCCAGGTAGATGTGCCTGTAAACTGGTCTTTCCGTGGAAACAAGATTGCAGATGGAAAAAATACCAAATGGGAAATTCCAGCAGGAACAGACTTAGGACAGGGTGAGCTAAAAGCAGTAGCAGGAGGAAATCTGTACGAAAAGAGTGAGGGCACATCAGAGAAGGAAATCTATGGAGTTTCCAGTGTAGATATAACCGAACCTGAAAACTCTTCCGGAATTGGTTACGGCGAAACTCCAGAAGTGGCTTGTGAGGTTTCTAATGCACGAGGACTGCCAATTAAAGAGTATCCAGTAGAATTCACTCAGAACAATTCAAAATTTGGGTCAGGACAGACTGATTCAGGAGGAGAGATTTCAGCAGAATGGAATGTTCCAGACAAAATTTCCAAATACAAAGTTGGTTGCGAGATAACAGACAACTCATCAATGTTCTACAAGTCGAACCAAGATGTATCAACAAGAATATACTCTACCATTGATAATATCGAGCCAGTTATAGAGAATACATCAGTTACCCCAGAAGTTGATCCAGAAGGGGAAGCTGAAATAGAGTTTGACGTTGCTGATGCAGTTGAACTAAACGATGTCTGGGTTGTAATCAGAAAACCTGATGGATTGTTAACTAGCAGAATAGAAGCAAATAAAATTACAGAGAACACGTATAGAACCAAATTTGATGACACATCAGAAAAGGGATCATACACAGTTTACATGAAAGCAAATGATTCCTCAGGAAACACTGGAGAAGCACTGAGTTCATTCTCTGTGGCTCCTGGAGGGAAATTATCTGTGCTGAATAAATCTGTGGAATTTGATAATATCGCCTACACTCAGGGAAGCAGTTCAAATATTACAGTAAATCTTACACTTGACGAAGAAGCTAGTTTTACCAATATCTCAGCTTCCAGCACAGATTCATCAAAAATAGACATAAAAGACAGTAAGAAATCTTGTGGGAATATTTCAAAAGATGGAAACTGCAAAAAGAGCTTTAATATTTCAATACTTTCAGATACAGCCCCAGGAACAGAATTTATCACATTTACAGGATCTTGGCTAAGCCCTGACGGAGAAGCATCTGTTTCAGGATTCAGCGAAATAAATATAGAAAGAAATCCGCAAATAGAAATAGAAAACAGTAGCGAAAACACCATAAGACACGGAGAAAAAGATCAAGTTTCATTCAATATCAAATCAACAGGTAACTTCAGAGCAGAAAACGTTGAACTATCGGAGAATGGAGGAACGATTCCAAAGAATTGGACCTCTATTATCAACGAGTCATCAAGTAAAATAAGACCTGGAAACTCTCATGAAGCCGTACTAGAAATAAACACAAAGAGAGGGGCAGCACCAGGAAACTATAGTAGAGATCTTAACTTAGACTCAGATAATACAGGTGAAAAACAGGCAGAAGCAAATATTACCATCCCTTCTGATGCCTCCTATAATTTGCCCTCCAATATAGAGACTTCTTTGATTAAAGATAAGACAGGCTTTATCGAAAGTATAGGAATAGAGAACACAGGAAACGTGAACTACACTGTTAAAACCGAACTTAAAGGAGATATTTCACCATTACTAGATTCAAATAACGCTTATCTTGAGAAACAGGAAATAGAATACATAAACCTCAGTACTGATCAGAGTATAAGCTCCTCAGGCAATTACACGATAGAACTAGAGACTTACTCAGATAACCCTGAGTACTCAGTCCAAAACCAATTCTCTCAGATTGATATAGAAGTCGTAGATTTCAAGGTAAATCTTGAGGAACTTTCTACTGTAGATAAAGAAGTAGGAGAAAAATCAAGCATCGACTACAATGTAACTCTTGATGGAAACCTGAGGACAGACAATCTTAAACACAAGATAACGGTAAATGGCACTGAGGTAAAGAACAAGAATATATCTCAGGAATCTGGCAGATTCTACGCCAACTTCACAATCCCAGACGTAGCTGACGCTAGGGAACACGACCTCAAGGTACAGATTAAGGATAAGACAAAAGATGTAGAGACAGAAAATTCAATTCAGGATAGATTCCACATCCCAGATATTACGCCACCATCAATACAGCAAGTACAGGTTAAAGGAACAGAACCAGAAGATAATACTTCACTTATAGTAAGTACCTCAGACAACAGCGTTAATGGAGTAAATACTGTTGAAGCAGAGATAAAAGAGATCAATAACAGTGTATCTTTGGAAAAAATATCTGGAAAGAAATGGAAATCCAACCTAAGTATTAATAGTTCTGGAAAGTTTAGAGCAAACATTTCAGCTTCTGATCGGGCAGACAACACCAAACATTTGGAAAAGAAATTCAGAATTGCAAAGAAGGCAAATATTTCAAGTAGCATGTCTTCTTGGGGTGAGCCAAAATCAGTTAACATGAGCTTCGTTGACAGGTTTACTGGAGAGAAAGTCGGTGAGATCAGAAATGCGGACAGCACTCTTTCAGTCAAGAATATTTCTGAGGGAGAGTACAACATCAGTTTAGAGTACAAAGACCATAGGACAGACATGAATGGAGTAAATATTACCCAAAACACTACGGAAATTGTCAACTTGGATAGCATCTCATCTTCTAACGCTCCTTCTCCAGATGCAGAGAAAATAGTCAAAGGACTAGGAGTTGAAACATTCACAGATGTAGAAGACGGTACTGTAACATTCAGCTACCCTGCAAACGGAGATTTCTCCGTGGATAATCTCAAGATTGCCAGATGTCCAACTTACAATTATTCAACGATAACCTGCAATGGAGAATTTGAAGTATTAACTCCAACTGAAGAAGATATTAATCGCGTCAACAACACTATCACAGTAGATGTGCCCGGGTTTTCCAGTTTTACTCTTTTTGCACCAGCCGAATCAGATAGTGAAAACACCGACACAGATGACTCTCCAACACCCTCAACTGGAGGAGGCGGAGGCTCAGGAGGTGGCAGCGGAGGCGTAACACAGGAAGATCTTAATCAGAGCATTGATGATTTAGAAGATTCTCTAAGTGAAAAAGAGAATAAATCAGTCGGCTTTGGTAGTAGTTCCATATCAGCTAGAATAAAGCCGGGCGAAACCAAGAGAGTTTCTTTATCGATAGAAAACACAAGAGGGACAGATCAAACATTTGATTTCAGCTCAAGTGAAACAATATCAAAGTATCTAAAAACACCTGAGCGTGTTAGAATTGAAGCAGGTCAATCAAAAGAAGTTGAACTTGTATTGGAGTCTCCAGCTTCTGAAAGGCCTAATAGTTATTCAGGCTACCTAAAAGCTCAAAGTCAAGAGATTGAAACACAGATACCTGTTAATATCAATATATTACCTCCAAATGACGAATTGCTGGATTTGTCTTTGACTTCTGTCTTTGATTCAGTGAAGCCTGGAGAAAACATGAAAGTACAGGTAACACTAAACAATCAAGGTTATGCAAGAAACGTTGACGTCTCAGTAAACCTTAAACTCCTTGATCCAGATACCAACGAGACATTAGCCACAAAAGAGACAACTTATGCGGTCGGAACCACCCTTACAAGAGTAATTAACCTTCAAACACCTGAAAAAGCTGAAAGAAAACAGTATGAGATAGTTGGAACAGCAAGATATAGCAATCTAGACGTACCGAGAGTAGCTAATGCAATAACAAGTAGTAGAGTAGATTCTCCGTTCTGGGAAAGAGAAGTATTTGGGTTAACATACAGTACTTTAGGTATAGGAGCTCTAGCCAGCCTACTAACCCTGCTCCTTGGTTATTCTGGATATGCCTACCACAGAAAGAAAGTTCTCAAGAAGAAACGTTACATGGAGAACTTAGATCTAGACACCATACCTTCAGGAGGAGAGAGACAGGGTTACCTAGGACACCTGGCAGAAATGGGTAAAAGAACCTTCATCGATATTGATGATCTTAAGACACATGCCCTTATTGCAGGTGCCACAGGTTCTGGTAAGTCAGTTACAGGACAGGTAATGGTTGAGGAAGCCCTGCAAAAAGGCACTAACGTAATTGTTTTGGATCCAACAGCACAGTGGACAGGATTCCTCAGAGAAAATGAAGAGTCAGAGATGCTACAACTCTTGCAGGAATACGGTCTCAGCCTCGAAGACGCCCAAGCATACGATGGAAACATCAGAGCCGTAGAACCAGACGAACAGGATATCGACATTACACCTTATCTAGAGGAAGATGAAGGAGGAAACATCATAATCTTCTCACTGCACAAACTAGACAGTAAGAACATCGAAAAATTTGTAGAAAAAACAATACAACAAATATTCGATACTAATCTTCCAGAAAGAGAAGAACTGGAGACCTTAATTGTCTACGACGAAGTACACAGATTGCTAGAGAAGTTTGGAGGAACTGGAGAAGGCCTTGAGCAGATAGAAAGAGGAGCCAGAGAATTCAGGAAATGGGGTGTTGGAATGGTGCTACTGTCACAAGTCATATCAGATTTCAGCGGAGAGATAAGAGCAAACATAGGGACAACAGTACAGATGCGTACTCAATACGACAATGATCTTGAAAGAATGAAAGATAAGTTCGGAATAGACACAGTAAAATCAATAGCTAAAGCAGAACAGGGCTCAGGAATGCTTCAGAATTCAGATTACAACCACGGAAGACCTTACTTCATTGATTTCAGACCTCTAAAGCATAGTCCACACAGAATGAGCGATGAAGAACTCGATAAATACGAAAAGTATAATAGAAAGATAGATGAAATGCAACAGAAGATTGATGAAAAAGAGGAACAAGGCGAAGAGGTATACGAACTTAGAAACAAGATTAAATTAGCCCGCAGAAACCTCAGAAAGGGCGGATTCTCGCTAATAGAAATCTACTTAGAAGAATTGGAAGATGATCTATCCCAATGATTTCAAAAACCGCTAATAAAAAGGACTAAATGGGAAAACATGAAACTAAACCCATTCAACTCTTCAAAAGAAGACGACGACAATATTGAGAATGCTGTCTCAGAAGCAAAGGAGCAAGTTGATGAGATAGAATCAGAAGAAGGAGAATGGGGAGTATCTGAAAAGAAGAAAAGTGATGGAGAGTCTAGCGAAAATGTCATGGCCGAAGTAGAAGAAATAAAGGCCAATATGGAAGCACTAAAAGAACAGAACAAAATGTTGTCAGAAAGAAACGATAGACTTTCAGAAAAAGTAGGCTCTCTTGAAGAAAACATGAAAGAAGTTCAGAAAGATGCTCAGAAAGCATACTCCAAATCAGAGGAGTCAAGTGAGATAGTCCAAAGAATAAATCCTGAGAAAATAGATGAGAAACTTCAAGAAAGAGATTCTGAGCACCACAAAATAGAGAACGATCTTGAAGAAAAGGATCAAAAAATAAATGATATAGAAGATAGGATTAGGAAACTTAGGTCCGATATAGAAGAGATAGGTTCTATAAAAAGCCTCAAACAAGTTAGAAAAGATGCTGAAGAAATGTTAACAACAATTAGAGAGCTTGAGGATAAATCAAGTGCACAGTCCAACCAAGTAGAAGATATATTTAACGAGTTGCAAGGAAGAGTAGGTCAAATTGATAACATTTCAGATAAACAGGACCAAGCTCAAAGAGAGATAGAGGATATAAGAAAGCGATTTGATGACCTACAGGTAAAATATGAAGGACTTCCTAGTGAGAAAAAGTTCGACGACAAAATGGACCAATTTGAAGACAAAATTGAGGAAATAGAAGAAATTCTACCTGCGATCGAACAAGCCTTTGACGAAATCGAGAATTTAGAAGAAGAATCAGTCGTAACATCATCAGATTTAGAAGAAATAAAAAATAATGTTAAAGAAGAACTTGAAGAAAGATTAAAAGAGATTAATGACAAACTAGAAGAGGCTAATAGAGGAGAAGACATAGATACGCTCCAAAAAAATTATTCAAGTCTTGAAGGCGAATTAAATGCAGCAAATAAAAGATACAAAGAGCTAGAAGAAACTATAGATAATTTCAAGAGCCAATATATAAGTAAAGATAAGTTCAAGGAGGAAATAGAAGACCATAATTCTAGATTAGAGGATATTGAAAATCTAACTCAAGGGATTGAATCTTTATTTAGAGACATTTCAAAATTGAGGGATTTGGTGGAAACTAAAACTCTCGAATTGAACAAGCGAGAAGATGAAAACA
>Ga0209965_1000615_pt1 | contig 12547 bp, 12 predicted proteins | sample SalPon2_B_H2O_MG_FD_185707 | JGI IMG/M metagenome (GOLD analysis project Ga0209965, IMG submission 185707) | Salt pond water microbial communities from South San Francisco under conditions of wetland restoration - Salt Pond MetaG R2_B_H2O_MG... | ecosystem: Environmental > Aquatic > Non-marine...
GGCACGCTCTCGGGCTCAGCAACCGAAACGCGGACCACCTCAGGCACCGTCAATGACGCCGTCTCACAGCTTGCTGGATTACAGGGTGGAACACAAAACACCGCGAGCGGCGAGAGTACCGATGATCAGGCGGACGCGCTCCGCGCGCTCCGTGAACAACAGCGCGCAGAAGACGTCGCCGAGGCCGAAGACGACTCCGTCGTTGACCGGATCCGCGGACTGTTCGACTGAGTGACCGACCGCTCGATCGCGCCACCGGCTCTCGGCCGGCTCGCGGTCGCCTCTGTGCTACGGCGACCTGTAGCCCTGTGACCCGTCGCCCACGGATTCGGTCCCGACCCTTTTGTACGATTGGGTGACTACTCTCACTCGTGTCCAGCGTTACCGTCAGTATCGACCCCCACGTTCACTCTGTGGCCAGCTACGATGGACACGAACCCGTCGAGCTGATACTCGAACATGCCGCAGAAATCGGGTTGGACGCCGTCGTGATCACCGACCACGACACAATGGGGGCCTCCCGGCGTGCCGCAGCCATTGCCGGTGAGTACGGACTGATCGGGATACCGGGTGTGGAGGTGTCGACGGCACACGGCCACCTGCTCGCGCTCGGTGTCGACCGAATGCCCCCTCGCCGCGCGGCATACGCCGACACCATCCAGTGGATCCACGACCGCGGCGGCGTGGCCATCGTACCCCACCCGTTCCAGCGATCCCGACACGGTGTCCGCCGTCGCGACGTCCCGCTCTCTGACGGCGTGGACCGTTCTACCGGCGATGAGGGCGGTCAGGGTAGTCCGGCGCCCGACGCCATCGAGGTGTTCAACGCGTGGCTATTCACCGGCTACCGTAATCGTCGCGCGCGCCGCTTCGCGACGAGCTATGACTTCCCCGGCGTCGCCGCGAGCGACGCCCATCACCTCCAGTACGTCGGCCGCGCGTTTACTGAGGTACGCATCGACGGCCGCGCGAGCGTCGAGCGCGTGACGGCCGAAGACGTGCTCACGGCGATTCAAAGCGGGACGACTCGGGTCGACGGCCGCCGCGCACCCGTCCGGATGGCGGCGCGGCACTATCTGACCGCGGCCGAAGAAAAGTCGCGGTACTACGCCGTGCGCGGGGCTGTACGCGGCGTGACGGCGACGGTGGCAGGAACGAAAGCGGCTGCCACGCTCGGGCGAGTAGGATTTGCACAGGGCCTCCATCGGACACGTCGGGCGCTCTCGTGGTTTCGCTGAGCAGCGGGTGCTCGCGTGTATCTGGTCTGTCTCGGACGCCGTCGCGGGCGGCGGGGTTTTTGCTTCCGGGGGCGAAACGAGCGGGCATGAGCCACGACAGACGGGAGGCTGGGTTCAAGCGTCGAACCCGAGTCGAGGAGGCGCGGTCGACGCTCCTCGCGGCCACCGAGGCCCACGGACGGACCGAGGTCGTCCCGCTTTCGGCCGCCGACGGACGGGTGCTTGCAGAGCCCATCGACGCCCCCGCGCCGGTGCCAGGGTACGACCGGGCCGCCATGGACGGCTACGCGGTTCGCGCGGCCGACACCTTCGGTGCGTCCGATCGAGCGCCGACCGTGCTGCGCGAGGTCCCCTTAGAAGACGGATCGGTCGGCCCCGACGAGGCGGCACGGGTCCATACCGGGAGCGCGCTTCCAGACGGCGCAGACGCGGTCGTCATGATCGAGCAGGTGGAGACCGTCGGCGACGATGTCGAGACGTTCGACGCGGTGGCGCGCGGCGAGAACGTCGGCCCGGTAGGCGAAGACGTGGCTGAGGGACAGCGGCTCTACGACGTCGGCGAGACGCTCCGACCGTCGGATCTGGGACTCTGTCGGTCGGTCGGTTTGAGCACCATCACCGTGTACGAGCCGCCGACGGTCGCGGTGATTCCGACCGGCGAGGAGCTGGTCGAGTCAAATCCCGGCGCTGGTGAGGTGATCGAGACGAACGGACTCACCGTCTCGCGGCTGGTGACGCGGTGGGGCGGTGATGCTCGCTACAGAGACATCGTGACCGACGACGAAACGGCGCTTGCGGCCGCCATCGAGACCGACCTCGACGCCGACGTGATCGTAACCACCGGCGGCTCCTCCGTTGGCGAACGTGACCTCCTCCCCGAGGTCGTCGACGACCTCGGGTCCGTGCTCGTCCACGGCGTCGCGCTCAAACCGGGTCACCCCGTGTGTCTCGGTCGCGTAGACGACACGCCGGTGGTGTCGCTGCCGGGGTACCCGGTCGCCTGCATCGTCAACGCGGTGCAGTTCCTCCGGCCAGTGCAAAAGCGGGTCAGCGGCACGGACGCCGGGCCGATCCCGACCACTCGTGCCCGACTGTCGCGGAAGATCGCGAGTGAACCGGGCACGCGGACGTTCGCGCGGGTGAAGCTATCACGCGAGTCGGCGTCCGGAGACGCAACCGACCCCGACGACCCCGCCCACGTCGCGACGCCGACGCGTGCGAGCGGCTCCGGCGTCCTCTCGAGCGTCGCGCTCGCGGACGGCTGGGTTGTCGTCCCAGAGTCACAGGAGGGATTCGATGCCGATGCGGTCGTCGACGTTGAGCGGTGGGAGGTGACACAATGACCGACCGAAAGGAGTTTCGCGACCTCGCGACGCCCGCGGCGGCACACGACGCAATCGATTCGCTGACGCTCACGCCGACGCCTGAGTCAGTTCCGCTGACGGCGGCCCGCGGTCGCGTCCTCGCCGAGCGTATCGACGCCGGCATCGACGTTCCGGGGTTCGATCGCGCATCGGTCGACGGGTACGCGGTTCGCGCGGCCGACACCTTCGGCGCTGACGAAGCCGACCCGGCCGAGTTATCGCTCGTCGGCGCGGTCCACGCCGGTGTCACCCCCGAGGTGTCCGTTGAGGCCGGCACGTGCGTCGAGGTGTCGACTGGGGCCGTGTTGCCCCCCGGAGCCGACGCTGTCGTGATGGTCGAGCGAACAAACGAACAGCTCGGCGAGGGCGGCGAGCCGACTCGGGTCGCCGTCAGAACGGCGGTCGCCCCCGGAGATCGCGTTATGACGGCTGGCGCAGACATCGCCGCTGGTGCCCGAGCGCTCGGGCCGGGCACCCGTCTCACTCCACGCGAGATTGGGCTCCTCTCTGCACTCGGTGTCGATGAGGTCCCGGTGCGTGGTCGTCCAACCGTCGGTATCGTCTCGACGGGAGACGAGCTGGTGCGCCCCGGCGACGAGCTCGATTCAGACCGGGGTGAGATCTACGACGTCAACTCGACGACGATCGCCACCGGGGTCGAAGCGGCAGGCGGCGACCCGGTGTTGTACCCACACGCTGGTGACGACTACGACGAAATGGAACGGCTGCTCAGAACGGCGGCCGACGAGTGTGACTTGGTGCTCTCGTCCGGCTCGACCTCTGCGAGCGCCGTCGACGTGATCTACCGCGTGATAGAAGAGCGCGGCGAGCTGTTGCTTCACGGCGTCGCGGTCAAGCCCGGCAAGCCAATGCTCGTCGGACGAATCGACCGGGCCGACGGCGGCGAGTCGGCGTACGTGGGATTGCCCGGGTATCCCGTCTCTGCGCTGACGATCTTCCGAACATTTGTCGCACCCGCGATTCGCGCGGCTGCTGGCCGCTCCGAGCCGGCGACCGCGACTGTCGTCGGCGAGATGGCCGTCCGCGAGCGCTACGCGGAGGGGCGAAAGCGGCTGCTGCCGGTCGGACTGTTGGACGTCCACGATGGGTCGACGACGGGTGACGAGAGTGGCCGGCCGCTCGTCTACCCGGTTGATAAGGGCTCGGGAGCGACGACCAGTCTGGTCGAGGCCGATGGCGTCGTCGCCGTCGATCCAGACACCGAGTACCTGGACGCCGGTGAGACCGTCACTGTGCAGCTTTTCTCACCGGGAGTCGAGCCGCCAACGCTCCTTGGCGCCGGCGAGGACGACCCCGCGTTGAACCGGCTCCTTGATGATCTCGCCGCACCGCGGTACCTCCCGGTCGGCTCTCGAGAGGGACTCCGCCGGCTCAGGGCGGGCGTCCCAGACGTCGCGGTGACCGCCGGCCCGACCGACCGGCAGGTCGAACGCGTCGAACTCGGCGGGTGGCGGCGTACGTGGGGACTCGCCGTTCCTGCCGGCAATCCCGATGGCGTCACCGAGCTCGCCGATATTGTTGACGACGACTGCAGGCTCGTGAATCGGCCAACCGGGACGGGACTCAGACGGGCGCTCGACGACGCGATGGCGGACCTCGCTACCGATCGGGGCGTCGACAGACGCAAACTCACCGACGCGGTCGAGGGGTATGCGATGACCCGCCGCGCGTTCGAGAGTCCGGTTCGCGCGGTGCGTGAGGGTCGTGCGGACGTCGGCCTCGCGCTCCAAGAGACGGCCGAGCGGCTCGGCTGTGACTTCGTCCCGCTTGGCAAGCAGTCGGTCGTCGTCCAGGCGGCACCGGACCGCGCAGACCGGGAGGCCGTCCGGGCGGTTGGCACGGCACTCTCCGGAGCAGCGTTTGCGGAGACGCTCGCGTCACTCCCAGGCTACGAGAATCGATAGAATCCGGTGGCGTCGAGCTGACGGGGAGCGGTAGGTCGTGGCCCGGTCGGGGTTACGCCCGGACGATCCGTCGACCGTCCTCGCCGTCGACGACGTCCAGCCCGTGTTCGTGGACGAACGCCGCGGTGTAGTCGGGAACGAGACGCTCGGCCGAGAAGCGAGCCCTGAGCTGTGGGATCGTATCGAGGAGGTCGCTACGCGTCTCGAGGGCGGGCAACGACTGGAGAAAGTCGACGTCGAGGCCAGCGTCAGCGCCCCGCGCGGCGAGCGTCGTGAGTGCAGCCCCCTCGAATGCGCCCGCGAAGTCGATCGGCTCGGTGAATCCCGCGTAGTACGTGCGGCCGCGGGTCGACGGACCGAGCACCACCTGCGTGGTTCGCAGCTTCATCGCTGCGGCGTCGATGATGCTCCGCGAGAGCAACGGGGCGGTCGGCGTCACGACGGCGACCGAGTCTGCACCCTCCTCGCGGAGCAGGTGGGTGACAGTGTTGCCGGCGCGTGCACTGAACGAGGAGCCGACCTGCGGCTCGAATCGAGCGCTCTCGGTTCCGCCGAGGGTGTCTGCGACGAGCGCCCGAAGGGTCGCCTCCGGCGACGACGCAGACTGGTGGGACGCGGGTAGCTGGTCGGCCGCCGGGTAGTTAACGAGGAGCTCACCGCCCGAGCGGTCGACCGCGAGCACGGCGTCTCGGAACGCGGCCTCGTACAGCTCGGCGGCCTCCGCAGTCGACAGCGGTGTCGAGTCCGCAAGGTCGGTCCCAACGAGTCCTTCGCGTGGCGGATCGGCCAACACGGCGACGACAGTCATACCCGATCGTGTCGCGTCAGCGTCTTCAACCCGCCGACTCGGTGCGTCTGTGGTCGTCTCACGCGAAGTCGCGCCGCATTGCGATCTCGAACCACGGACAGAGCCGGAGCTGGCGGTACAGAGCCGGGTTTTCGTGGAGGTGATCGTAATCGACCCACAGCCGCCCACCGATCTCATCGGGGTCGGGGTCGAGTGCCGTCTCCTCGAGTGTCACTTTGAGCACCGCACACACTTCCCACTCGACGCCCTCGTTCGGGTAGTACCGTTTGTACTCGAACCGGTCAGTAACGCGAAGGTCGTCGTACTGTGCGGGAGTGATCCCAAGCTCCTCTTCGAGCCGGATCGCTGTTGCCTCCTCCTGTGACTGCCCCTCAACGGGATGTGATGCGACCGTGCCGTCCCAGTGACCGTTCCACAGCCGCTTCGTGGGGGCTCGCTGGGCGAGCAGGATTCGACCGTCGGTGTCGAACACCAGACAGGTGAACGCGCGGTGGCGGACTCCGTCGCCGGTGTGCGCTTCGAGCCGGTTGACCGTTCCACTCGGGGTGTCGTCTGTGTCGACCGCGACGACGTCCTGGGCGGCGTTCTCGTGGTCGAGACCCTCCCCTCCGAGACCGCCCGCCGGATCCGGGCGCTCGGCGTCCTCTGAGCTCATACTGTCTCTCTCATCAACCGAGGATAATAAGCGTTCGATACACGCGACCGGACGGTGATGAGTCCCCGCGGCTCCGGCCGTCGCTTCGACGCGCTTAAACGGCCCGCACGGCTATGTGGCGGGGATGAGTGACCCGGCGCTCGACGTTGTCGAGTTCGTTTTAACCACGCATTTTTACACCGAGAACCGCGACCTCGACGAGAACGATCTTCCGCCTCGGTTCCGGCAGGTGTTCTGGTCCGACGACGCCGCCGACGACGCACCGGGGGGTGTCGAGCGACCGCTTTCCGCGACGGACACGACGACCCGCACGGCAACGGGAGTCGAGCGGCCGTGGGACGCGGTCTCTGACCTGCTGTTTACCCAGCACACAGACTTCGCGGGCGAGATATCGCTCACCCAGCCGTCGATGGCACTGGAGTGGTACCGCGACCGGGCCGACGACGACCGCATCGCGTCGAACCCCACGATGGTTGCAACGCTCGAGACGACTGACGGCGTCGAGCCTCCTGTCTCTCACGCGGAGGCGCGCGAGGACGTTCGCCCGATCCAGGCCGACCGGGTCTGGATAGACGCGTTGCTCTCGGAGTACTTCGATGAGGACGAGGACGGTGAGATGTTGGACCTCGTCAACGTCCGCGCCCCCGAGGAGATCGAGACGACGATCACAGACCTCGTGTTGACCGGCAATCAAGAAGACGAAATCCAAAAGATCGTAAAGGCGATCGAACACCGCGAGTACCTCGCGAGCATCGGACTTCGAGAGATCGGCAAGCTGTTGTTCGTCGGGCCGCCGGGCACCGGCAAGACAACAATTTCTCGGGCGTTAGCACACCAGCTCGGCATCCCGCTCGTTGAGGTGAAGCTGTCGATGATCACGAGCCAGTATCTCGGTGAGACCGCAAAGAACGTCGAGAAGACGTTCGAGGTTGCAAAGCGGCTCTCGCCGTGTATCCTCTTCATCGACGAGTTCGACTCCGTGGCGAAGACGCGCCGTTCCGACGAGCACGCCGCGCTCAAGCGGGCGGTCAACACCCTCCTCAAATCGATCGATGAGGTGTCGTTGATCCGCGACGAAGTGTTGCTTATCGGGGCGACGAACCACCCAGACCAGCTCGATGCGGCCGCCTGGCGGCGCTTCGATGAGATCGTCAACTTCCCCAAGCCTGACCGTGATATGCGCGCCGACATCCTCCGGGTCGTCACCCGCGAGATGGAGATTGCTGACTTCGACCCCGAGGCGGTCGCCGACCGGACGACCGGGCTCACCGGCTCGGACCTCCGGATGGTGCTCCGTGAGGCGGTGTTGGGAGCGCTTACCGAAGACCGGATGACGATCACCCAGACGGACGTGATGGAGGCGGTCGCGGACTTCGAAGAGCGTGACAACTTGAAGAACATGGATATGATCGACGGCGAGGGAGCCGAGGTGCTCGGTGAGGGAGCAGGCCACGATCACGGCGATGGTCATGACCACGAGCACGACCACGGCGATGGTCACGACCACGCTCATGACCAGGGCGATGAGACGTCTACGGACGATGCTCGCGCACACGGCCACCCACAGGATTGAGTTCGCCAGGGTCTGTGGGTGCAGTACGACTCCGTGACATCCGGGTATTAGTTTCAGCCACACCCTTTCGGGCCGATTCTGTACGAATGTGACAGAGACTGTGTGAACAAGAAGAGTTCACGACATCCGGACACTCGTTTCAGCCACACCCTCCCCAGCCGATTCGCTCGCATACGCTGGTGTGAGAGTTGTACCCAACACGACCGCACGAGACTCGGACATCTCTTTCAGCCACACCCTCCCCAGCCGATTCACGAGTCGCCTGCAGCGACTCGCTCATCCCTCGCACGCGCTCGCGAGCACGCCTTTGCGGCTCGCGAGGCGCGCGCCACCGCAGGTGGTGTGTTGGAGCCGGGTTTATCCGGGCAACTGACTGGTGGGGGTCACGCCGACTCGAAGAACTGTGGTCGATACAACACCGCGAGATTCTGATCAAACGCATCGAGCTGGATGATGTCGTTGTCGCCGTACGCCTCAAATGAGTCGACGAACGCCTCGGCGTCCGCGCGGTCGGCAAACGGCGTCGGGTTCATTCGCATGATGTCGTCGACGTGGTCTGTCTCGGTCACACGGACGAAGTACGCCGTCTCAGCTGGACACAACTCGCCGGTCTCGTAGTCGGTCACCCACCCGTTTGCGACGGCGGACGCCGGACCGTCAAAGCGCGCTGGGTCGACGTAGTACGCCGCAAAGCAGCCTGACGAACAAAAGAACGACCGCGTGCCGTCCTCGTGGACCAGCTGTGCGTTCCACGTCGGATGCTCGGCGGCGACCATGTTACACACCGCACATCCCTCACCATCCGGAAACGCCACCGCACTCTCAAGGTCGGCGGTCGATCCCTCACCAGTTTCAGCCGCACCGTCGCCTGTGCCGTCGCCTGTGTCGTCGCCAGCGCTGCACCCGGCGAGTGCGACTGCGGCTGTCATCCCGAGCGTCCCGACTACCGTCCGTCGGTCAAGGTGTCTGCGAGCGTCCTCCATACTGTCTCGGTTGGTGGCGGCCGGAATACCTGATCTGGTCCGCGCGTCGAACGGGAGTTAGTGCCCGGGCGAATCTGGAGTGTCACCGGCCTCACCGCGAACGCCGGCGACCGTGTAGCTGAATCCTCGATCGATGACGACCGCGTCGAATCCGCTCGCGTCGAGGGCAGCCGCGAGCTCGTCTGGCGAACGAAAGTGAGAGCCCATCCCGATCGCGTGCTCGGCTGCGACGAGGAGGCGACCAAGCGGGTGTGTGGGGTCGAACTCGCGGATCACGAACACGCCGCCAGGGGCGAGAACGCGGGCTGCCTCGTCGATCGCGGCGGTCTGTGCCGGGAGGTGGTGGAAGGCGTCGACGACGAGCACGGCGTCGACCGCGTTATCGGTGACTGGAAGCCGACCGGCGTCGCCGGCAACAGCCGACAACCCCCGGACCGCGCGAGCTCGACGGAGCATCGGGCGTGAGACGTCGACAACCAGCCGGTCTGGGCCCGTCACTGCGGCCGCCGCCCGTCCCGATCCCCCGCCGACGTCGAGGAGTCGGTCGATCGGGCGGGTCGCTCGGTCGAAACCAGCAGCCAGCGCGTCCCCGTTTGCGGGTGGCATCGCGAGGTCATACAGCGGGGCGATCCGGTCGAAGAAGCCGACGTCGCCGGTTCCGTACATACCAGTCCCGGGGTCGCAAGCGGCTTGTATCGGTCGGTCGCCGGCGACCTGCACCGGGGTGCCGCCAGTCGTTGCCGGCGACACCGGGGTCGGGTGCGTGGGCTTTTCGGCCGCGCGTGATTGATACTCCATATGGAGTTTACCGTCCTCGGTGCGGCGGGCACGGGCGCGTCCTGTCGGCTCGACTACCGGGCGTTCGCGTACGCCGGCAAGTTCGTCACCGGTGACACCGGGAAGGCGGTCCTCGAGACCGGGGATGGCTCGGCGGCGGCCCCGGAGTGGACACCGGATCGGCCGGTGCCGGAGACCGTCGATCCTGCGGACTTCGACGAGACCGTCATCGCCGCGGTGTCGTTCTCGCCCGACCGGACCGACCCAGCGTGTTGCCGACTCCGATACGTCACCGTCCACACCGCACGCCGCGGGGACGGAATCGGCCCGACGCTGATCCGCAGGACGGTCCGCTGGCTGGCCGACGCGGGATACGAGCAGATTCGGATCGCAGTCAACAATTCCTTCGCGTACGAGGCGCTGTACAAGTGTGGGTTCGCATACACTGGTGAGCAGACGGGGCTCGCCGAACTTGAGCTGGCGCGCCCCGCGGCGACGGTGGCAGCGACCCGCGCGGACGCCGATCGCTATCGGTCAGGGCTCCGGTGGTTCCGCGACGACGACACCGAGCGACCAGACGCCGAGCGAGACTTTCTCCGATCACAGCTCGACGATGCGGACCCGGCGGCACCACCGGCGCTCCACCGTGTGGCTGCGGAAGGAGCGTAGTCCCGAGCGACTGTGCTCGTCTCTCAGGCGCTCGCCTCGTCCTCGTCGATTCCCGGGGCCGCGGTCGGGTCGACGTCGGCGGGCTCTTCGGTGCCGCCAACGACCGTCTCGCCGGATTCGGTCTCGACGTACACGTCATCGGCGAAGCCGGCCAGGGCGTTCTCGTACTCCGGCGTCTTGAGTCGTTCTGGTGTTGCCGGTGCGTCGGTCACGCCGGCCGCGGGGCGGAACGTCCCGAGCGGGTCGTCGATCGTGATGTCGTGGTCGGTAAAGAACGCCTCGTACCGGCGGTAGTGCGCTTCAAGCTCGTCAGCTGGGATCTCCATCATCTCTGTCCAACCGTAGGTGAAGAAGTCGAAGTTGGCTTGAACGTGGGTGATCTCACGCGCCTCTGCCTCCGCGAATCCCGCCTCCAGTGCGGCAACGTAGGTGTCCATCGTGGCATCGAAGAAGTCGTCGAGGTGATCGCGACGCTCCTCTCGGCGGTCCTCGTCGGCCTTGTTGAGGAAGATGCTGGTGTGGAGATCGACGAGCTTGTCGTTTGCGACGTCACCGATGACCGGTGTCGTGAGCGCCTTCTTTGCGGCCCAGTGACGGATGTTCTGGCGGATCTTCATATCTATAGTAGGGTGTGAACCCTATTCAATCTGTGGCGTCAAGCGAGTTGTACCCGCAGTCAGCCTCGGCCGCAGCGACGGAGTTCTATATGATCGATCCGGACTGACTGGCCCGGATGGCAACCCACATTAACCCGGGATTCGAACGTTTGTGTATGAGCGATTCGTACGTGATCGTCGGTGACGGGATCGCTGGCGCGTCCGCCGCAGAGACCCTTCGCGAGGAGGCGCCCGAGGCCGACATCACGGTCATTACCGACGAGGGAGAGTCCCTCTACAACCGGATCCTAATCAAGGAGTACGCGAAGGGCAAGCTCCCGGAAGCCCCTATCTCCATCCACGATGAGTCGTGGTACGACGATCACGACGTCGACCTCCGGCTCGACACGGTTGTTGTCGACATCGACGTCGACGCCGATGCGGTCCACACCCACGAGGGTGAGACGTTCACCTACGACAACCTCCTGTTGGCGATCGGCGGCACCCCACAACAGCTGCCCGTTGAGAACGCCGATGCAGACGGCATCCACCACTTCTGGACGTTCCAGGACGCACGCAAGATCAAAGCCAGCGTGGAGGACGCAGAGCAGGGCGTCGTCGTTGGCGCCGGACTACTCGGTATCGACTTCGCGGCCATCTGTGGTGCCCAAGACGTCGAGGCGAAGTACCTGATGCGTGGCGACTGTTGGTGGCGGTACGCGCTCTCGAATGAGGGCGCCGAAATCATGCACGAAGCGATGCGCGAGCGGGGTGTCGAGCCCGTCTTCGGCTCCGGGGTCGACCACTTCGAGGTTGACGACGATGGGCAGGTCGAGGCCGCTGTCGATCCAAACGGCGAACGATACGCGTGCGACTTCGCGGGCGTCGCAATTGGACTCGACCTCAACACCGAACTCATCGAGGACACACCCATCGAGGTTGACGACGGCATCGTCGTTGACGAGTACATGCAGACCTCCGTCGACAACGTGTTTGCGGCCGGCGATATCACCCGGTTTTACGACGTCGTCCTCGGAGAGCAGGCACAAAACGGCGCGTGGGGGTCGGCCAAAGAGCAGGGCACGATCGCTGCAAAGAACATGCTCGCGTACGAGAGTGAGCCCTTCGAGTGGGTGTCGTCGTACTCGATCACCCACTTTGATTTCCCATTCCTCTCGTTCGGGCACCCGACAATCGGTGACGACGCAGTCGAGGCGACGACCGGCGAGAACGAGTGGCGGCGGGTCGCGTTAAAAGACGGCCACGTCGTCGGCGGTGTCCTCATCGGTGACCTCTCACCGCAGTCTGCGTTCAAACAGCTGATGCGTGAGGGGCGGGATGTCTCCGGTCAGACGGAGCGACTCCTCGAACCGGACTTTGCTGTCGAAGACCTCGCGGCGCCGACAGAGCAGTAGCACGTGCCTGCTGGCGGGCACACAGGCGGCTGACACGGAAGCGAAGTTGTTTTCGCCCGTGACGCGATAGCGGACGTATGGACAGTGGCGGATCAACCGACATGACGCTGGCGTTCGAGCTGTCGGCGTTAAAGGCGCTTGCGGACCCGAACGCCGTCTTCAACAACGCCCGGCAGTGGACCGAGTACGTCGGTGTCGTCAGCGAGAAGCCCACGTACGTCGTGACGAATTTCACGCGGAAACACCGCGTTCGCCAGGACTTCTTTTCGGGTCCCCGCGGCGTCGAAGAGAGCCTCGAGAACATCAAGAGCCAGTTCGACACGGACCGGCACGTCTTCGTTGGCGTCGACGCAGACGACGAGGCAGTCGCCGACGCGACCGGCTGGGAGTTCCTCGATGTCGAAGACGCGGCTACAGCGGCTGGATGGACGGTTGGGTCCGCCGAGGAGTCCACGCCGGCTGACGCCCAGACGCGCGACGACTGGCCCTGACACCCGACTGTTGGTGAGCCGGGACGGATGCTGTTTTGACGCGCCGGGTCGAA
>Ga0209965_1000616_pt1 | contig 12540 bp, 10 predicted proteins | sample SalPon2_B_H2O_MG_FD_185707 | JGI IMG/M metagenome (GOLD analysis project Ga0209965, IMG submission 185707) | Salt pond water microbial communities from South San Francisco under conditions of wetland restoration - Salt Pond MetaG R2_B_H2O_MG... | ecosystem: Environmental > Aquatic > Non-marine...
ATCGGCATCTCGCTCCCCTTCGACCTGCTGGTGTTCGCGCTGATCTACACGCTCATGAAGGGGCGGATCCAGTTTACTACGCCGTTCCTCTTTGCGTTCGGCGCGCTGTTGTTGTTCATCCTCGGTGGCATCACGGGCGTCTTCCTCGGCGCCATCGTGCTTGACTACGAGTTCCGTGGCACCTACTGGGTTGTCGCTCACTTCCACTACGTGATGTTCGGCGGGGCGACGGCGCTCGTCGGCGGGGTCTACTACTGGTTCCCGAAGATGACGGGGAAGATGTACGACGAGTTCCTCGGGAAGGTGCACTTCGTGACGTTCTTCCTCGGCTTCAACGCGGTGTACTTCTCGATGTTCCTCGCGTGGGAGACGCCGCGACGCGTCTTCGAGTACAACCCGGCTTTCCAGCCGATCCACCAGGCGGGGACCATTGGGGCGTTCGTGCTCGGTGGCTCCTTTTTCATCATGTTCTACAACCTCGCCAAGTCGTACGTTTCGGGCGAGGACGCAGGTGAGAACCCGTGGGACTACTCGCGAACGGCTGAGTGGGCAGTGCCGTCGCCGCCGCCGCTTGAGAACTGGCCAAACCGGCCCTCGTACTCGTCCGGCAAGCTCGAGTTCGTGAAAGACTACGTGCCGGATGGTGGTCCAGCTGTGAGAGCCGACGAGAACGGCAACGCCGTCACTGACGGCGGTGACTCACACTCGAACCACATCCGTGCGTACCCACACTGGGACAAACACCCGAGCCACGCGAGTATCTGGCCGTTTGCACTCTCGCTGGCGACGGGTATCTTCCTGTTCGGCCTCTCGGGCTTCCGCGAGACGGTCACGTTCACGCTCGGGGAGTCGCTGTCTGCGACCGGACTTACGGTGACGAACCCGATGTACCCGGTGTTTGCCGTCCTCGGCCTGCTTGCGCTCGTGTACACCGGCGTGAAGTGGGGCCTCGAGGACTTCTATGCGCCGCCGACGGAGTTCGCCGAGCGCTGGCCGTTCAACGGCGTCGAGAAGGTCAAACTCGGGATGTGGTTCTTCCTCGCGTCTGACGTGATCGTCTTTGGGGCGTTCATCTCGGCCGCGGTGTTCATCCGGTTCAACGCCGGGTGGCGGAGTTGGCAGCCGCTGACGGAGTCGCTGCCTGGACTGATAAACACCTTCGTGCTGCTCACGTCGTCGTTCACGGTTATCTTGGCGCTCGTGGCCGCCCACCGGGGAAGCCGGAAGGGGGTGCTGGCGACGCTTGGAACGACGATTGTGCTTGGCTGTACGTTCCTCTCGATCAAGCTGTGGGAATGGCACCACGAGATCTTCCACCGCGGCGTGACGATCTCGGCAAATGCGCACGGTGACCCGATCCAGGCGTCGATCTACTACGTCACAACCGGTCTTCACGGCATCCACGTCGTCGGTGGGCTGCTCATCGCTGGGTTCCTGTTCTACCGGGCGTACCAGGGGGCCTACCTCGACGACAACCGCCCGATCGAGTACTTCGGCCTCTACTGGCACTTCGTGGACATCGTCTGGGTGTTCCTCTTCCCGCTGTTTTACCTCTTCTGAGGAGACGCAGCCTCCATTTTGATTTTGCGTTCGAAACGTCGATGCGTGCGTAGTGCGCGTGTGCCCGCCGACAGACCGTTCTCCTAAAAGGGATACTCAGCCGTCCACCCGGCTCAAGCCGGCCGCAACTACCGTCTCCTGTCGATTTTCACGACACGTTCATACAACATCCGTATCTCACCTCAAGCGGTGGCGCGCGCCTCGCGGGCCGCCGGAGGCGTGCCTGCGAGCGCGTGCGAGGGATGAGCGAGTCGCTTGCAGCGACTCGCGAATCGGCTGGGGAGGGTGTGGCTAAAAGAGATGTCCGAGTCTCGTGCGGTCGTGTTGGGTACAACTCTCACACCAGCGTATGCGAGCGAACCGGCTGGGGAGGGTGTGGCTGTAAATGGTGCCTGGATGTCGCGGAGTCGCCTCGTGCACACAGCTATGATCAACGTATTGAATCGGCTGGGGAGGGTGTGGCTGTAAATAGTGCCCCGATGTCGCGGAGTCGTGTTTGCTACAGAGCCGCCATCACACACATATTGGGGGAGGGTGTGGCTGAAACGTGTGTCCGAGTCTCGTGCGGTCGTGTTGGGTACAACTCTCACACCAGCGTATGAGTGCGCTTCGGTGAGGAGAAACAGGCGTATTCGACACCAGATTACTACCGTGTTAGGGATGGCGGGTTCGCGGTGTCTCTAGACCGGACTCAGTCGTCGCTTTCTACAATGCTGGCGGGCTCTGTTCTCTCTGCAACCGCACTGGCGTCAACAACATCCGCATCAGTCGGGCCCTGGCCGTCGTACGCGGCGACAGCCGCGTCAAGCCGTTGCGGGTCGTCTGCGGCGGGGAGTTGCTCCTCGGCGGTGCGACATGCGGCGTCAACACCAAGCCGTTCACACACGAGGTCGGCGGTCGACTCGGCCATCATTCGGTAGGTGGTCAGCTTCCCGCCAACGACACTGACGGCATTCTCAACGCCGTCTGCGGCGTGGTCTAACCGGAAGAACCCGCGTGAAATCCCGCGGCCGCCGCGTTCGTTCTCATCTGGGGCGTACAGCGGGCGGACTCCCCACCACTCGCGAACGACCTCCGCGTCGGCGACCGGCGGGAGCATCGCCGCACACTCGTCGATCGAGGTTTCAACCTCCCAGCGCGCTTGCTCGTAGTCGTCGGGATCGTTCACCGGAACGCTCGTCGTCCCGACAACCGCCTCCTCGCCGTGCGGGACGACAATGTCGCCGTCGTCTGGATCCCGGCATCGGTTCAACACCGGCCCGAGGTCGTCGTACGCGAGCGAAACCATCACTCCACGAGTCGGCTGCATGTCGACCTCGAGTCCGGCCATCGCTGCGACCTCGCCGGCCCACGCGCCGGCCGCGTTAATCACGTATGCCGGGCGAATCGTGTCGTCGATGCTCCCGCCGACGCGAACCGCAGTGATCGACCCGTCTTCGACGGTCACCGACTCAACCGGTGCGTCTGGGTGGACGGTCGCACCGTGTGCCTCGGCATCTAGTGCGTTGGCCGCGACCAGTCGTGACGGAAACACGGCACCGTCCGGCACTCGGAACACGCGTTCGACGTCATCGCTGAGCTCGGGGACGAGCTCGCGGGCCTCGTCGGGTGAGAGCGTTTCAGTCGGGATCCCGACCGACTCACACGCCTCGCGTTTCTCCTCGAAATAGTCTGTGTCGTCGCCAGCGAGGCTTACGAAGAGGCCGCCGGTCTCTTCGAGACACGCCCCGGCGATATCGCGCAGGATCTCACTTTCTTCGATACACTCGGTTGCGCCCTCTGGATCGCTCTCTGCGTACCGAGCACCACTGTGTAAGAGTCCGTGTGACCGGCCGGAGGTACCACTCGAGAGCCCGTCGCGCTCAACAAGTGTGACATCCAGTCCGCGCATCGCGAGATCGCGGGCGGTTCCGGTGCCAGTTGCCCCGCCGCCGATCACGAGTACGTCGGGTTCCGTGGACATACGAGTGGTTGGCGATACACCGGCAAGTATCTGTCCGTTATTGCATCATTGCGCGTGCCTGCGCGCCCGCGAGTTCGAGTCATATTGTGTGCACCGAACCACTGCTACGCGTCGGCCGGCGGCGCCGATTGAAGCCGTCGCGCGACGATAGTGAAGAGCCCGAGTCCGAGTAGGTATAGCCGCCACCCGCGTCCAGCAACCGGGAACCGCCGGTCGATCACCTCGGCCTCGGCGAGGGCCGTCGGGTTGTCCGGCTCGATCGGGTTGTTCACGTGGACGGACGCTCGCGTCCCCGTCACGTCTGTCCCGACCCGCGTCTGCCCAGTCGCCGGGTCAACACGGACGTCCACGAATGTCTGGATGAATCCGTCTACGAGCGACCACGTCAGCTCACCCTCGAGGGTGGTGAACGCGTCGCGGAGTGGCCAGAACAGGTTCACTCCTTCGAGGTGCGTCCAGTCGAGCGCGACGTGGGCGGTGAGGTGCACGACGAGCGCGACCCACGCCACGCCGATCCAGCGATCGGCGATACGCGCACGGAGCCAGGAGTGCTCGCGTTGCTGGGTGTCGTAGTAGAGGAGGAGCCCTGCAGCCACCGGCAACACCACCGTGTGCCCGACCGTCCGGTGAGCGCCTGGATAGACCGGCCCGAGGAGCGCGTCTGCCTCCGGCAGCACCACGACGAGGAGGATGGCTCCCAGCGCTCGCCGGTCCGCGGCGTCACCGAGCAGTCCGGCGGCGACGACGAGTGCGAACCCGGCGTGGACGAACGTGGAAACCACTATCGACCCCTCGTGTTCGTCTCCGGTGTCTCCGGTGTCTCCGCTGGCTCCGCCGGCTCCGGCGTCTCTTCGGTCGCCCGCGTCGGCGCGACGTCTCGGTGTCCGCCGCCGAATCCGGCGAGCCGGAGTGAGAGCGTGAGCGCTCCGGTGGCGACAACCACGGCCTGCCACCCCGTTTCGACGAGTGCGACCGCACCGGGACGCCCATCCGTAGTACCGGAGACGCCCCCGGTACTCGCGAGTGGCAGGATTCCGGGCGTGTCACCCCCAGTCGACAGTGTCTGCACCACGCCTTCCTGTGTGGAGTACAGCAACAGCCCGTCGATGGTGTACCGGACGGACTCGAGCGGGTAGAGGAGGGGGACGCCCGGCTCATTGAACAGGTCCGGAGCGACACCAGCGACGGACACGCTCGCAAGGGTGACCCACGCGACGCGCACGCCTCGCCACCCGTAGTGCGCCCGTAGCACCGACCGATCGCGCCATCGCGTGTCGACGAGAAGCACGAGGGCGCCGAGGAGCGGGGGCCAGGCGGACTGCAACACCGCGGTCGAGGTCCACCCGAGCTCGACACCAACGGCCGACCCGAGAGCAGGCACTACTGCCGCACCGACGACGAGTGTGACCGTCCGCCGATCGAATGCTCGTCCGAGCAGCGCAGCCGCGAGCAACCCGCCGAGGGCGGCGTTCACGAGCGTCGGAACCATGCGAGCACCTACACACACGCCGTGATAAGCGCGTCGTCGAGTTGCAGAGCCGACCATCCAGAGGCCCTCACCGAAGATATTCCCCAGTCGGGGTCGAACGAGAGACGATGCGAATCGGACTGGTCTCGGACGTCCACGCGAACCGTCTCGCACTGGAGGCCGTGCTCGACGATATGCCGGCGGTAGACGAAGTCGTGTGCGTCGGCGACGTGGTGGGATACAACCCGTGGCCGGCGGCGTGCGTCGAGCGAATCCGGTCTGTCGCCACCGCGACCGTCCGCGGCAATCACGACCGGACGGTCGAGACGCCGGAGCGGTACCGAGCCAATCGGATGGCCGAAGCGGGACTCGAACACGCAAAGCGTGAACTCTCGGCCGACCAGCTGGCGTGGCTCCGGTCGTTGCCACGAGCGACCCGGTTCGGCGGCGGCGACTTCCTGCTCGTCCACTCACACCCGGACCCAGACCACGAGGACGCGTACGTGTATCCGAGCGAGTTCGAGACGCTTGCGCCCGCGATCGAGGCTGTCGAAGCGACCGACGACGGCGACGGTGGCCCCCTCACAGGCCTTGTACTCGGCCACACGCACGTCCAAGGAGCCCAGTGGGTCGGCGACCGACTGGTTGTCAATCCAGGAAGCGTCGGTCAGCCTCGCGACGGCGACCCGGACGCCGCGTACGCGGTCCTCGAGACGAGTGAGCCCGCCGTCGACCTCAGACGGGTATCGTACGACGTCGACCAAGTGATCGAGGCCGTCGACCGCGCCGGGCTTCCCTCGCGGACCGGCGAGCGACTCATCCGCGGTGAGTGAGTACCCCCGCGGCGAGTGAGTTACACCTGCCGGGGCGCGTCAGATATCATCACAGAGCCGCGGGTCAGGGCCAGAGTCCCGCGACGAGCAGGAGGTTGCGGCCGGCAGCGAAAAGCGAGATGATGCCCACGCCTCCACACATCACCGTTGCGACCAGTCGGCGGCTGCCGCCGGCGAGCGCTACTGGCACCCCGATCACGGCCATCCCGAGTATCTTGGTGAGCAACATTCCACGGAGTGGACCGAGAAGCGTGATGAACGCCCGGCCGACAGGTGACCCCTCCACAAACTCGCCGGTCGAGATCGCGAGGTACGTCGACCAGACGTCGGCGACGGTGCCGACGAGGAGGAGCGTGACTGCTGTGACGAGACGACGTGACACGTCCCTCTGAACGAGGTGGGTGTGTATAAACGGTATCCACACGTGCTCGCGGCTGTCGAGTGACTCGGAAGTGACCAACAACCCTCTCGTGCCCGCGGGTGGACGGGTGTCGTGCACATCACGCGGGCATTTATACGGGATCGGGCCCTTACTACTGACATGACCGATGGAGACACGCGGTACGAGATCGCGGTCGTTGGGGGCGGGCCGGCGGGGCTGACGACGGCGCTGTATGGGGCTCGGCTGGGACACGAGACGGTACTCATCGATCGTGGTGGCGGCCGCGCAGCGATGATGGCCGACACCCACAACGTGATCGGTGTTACTGAGGAAGTCTCGGGTAACGAACTTCTCGCAACGGGTCGTGAGCAGGTCACCTCCTACGGCGGCACGTTTGAGCGCGGGTTCGTTGAGGCGATCGAGCGCGACGACGAAGGACGATTCCACTTGGATACCGGCGGCGAGGCGCCAATCGTCGCCGACCGCGTCGTGCTCGCGACGGGGTTCTCAGACGAGCGGCCGGACCCGCCGCTGCCGCGAAACGCGAAGGGACTCCACTGGTGTCTCCACTGTGATGCATACATGTTCGTCGACGAGCCGGTGTACGTGATGGGCCACGGCGAGGCAGCCGCACACGTCGCGATGATCATGCTCAACATCACGGACGAGGTTGATCTGCTCACCCGTGGTGCGGAGCCGACGTGGAGCGACGAGACGGCAGCACAGCTCGAAGCGCACCCAGTCGACGTGGTTCACGAGGACGTTGCGGGGATAAAAAACGATCCCGACACGGGCTGGTTAGAGGCGATGGAGTTCGACGACGGCACGCGACGAGAGTACCGCGGTGGCTTCCCGATGTACGGTTCCGACTACAATACCGCACTCGCGGAGTCGCTCGGCTGTGCGCTGACCGACGACGGGCAGGTCGACGTCGACGATCACGGTCGCACGAACATCGATGGCGTGTACGCGGTCGGCGACGTCACGCCTGGACACAACCAGGTTCCGGTGGCGATGGGTCAGGGTGCAAAGGCCGGTATCGCACTCCACAAGGACCTCCGTACGTTCCCCCGGTCGACGGAGGCGATCGCCAGAGACGGCCCCGTCGACGACTCCGAGGTGCCCGCCATCTCGCCCACGTTGGTGGAAACCGCAGTCGCTCACGAGGGGCACGCCGGCGGCCCGCGTGACACGCCGACGACAGAGGCCGCCGCAGACGACGACTGACGGGCGTATCTTCAACCACCGTACACCTACCCTCAATGCCGTCACCCTGTATCAACGTCTGTGCGGTCGAAGACGAACGATGTACCGCCTGTGGTCGAACACTCGCGGAGATAGCCTCTTGGGGAATCATGACCCCGGCCGAACAGCGCGCCTGGATGGATGATAACGCCGCGGCTGGCAACGAGACTGCCAACCACGAGACGATGGATGCCGAGGCCACTAACGACGAGGCGCCGTAAACCACCTGTCGGCTCCCGTGGCAGTACCGCGATCGTTGTGGCGAACGCATACGTTCAGTTAGGCTGACAGTTAAGTCGTGGCTCAGCGTAGCCTCGGGGTAGATGTCGCCCGACGCCGACCCGCGCTGGTTCATTACGGATCAACAGACCCTCATTGAGAAACTAGAGACGAACGTCACCGGTCTCACGGACGCAGCGGCGACACAGCGGCTCGAGACAATTGGGCCGAATCGGCTTCCACGACCGACTGGGGTCGGTGTGTTACAGATCGCTGCCCGGCAGTTCACGAATCCGCTCATCTACGTGCTCGCCGCCGCAGCGGTGGTCTCGGTCGCCATCGGCGCGGAGACTGACGCTCTGTTCATCGCGGCGGTGCTACTCGTCAACGCGGTCGTCGGTGGCCTCCAAGAATGGCGAGCAGAGCAAAGTAGCCGCGCATTGCAGGATCTCATCCGGACGCGGGCTACGGTCTCTCGTGATGGAACTCTCCGGGATATCGACGCCGAAGAACTTGTTCCAGGCGACGTTGTCGTCCTCGACGCCGGCAGTCGCGTTCCTGCGGACGTACGACTAATCGAGACGCGAAACGTTGCGGTCGATGAGTCAGCGCTCACCGGCGAATCAGCGCCAGCCGGCAAAGACGCCGCGTGGGAGCCGACTGACGATACTGTGTCGCTCGGCGATCGGGACAACATGGCACACGCGGGTACGGTCGTTACGAGAGGCCGTGGCCGTGGCGTCGTCGTAGAGACGGGCGGGGACACCGTGATTGGTCGGCTAGCCGAAGACGTCACCGCTGTTGAGGGTGGTTCCCCACCGCTCGTGATGCGTGTCGAACGGTTCACCCGTGTCGTCGGTGTGGTGGTGCTCGTTGCCGCGGCGATCACGGCGGTACTCGGCGTCGTCGTCCACGGGTACAGTGTCGTCGAGATGTTTCTCTTCGCGGTCGCACTCGCGGTGTCTGCCATCCCCGAAGGGCTCCCTGTGGGGATCACCGTCGCGCTCGGTGTCGCAAGCCGACGAATGGCCGCTGTCGGTGTCGTGGTTCGCCGGCTGGTCGCCGTCGAGGGACTCGGAAGCTGCACCATGATCGCCTCGGATAAGACCGGCACGCTCACCGCTAATGAGTTGACTGTGACGCGAATCCGTCTCCCGGACGGGTCCACCTACGAGGTTACCGGTGAGGGGTACGAGCCCACCGGCACCGTCCTCAACGATGGGTCGCCACCGAGTGACGACGCCGAAGCGGCGCTCACACGGCTCGCTCGTGCTGGTGTGTTGTGTAACGACGGCACGCTCACACGGCGTGGAGACGAGTGGCACTGGCGCGGTGACCCAGTGGATGTCGCCCTGCTCACCTTCGGTCGAAAGCTCGGTCACTCACGAGAGTCGGCGCTCGAAGCGTGGCCACAGGTCGATCAAATTCCCTTCGAATCGGCTCACCGATACGCGGCGTCGATTCACCAGGTCGACGGGGACAGAAAAGTGGTGGTCAAGGGCGCACCCGAGCGCGTTCTCGAGATGTGTACAGACGCGGCCGGGGGGAGCCTCGACCGCGACTCCCTTGGGCAGCAGGCGGGAGCGCTCGCTCGGGAGGGCTATCGAGTGCTCGCCGTGGCGGTTGGGGACCACACCGAACCAGGAGAAGGTGCGCCAGCCGTCGAGCCCGAGGGCCTGACGCTTCTCGGATTTGTCGGCCTGATCGACCCACTTCGCAAGGGCGTACCCTCGGCGGTTGCGGCCGCACAGCGGGCGGGAATCGACGTACGGATGGTCACCGGTGACCACCCGGAAACCGCCCTCGCTATCGCCCGCGAGCTCGGACTCGCAGACACACCGGACGAGGTGGTAACCGGCGCCGACCTCGCAGATGCCACGCCGGCAACGATCGCGAAGCTGATCGAGACGACGCGTGTGTTCGCACGAGTCTCGCCTGGCCAGAAGCTCCAGATCGTTGAGGCGGCCCGCGAGAGCGGCCACTACGTGGCGGTCACCGGCGACGGGGTGAACGATGCGCCCGCGCTCCAGCGGGCGAACATCGGTATCGCGATGGGGACGATGGGAACCGACGTCGCACGCGACGCGGCGGACCTCGTCCTCAGCGACGACAACTTCGCGACGATCGTTGCCGGGATCGAACAGGGTCGGATCGCTTACGACAACGTTCGCAAGGTGGTGTATCTGCTCATCTCGACCGGCGCTGGGGAGGTCACGCTCGTCGTTGCGAGTCTTGCTGCTGGGCTGCCGCTTCCGCTTTTGCCCGCACAAATACTCTGGTTGAACCTTGTCACGAACGGGATACAAGACGTTGCGCTGGCGTTCGAGCCGAAAGAGGGAGACGTCTTGGCCCGTGGACCCCGCGCGCCCGATGAGCGAATCGCGAACCGGTTGATGATCGAACGGACGCTCGTCGCGGCGGTCGTCATCGGGGGCGTCGGCTTTGCGACCTTCGTCTGGCTGCTAGAGCGAGGCGTTGCCGTTGAGGCGGCGCGAAACCAGCTCCTCTCGTTGATCGTCCTCTTCGAGATCGTCAATATCGGGAACGCGCGGTCGGAGACGCAGTCGATCCTCGCGCTTTCCCCGCTGCGGAGCCCGATCCTCTTGGCTGGAACGCTCGCGGCCTTTTTGATCCATCTTGGGGCGACGTACACGCCCATTGGCCAGGCCGTGCTCTCGACAGCACCTATCGAGCCGGTCCGGTGGGTGGCACTCGGTGGACTCGCCTTGACGATCGCGGTCGCCTTAGAGGGACACACGCGGAGCTGGCGGCGACGCCACCCGAGCGACCGAGACAGGTAATGATCCGCACGTTCGACCGACGAGACTCTCCTCTGGCCTGCGGTGGCGCGCGCCTCGTGAGCGCGCCGGAGGCGGGCTCGCGAGCGCGTGCGAGGGATGAGCGAGTCGCCGAAGGCGACGACGCGAATCGGCTGGGGAGGGTGTGGCTGAACATGCGCCCGTGTGTCGCGGAGTCACATTGGTTACATTGCCGCTGACACACACGTACAGAATCGGCTGGGGAGGGTGTGGCTAATTGGTGTTCGTGTGTCGCACGGTTGTATTGTCCACACACAGATTCGTGTCCGCTCATCAACCCGTTTACTGAGCAGTCCAGCCTCCGTCGACGGGGATGTTCACGCCGGTAACGTACGAGGCCGCATCGGAGGCGAGAAACAGCGCGATTCCGGCGATCTCTTCGGGTTGTGCCACCCGTCCCATCGGGGTCGAGCCCCGCACGTACTCGTAGAACTCGTCTGCTTCGAATGCCTCGGCGGTCATCGGCGTCTCAACGAACCCAGGACAGATGCTGTTGACGCGAACGCCCTCGTCGGCGTAGTCGACAGCGACAGACCGCGTCAAGTTGGCAACGCCAGCTTTGGCGGCCGCATATGCGGTCGCGTTCGGTCCACCGACGAGACCGTATATCGATCCGATGTTGACGATACACCCTTCGGTCTCTTTCAGGTGGGGGAGCGCGGCACGGGTGCCGTACATCGTCCCCGTGAGGTTGACGTCGAGCACGTCGTGCCAGTCGTCGAGATCCATCTCTTCGACGCTGCCGGTGCGGCCGATCCCCGCGTTGTTAACGACGACGTCGAGACGGCCGTACTCCTTGACCGTGGCCTCGACGAGCGCGGTCACCTGATCGTACGCCGAGACGTCACACTGGACGAACTCACAGTCCAACGCTGCGGCGGTCTCGTGGCCGCTCTCAGGCGACCGATTGGCGATCACCACCGTTGCGCCGTGGTCGAGATACGTCTCAGCTATCGCCCTCCCGATACCCGTTGATCCGCCGGTGACGATGGCGACGCGTCCGTCAAGCATGGTGAAAACTCATATTCGTCAACACATAGTCCGTCGGGATCGCCTCATGTCGTGAGAACAAGTGGGGATCGGGTACACAAGCGCTAGACAGAACGAATGCCGAAGAACACGGACAGGACCTCCTCAACAGCCCGGTGGTGGTGGTCGTGTTACGTGGATGGCCACGTTCGTACCGGTCGCTTCGATCACGATCGAATCGTCCGGCCCAACCGCCGAAAACGACACTGTCTCGCTATCTCGTACGCCAAGGTGTGTGACGGTGTGGTGGCTCCCGTTTGCGGTGAGGTCGACAGTCAGTGGCTGGTCACCCGGGAGTCGGTTCCGCACGGTGACGCGTACTGAGCCATTGTGACAGTTCCGTTCGATTCCGAGATACGCCTCGTCGTCGGTGACGACCTCGCCGGTGACAGTTCGCTCGAGTGAGGCGGAGCTGATACCCGCCGTCGGAACGATAATCGACGCAACCACCAGTACCCCAGCAACGAGCAAGACGTACCTAGCGGCAGTCATTCGCGTGTCACCTCCGGGGGTGGCCCGCTTTCTCCGAGTTTCATGCGTTGTGTGTCGTATACGAAGACGAGCGAGGAGACGCCGAGTGAGGCGACGAACAACAGGCTCCACCGCAGGTCGTCGACCGCAGACAGCGGCGGAATATCGACACCCACCATCGCGAGCAGTACCGCGTGGACCGCCGAGAGCCCGAGGAAGTACACGCCCCACGGGACGCTCCGTCGGCCGACTACCTCGGCGTACACGTCGATTGACTCGAGCGCGGTCGTGGGCTCGACCCGGCCAGCGCGTTTGTCGAACTCGACGAGCCCAAGATCGTGAAGCTTCGGGAGGTGACGCTGTTGTAGTGCTGAGTAGGCGTACTTGCGCTCGTCGGAGGTGACCTCGTGACGTGACTTCCCGCGCTCCCAGGCGGCGATCTGCTCGGCCAGCTCACCAAACTCGACCCGGTCGTCGACCTGTTTCAGATAGTGGATGGCGTATCGTCGTCGCCGATTCGCGAGGACGTCGTACACCGCGTCCATCGGCGG
>Ga0209965_1000617_pt1 | contig 12532 bp, 11 predicted proteins | sample SalPon2_B_H2O_MG_FD_185707 | JGI IMG/M metagenome (GOLD analysis project Ga0209965, IMG submission 185707) | Salt pond water microbial communities from South San Francisco under conditions of wetland restoration - Salt Pond MetaG R2_B_H2O_MG... | ecosystem: Environmental > Aquatic > Non-marine...
ATAACCTCACGATGGAGCAGCGGACTGGCAAGCTCGATACGTTGCTCGTCGATCCGATCGGCGACGGGTTTGAGGGGTTCGAAACAACCGACGACGGCTATCTTCGGATCCCTGCAGCAATGATTAACGGCCTCGATGATCAGCTAATGGTCGCGCTCCCGGAACGAGTGAACTAGTGGGTTCCATTGAAATCCTATTTTTCAGATATATTATCGACTGAGACAGTCGATCGATGAAGAGTATAGACAGATCAATTGGGGAAATAAACAATAGATCATGTATCACTGGCAAGTCGGTCGTTTTCCCCGGCCCACTGTTCATGGCTTGGTAACCGTTCGAAATGGTTAGCCAAACTATCAAAAATAATTAATGTATATCCTCCAGTAGATATCGCCGTCAGATCATCCACTCTGGAGTTATCAGTCTGATCGGGTTTGCTAGCGGTAGTCTGCGAACACAATCTGAGATCCAGCTCGGTGGAGTCCGAGTAAAAATCTTATACAATAAAACAACAAGTCAGTATTACAGAATTTCAAGGCGAAAGCCCACGAGTTTAGTCTTGAGACGAATACTCGCCCGACGCAGAAGTTCTCACCGACGCAATAGACCTAAAAGACCGGTTCCTCATCGACACCGCCGTAACCGGAGAGAAAGGTGCCATGATCTCAAGCAGGGACAAACTACATACACTTGAGCCGTAATATCAGATTTTGTATTTGTTTTACAGTCGTTGAAAGTACTGGATACGAGACTTCAAGAGGTTCGTAGATATATTCTTGAAGCACGACTTGATTTGAGCAACCACCCGACCTAATTCCCCTTGTTTGGATTTCGTTCTGTCTCTTTTGTATTATTTTCTCACAAGACTCTATTTCACAATGAGCATCTTGTTCAAACTCAGATAGCCGTTCAAACGAGTATTGATATATCTGATCATATGATAACTGATTAAGTATCGCTTCGCCCGAATGGAGCCGATCATTCCACTTCAAAATAGCCCTACGTTCGGTCTCAAGGCGCTCAATATACTGTTTTCGTTCGGCAATCGATGCAGCGGACTTGTCGAGTAATACTGATTTGATTGTAGGTGTGAAATATTCATTCGATAATACGGCTGCTGCCACATCTCCACCGAACTCCGCAGAAATATGTTGTACAAACGTTTCGTCATATACTTCATCAAATCTAGGGATGTCCATTACAGTGTTTTTGTACTTTTGTTGAACTGTATCGAGACCGCTCTGACTGGTACCTGATCTATTTGCACGTGTTTCGAGTACTGTACGGCCAGTTGATTTCCGTGTCTCAGTAGGAAGTCCCGCTACTTCTTTTTGCAACGTTTCAAAGGCCTTCAACTCCGTTGTAGTGAATTCCTGTTCAGTCGCGATCTCAGAAACGGCTCGTTCAATCGGCTTACTGACGAATGCTATCTTAGCAAGCGAAATCTCAAAGCCGATTTGCGGTAATACATCAGTGAAACTGATAATAATAGATACTTGACTGAAATGGATCACACTTATAATAAGCGAAAAAGCAGCCAGTAGCACAACTATCCAAAGATAATCCCTATATTTTCCACAATGGCTCCTCATTTGAACCTTTTAATCAGTTATACGTGAGTTATACAGAATTTGTACCCCCTGCGCTCCAATCGGGCGATATCCGCTTGCAGTATTCGCCATGGCCTTCCTTGACTAGTACTTCGTTATCTTCCACGACAACCGTCCCTCTGACCATGGTCAAATCAACCTTACCGGTTACCTCCTTGCCCTCGTATACCGTATAATCCGCTACTGACTCGTTATTATCAGCACTGATGTGCTGTTTTTTATTCGGATCGAATACTACAAGATCGGCATCTGTCCCCGGCGTGAGACTCCCCTTCGACTCGAACCCAAACGTCTCTGCTGGCCGAGTACACATTTTCTCCACGAGGAATGGGTAGGAGAACCCACGACGGACGACGGATTCATGATGAAAGACCGGAAGGCTTCGTTGGAGTCCATTGATACCGAACTCCGAGTTCCACCACGCATCGGCGTCTTTTGTTGCGCGAGTGAACGCCACGTGATCGGTCGAGACGACATCAAGCGACCCATCTTTGAGATAAGCAAACAGCGCGTCTTGATCACTCGGCTCCCGCAACGGCGGTGCCATTATAGACAGACAGCCGTGCTCTTTGTATGCCGATCGATCGAGTGCGGTGTAATGCGTGCAGGTTTCTGCCCTGATTTGGTTTCCGTCGTTTCGATGGGCCACAATCGCCTCGGCTGACTCCGCGCCGGATGTATGGACCCCGTAATACTGCACACCGGATTCCTTTGCGAGTCTGACTGCGTCGTCCGCAGCCATCGCTTCAGCGTGGATCGGGCGAGCGTCGGGGTAGGTAACTGGATCTGTTTCTCCGTTTTGACGCTGTCTATTTTCAAGCCGGCTACATATAGTTGGATCCTCAGTATGAACCAACACGACCGCTTCTCTGTCACTGACCAGTTCGAATGCGTGTTCTAGGCCTCCGTTCGAGACGCCGAAATCATACGCTGTGAATAGTTTGAACGATGTGACCCCGTTCTCCAACGCGGCGTCGATCTCTTCGCTATCAATTGCTTCCTCTGTGATGACACCGTGGCAGTTAAAATCGATAATACTCCGTTGTCCTTCCTTACGTTGGTACTCGATACCATCCTGCAGCGATGTCCAGTCGGTATCCTCACGGGTTTGCCATGCGAAAGTGCAAACGGTCGTCACGCCACCCAGAGCGGCTGCTCTGCTTCCCGTCGCGTAGGTGTCCATCGAGTTCGGGCCTGAAAGGTGGACGTGTGGATCAACCACGCCCGGCATAACGAGTTTCCCGTCGGCATCGATACGCTCTCGAGCATCCGGGAACGTTTCTGCATCGCCGATTGCAGCGATTTGTTCACCATCCACCGCGATATCGGCCTCGAACATTCGATCCGCAGTTACTACGCGCCCACCGCTGATGACAATATCAATCATTTAATTCCCACCCAAATCGTACGTTTTCGGCGAACTGAACTGAAACTCATTTTCGAATAGTATTCGAACTTTTGCCCATATATAGTTAACGTGTGCACGTCTATGGCGCCCTCTGTACTGTTATGTTGGGTAATACTGCTGAGGATTAGGTATATTTACCATACAGATGCTCTGTACCAATTTATTTTATAATACTTTGTTGATGCATGCAGAAAAAATTTGACGGGCAATATCGTGAGCAGTTTCGGGAGTGGGTGAGTCCGATATGGCTCAAATGAACATCTAAAGGCTACGCCTAATCGCGATTTACGCAAATATCGTCAACCCCAGTATTAATAACTACATCACGTCTCGAACCATATTCATCCCATCGGATTCAAGCAGGGGTCCCAGAACCTTCGTTTTACACCCCATCCTATCAATCACCTCTTTACACGGAATATAATCCTCTGGTACGCTATGTCCAGCATTTGCAGCAAATTCCCAATAGCTGTCACCATCAACGCAGTATACAACCGTCCCCAGCCCCGTCATTCCAATCGCAGTTGCACACATTGAGCAAGGCTCAACTGTTGTGTATAATGTTGTTTCAGTACGCTGGTCCTCTGATAGATTCTGATCGGCCCATCGGGCAAGGGATAACTCGGGATGGAGTGCGAGATCATTTTCAGTATAAACACGGTTCGTATCCTCAGACAAAACAATTCCATCCTGGACAAGTAGCGATCCGCAAGGGCGATCGCCCCGTTCTGCAGCATCGCGTGCCATTTGGATCGTACGTCTAATATACGTCTCTGACTGGTCTGAATCTAGGTCCATAGTTCAAATTTTACCATCATCTGGATAGTTATTTTGATTACGACATCGAATGATGGGTACATTCTCCCACCGATATCGTTTGATTTGCTCTAGCTATCATGTCTGCACACTCCTTTAGAATATATCCAACTACTCAGACATTATTTGTAAGTATATGTGCTAAATATTTTCTACGGGTTACAATATGAGCCAAATATTGCCTAGCTGCGGAAGATTCAAATGTTGTCCTTCCAAACGAAGCCTCATGGTATCCGATAGAGGTACTGAAGTGGATCGAATCAAATCGAGACGAAGTTTCCTAGCAGCAACGGCCGTTGGAGCCAGCGGACTATTGGCTGGTTGTACCGGTGGTGGCGAAGAAGGTAACGGAGGTAACGGAGCTAATGGGAACGGAAATGGCGAAAACGGAGGCGGTAGTAGCAACGGTGGCGATGAGTACCCGAGCGAAAGCATCCGATTTATCATTCCGTTTGATCCCGGAGGAGGCGTTGACTTCTGGGCTCGTGGTGTCTTCCCGACGGTTGCAGAAAACTTAGGTACAGAGGTACAGTTTGAGAATATCGCTGGAGCTGGAGGAACCCGTGGATTCGCGGAGCTGTCTCGGTCGGATCCAGATGGGTATACGCTTGCTAGCGATAGTCAAGGATACGCGGAGATCGCACACCTAACTAATGATACACCACACAACTGGACGGACTTCAAAACCGGCGGTGTGGTGACTGAGGCCACGAGAGAGATAATCTTCTGCAACCCCGACTTGGAGATTGAAGGGTGGAACGACGCCTTCGAGCGGTACGAATCCGGCGAGTTGACGAACTTCGGTGCCGGTGACGAATCTGGCTCACTCTCAGCGACCTTCCTCCAGTTACAAAACGATGGGACACTCCCCGAAAGCGCAAACCGCGTTGGCTACACCGGTTCCGGACCGACAGTTGAAGCTGTCGTAACAGGAGAGGTGCCTATCGGCATCGCCACCGACACGTCCGTAGCTGGTGAGGGGTTCGTCGAGGAGCTTGATATTTTGGGGACCGTCACTGAGGATACTAGTCAAGTAGTTGATGCGGAAAATCATCTTAACCCAGACGAACTGTCCCTAGAGCAGGCAGGATATCCGGCGTACCAACGTCTCGGTCAGTACAATTACGGGTACTACTGGCCGCCAGAGACACCAGATGACCGAATTCAAGCAGTAGCCGATGCATTAGAGGAAGCGATTCAAGACCCAGAGGTACAGGAGTTCGCTGAAGAGGCAGGCAACGTAGTCGGACCTTACCGTTCGCCGAGCGAACACGAGACGATTCGAGATGAGACGTGGGAAGTGTTCCGAGACGAGATCGACATCGAGCGTCTGCAAGAGTTGTAGCGCGTCCGAACGGAGACTCTATTTAGCGGCAATCAAGAGAAAACAAAGATGCGTAATAGACAATGGAAGCCAAATTGAATATGCACTGGGAAGAGCGAGTTCTGCTAGGGGTTGTCATTATCATATCTGGATTGATGCTAATGGGCTCGTTCCAATACGCACCAGAAGCCCGGTACTTCCCGCAGGCGGCAGCAATCCTTACACTCCTTTTCGCAGGGGCGATTATAGGAGCAAAACAGATCGGCATCACGTCTAGCGACGCTACTGATGTCATCGGGCAGGTGAGCGAGAAGTCCGAACTAGAAACTGAAGACTCTGAAAATAGAACCTCAGGTTCTGACTCGGAAAAGGTCGGAAAAGCCGGACTTGGTGAGTTCCGGATTGATCTGCCGACCGCAGAGTACACCGTCCCGTTTAGCAATTACGTGATAAGCCACCGTGCCACGCTGTCTGTGTTGCTCTTGTTGTATACCGGCCTGTTCTGGCTATTTGGTGCGTTCTATTCCTCAGTAGCGTTCTTTATACTATACGCAAATGTCGTCAAGCTCCGCTGGAGCGTGTTTGCTGCTCTGGCAGTATTTATAATCGGATCTTTGCTCGGATTCGGTCTTTGGCTTGAGACACCGCTGTTTAGACCTGGCCACGAGATGTTCCCGATTCCAGGAGTAAAACTGTGAGTGCTGTAGCTTCAATTCTCGAAGGGGCGGCACTAGTAATTACTCCCCTCACGCTTGTGCTCATCTTTTTAGGCGTTATTGTTGGGCTTATACTGGGCGCAACGCCGGGAATCGGTCCAGTCCCTGGAATAGCTCTCGCCCTCCCATTGACTATCGGATTAGAGACGTGGGAAGCACTAAGCATGTTATTCGCAATCTATGTTGGCGGGATGTACGGCGGAGCCGTGTCCGCGATTCTTCTCAACGTGCCGGGGACTGCTGGGGCCATCGCCAGCACATTCGATGGCTATCCCTTCTCACTACGTGGAGAAGCACGATACGCCATACAAATCTCAGTGCTAGCGTCATCGATTGGAACCATTTTTTCGGCGCTATTACTCATAATAGCCATCCCGATTCTGGTAACGGTTATCTCTCTCTTTGGTACCCCGGAGTATGCGTTAGTCGCGATTTTCGGACTCACTATTATACCTCTCGTCAGTCAGTATTCGATGAGCAAAGCATTGCTAATGGCTGGGTTCGGAACGCTCATTTCCACGGTAGGGATGCCGGTCATGACTGCGACTCCTCGATATACACGCGGACTTCTCGATCTCAGCGACGGCATTGCTCTTGTTCCCGTATTGTTGGGAATCTTTGCCATCGCGGAGATGATCAAACTCAACGCATACACCGGTTCGCTGGCGGATTCTCAGTCCGATGGTGCTCAGGAGCTAACAAAAAATGAGTCGAGTACACTCACAGGTCTCCTCAGTAAAATGGGCGATATCTTCATTCGGAACCCCATAACGTTCCTTCGTTCGGTGATTGTGGCTACGATCATCGGTTTCATTCCTGCCGCTGGAGGGGCAGTTTCGAATATACTGGCTTATGCCTTGGAAAAAGCCTCAGCGGACGATTCTGGGTCATTCGGAACCGGCGATGTTCGTGGTCTGATCTCCGCGGAGTCCGCAAACAGTGGCACAATACCTAGTAGTATGGTTCCGCTGCTGGCGTTTGGCATCCCTGGTAGCCCGACCGCCGCGGTTATTTTTGGTGGAATGTTGATGCACGGTCTGAATCCGGGCCCAGGATTGTTCGCTGATTCCGTTCATCTCTCATATGCGACGTTCATTTCGATCGCGATCGGTGGATTATTTTTGCTGGTGATTGGGCTCATCAGTGCCACTCAAATGGCTCAATTAACTAATCTCGAGATGACGATGCTCGTACCACCGGTGATCGTCCTTTGCACTGTCGGGACGTACGCACTCGCGTTGAGTTTTGTCGAGATTGGCTTGCTAATTGCGTTCGGTCTCTTCGGATACCTGATGATCAAGTACAACTACTCAACCGTTGCGTTGATTCTTGGGCTAATCCTAGGCCCAATAATCGAAGAGAACGTTTATCGCTCGTTCTCGCTTGGCGACATCAGCATCTTCGTTGATGCCCCACTACGGATCCTCCTTGTCGTACTGATCATCGCTTCGCTTGTTCTCCCACCAGCCGCAACGCTATATCAGTGGATAAAGAATAGAAGGCCCTGATATAGGCAGCATAGTCTGCAGCGTCGGGACCCATACTGTATCTCTCTAAACGACGCTTATGTCGAGTAGGACGGGTGCTCTAAGCAGACGGCGATAATCCCAACCTATATTTGAACGATTGTCATACGTATAGTACGCGGTGAAATGTATTCACATAATGTGAACCAAATCCCGAAAATCAATTTATACCTGTTTTATCTGATCTGTTTTACCCAAAATAACAAGTATAATATTGTTAGTAATTGGGAATGGTGTCTAGGGGCTCGTAATAGTATTCTCTGTTAGAGAACGAACTTCATGTTAATTATCAAAATTTGTTCTGGGGTTATTGAGCCATATTGTAGCTTACTTCGATCATATTTGCCGCATGAGTCACCCGTTTAGGCATCTCCACCTCGAACCTTTCAGCGTCAAAGAACGCCTTTGGACCGGACATACTTATAGCTCCTAAAATAGTCCCATCGTCCACACAGACTGGGGCCCCAACGGCACGGAATCCCTCAACTTCCTCTTCATCATTGACAGTAAATCCACGCTCCTTAGCAGTTTTAAGATCGTCTAGTAGTTCTGCTCGGTTAGAAATCGTGTGCTCGGTACGTGACTCGAGACCGTGTTTGTTTATAATCTCGTCGACCCTGGCATCTGGAAGCTCTGCAAGGATTGCTTTGCCCGTCGCGGTAATGTGTAACGGCTCCTTTCGTTGAAGCTTCAGCGACTGATAGCTGTAATCGCCAGCGAGTTCGCCGCGTGCTTCATAAATATTGACGCCGAGTCCATCCTCCTCAATGAACAGGTGGGAGTAGTGGCCAGTCTCCTCTGCGAGTGCTTCGGCCTGTTCTCTTCCAAATTGAAACAGCGGGTTACCGTTGCGAACGTGCTCACCCAGCAAAAGAAGTTGATGAGAGAGCTCATATTCCGATCCGTTCCGAGTAAGATATCCAGTAGTCTCAAGTGTCGAAAGTTGCGCATGAGCGGAACTCTTCGGTATATCCAATTGTTCGGCGACCTCGGTGACGCCAGCTCCGTTAAGTTCAGCTAGCATCTCAACGACAGCAGTTGCGGTCTTAACAGTACTTAATTCTCGCCACGACGAATCGTCATTGTTCACCATATGTGAACACATCTGCAGAGATATTTATTGTTTTTGCCTGACTCAAATTATCGCCGAATATGTAGTTGATACGATGCATGGGGTGAAATATGTGTACGGAGACGTTTTGCCACCGAATATAGCTGTACGGTCAATCTTAACCCAAAACATAGGTTTATTATGTTCTTTACGTTGTTAGGAATATGAGCGATTTTATACTCGAGTCAGCCCGTACGCTAAATAATCGTGTTGTCGATATTATAATCCGCGATGGTACGATTGCCGGTATAAAATCGGCCGGCGAGGGTGATGGATCAGCCTTCGATGACGATCAACGACTTGACGCCAATGGGCGGTTGGTCACACCGACGCTTGTTGAACCGCACACGCATTTAGACGACACGCTACTGGCAGGTAATCCACACTGGAACGAGACAGGCACACTTGAGGAGGGATGGAAAAAGACAAATGCACAACGGGATGGAATGCCGGTCGAAGAATATAAACAACGTGCGGAAACCCTACTCAAGTGGTTTCTCGCTAATGGAATCACTCGAGTCCGATCGCATGTTAATACAGGGCCTGAAGGGCTCGAAGCCGTTGAAGCGCTCATTGATCTTCGACAGAAGTACAAAGAATTGATCGACATTCAGCTTGTTGCTTTTCCAAGTGCCTCGCTGTACGATGGTGACGAGTCGAAACTTGATCGTTTTGAGGAAGCAATCGATATGGGACTTGATATCGTCGGCGGGATACCCCACAAGGAGCACACCCACGAGAAAGCGGTCAAGCACGTGAAGACAATCGTTGATCTGGCTGACCGGCACGATCTTCCGCTGGATCCGCATATTGATGAGACCGATGATCCGGGGTCACGCTGTACCGGTGTCTTAGCCAGCGAAGCCCTTGAACGGGGGATTGGCGACCGTACGACAGCGAGCCACGTCACGGCACTGCATTCATACCCGAATGCCTACGCTGACAAATTGATACGACTGCTCGCAGAGAGTGGGGTTTCTGTGGTCACAAACCCGCTCTCAAATGCTGTACTCCAAGGTCGTTATGACGATTATCCAAGACGACGCGGTCATACCCGCATTGGTGAACTCCGTGACGCTGGTGTCACTGTCGGCATCGGTCAGGACGATGTCGTTGACCTATTTCATTCATACGGCGACGGTGATCCACTCAAAACAGCATTTGTTCTAGTACACCTTGCTCACATGAACGGTCAAGACGACGTCGGGACGTTATGGCAGATGCTCACCGAAGCAAATGCGGAGATCTTTGGTCTCGATCCGGACGAGTACGGCCTTAGTGAGGGCAATGAAGGATCGCTTATCGTATTTGATGGATACAGTCCGTTTGACGTGCTCAGAACGCAGTCTCCTCGAACACTTGTACTCAAAGACGGCCGACCCGTTGCCCGAACCGAACGCAAGACAACCATTGAGTGGAAAGATGACACACTAAATGTCGATTTTAATCGACCATCTGCCCGTCAATAAAGTGGCTGTTTTGGTTATCGTATCTTTTTAACGTGGTTTTGTGGGCAAAGTCTTCTATGATTGCCTTTGTATAGCGGACGTTCACCCACTGATCTGCATTGTCGCTCGAGTATCAATATACCGACCAGCAGACCTTTCGGTTCAATCACGGCATCTATGCGAGATCATATAACAGAATCAGTCGCAATATACAGTACTTTAGCAAAGATTATACACTATAGAGGCGAATTGGGATTTGATGGTAAAATTAGTCTTACTAAAGAAGCCCAAGCCAGGCGTCAGCAGAGACGAGCTCATCGATTACTTAACAAATGTCCACGGACCGCACAACTCACAACTCCCAGATGTCGATTACACACTGTCGGTGCAAGTCGATCCTGAAGAGAACGAGGCGGTCCCGAAAGATAGCGACTACTACGACTCAAGCAATACCGTACCCATTAGTCCGGGAGATACTCGGTACGATACGCTTGAGATTCACGAATTCGACACGATGGAGGAGTTGATCGAAGCGCACTCGACCGGACATTCAGAGGAAGCTGAGGAGGGGCTTCACGATGTGATCGATTTTGAAGATGAGATCGCATTCGTCGTCGAAGACGTCGAAGTAAACGAGTAGGGGCCATCCTCAATAGTATAAATGGACGAGAAACTAATTACAAATGCCAGAACAATTGACGAAAAGAATATTGACATTTTGTTTGTTAACGGACGTATAAAAACAATCACAGACGCCGGGGCGCTTGACGGGACAGTCGACAAGCAGTACAACGTAAACGGAAACCTTGTTACTCCGACATTCACTGAACCACACACGCATATAGACATGGCTCTTACCGCTGGAGAGTCTCAATGGAACACCGATGGGACACTTAGATCGGGCATCAAAATCTGGAAAGAGTACAAATCAACACTCGACGCATCTGATGTCCGGGAACGTGCTGAGCGTGTGATCAATTGGTTCGCTACAAACGGTGTCACACGGATCAGAACGCATGTTGACACGACTGAAGAAACTCTGGAAAACATATCGGCTATATTGGATTTAAAAGATAAGCTACCAAATACTATTGAGCTACAGATTGTCGCATTCCCTCAAGATGGTTTATTAACTGACCCAAAATATGAAACGTTGCTTCGAGAAGCAATCGAAGCCGGAGCAGACTTTGTTGGAGGAATCCCACATTTCGAGTATACATCGGAAGACGGTGTTCAAGCCGTAAAAACCGCGTTTGATATTGCAGAGCGGTTTAATTGCGGTCTCGATATGCATATAGATGAGATTGACGACCCGACAGCAAGGTTTACCGAGGTACTCGCAAGCGAAACAATAAAACGCGGGTTTCAAAATAGCGTTACAGCTAGTCACGCAACGGCGATGCATTCGTACCCAAATGCTTACGCCAGTAAACTCATAGAAATGCTTGCAGCTAGCGGCGTTTCAGTTATTACAAATCCGTTAGACAATGCCGTACTACAGGGTCGTCACGACGATTATCCGCGACGACGCGGGCACACTCGTATTGACGAACTTCGTAAGGCAGGGGTTCCTGTTGGTATTGGTCACGACTCGGTGATGGATCCGGTGTATCATTACGGCTGTGCGGATCCGATTGACGCAGCTTACGTCTTGATCCACTACGCGCACATGAGTGGCCACGACGATGTTGAGATTTTATGGCAAATGCTCACCGAAACGAACGCGGAGATATTCGGAGTCGCCCCTCATGAGTATGGTCTGAAGGAGGGGAACGAAGCATCGTTTATTGTGTTCGATGCAAAGACACCGTTTGACGTGTTACGGACCCGGGCTGCTCGTAAACTGGTCTTCAGTCACGGAAAATTGATCGCCCAGAGTAAACGGGATACAGAGGTCGATCTGGATGGTGGAGTAATCGCTTTCGACTGATTATTTGATTGAATACTCCCTTCCCAGTTGACCCGGATCCATAGATGTTTCATCACTCTCGTTTACGATCGGAGTTTACGACTGCCTCCGCCTCCGACCCGGTCGCCGCTTCTCGGGCGTACTCGTTTTCGATCACCGCCTGTTCGTCCCCGAGGGCGTGAACTTCGATCCCGCGCCAGTCGCCGTCGACGCCCACAAGCGCCTGCGAGTAGCCCCGCTCGTCGCCGCCCGGGAGCGCGTTCTGCACGTAGCGCATCTGGGCGTGGTTCAACCCGATGTTGACGTCCGCGCGGGTGGGGACGCCGGTAACGCGGTTCTGTCCGTCGAGAAAGTGAATCGCCTCGGGGGCAAGTGGTTCGAGAGGCTCCGTCTCTCGTCATCTGCTCACGGCGCTTGCGCCGTTCGCAGGTTCGTGGGACTTCGTCCCACGCGCATCACGGAACTCTCCGATTTCCGTACGACCTCGGGGCATTCGCCTTGACACCTGATAAAACCGACCGAGCGGTACTTGACCGTCGTCCAGCTGTGACACGTGGCGCGTTCGTCTCGGGTCGTCTCGGGGATTCAAATATGCGCGGGCCGAGTCATCGATATGGATCCAGCGGAGGCATCGACGGCCTGCGAGGCAGTCATCGAAGCGGTC
>Ga0209965_1000619_pt1 | contig 12486 bp, 16 predicted proteins | sample SalPon2_B_H2O_MG_FD_185707 | JGI IMG/M metagenome (GOLD analysis project Ga0209965, IMG submission 185707) | Salt pond water microbial communities from South San Francisco under conditions of wetland restoration - Salt Pond MetaG R2_B_H2O_MG... | ecosystem: Environmental > Aquatic > Non-marine...
CGGTGAAGCGGCCGACGACGCCGGAGGGCGTCTCGACGTACTCCGGTTCGATGTCCATCCGTTCGAGGGCGTCGTCGACGGCCGTCGAGCCGCCGTGGACGACGACGACGTCGGTGCCGTCCTCGCGGACCGAGGCGACGTCGGCGAGCGCGCCCTCGGGGTCGACCGCGCGGGCGCCGCCGATCTTGACGACGACGGTGTCGGGGGCCGTCATGGGGCCCCCACCGGGTGCATCCCGGCGAACTCCAGACCCGCCGTCTCCTCGAGTCCCAAGGCGACGTTGGCCGCGTGGACGGCCTGGCCCGCCGAGCCCTTCATCATGTTGTCGATCGCCGAGAAGACGACGATCCGGCCGTTGCGGGGGTCGAGTTCGAAGCCGACCTCGGCGTGGTTCGAGCCCGCGACCGCCTTCGGCTCCGGATACCGGTACACCCCGGAGCCGCCCGAGACGATCCGGACGAACGGCTCCTCGGCGTAGCTGCCGCGATACGCCGTCCAGAGCTCGCCCGTCGAGACGGGGTCGTCGGGGTAGACGTGACAGGTCGCCGACGCGCCGCGGGTCATGTCGACCGCGTGGGCGCTGAACGACACCTGCGTGCCGAGGAACGCCTCGATCTCGGCCTCGTGGCGGTGACCCGTCGGCGCGTAGGGCCTGACGACGCCCGAGCGCTCGGGGTGCGAGGAGGCCTCGCCGCCGCCCGCGCCGCCCTCCGAGGAGCCGACCTTCACGTCGACGACGATCCGCTCGTCGCCCGACAGGACGTCGGCGTCGAACAGCGGTTTCAACCCGAGGATCGCCGCGGTGGCGTTACAGCCCCCCGAAGCGATCAGGTCCGCGCCGGGGAGGTTCTCGCGGTTGAGTTCCGGCAGGGCGTACTCGGCGTCGGCGAGCAGTTCGGGGCGGTCGTGGCCGTCGTACCACTCGTCGTACTCGGCCTCGGTGTCGAGCCTGAAATCGGCGCTCAGGTCGACGACCGTGTCGGCCGCCTCGCGGAAGGAGTCGATGCGTTCCATCGAGACGCCGTGGGGCGTACACGCAAAGAGGACGTCGACCGATTCGAGGTCGCCGGGGTCGGAAAACCGCAGGTCCATCCCCCGCAGGTTCGGGTGGACGGAGCCGACGGTCTTGTTCCCGTAGCTCCGGCTCGTCGCCTGGACGACCTCGAAGTTCGGATGACCGTCGAGGAGTCGGAGCAGTTCGCCGCCGGTGAAGCCGCTGCCGCCGACGACGCTCGCGGTGTGGGCGTCCGTCATGGGAGCCCCCCGATCATGCCGTCACCTCGACGTCGCGGACGCGGGCCTCGAGCCAGTCGACGACCGCGGCTGGAACGTCGGTTTCGGTGACCTCGTTCAGCGCCTTGAACTCGACGGTGTGGTTCACCTCGTGGACGGTGTAGGCGTCGCCCGTCTCCATCAGGTCGATCCCGAGCAAGCCGCCCCCGACTGCGTCGGAGGCGCGCTCGACGAGGTCGGCCATCTCGGGGGTGATCTCGATCGGTTCGGTCTCGGCTCCGCGGGCGGCGTTCGTCAGCCAGTGCTCCGAGGAGCGGGCCATCCCCGCGATCGGCTCGCCGTCGGTGGCGACGACGCGGATGTCGCGGCCCGGCTTCTCGACGAACTCCTGGATGTAGAACACCTTGTGCTCGTAGTGGCCGAGCGTCTCCTTGTGCTCTAAGATCGCCTCGGCGGCGTCGCGGGAGTCGATCTTCGCCATCAGCCGCCCCCACGACCCGATGACGGGCTTCAGCACGCAGGGGTAGCCGAACTCCTCGATCGACTCCATGGCCGCCTCCTTGGTGAACGTGACCTCGGTCGCCGGCGTCGGCACGCCGGCACCGGCGAGCGCGAGGCTGTTCCTGGCTTTGTCGGCACAGACCGCCGCCGTCTCCGGCTCGTTCACGACGGGGACGTCGTAGGCGTCGACGAACCGGGTGATGTACCGCGACCGGCTGGTCGCGAGACACCGGTCGACGACGATGTCGAGCCCCTCGAGGATCTCCGGCGGTTCGTGGACGCCGAAGCGCTCCTTGCGGACGTCGATCTTCGTGACCTCGTGGCCCCGGTCGCGGAGCTCGCTCAGGAGAAGCTTCTCGTCGCGGCGGATCCGCGAGTAGAGCACGCCGACGTTCACGAGGCGTCACCTCGTGGCGCTTCGTGGGCCCGGGACAGCGCTGCTGGCCGGATGTTCACGAGCCGTCACCTCGTGACGCTTCGTGGGCCCGGGACGCCGTCGGCGGCCAGACGTTCATGGGAGCTCACCGTCCGGGACCGAACGGTCGTTCGAAGGACGGTCCGCGCCGACGTCCATCGCCTTACTCCCCCCAGTCCTCTTCCAGCTCGGGGGCCTCCTCGAGGGCGATCGGGTCGACCGAGACGACTTCGAGTTCGGCACCCGTGATGGGACTGTCGATGATCTCGCCGACCTCGACGTCGGCGGGGATCTGTATCTCTTCGCCCGTGATGGGATCTTCCGCGGTGATCGTGTCTTCCGTCATCGTGCCGTCTAGTCGGCCAGGAACCCACTTAAAAGCTTCGGACTTATCAGAAGTATATAATGACAGATACGAGCGTCTAACGGCGCAAATGCGGTTGAAAGACCGTCACCCAGATTTGTTATCAGATTATATTAATGACGTATCGCGGGACGGACAGCGCGCGCCGTCGCCGGCGGCTACACACGGCGGGCCACCTCCTCGTCGAGTCGGCCCTCGGCGCGGTCGAGCGCCTCGCGGCGCGACTCGAGTGCCCCTCGATGGTCGTCGAGCGCCTCACGGGCGCGGGATCGGGTCGCCTCGACCGCCGAGGGGGCCGGGCCGCCGACCGAGTCGCGCGAGGCGACGCTCTCGACGGGGTCGAGTGCGGCCTCGACGGCGGCGCGGTCGACGCGGGCCTCGAGCGGTTCGCCGAGCGTCTCCGCCGCGGCGGCCTCGAGGGCCGCGTACGCCGCCGCGGCGTCGCTTCCGTCCTCGAGCGCCTCGGCCGCGAGCGCGACGGTCTCGTGGGCGGTCCGGAACGGGATCCCCGACATCGCGAGCAGGTCCGCGACGCCCGTCGCCGTCGAGAAGCCCGCCGACGCGGCGGCCGACAGCGCCGGGGCGTCCCACTCGGCGGTCGCGACCGCGCCGGCGGCGACCGTCGTCGCCTCCCGAACCGCATCGACCGCCTCGAAGGCGTGGGGGTGGGCGCGCTGGAGGTCGCGGTTGTACGCCCGCGGGAGCCCCTTCAGGATCGACAACAGCGCGTTCAGGCCGGCCGCGGCGTCGCCGGCCGTCCCCCGGACGAGTTCCATCGTGTCGGGGTTCTTCTTCTGGGGCATGATCGACGACGTCGAGGCGTAGGCGTCGTCCAACTCGACGTAGCCGCGGTTCGAGAAGACGACGAGGTCCTCGGCGAGCCCCGACAGCGTCGTCGACAGCGCGGCGACGGCGGCGGTCGTCTCGACGAGGAAATCGCGCGCGGAGACGGCGTCCATCGAGTTCTCGACGAGGCCCTCGAAGCCGAGCAGCCCGGCGGTCCGTTCGCGGTCGATGTCGAACGGCGTGCCCGCGAAGGCGGCGGCGCCGAGCGGCGAGCGGTTGATCCGGCCGTAGGCGTCGAGGAGCCGTTCGGTGTCGCGGGCCAGCGCCGACCCGTACGAGCCGAGGTAGTGGCCCACGGTCGTCGGCTGGGCCGGCTGGAGGTGCGTAAAGCCCGGCATGACGGTTTCGGCGTGGCGCTCGGCGACGTCGGCGACGGCCTCGCGGGCCTCGATCGTCGCCGCGACGGCGTCGAGGACGTCGGCGCGCAGCCGGTGGCGGATGCAGGTCGCGACCTCGTCGTTGCGGGAGCGGGCGGTGTGCATCCGGCCGCCGCGCTCGCCGACGCGCTCGATGACGGCCGTCTCGATGGCCGCGTGGACGTCCTCGCCGTCGGGGAGGGCGGCGTGGCCGGCGGCCTCGACGTCGGCGAGCGCCTCGAGGATCGCCGCCGCGTCCGCCCGGTCGACGACGTCCCGCTCGTCGAGCATCACGACGTGGGCGCGGTCCACGGCGACGTCGGCGGCGAAGATGCGCTCGTCGGCCGCGAGACTCGACATGAACCCCCGGGCTGGGCCGCCGCTGAAGCGCTCGCGGCGGACGACGTCGCCGTCCGCGTTCGCGTGCCCGCCGTTCCCGTCGTCGCCGGTCATGGATCTACTCCCCGTTGCCGTCGATGACGCGGTTCGCCAGGCGCTCCTGGAAGCCGTGGTACTTCGCGACGCCCGTCGCGTCGCTCTGTTGGATGCTTCCGGTGATGTCCTCGGTGTTGAACGAGGCGGCCTCCGCGGAGTAGACGGCGTACTTCGAGGAGCGGCCGACCGGGCGGGCCTGCCCGCCTTCGAAGCGGATCGTGACCGTCCCCGTCACGCGCGTCTGCGTCTCGGCGATGAACCCCTCGAGGGCGTCGACCAGGGGCGCGTTTACCAGGCCCTGATACCCCTTCTCGGACCACTCGTGGTCGATCTGCTTTTTGAATGCGCGCTCCTCCTTCGTCAACACGAGGTCCTCCAGCGCGGCGTGGGCGTTGAGAAGCACCGTCGCCGCCGGGTGCTCGTAGTTCTCGCGGACTTTCAGCCCGAGCATCCGGTCCTCCATGATGTCCGAGCGGCCGACGCCGTAGCCGCCAGCGAGGTCGTTGGCCGGATGCTCGTAGTTCTCGCGGACTTTCAGCCCGAGCATGCGGTCCTCCATGATGTCCGAGCGGCCGACGCCGTAGCCGCCCGCGAGGTCGTTGAGCTCCTCGATGAGTTCGACCGGCTCGGTTTCGGTCCCGTCGAGCGAAACCGGGTAGCCGTCCTCGAAGCCGACTTCGATCTCGAGCGTCTCGGCGGTCGGCGCCGTCGTCCACTCGTAGATGTCCTCCGGCGGGACGTAGCTCGGCTCCTCGAGTTCGGAGCCCTCGATCGAGCGGCTCCAGAGGTTCGTGTCGATGCTGTATTTGCCCTCGTCGCCGCCCTCGATCGGGAGATTGCGCTCCTCGGCGTAGGACTGCTCGAACTCCCGCGTGAGGCCGAGTTCCCTGACCGGCGCGATGACCTCCAGCTCGGAGTCGCGCCAGACGGCCTCGAATCGGAGCTGGTCGTTGCCCTTGCCCGTCGAGCCGTGAGCGAGGCCCGTACAGCCCTGTTCCTTCGCGACGTCGAGGATCGCCTCCGCGATCACCGGGCGCGCGAGGGCGGTCCCGAGCGGGTAACCCTGGTAGGAGGCGTTCGCGCGGACGGCGTCGAAGCACAGCTCGGCGAACTCCGATTTGGCGTCGACGACGTAGTGGTCGAGATCGAGCGCCTCGGCCGTCTCTTCGGCCTCCTCGAACTCCGAGGCGGGCTGGCCGACGTCGACGGTGACGCCGATGACCTCGTCGTAGTCGTACTCCTCTTCGAGCAGCGGTACGCAGACGGTGGTGTCGAGCCCGCCGGAGAAGGCGAGCGCGACGCGGTTGGTATCTGACATGGTGTTGTGTTGGGATGGACCGTCGGCCGGACGGTCGTCGTTGGGGATCGAAGCGAGCGCGACGAGGGGGGTGGTGCTAGTCGGGCCTACCGGCCCGTCGCGGTCGCGAGAGAAGGAAGGACCCACCGTCGGAAGCGAGCGCGTCGGTGCGGTGGGATCGCGTCATGTACTCGACTCTATCCGCAGAGCGATATTAAACCCTTGCGGAACGGCGGGGCGTGTGTGGGTCCGTGTCGAGCCCCGACAGCGTTTCGGCCGTCCGCGCCGTCGGTTCGGTCGATGCTCCCGGTCGATCCGACCATCGTCGCGTTCGCGCCGCTTCCCGTCGATCCCGCGGTCGTCGCGTTCGCGCTGCTCGTCGCCGGCGTGGTCGCGAGTTTCGTGCCCCTGGTGCCCGGCGGCGTCCTGTCGACGCTCGGCGTCGGGTACTACTGGGCGGCGACGGGCGAACCGGGGACGCTCGCGTTGCTCGGGTTCGTCGCGTTGGGCGGTCTCACCGTCGCCGTCGACCTCGTCGGCGGAGCCGTCTCGGCGCGGGTCGGCGGCGCGTCGACGCGAACGACGGCCGTCGCCGCGGTCGCGGCCGTCGCGTTGCTCCCGGTCCTCGGCCCGTTCGGGGCGATCCTCGGCGTCGTCGGGTCGGTGTTCGCCCTGGAGTATAGACGCCACGGCGACGTCCGGGAGGGAGCGCGAACCGCGGCCCTCACCGCCGTCGGGATGCTCGCCTCGAGCGCGATGCAGGCGGTGTTGACGCTGTCGATGCTCGTCGGGTTCGCGTTCGTGTGGCTCTGAACCGGTCGATCGAGCGGAGACCGGCGAGGGAGGCGTCAGTCGGACGGCATTATCGCGTCGCCCCCGTAGGATCGCTCGGCGAGGAGCAACGCGACCAGCGCGAAGATGATGATCGCGTAGGACCCGGCGGCGAGCAGGGCCTCCTCGAGCGAGCCATACTCTCCCGTTCGGAAGATGATGGCCTTCCGGACCATCGCTATGACGCCGGTGTAGATCACGAGTTGGACGATCCGCCGGGTCTCGTTCTCCTCGACGTACGCGAGCACCGTCTGGTACACCTCGACGATTATCAAAAGCAGCAGGCCCGTGTCTATGAAGCTGATGACGACGAGGGGATCGGTGATGCTGCCCGACCGTACGGCCGCAAATATCTGAATCAGCAGGTCGACGACCCCGACCGCAAAGAGCGCGGCGAAGACGGTCGCGGCAGCCAACTCGGTCACGTGGACGAATCGGCCCACGGTGTGTGAGTACCGTTCCGCCCACGTCTCCGAGGGGTCGGCTCCGGCGGGGGGAGACGGGGGCTCCGTGTCGGGAGCGTCGCCGTCACCACTCATTGTAGTATCGCGCGTTCGTGCGGGGTAGCTGATCGCCCATCCACCGACGTGTACGGATGGGAGAGGCATATACTGTGGGTCGTGGTGTCGTCGCTGGGCGAATCGTCTCGGACCGACGGTCCGCCGATGGGCCAACCGGAGGGCGGCGGTCCACCCGGACTACCGCTTCCGGCCGACCAACAGCGAGCCGAGGACCAGCGCCGAGATGCCCAACGCGAGGGGCGCGCCGCCGTGCGTGGTGCCCTCCCGCGAGTGTTCGATCGGTTCCATCGCCCCGCCCGAGGCGGGGGCCGCAACGACCTCGAAGTCCTCGCCGAAGGTGGTCAGCCCCGGCCAGGCGACGGTGTCGCCCTCGGCCCGCGCCGGCTCCGGGGAGGCGCTCTCGATCGCATAGCCCTCGGGCGCGACGACCACCAGCTCCCGGTCGAGGCTCTCGAACAGCGAGAACGGCTCCGCGAGGACGACTCGCTCGTCGTCGACGGCCGCGACGTTCTCCCAGCGGAACTCGTAGGCGACGACGCCAGTCTCGCCGACGACGGCCGTCTCGACCGTGATCTCGCCGACGCGGAGTTCGCGGTCGAGGCCCTCGTTGGCCGTCCGGGAGACGAGCCGCATCTCCTCGCCGAAGCGCTCGGCGGCGGTGGCTCTGAGTTCCGCGTTCGACTCGGCCCGCTCGAAGACCTCGCGTTCCTCGGGGTCCGAGAGGTCGAACTCGTCGCTGAAGGTGGCGTTCGCGTCGCCGTCGGCGTCGAGTTCGACGACGAACTGGCCGTCCGCGGCGGACTGGGCGGCGGCGGTGCCGGCGACCCCCGAGAGCGCGAGGGCCGCGATGCAGAGGGCGGCGAGGAGTCGGGAGACGGTGTGCATGGGGTGAGGGTGGCCGCCGGGGGGCAAAAACGGCCCGATTGTCGACGCCGGGAGGGCGCCGTACGGCACGGAGCGTCGCGGCACCGCGCCGACGGCCGTAGTGTTTTTGCGTCGACGGCTCCCACCCACGGGTATGCTCGACAGGAGCGAACTCGCCGTCGAGGACCTGCTGAAGATCGTCCTCCTGCTCGTGATCGCGCTGTTGGTTCTCGAGATCGTCGGCCTGTTCGTCGAGGTGCTCGCCTCGATCAGCCCCGTCGTGGCGGTCGTGATCGTCGTACTCATTATCGCGTACCTCCTCGATTGGATATAGTGTACAGCTGTAACGTCACCGTCCCCCCCGACCTCTCGCGGCTGGCCCGCGGGCTGGCGAGCGATTGCTTCGAGGCGACGCCCCGGGACCGACACAGCCTCCTGGTCAAACGGCTCGGCGATGGCCGCCCGTCGGCGCTGGCCCGCCAGGTCCGGGAGGCGCTCGCCGGCGTCGGCCCCTTCGAGGCGCGGCTCTCGACGATCGAACTGTTCAGGGATCCGCCGGTGGGTCCCGGCCCGGTCGCGTACCTCCGGGTCGACTCGCCGCGACTGCTCGAGATACACCGGGCGCTCTGTGAGCTGTTCGATCCCGTCGAGGGGCTCGAGGGCGAGGGGTACGTCCCGCACGTCACGATCGCACGCGGCGGCGACGCCGGGCGGTTGGCCGACCGAACCGTCGGGAGCCGGACCTGGACGATCGACTCGCTGTCGGTGTGGTCGCCGAAGTACGACGAGGCCGTCGAGCGGATCGCACTGCCGGCCTGACCGCCGCGGCGTGTCCGGCGGCGGCGCCTCGGCTCAGCCGTAGGTATCCTGCATCGTCCGCTCCAGCAGTCCGTCCGGCCCGAGCACGATGTAGACGGCGAGGAAGGGCTCGTCGCCGTCGAGCACCCACACGGAGAAGGGCGGGTCGGCCCCGTCGGCGGCGCGGGCGAGCAGCGGTTCGAGCGGCTTCGTCCCGTCGCGGAACTCGACGAAGAGGTCGCGGCTGCCGGGCTGTTCGGCGAAGGTGTAGACGATCCCGTTCGGGTTTCGGTCGGTGTCGTAGGTCACCCGCGAGTTCATCGCCTCGCCCTCGGCGCGGGCCGTCTCGAAGCAGGTTCGGGCGGCCTCGAAGACGGGTTCGTCGGTGCGGCGAAAGCGGAACCGCGTCTCGGTGTCGACGCGTGCGTCGAGGAGCGTCGGCTCGTCGCCCTCGAAGCGGAGGTCGCCGTCGACCCGGTTGCCGACCGCGGCGTCGGGCAGCGACGACCGGGGGACGTACGCCGGATCGGCGGAGTTGACGTCGAGGAGGAGCCACTCGTCGTCGGTCCGGCCGGCGAGCACCCGGAACGGCCCCTCGGTGTAGCGGGTCATAGCGTCGGTAGGTGACGGGGGATTGTTAGTTCCACGACAGAAGCGCCCGGAGTTGCGCCCGCGAGAACAGCGAGCTGGGGCGGTCCATGTGGACGCCGATCTCGCCCGAGAGCGCGCGCATGCCCGCCCGCTGGATCGGTCGCGGCAGCGAGTAGCCGGCCCGGATGGCCGCCCCGAGCGTCTGGTCGCCGCGAAGCGCCGACCGCCAGGCGTGTTCGTACTCGTGGAGGCTCGCGGGGTGGGCGGGATCGATCTCGCGGGCGGCGATGTCGGCCGCGCGCATCCCGTAGAGGATGCCGCCGCCGGTGAAGGGTTTCGTCTGGCCGGCCGCGTCGCCGACGAGGAAGCTCCGCCGGCCCACCGTCCGGTCGGGCGGGCCGATCGGGATCGCCCCCGAGCAGCGGCGCTCGACGTCGACGCCGTAGTCGTCGACGAGCGCTTCGAAGCGCCCGGGCGCGTCGTCGCCGGGGGCGACCGCGAGGCCGTACTCGACGCCCGCCGCCCGCCGCGGGATGCGCCAGGCGAAAAACCGCGGGACGGTGAGGTGAACGTCGACGAAGTCGTCGTCGTCGTCCTCCGCGGAGAACCCCAACACGCCGTGTAGCAGTTCCTCGGGGTCGGGGAGCCCCACCTCGCTTCGGACCTTCGATCGGGGACCGTCGGCCCCACAGACCAGCCGCCCCTCGAACGTCTCGAGGCCGTCGGGGCCGCTGGCGTCGACCTCGACGCGGTCGGGGCGCTCGCGGACGGCGGTGACGCGGTGGCCGGGGCGGATCTCCGCGCCGGCGTCGCGGGCGCACTCGGCCAGCGTCCGGTCGAGGCCGACGCGGTCGACCGCGTTCGAGACGACCCCCTCTTTGTAAAACGGGTGGGCGGGGCTGTCGGCCCCGCCGAGGTGAAACCGCGCGCCGCGGATCTCGTTTTGGAGCAGTTTCCCGCGGGCCGGATCGGGGACGAACTCCCAGACGTCGAGGCTGACGTGGCCCGAACACGCGAGGGGGCGGCCGATCTCGCCGGATTCGAGCACCAGGATATCCCGGCCGCGCTCGGCGGCCGAGCGCGCGAAGCGCGATCCGGCGGGGCCCGCGCCGACGACGACGACGTCGTACATACCGTTTAGACGGCGGCGGACGGACAAGTATGCTGCGTCACGTCTCAGTAGCGCTCCCGGAGCTCCCTACGGAGGTCCTCGAGGTCCATCCCCTTCATCGACAACAACACGAGCATGTGATAGACGATGTCGGCGGCCTCGTGGGCGATCTCCTCGGTGTCGTCGTCCTTGGCCGCGAGGACGAGTTCGGTCGTCTCCTCGCCCAGTTTCTCGAGGACGGCGTTGTCGCCCTTCTCGTGGGTGAAAAGCGAGGCCGTGTAGGAGTCCTCCGGGAGTTCCGCCTTTCGGGACTCGATCACCGCGAAGAGGTCGTCGAGGATCTCCGAGTCGGGCGTCCGTTCGGCGTCCGCCGGGACGGGGGCCGGGTCGGCGTCCGCCGGGTCGGGGGCGTCGTCGCTCATGCGCCGATCATCTCCCGGATGTCCTCGAGGCCCGCGTACTCCTCGATCGGTTCGCGCCCGGCGTCGAACACCGATCGTTCGACCTCGATGTCGGCGCCGGTCCGCGCGGCGAGCGCCAGCGAGTCGCTCGGGCGGGCGTCGACGACGACCGACTCGCGGGGCGTGTCGAGGTGCAGATCGGCGATGTAGGTCCCGTCGTCGATCGACGAGACGGCGACGCGGTCGACCCGACCGCCCAGCTCCTCGGTCACGTCGAGCAACAGATCGTGGGTGAGCGGACGGCCGATGTCGGTCGCGTCGAGGCCGCGGGCGATGCTCGCGGCCTCCTCGAACCCGACGAAGATCGGCAAGACGTCCGTCCCGTCCTCGACACCGAGCGTCACCACGGCGACGACCCCCGATGGGGACTCGGCGACGCGGACGCCCTCGATGTGTGCGTCCATACCGTCCGGAAGCGGGCGGGGCGTAAAAACCCAGGCGGTCAGCGCGCGGCGGGACGGCCGACGACCTACCCGAAGAAGGCCAGCCCGTGGATCCGCGAGTCGTCGGTCAACTCGGGGTGAAACGACGTGCCGAGGACGTTGCCCTGCCGGACGGCGACGGGGCGGCCATCGACGGACGCGAGGGTCTCGACGCCGTCGCCGACCGAGTCGATCGTCGGCGCGCGGATGAACACCGCCGGGAACGGGTCCGCGAGGCCGGTCACGTCGAGGGCGGCCTCGAAGCTGTCCTTCTGTCGCCCGAAGGCGTTCCGGTCGACGCTCACGTCGAGGAGGTCCAGCGTCCCGACGCGGTCGTCCTTCGCGTCCGAACTGGCGACGATGAGGCCCGCACAGGTCGCGAGCACCGGTTTGCCGGCGGCGGCGAACGCCCTGATTTCCTCGTCGATCCCCTCCTCGGCGAGCAGCCGCGAGATGGTCGTCGACTCCCCGCCCGGCAACAGGAGCAGATCGCAGTCGGGGACGGTGCCCGACGAGCGGATCGTCTCGACGCGACAGGTCTCGCCGTGTCGTTCGGCGGCGCGCTCGATCGCCGCGGCGTGTTCGGCGACATCGCCCTGGACCGCGATGACGCCCGCAGTGAACATACAGACCGTTGGGCGGGCGACCGAAAAAAGGGCTCGATACGGGCCGTTGCACGCCGCGTTCGGGTCGCGGAACCGATGCGAGGGGAGACGACGAGACGGGTCGGTGGGCATTTGTCGGGCGGCCGCGAACCGCCGGTATGCTCGCCGTTCTGTCGGACACCCACGGCCGCGAGGACGCCCGGCTCTCGGGGCGGACCGCCGAGGCCGTCGAGGAGGCGTCGGAGATCGTTCACGCGGGGGACTTCATGACCGCCTCGGTGCTCGAGGACTTCGAATCCTACGGACCCGTCCACGGCGTCTCGGGCAACAGCGACACGCCCGAAGTGTGCGAGCGCGTCCCGACGGATCGGGTCGTCGAGTGGCGCGGGCTCCGGATCGCCGTCGCCCACGGCCACGAGCACACCGACACCGCGCTGTCGATGTTCGGCCGGCAGTCGAACGCCGACCTCGTGGTCGTGGGGCACTCCCACGAACCGGCGTTCCGCGACGGCGTCGTGCCGGTGCTCAACCCCGGCAGCCACGCCGACCCGCGCTGGCACCGACCCGCCCACGCCGAGTTGGAGTGGGACGGGACCGAGAACGCGGCGCGGGGACGGCTGGTCGAACCGTCCGGGGAGATCTTCGATCGCTTCACCGTCGAAGCGCACGGGGGTCGGTGAGCGTCGACAGAGGGGAAGGAAAACGCGCCGAACGCTCAGCGGGTGGGTGGGGGATCGGGCGGCGATGGAGGGCCGAAGCGTTCAGCGCACTCGATGCGTGACACCGGGGCATAAAGAGGCCACCGTAGGGTAAAATCGGCGTTTTAGGTATAACG
>Ga0209965_1000620_pt1 | contig 12483 bp, 11 predicted proteins | sample SalPon2_B_H2O_MG_FD_185707 | JGI IMG/M metagenome (GOLD analysis project Ga0209965, IMG submission 185707) | Salt pond water microbial communities from South San Francisco under conditions of wetland restoration - Salt Pond MetaG R2_B_H2O_MG... | ecosystem: Environmental > Aquatic > Non-marine...
GCCGCGAAGTCGAAGTCCGTCATGGTAACGTGCGTACCATCTCGACCGCTGCGTTTACCGCTTCCGCTCCTTTCCCGACGCGCTCCTGCGCCTCGGCTCCGCTCATCCCCGGCCCGCTGACGCCGAACGTAACGGGCGTATCGCGGTCGAGGCTCACCCGCGTCAGCGCCGCCGCCGTCGCGTCCGCGATGACGCGGTCGTGGTCCGTGTCGCCGGTGACGATAGCGCCCAGCACCGCCACCGCGTCGATGTCGTCCCGGCGGGCGAGCCGATCCGCGGCGAGCGGCGAGTCGTACGCCCCGGGCACTTCGACTAGCTCCGCCACCTCGGCGCCCGCGTCGGCCGCCGCCGACCGGCCCTTCGCCGCCATCGGCTCGGTGACCGACGCGTTGAACTGCGCCACCACCAGCCCCAGTGTAACCATATTCGCCGCGTCGGCGCGGCGCGAGAAAGGCCTTACTGTCCGCACGGCGGGTCGGCCGGCGCCCCCGTTCCCGTACGCCGTTCACCGGGGAAGCCACTTTGTAGCCCCGCCGCGCACGTCTCCGACGATGGATTCGGACCGCGGACGCGGGGGTGTCGTCGCGTGAGCGCCGCCGTCGGTACTATCCGGACCGTCGTCACGATCATGGCACTGGGGGTCGGCGCCCAGGTGCTCGCCGACCGCTTGCGGGTCCCGAGCGTCGTCTTCCTGATCCTCGCCGGCGTCGTCGTCGGCCCGGAGGGACTCGGTCTCGTCACCCTCGGCGGCGACAGGGCGGCGCTCCGGGCCATCGTCGGCCTCTCGGTCGCGATCATCGTCTTCGAGGGCGCCTTCAACCTCCGGATCGAGCGGATTCGGAGCGCCCGCCGCGAGACGCTCCGCCTGATCACGGTCGGGGCCCTCGGCTCGCTCGTCGGGACGGCCGTCGTCGTCCGCTACGTTCTGGGGACGCCGTGGGACGTGGCCGTTCTGATCGGGTCGCTCCTCGTGGCGACGGGACCGACAGTGATCACGCCGGTCATGGCCGTCGTGCCCGTCCGCGAACGCGTCGCCTCGACGCTGGAGACCGAGGGCGTCGTCAACGACGTCACGGCCGCCATTCTGGCCATCGTCATGTTCGACTACGTCCTGCTCGGGTCGCAGGGACTGCCGACGCTCGTCCGGGAGTTCGCGCTCCGGTTCGGCCTCGGCGTCGCCGTCGGGGCGGCGGTCGCGGCCGTCCTGTGGTACGTCCTCCGATACGGGACGCAGGCGGTCGGGAACGCGCCACGGAACGCCCGGCTCATGGTGCTCGTGTCGTCGCTGACGATGTACGGCATCGCCGAGGTCCTCGGCGCTCGGCTGGGCGCGTCCGAAGCCGGCATCGCCGCCGTCGCGACCGGCGGGTTCCTCCTCGGCAACGCCGACATCCCATACCGGGACACGGTCGAGCAGTTCAAGGGCGATGTGTCGCTGCTCGTCATCGCGTTCGTGTTCATCACCCTCGCCGCCCTGCTCTCGGTCGAGGATCTGGTCGGTCTCGGCGTCGGCGGAATCGTCGCCGTCGTCGCCATTGCGGGCCTCGTCCGACCGGCGGTCGTCCTCGCCTGTACGGTCGGGGACCGCCTGACCGTTCGGGAACGACTCTTCATCAGCGCGCTCGGCCCCCGGGGAATCATCCCCGCGAGCGTCGCGACGCTGTTCGCGCTCGAACTCCAGTCCCGAAATCCGACGGCCGCGACGACGCTGGTCGGCACCGTCTTTCTCGTCATCCTCGTAACCGTCGTGTTTGAAGGGGGACTGGCCCGTCACATCGCCCAGGCACTCGACGTGATTCCGAAACGCGTCCTCGTCGTCGGCGGCGGCCGTGTCGGCACCGAACTCGCGGAGCGACTCGACGACCGTGGCGAATCCGTGACCATCGTCGAGCGGGACCCCGACGTGGTCGAACGCCTGCGCGAGGCGGGGTTCACCGCCCACGACGGCGACGGCAGTGACCGGGCCGTACTGGAGCGTGCCGGCATCGAGAACGCGAAAGTCGTCGCCGCGGCGACCCGGGACGACGACCTGAACCTCCTCGTCTCCCAGCTCGCGACCACGTACGGCGTCGAGACGGTCGTCGCCCGCGTCAACGAACCGGGGAACGTCGCGGCGTTCGACGACCTCGACGTCGAGGCGATTTCCTCCCCCTCCTCTATCGCGTGGTCGATGGACAACGTCATCGAGCGTCCCGGCATCTCTCAGTGGATGCGGGAACTCGACCGCGACGGCGACGTACAGGAAGTCGAGGTGTCCTCGCCGGAGCGTGCCGGCAAGACGGTGGCCGAACTGAGCGACGCCCTGCCCGAGGGCTGTCACGTGGCGTTGATCAGTCGGAACGGAACCAACCAGCTCCCCCACCCGGACGACCGGATCGCGCTCGGCGACCACCTGACGCTCATCGGCCGGCGCGAGGCGGTTCGCGACGCCATCGACTACTGTACGGACTGAGACGGCCCGTCGCCATCACGGGGCGGCCGCAGCGACGACTCGCCCCCGAAAGGGAAAGAGTTGTTACCGCCGAGGCGACAGAAGGTAGCGATGCGTTTCGACGATCGCCGCCGCACCCTCCAAGCGGTCCTCGCGATCACCGCCCTCGCCCTCGCCGTCCGCCTCGTCGGCCTCGGAACCCGGATCTTCCACTGGGACGAAGGCCGCGTCGGCTACTGGATCCTCCGCTATCACGAGTCGGGGCAGTTCGCGTACCGACCCATCGTCCACGGCCCCTTCCTCTTCGTCGTCAACGACTGGGTGTTCTCCGTCCCATTTCTCGGCGCCACCGACTTCAGCGCCCGCCTGATCGTCGCCCTCGTCGGCGGCCTGCTTCCCCTGTCGGCGTGGCTGCTCCGCGACCGCCTGCGCGACGTGGAAGTGGTCGCGCTGGCCGTCGTCCTCGCGGTCAACCCCCTGCTCGTCTACTACTCGCGGTTTATGCGCAACGACGTGCTCGTCGGCGCCTTCGCCTTCGTCGCCCTCGCCTTCTTCGTCCGGGCGCTCGACCGGGGCGACGCCCGCCTCGTCTATCCCGCCGCCGCCGCGATGGGCCTCGCGTTCACGACCAAGGAAAACGCCGTCGTCTACGTGCTCTGTTATCTCGGCGCGGGGGCGCTCCTGCTCGATCATCGCCTCTTTCGCGCCGCCCGCTCGGATCGCTCGGTCGTCCGCCTCGTCCTCGACGACTGGCGGACGGCGGCCGCCTACCGCCTCACGCGCTGGGGCGGCTCCGTCCCCCGCGGGATCGGCCTCGGCGCCGTCCACACCCTCGGCGCCGTCGCCGTCTTCCTCGCCGTCGTCACGTTCTTCTACGCGCCCCGGCCCGAACTCGGGGCGGCGCTCTCGACGCCGAGCCGCCTCCCCGGCGTCGTCGAGGCGGCCACCGTCGGCTCGTGGGAGTCGTTCTACAGCCTCTGGGTCGCCGGTAGCCACCAGAACCACGACTACCTCCCCTTCCTCTACGACTACCTCGAAACCCTCCTCTTCGGCGCGCCCTTCGTCCTGCTCTTTGCCCTGTTGGGCTTCGTCGCCGACGGCTACGGCGAGGAGGGCTACCGTGACATCGTCGCCTTCGCGGCCTACTGGGGGGCGGTGAGCGTCCTCGGCTACCCCATCGCGACGGACATCCGGGCGCCGTGGGCCGCCGTCCACGCCGTGATTCCGCTCGCCGTGCCCGCCGCCATCGGCGTCGCCGCCGCCGGGAAGCGGGTGCGGGAGGCGCTCGACCGCTCGGATGCGGACGGCGAGCGCAACCCCCTCGCCGGGTGGACCCGACCGGCCATCCTCGCCGCCCTCGTGCTCTCCGGCGCGGCGGTGGGCGTCGTCGGCGCCAACGCCACCTACGCCAACAGCGCGTCCGACGACGAGGCCGGCGAGGTGATCCAGTGGGCACAGCCCGAAAACGACCTCAAGGACACGCTCGCACTCGTCCGCGGCGTCGCCCGCGTCACCGACGGCACCGACGTGCTGTTCGTCGGCACGCACACCCCCGGCAACCCCAGCGACGTACGCTTCTACGTCGCGAACGAGTCGACGCTCCAGCAACCCCGCCCCGGCGGCCCGTCGTGGCACACCCGGCTCCCACTCCCGTGGTATCTCGAACGCTACGGCGCGAGCGTGACGAGCACCGCTCCCGACGCGGCGCTCCCGGCCGATCCGCCGCCGGTCGTCATCGCCGCGGGCTGGGACGAGGACCGAGTGGCCCGGCAGGTGTCGGGCTACGAACGCCACCGCCACGACTTCCGGCTCTGGAGCGACGAAATCGTCGTGTTCGTCGACGAGTCGGCGCTGGAGCGGGCACGCGAGCGGGGCGCGGTATGAGCGTTTGTGGCACGATTCGTTCCCAGTCGATAGTATAAAACCGCGCCACACGGAATCGTGGGACATGAACTACCACGCCGCGGCGGACTTTCTCTCCGACCTCCGGCGGTTCGCGCTCGATCCGGGCACGGGGTCGATCCGGGACCTCCTCGCCCACCTCGACGACCCCCACGAGGGCGTTTCGTTCGTCCAGATAGCCGGCTCGAACGGCAAGGGAAGCACCGCACGCATGACCGAATCCATCCTCCGCGAGGCGGGCTACCGGACGGGACTGTACACCTCGCCCCACTTCGACGACATCCGGGAGCGGGTCCGCGTCGACGGCCGGAAGATAACCGAATCCGCCGTCGTCGAGTTCGTCGAGGAGGTGCGGCCGTTCCTCGTCAGACGGGCGGTCGAGGGCGACCCGATCACCTCCTTCGAGGCGCTTACCGCGATGAGCCTCTGGTATTTCGGGCGCTCGGACGTGGACGTGGCGGTGCTCGAAGTGGGCATGGGTGGCCGCCTCGACGCGACGAGCGTCGTCGACCCCGTCGCCGCCGCGGTGACGGCGGTGAGCCTCGAACACACCGACATTCTGGGCGACACGCTGGACGACATCGCGGCGGAGAAGGTGACCGTCGCCCCCGACGACGCGCCGCTGGTGACGGGTGCGACCGGCGAGGCGCTTGCGGCCGTCCGTCGACACGCCCCCGACGCCCTCGCCGTCGGCGTCGCCGCGGAGTCGCCGGACGTAACCGTCCGCTACGACGGCGTCGTCAACCACACCGAGGCCGGCGTCGCCATCACGGCCGCGGACTGGGGCGTCGAGACGCGGGTGCCGATGCCCGGCGCGTACCAGGCGCGAAACGCCGGTGTCGCGGCCGTCCTCGCCCGACAGGTCGGCACCGACCGCGTGACCGAGGCACACCTCACCCGCGGCCTCCGCAACGCCCACTGGCCCGGCCGGTTCGAAGTCGTCGAGCGCGACCCGCTGGTCGTCCTCGACGGCGCGCACAACCCCGGCGCCTGCGAAGCGGTCGCGGAAACCCTCGCCGAGTACGACTACGACGACCTCCACCTCGTCTTCGGCGCGATGCACGACAAGGACCACCGCTCGATGGTCGAAGCACTCCCCGCGGCTGCGTCGGTGCGGGCCTGCGCGCCAGCCCTCGAACGCGCCGCGGACCCCGCGGTGCTCGCGGCGGCCTTCGAGGCGGCGGGCGAGGGGTCGGTGACGACGGCCCCCACCGTCGCCGCCGCCCTCGACGACGCCCGCGCCGCCGCCGAGACGGACGACTGCGTGCTCGTCGTCGGATCGCTCTTCGCCGTCGCCGAAGCGCGCCGCCGGTGGTCGCGTCTCGCGATCACCCGCGAGGTCGACACCGTCGACGACGCGCAAGCCGTCATCGACCGCGCTCACCCCGACGCCGTCGACGCCGCGGGGGCGGCGAGCGAGAGCGTCAGCGAGGTCCTGACGGTCCACCTCGACCGGCGGGAGGCCCGGGCGCTCGACCGAGCCGCCAGCCGCGCCGGCGCCACGGCCGTCACCGCCGACTACCGGATCGGGCGCGAACTCCGCGCGGCCGTCGTCGCGGGGACGACCGCCGAACTCCGGGCGCTCCTCGCGGAACTCGACGACCGGGGCCACGGAAACGTGGCCGACACCCTCCGGCCCCGGATCGACGCGGCGGGCGAGGGAAACCGGGAGCAAGAGCGGGCCTACCCCTGGACCGACCGCCCGTCGGTCATGGGAATCCTGAACGTCACGCCGGACAGCTTCCACGACGGCGGCGAGTATTTCGACGAGTCGGCGGCGGTCGAGCAGGCCGAGGCGATGATCGAGGCCGGCGCCGACGTGATCGACGTGGGCGGCGAGAGCACGCGCCCCGGCGCCGACCCCGTCCCCGTCGAGGAGGAAATCGGCCGCGTCCGCCCCGTGATCGAGGCGCTCGCCGACCTCAACGTTCTGGTGTCGATCGACACCCGCAAGGCCGCGGTGGGACGGGCCGCGCTGGAGGCCGGCGCCGACATCCTCAACGACGTGACGGGGCTGGAAGACCCCGAGATGCGCTTTCTCGCCGCCGAGTTCGACGTGCCGGTGATCGTCATGCACAGCATCGACGCGCCGGTCGTCCCCGGTAAGACCGTCACGTACGACGACGTGGTGTCGGACGTGATCGACGAACTCGCGGAGCGGGTGGCGCTCGCGGAGCGTGCGGGACTCGACCGCGAACAGGTGATCGTCGACCCCGGCCTCGGCTTCGGCAAGAGCAACGTCGAGAACTTCGCTCTCCTCGACCGCCTGCCCGAGTTCCGATCGCTCGGCTGTCCGCTCCTCCTCGGCCACTCCCACAAGTCGATGTTCGGCCACGTCGGTCAGGGGGCCGGCGAGCGCCTCCCGGCGACGATTGCAGCGACGGCGCTGGCCGTCGACCGCGGCGCCGACATCGTGCGGGTCCACGACGTGCCCGAGAACGTCGCCGCCGTCCGCACCGCCGTGGCCACCGACGACGCCGCGGGCGTGCCCGACGACTGGCGCACGTAGCGCGCCGCGTTTAACCGCTCGGCTCGCCTACGGACCACCGTGTGTACCCTGACTCTCGCGTGGCAGGTGTTCCCCGACGCGCCGGTCGTCGTCGCAGCCAACCGCGACGAGCGGCGTGACCGGCCCTCGGAGCCGCCGCGGCGAACCGAGTCGAACCCGTCCGTCGTCGCCCCGCGCGACGCCCGGGCCGGCGGGACCTGGATCGGCTACAACGACGCCGGCGTGTTCGTCGGCATCACTAACCGCTGGGTCGAGGGGACGACGGCCGAGCGCTCGCGCGGCCTCATCGTCGCCGACGCGCTCCGCGAATCGGACGCCACCGCCGCGGCCCGACTCGTCGAGCGGTCGGTCGACGCCCACGGCTACGACGGGTTCAACCTCGTCGTCGCCGACCGGAACGCCGCCTTCCTGTTCGAGTGGGACGGCCACCTCCGGGTGACCCAACTCGACCCGGGCGTCCACGTCGTCGTCAACAGCGGCGCGGCGCTCGGGGGCGGGGGCAGCATGACCGACTCCTTCGTCGTTCCCGACGGCGACGCCCGCGTGGACCGGGCGGCCGGGCAGGCTGAGAACGCCCGCGCGGTCCGGACGGCGCTCACTCCCGAACCCGGCGAAGGGGCGACCGAGTGGCTCGACCGCGCGGCGACGACCCTCGCCGACCACGAGTTCGGCGTCTGTATCCACGAGAACGGCTACGGCACCCGGTCGTCGTCGCTGATCCGCCTCGGTGACGAGCCGACGTATCGGTTCGCACCCGGCCCACCCTGCGAGACGACGTACGAGCCGGTCCAAACCGGCGAAGGTCAAGTTTAAACCCGCGCCACCGATTTGTGGAGGTATGATCCGGACCGTAGACCCGGAGGTGGGTCGATGAGCGCGGCCGACGACGTCGACCTGTCCGCCGACGAACGCGCGGCGCTCGAACTCGTCCTCGAGACGCGCGGCATCCACCAGAGCGACCTCTGGAAGGAACTCGACGTGTCGTCACGGAAAGGGAGCCGCCTCGCCGAATCGCTCGTCGAGGAGGGCCTGATCCAGCGCGAGGAGACCGTCTACGAAGGACACAACACCTACTTCCTGATGCCGACCGCCGGTGATCTGGAGTTCGCCCTCCTGATGGCCGGCGATATGCTCTCGCCATTTATCGGCGAGGAGGAAGTCGACCCGCGGAGCGACGCCTTCTCGCAGTGGCTAATGAACCTGGCGTACGAGGAGTACTGAGACGGTCCCGTCGTGCGTCAGCACCGACCGTCGTCAGCATCGTCGGTGACGACCGAAACCAACGCACACCGATCCGCAGAGGCGCCCGAACTACGTCACGCCGGCAGGTCGGGCGCGGTCGAACGTCGAAAACGGAGATCCGAGACCGGGGACCGAAGGGTCGGCGTCGCTACTCCTCGTCCTCGTCCTCGTCGTCCTCGCTGGGGAGGAGTTCGAGGTCGGCGAGGTGGGTCTCGATCTCGTCGTTCGTGAGTTCGTGGAACGCCTCGGAGTCGAGGCTGATCGTCGCCACGTCGACGCCGGCGGGTTCGAGGTCGCCGTCGTTGCTCGTGGCGAGGGCCCGCAGCGCGAGGGCGATCCCGCCGTCGAGGTCCAGACCGTCCTCGTAGTTCTCCTCGAGGTACTCCTGGAGTTCGCCACGGTTGGCGCCGATGGAGACTGCTTTCCACTCGTAGGGCGTTCCCGAGGGGTCGGTCTCGTAGAGGCGGGGCTCGCCGTCCTCGATGCCGCCGATGAGGAGGGCGACGCCGAAGGGGCGCGCACCGCCGACCTGCGTGTACTGCTGGATGTGATCGGTGACTTCCTTCGTGAGCGTCTCGATACCGATCGGCTCGCTGTACCGGAGGCGGTTGATCTGGGCCTGCCGGCGGGCGAAGTCGATCAACTGGCGCGCGTCGGCGACGTGACCCGCGGAGGCGATGCCCGCGTGGTCGTCGGCCTTGTGAATCTTCTCGACGCTCGTCGGTTCCATCAGCGGCGACCGGGAGCGTTTGTCCGCCGCCAGCACCACGCCCTCCTCGGTCCGAATGCCGATGCTCGCTGTTCCTCGCTTGACGGCCTCCCGCGCGTATTCGACCTGGTAGAGGCGGCCATCCGGCGAAAAGATCGTTATCCCGCGGTCGTATGCCTGCTGTTGGGCTTGTCCCTGCATTGTATCACGTTGACTCTGACTCGAGATCGAGTTCGGCCGCGCCCGTGAAGCCCTTCGGCCCGGCTACGTCCACGTTGCCGTCGCGAACGTAGCCACGCCGACGGTCGTTCTCGAACACGACGCGTCTCTCGGCCCGCACTCCGGCCCGGCGTCCTAAATACCTTTCTTCACAGGCCCGGACCGTTCCGGAGACGCCGCGGACCCACAGGCCGACGGGATGGCCGTTCACCTCGCTCACACAGGCCAGCGCCGCCCGCGCCGGCCCCACCTCGCCCCGGCGGACGCGCACCACGGCCGCACCGGCGCCGGCGCCGAACTCGAAGCTGAGAACCCGGAGGTCGGCGTCGGCGCTCCCCGGATCGCCGAGCAAGTTGCCCGCCGCGTACCACACCGCCCGCTGGAAATCGCCGCGGGTGAGGTCGGCGTCCGGCCACGCCTCCAGCCCGACGGCGAGATAGCGCCACCGCGGCTGCAGATGTTTGGGCAGGTGTTTCATCCGTCGCGTCGCCCCCGTTCGACGCCCGGCCCAATGAACGACTCGGACTGCCGGTGGCGGTTGCGCTCGGCGAGAGCGCCCCACTCGCGAAGTCCCGCCCGGACCGTCTCGGGGTCGAAGCCGACCACCTCGCCGACGGCGACCAGTTCCCGCGGCGCCCGGAGTTCGAGGTGAGACGCCGGGTTGGCGCTGACGACGAAGGGGGCGTCCGCGTCGGCGACGAGTTCGCGGAGTTTGCGCAGGCCCCGGAGCGCCCGCACACGCTCGCCGCCCGTGGATCGGAGGACCGGGCCGAAGTCGAACTCGATCCGGACGCCGTTCTCGGCGGCGCAGTTGGTGAGCACGTGGTTCACGTCGCCGTCGTCGGCCATCGGGCGCGTGAGCACGTCCACGCGTTCGTGCTCGACGGCGAACCGGTTGAGGCGGTCGGTGCCCCCGCGGACCGAGAGGAGGGTGTGCTCGGGGCGCAGGCCGCCGACGGCGCCGCTAGCGCGCTCCGGATCGGGGGCGACCACCTCGGCGGCGTCCACGACGTCGATGCCCGACGCCTCGCGGACCGCGTCGTAGTCTGGCGTCGCGTCCCGCGCTCGGATCACGACGCCGTCGTAACCCGTGCGGGCCGCCGTCGCGGCGAAGCGCGCCGCCGTCGCGGAGCCATCGGGGTGGGCGTGGACCGCCTCGTACATGGGACGGTCCACTCGCCCCGGGCGCTTGGGGGTTGCGCTTCTAGCATTCGTCCAACACGCCGGCCTCGACGCTCGCCGCCGCGTCGACGGCGACGAACAACGCGTTGTCCGTACAGCCGTTCATGGAGAAGTCGACGGCCGTGTGTGCCGCGCCGTCGAGCGTCACGTCCACGGTGTACTCGCCGGCGGCGACGACGTTCTCGTACTTCCGTTCCGTCTCGGCCGCCACCTCGAACCGCTTCTCGGCGACGAGTTCGTCGCCGTCCAGAAACTCCACGTCGACGGCGTGGCGCCGGCCGTCGCGGTTGTCGATCCGGACGCCGACGCGGCCGGATCGCAGCGAGTCGAGACAGCCCGCGAGCCCGAACAGTGGGACCGTGCCGACGGCTCGACAGAGGGTGCGGCGGGTGGGGATCATACGTCGTGACAGCGGTGCCGGGGGGAAACGTTTTACCCCAGCAACGACCCGAGTGCCGCGGAGAGCGCCGTCGCCGCGCGCTCCACCTCGGCGACGCGGACGTACTCGCGGTCGGCGTGGGCGACGGGTCCCTCGTCGTCGGCGAGGACGCCCGGTCCGAAGACGACGGTCGGCGCCGGCGCGAAGTACGACGCCTCGGTCGCGGCGGTGAAGGGACGGACGGCACCGGCCGCGCCGTCGGTGACGCGGTCGGCCGCGCTCGCGAGATGCGTCACGACCGACTCGTCGACGTCCGTCGCGAACGCTTCGAGGAAGGGCGTCGGGCGCTCGGTCGGCGCGAAGTCCACGCCGACGGAATCGGGCGTGGCGTCGTCGACGGCGCGTTCGAGGGCGGCGGCGAAGCCCTCGGCCGTCTCCGGCGGGACGCTCCGTCGGTCGACGGTGATCGCACAGTCGGCGGGCACCTGATTCGTCGCCTCGCCGCCGTGGACGACCGTCGGCGTCAGCGTCGCCGGGCCGAGGTCGGGATGGGGGTCGCGGTCGGTGTCGAACGCCCTGATCGCCGCCAGCGCCCCCTCCGCGGCGGCGACGGCGTTGACGCCCGACTCGGGTTCGGCCGCGTGGGCGTTCCGACCCGAGAGGTGGATCGTCCCCTCGAATCGGCCTTTCGCGGCGGTACACACGTCCAACCCGGTCGGCTCGCCGACGACGTAGGCGTCGGCGGTCGGTGCCGAGATGTCGGGGAGGACGGAGAGGTCGAGCGCCGCGGCGCCCGTCGAATACACCTCCTCGTCGGGAGTGACGGCGAGGGTGAGTCGGCCGTCGTTGCCGTCGACGGAGAGGAAAGCCGACAGGATGGCCGCGAGCGGCCCCTTCGCGTCACAGGACCCGCGGCCGTGGATCACACCGTCCTCGCGGGCGTACGGGACCGGCGGCGACACCGTATCGATGTGAGTGTTGAGTACGACGTGGGGCGACCCCGACCCCCTCGTGGCGAGCGTGTTGCCCGCGTCGTCGACGAGGGGGTCGGCGCCGTGGTCCGCGAGGGTGTCGACTAGGAAGTCGCGCATCTCGGTCACGTCCTCGTGGGACTCGATGCGGACGGCGGCGTCGAGAAAGTCGACCGGGTCGAACCCGGTCACGCCGGCACCTCCAGATCGACCGCGAACTCGCGTTCGACGGGGCCGGTGAGCGTCGCCGGGCCGTCCGACGGGACGACGATGACGAGGTCACCGCCGGGCGGCGACACCCGAACCGGCCCGTCGGCGTCGAGGCGGCCGGTGCGCTTCGCGGCGGCGACGACGGCCACCGCGCCGGTCCCGCAGGCGAGCGTTTCGCCCTCGACGCCGCGCTCGAAGGTTCGCTGGCGGAAAGCGGCCGGCTCGCCCGGAGCGCCGTCGCGAATGTCGGCCTCGTCGCCCACCTCGGCCCGCGCGGCGAGCGTGACGTTCGCCCCTTCGGGGAAGACGGCGGCGTGACGGACCGGCGGCGCGACGGTGTCGAGGTCGACGGCGTCCACGTCGTCGACGAACGCGACGGCGTGGGGGACGCCCGTGTTGACGGCGGTGACCGCCAGCCCCTCGACGGACTCCTCGATCAGCGGGCCGCCGTGGTCGGGCGAGAGCGGCACGTCGGCCGGTTCGAACGACGGCCGACCCATCTCGACGGTGACGCCCTCGCTCCGGACGACGGCGTGGCGGTCGCCCGCGGGCGTCTCGATGAGGACTTCGCGGGCACCCGTCTCGCGGGCCGCCCAGACGGCGGTGACGCGGGCGCCGTTGCCACACATCGCGGCGGTCGAGCCGTCGGGCTGGACGAGCGTCATCGTCACCCGAACTGGGGAGGCAGTGGGATCGAGGTCGAGAAAGAGGACGCCGTCGGCGCCGGTT
>Ga0209965_1000621_pt1 | contig 12462 bp, 9 predicted proteins | sample SalPon2_B_H2O_MG_FD_185707 | JGI IMG/M metagenome (GOLD analysis project Ga0209965, IMG submission 185707) | Salt pond water microbial communities from South San Francisco under conditions of wetland restoration - Salt Pond MetaG R2_B_H2O_MG... | ecosystem: Environmental > Aquatic > Non-marine...
TCAACGCTGACGACGACACTCCAGCGCTGCCAACGGACACAGATGAGCGTCGGGCCATCCTTCAGGAAGAACTCACAACGGTTGCGACTGATAATAACGAAAACGAAGGTGAAGACGGAGATAACCCAACAGACGTCAAGCCAGCCCCGCCGAGAGACACGCTTACGCCGGCCACAGTAGATTCTGATACCAGCTATAGTGGAACCGACGTGTGGCTCATAGAAATGCCACAGCTGGCCGCTGTGAAGCGAGACTTAGATGACTACCTCCAAGAGGGCTGGCTTGGACTGTTGCCACCGATGGAGTGGGTCATCCAGACGACACTAGAGACCGATGGAACCCCAGCTAGTGACGGTGAAACGCCTGCCTGGGTCGCCGGCTTGGCTGACGCCGAGGCGACGCCAGACACGTATCCGGCCCGGTTCCGCCCGGACCAAGTCCAGTACCCGGCAGTGAACGACCTTGCAAACACGGTGGGGACAATCCCGGCCGGCGGGGATGAGTCACCGCCGACGATCTACCAGCCACGTCGTATCGACGACCCGAAGACGAGTCAGTGGCCCGGCGCAACGGTGGGAGGACTCCGGCAACGGAACCAGCGACTCACGCCTGTGCCAGAGATAAACGGGGTATATCCACCACTAGCGTTGTTCGGGCTTCTCCCCCGGATTCACCCACGCAATCACCCGGCAGCGACGGCAGCCCGCCAGGAGACGCGTGTCAGCACGGGGACTGACCTTGAGGTTAACCCAGACGAGATTGAAAGCCGACTCGAAGAGGGCACAGATTACCGCGAGTTGACCGGGCGATACAACCCGCTGTGGAACGCCGACCTCCGTGACCTTGGGTTGACGCCGGGGAGTCGAGGCAAGAACCCGCTGGGGCATTACGGTGACTCAGAGAACTACTTCGTCGTGTTCGATGATGAACTCGCCTACTGCCACAAGCGGAAGGCGCTGTACAATTTCGTCCACTTTGCGTTGTGTGATGCTGGCGTTCGCGACCCCAACACGAGTGTCGAGGGACAGTCGCTATCTGAGAAGGAGTACTTCAAGCTGTGGGAGTACGCCTACGAGAAGGGCGTCGTGCCGGAGGAGACGCCAGTGCCGATAGCCGGGCTGAAGTGGTATGCGATCACGAACGACTTCATTTCAGCGGAGGATTATGCGGCTCACAACGACGACGACGTAGAGGAGGGAAGCAGCAATAGCGGGCTACCGTTGCCGACGACGATCTACCGGCGTGTACTCAAAGACATCGAGAGACAGACAGGTCTTGAGCCACCACAATTGGCCGACCTTCGCGAGCAAGAACATGAGTCAAATGATGAACCTGGTGAGGAAGAACTTCCGATAAGCCGTCGCCAACTCTCTCACGGGTTTGCTGTCTATGGTAAGCCCGAGAAAGGAGGTGACTTCTTGACGCAGTTCTCTCGCGGGTATCTCAATGTGGAACAAGGTGAAGTAACTACTGACAAAGAAGAGACGATGTATGTTGCTGTCTCAGACCTCCGAACTGTGTTCAATACGATTGTAGAAATAATCTACCAAAAGCATGGTAGAGGAAGTGACAATTACCCAGATGAACTAGGCATGGAAAAGCATCAGCCGGGAGGATTTGCTTCTCAACTCAAAGACCGAATTGAGTCGCTCAGTACAGATATTGAGATCAAGACAGGCCGGCCATCCATAGACGGTGAGCGAACACGAGTCTGGTTTGGTATTGACCTAACCGACAGAGCACAGAAGCTACTACAGATGGCAGACAAAGTTGGTGAAGAGAGCTGATGATCTAGTTCTCATACGTTTCTAATCAGGACAGATTTCTAATACATATACTACTTAGCCGTGAGACATTACTTCAGTAATTGATTACTTGAGACTCTCACTACCGGCAACTGTATATTTGTCTAATCAACTTTTATTAAGAGTATGCGACCAACAGTGATCTATCCCAGTATACAACCCTCTCAACACCCCCAGACCATTTATCTAAAACCGCATGACGTGACCGGTAGTCCGGGGGTATAATTCTATACAATATTGCTATAAAATACATAAGTTTATATTTGAATTATTGTGTAGTGTAGCTTTCGTATTATTCATCGCACAATGAGTAGAAATATAGAGATACGAGAGAATGTGAAAATAATGGGACGTAGACGTTGGTCCGGGGGGTAAGGAAGCTAGCAAAACACCCCCCGGACCAAAATATAATCGCAAGACACAGCGGAGGTCACACGATCTTATTCTTATTTATTTCACTCTCAACAGTAATATATCTGGTATGTTTCTACAAATATGCGAAAATAACCATACGGCACCGGATTTAGCTCTCATAGAGTGCAATTTGACACCCACCCCCGGACCACGGAGAAAACCGCATGACGTGAGCGGTGGTCCGGGGGGTGCAGTCAAAATCTACGAGCAAATTCTAAACTGGCCTTAAAGCAACTACCAACGCTAAATATAGCAGAATAACCGGTAATTTTACACCGACTTTATTTCACGGTATATGAGCGGGGTGGTGAACACCCCTTGGCGTCCTATTAATACCCCTATAACCCCCTCTTGGTGGGGGGACTACCCAACTTTACAGATGTCTCTACTCATCTGACATAGGGTCTACCTGATCACCCCTACTCCCCTCACCAAACAAGGGGACTACCACTAACACACATAGACACAGAACTCACCCCAACGACCAGCTGGATAGCCAGCAACACACACCCCTCCCAACGGCCGGACGGCCTCACCAAACACATCTCGAACTCGCAGAACTCTCGACACACCTCTCACAAACCTGATACAGGGTACACCCACACACGCACTGGCACTCACCACCAAGTCAGCCGGACCCACAGCAGTAACACAACGACCAGCAAAGAACTCGCACACAGTAACACACCCCCACACTCACAGACACGACACACGTCGCTCCCAGACCAATCGCCACCAACGGCTCTACCACGACCAACCTACAACAAACGCCGCCATCTGGACGGCTTCACACAAGCACTTCCCACCGACTATCGCACCATCAAGAGTCTGAGACATCTGGTCAGAACCGACCGGGCAACTAGGGACATTGCAGACGCCATGCCGGCTCCCCACAGTCGTCGCTCCCGACGCGTCCCGACCAGGTGACCACCGACGTCGACGCCCGGCTCTCGACACAGCCACCCACACATGACGGGGACTCTCTGACAGCAGGATCAGTGCCACGCCCACCGTCATCGCGGCGACACCGTAGCTCCAGCCGCGTGGCTCAACGACCACGTCGACACACCGATTGGCGACGGCATCGCACCGCCTCAGTCGCCAGTCGCAGCTGGCTCTCTTTCCGGCATCTCTCAGAAGCGTGACACAGGTTCGGACGCCACCCAGAGTCGCCTCACCGCCGGCAGCAACCCGGCTCTTGCGACGACATCTCAGTCACGTCGCGGCTGCCATCAGCTACCACACGGATACCCGTTCAACGGCACTCGGACTACCTCCTCAACGACCGCTCGTGGCGTCTTCCCGACAGGGTCAGTTCCGCACCGACACAACTCTCACGACGACGTCACAGCCATGTTTCGGCTGCCACGAACCCCCACGATGTTTCCCACTCAGCGACACTCAAACTGTAGCCTCAACGACTCGAACCACAGTATCGACACCATCTAGAGACACGACACCCCCATCGTGGCCCCCTTTTCGCTCGATCGATACACACTCGATATTGTTTCTTGCATCTAGCCATCCGCTGACACCACACCGGTCGTGCATTTACCCTACACCACTATCTCACCAATAGACGACTATCGTGCAAACAACTCACTCCCTCTCTGAGTGTAACTTCGCCGCCAAGTCCGCCGGACTCTCGTTTCTCGACGGCCCCTCCGCCGACATCGAAGATCTGGAAGGCTTCCACGAGTCCGCCGAAAACGCCAACATGATCGGCTGCGACGGCAAATGTGTGATCCACCCCTCCCAGATCGAGATCGGCAACGAGGTGTTCGCTCCCGATCCCGAGACCGCCGAGCGCGCCAAACGCATTGTCGACGCCTACGCCGAAGCCATCGAAGAAGGCAAAAGGGCGGTCAGCGTTGGCGGCTAGATGGTCGACGGGGCCACCAACAAGATGGCCAAAGTTATCGTCGAAACCGCCCGAGTCGCCGGCATCCTCTGACGGCCGTGTCCGACCGTTGAGAGGGCATTTTGTTAATCGAGCGTGAACGTCGTTGAGCCCGAGCATTGTCGATTCGAAACGCGGGGCCGCGCTTCGCGGGGGCCGTTCCCCTCGTTTGCTCGGCTACCTCGGGGCCGGCGGGGTGGCGTTTACTCGACGGCAGCCGGGAGGAACGGCGTCGGATCGTCGTGGACGAACTGCACGGTGTCGTCGTTCAGTCGGCGACAGAAGAGCCGGACGCCCCCCGCCTCTCTGACCGATTCGATCGTCTCCGCCGACTGGCTCGGGTCGTAGTACGCGGGGACGAACACGGCCGTTTCGTTCTCTGGGGCGAGCTCGACGACGAGCAGGTACACCAGTTCGTCGCCCTCCGCCCGAAACACCTCGACGTCCCGGAACCGATGACTGTCGACGAGCGATTCGAGCTCCTCAAACTCCGGGCCGGGGAGGACAACGTCGAGACCGGTTCGACGGTCCGAGTCCACGAGGACGGAATCGCCGGGGTGGAGTTCGAGCGTCGTCCAGCCTCGCTCCCGGTACTCCGCCGCGGTCGCGTCCATGTCCTCGATGACTTCGGACCACCCTGCCCCGGCCTGTACGTTCACGGGTGCGTCGTCGCCTGCGGGGTCGCTCATATGGGGAGACGCTCCGGTAGTATTATAAAAGGATCCTCCGGCCCCAAAGACATTTTTTGATCAGGCGCGCTACCGCCGGTAGTGACTGACCTGCTCTCGCTGTCGGCGCTCCGGACCCAGTTCAGAACCGAACGGGGCGCGGTCAAGGCCGTTGACGGGATCAATCTCTCGATAGAGCACGGCGAGACCGTCGGTCTCGTGGGCGAATCCGGATCGGGAAAGAGCGTCACCGCCCTCTCGGCGATGGACCTCGTCGACGATCCGGGCGAGATCGCCGGGGGCCGGATCATGCTCGCCGACCCGGAACTCGCCGCCGACCTCCTTGACGAGTTCGACGACGCGTACGTCCCGTACCCGTCCGGACTGATAGATGCAATCTCGGCCGTGAGCAGCGACCTCCGCGCCGGCCGACGCGTCCCCGAGACGCCGTCGGAACTCCGAGGAATGGTCGACGACCTCGCGGGGGAGGCGGATCCCGACGACCTCGCGAGTGATCTCGCCGACGCCGCCGATCGGCTCGCGGACAGCGTCGACCCGAAGACTGTCGGAGACGAGCTTGAGGCGGCGCTCGCCGACGCCGTCGACGGCTTCGTCTTCCTTGACGCCGGTGCGCGCGAGCGGATCCGCGACGGTGTGAATCCGACCGACGTCGAGATCGACGAGGGGATCGTCGACGTGATGGCCGCCCCTGAGGCGGCCGTCCGCCGGGTCCGCGGAGGAGAGATGGGGATGATATTCCAGGACCCGATGACCTCACTCAACCCGGCCGTCACCGTCGGGGAACAGATCGCCGAGTCGCTGCGGCTCCACCGGTATGGGGGTCAGAAGCACGACTCGTGGACGAACGGGCTCCGCGAGATCCTGCCGAAGATTGGGGGCCGCGACGGCGACGAGGAAGTGATGGATGAGGTCGTCAGGATGCTCCAAGCGGTCGGGATCCCGGAGGCGAAACAGCGTGTGGACGACTACCCGCACGAGTTCTCCGGTGGGATGCGCCAGCGTGTGCTCGTCGCCATTGCGCTCGCCTGCCGGCCAAACCTCCTCATCGCCGACGAGCCGACCACCGCGCTCGACGTGACTATCCAGGCGCAGATCCTCGACCTGATCGACGACCTGCAGGCGGAGTTCGGGATGTCCGTCCTGATGATCACCCACGACCTCGGCGTCGTGGCCGAGACCTGCGACCGCGTGGCCGTGATGTACGCCGGCGAGATCGTCGAGGAAGGGCCCGTCGAGGAGATCTTCGCGAACCCCAGCCACCCCTACACGTACACCCTGCTGGAGTCGATCCCCACCGAGGAGAAGGAGCGGCTGACGCCGATTGAGGGGAACGTCCCCGATCTGATCAACATGCCTGACGGGTGCCACTTCGCGCCCCGCTGCCCGTGGGCTGAGCCGCAGTGCCGCGAGGGGGAGATCCCGTACCTCCAGCACGGCCCGGACGAGGTCGACCACCGGTCGAAGTGCGTCCACGAGGCGTTCGACAAGACCGCGTACGGGAGCAACGGCGTTGAGGCCGACGCGAGGTCTGCCATCGGCGACCCGATCGTTGAGGTTCGCGGAATGAAAAAGTACTACCAGCAGGAGGACGGGGCGCTTGACCGGGTGTTCGGCGGCGGCGACCCGAGCGTGAAGGCCGTCGATGGGATCGACCTCAACGTCCGCGAGCGGGAGACGCTGGGGCTCGTCGGCGAGTCCGGCTGCGGGAAGTCCACGGCCGGGCGAGCGATCCTCCACTTGGACTCGCCGACCGACGGGACGGTGGTGTTCACCGGAGAGGACCTCGGGTCGCTCTCGAAGTCGGACCTCCGCAAGCATCGGAAAGACATGCAGATGGTGTTCCAGGATCCAATGTCGAGCCTTGACCCGCGGATGACCGCCGGCCAGACGATCATGGAGCCGCTGAAGATCCACGGCCTCGCCGAGGGGCGTCGGCGTGAGCGCGTCTTCGAGCTGATGGAGGCGGTTGGGCTGGAGCGTGGGCAGTTCGGCCGCTACCCCCACGAGCTCTCGGGCGGCCAGCGCCAGCGAGTCGGCATCGCGCGGGCATTAGCGGTGGACCCCGACTTCATCGTCGCCGACGAGCCGGTCTCGGCGCTTGACGTGTCCGTGCAGGCGCAAATCATCAACCTCCTTGAGGACCTTCAGGAAGAGTTCGGGCTCACCTTCTTGTTCATCGCCCACGACCTGAGTGTCGTCCGCCACATCTCCGACCGGGTGGCCGTGATGTACCTCGGGGAGATCGTCGAGATCGCCGAGACGGATGAGCTGTTTGAGACGCCGAAACACCCCTATACCGAGGCGCTCCTGTCGGCGATTCCGGAACCAGACCCCCTCACCGACACCGACGATCGGACGATCCTCAAGGGAGATGTTCCGTCCCCGATCGACCCGCCATCGGGCTGTCGGTTCCGCACCCGCTGTCCGTCGATCATCCCGCCGGACGACTTGGACATCGACCAGGAACGGTACCGCGAGGTGATGTTCTACCGGCAGCGGCTGGAGTCTGGAGATATCGACCTCGACGCGATCGAGTCAGAGGTGCGACTTGAGGACGAGTCAGCACCGGCCGCCGTCGCCGACGGCGGTGCCCACGCGACGCTGTTCAACTACTTCTTTGACGGGCGGCTTCCCGAGGAGGCGCGTTCGGTCGTCGCCGACTCCTTCGAACACCTGAAGAACGACCGGTGGGACGAGGCCGAGGCCGCCCTGCGCGAGACGTTCGAGAGCGTTTGCGAACGGGAGAACCCCGCGCTCGGCGACCGCGGTCACCCCGCCGCGTGTCACCTCCACGACGGGGAGACGGATATTTGACATTCTCCCGCGCCTGAAGACACCCCCAGAAATCTTCGATTTCTGGTGTGCGAACGAGACCTTTGGTCTCGTCAACGCGGGAATCCCACGGCACCGCACCGCTGGATTGGGATAATAACCGAACGCGCGACCACTCAACCGGTGTTCGTCCGGCGAATTGTCTTGTCGTTCCACCAGAATTATTTGGGTAGCCTATTCATACCCGGTGCATGTCCCGTAATACCACTGAGACTTCACGACGTAGCTTCTTGCAACGGGCGGGCGGCGCGACGGTCGCGACGGCATCCGTCACCTCGCTCGCTGGTTGCGGCGGCGACGGCGGCGATGGCGGCGACGGCAGCGACGGCGGTGACGGGAGTGACGGGAGCAACGGGAGCGACGGCGGTGACACGACATCCCTCCGTTACGGTCGCGGTGCCCACTCCAGCACTCTCGACCCGCAGAACACGACGAGCGGCGAGGTCGCGAAGGTTACCAATCAGGCGTACGAGGGGCTGATCGCGTTCCAGCCGGGGGAGGCCTCGCTCACCGAGTCGCTCGCCACCGACTGGTCGCTTGACGGCGATTCGGTGACGCTCACGCTCCGTGAGGGCGTGAGCTTCCACGACGGGTCGGAGTTCACCGCCGATGACTTCATTGCCACGTATCGGCGGTTTGTCGACGACGACTATGAGTATCACTTCGAAGACGCCTCCGTGTACGGGCCGTTCACCCTCGGCAACTGGATCGACAGCATCGAGGCACCGAGCGACTACGAGCTTTCGATCACGCTCACCCAGACGTATGCGCCGTTCCTCCGCAACCTCGCGATGTTCGCGGCCGTCGTCATCTCGCAGGACGCGATTGAGGGCGACACGAACCTCGGCGAGGAGATGGTCGGTACGGGGCCGTTCCAACTCGAAACTCTCGACGACGCGAACAACCGGATCCGGCTCACCGCCTTCGACGATTACTGGGGCGAGGCCCCGAACGTCGACGAGGTGCTGTTCCTCACCCGCGGCCAGAACTCCACGCGCGCCCAGTCGCTCGTTGAGGAAGAGCTCGACATCATCGACGGGCTCGACCCCGACAGCATGCAGATCATCGAGGGGTCCGACACCGCCGAGAACCGGACGGCGACGGGGATCAACATCGGGTACATGGCGTTCAACCTCTCGCGCGTCGAGGCGTTCCGGGACCGCCGGGTACGGCGCGCGATCAGCTACGCCATCGACACCCAGGCGATCGTCGAGAACATCTACTCAGGGATCGCCACCCAGGCCGACCAGCCGATCCCGCCCGCGCTGTTCGGCCACAACGACGACATCAGCCCATACGAGTATGACCCCGACCAGGCGCAGAGCCTGCTCGAGGAGGCAGGCTACGGCGACGGGTTCTCGTTCTCGCTGACCACGTTTCAGAACCCTCGCGGGTACAACCCGGCACCGCTGCCGACGGCGGAGACGATCCGGTCGAACCTCTCTGAGGTCGGCATCGAGGTGTCGATCGACGACCGGCAGTTCTCTGACTACCTCACGTACACCAGCCAAGGGAGCCACGATGCGACGCTCGCCGGCTGGTACACCGACAATGCCGACCCCGACAACTTCTGTTACGTCCTCCTCCACCCGCAGACCGACGTGCCGGAGGGGCAGGACTGGGTCTCGTGGGACACCGAGGGGTTCAACACCTCGAACAACGCCGCGTGGTCCAACAGCGAGTACATGAGCGTCGTCGAGGAGGCTCAACGGACCACGAATCAGGAAGAGCGGGCCGAGCTATACCGGGAAGCTGCCCAGATTGCGCACGACGAGGCACCGTGGGTGTTCATCGATTACGCCGACGAGGTCCGCGGCGTGTCCAACGGCGTGAGCAACTACACGGTCGCCGCGATCGGCGGCCCGTACCTCGATGCGGTCGAGCTCGAGTAGTCGGCACCGAACACAGATTTTTTCACCGTCCTACGCGCCCGTTTCCCTGAATGGTCTCCAAACGTTTCGTGCTGAAACGGCTGCTTATGCTGTTCCCCGTGCTGTTCGGGGTCGCGACGGTGGTGTTTGCCATTCTCCACCTCTCGCCCGGCGATCCCGCCGTAGTCATCGCCGGCGAACGAGCGAGCCAGGAGTTCGTCAATCAGGTCCGCGCCGACTTGGGGCTCGACGACCCGCTCTGGCAGCAGTACGTTCGCTTCCTCGGCGAGGTCGCGACGTTCGACTTCGGTCAGTCCTACCAAGTAAACCGGGGCGCGGAGGTGAGCCAGATCCTGGCGGACCGGCTCCCGATCACGATCGAACTCGCGCTGCTCGGCCAGCTCGCCGGCCTCCTGTTCGGGCTCCCGCTCGGGATCCTTAGCGCGGTCAAACAGGACACGTGGACAGACCACCTCACCCGTATCGGCGCACTGAGCGGTATCAGCATTCCGATCTACTGGAGTGGCCCGCTCCTTATCCTGCTTTTCGCGCAGTTCCTCGGGCTCCTCCCAACCAGCGGTCGGATCGGCTCCGAGTACTTCGTCGAGCCGGTCACAGGGCTCATCCTTGTGGACACGCTGCTGGCGGGGAACATCGCAGCGTTCCAGTCTGCAGTCATTCACCTGCTGCTGCCGGTGATCGTGCTCGGGATCTATCAGATGGCGCTGCTCTCGCGGATGATGCGCTCGTCGATGGTGGAGGTCATCCGGCAGGACTACATGCGGACCGCGCGGGCCAAGGGCCAGGGCTCAAAGATCACCGTCATGAAACACGGGCTCCGCAACGCGTTCATCCCCGTCATCACTGTGATCGGCATCCAGTTCGGGTCGCTGCTCGGCGGCGCGGTACTCACGGAGACCGTCTTCGAGATCAACGGCATCGGCACGCTGCTCGTTGACGCGATCAACCGCAGCGACTACCCCGTCGTGCAGGGGACCGTCCTCGTCTTCGCCGTGTTGTACACGTTAGTTAACCTCGGTGTCGACCTCACCTACTCGGTCCTCGACCCACGTATCGAACAATGAGTACGGAGACACAGACCGGAACCGTCGACAGAGGTATCGTCGAACGGCTACGCGCGAGCCCGTTTCTCTCGCAGCTCCTCTCGAACCGACTCGCGATCACCGGGATCGTCATCATCGTGGGGGTTGTCCTGATCGCAATCTACGCGCGGATCACCTACGACCTCAGCGACCTCATGGCGACGCAGTTCGGGACGAACCCCTCCGAGGCTGCGCCCAGCGCGGAGTACCCCTTCGGTACGGACGGGCAGGCCCGGGATATCTTCCCGCGCGTGATGTACGGGGCCTGGTACGCGGTCCTCTACGGCACGGTCACCGTCGTGGCGTCGACGGTCCTCGGAGTCGGGCTCGGGATCGTCGCGGCGTACTACGGCGATCTGACTGACAACGTTATCATGCGGACGATGGACGTCCTGCTGTCGTTCCCGTCGCTGCTGCTGGCGCTCGCGCTCGTCACCATCTTCCCGGAGGAGTTGGGCCTGTGGCGGGCCGTCGGGGCGCTGACCCTCGTCTATACGCCTCGGTTCGCTCGCGTCGTCCGGGGGGCCGCGCTGAAAGTACTCGAAGACGAGTATACCGACGCCACGAAGGCGCTCGGCGCGACCGACCCCCGGCTGCTCGTCCGGCATGTCCTCCCGAACTGCCTCGCACCGATCACGGTCCAGTCGACGCTCAACTACGGGCTCGCGATCATCGATATTGCCGCGCTGTCGTTCCTCGGCTTTGGAGCCAGCCCGGGGGAGCCAACGTGGGGGATGATGCTCTCGAACGGCGTCGAGTTCGGGCTGTTCTCCGGGGCGTGGTGGTGGTCCCTCTTCCCCGGACTGCTGCTCGCGCTGACGGTGCTCGGGTTCAACCTCCTCGGGGACGGGATGCGCGACGCGCTTGACCCGCGGATGCGGGAGACCGTTGACTGACCGCGACAGCCGGCCGTCCGGATGGACGGTCGGGCGGTGGATCGGCGTCGGCGGCCTCGTCGCGCTCGTCATCATGGGCGCACTCTTCCCGTTCACCGGGGCGAAGCAGGCGACCGACACTTCGTTCGCGTTCGGCGTCCTCCTGTTTGGCTTTGGCGTCGCGACGTGGGGGGGTGCGGTCGGCTTCGGCGACTCCATGTCGGCGGTCCAAGACCATCTCGGCGGCGAGTCGGCGTGGACCCGCGAGGGGGCGCGACAGGCGTTCGCCGTGTTGACCTGGATCGGCGCGGGCTGGGCGGGGACCGCGGTTGCTGCTTCGATACTGTTCGTCGGAATCTAAGCGACTCAGAGCGGCTCAATGAGTTCGACGGCGTGGCCGTCGGGGTCGTTGACGAAGGCGGTGCGGGCACCGGACTCGGGCTGGTCACCCGACTCCTTCACGACGCCGTGGTGGTCGATTGCCTCAAACGTCGCGTCGACGCCTTCGATGCCCACCGGAACGTAGCCGTAGCGGTCCTCGTCCGCGGTCGGCTCCTTGCCCTCCGTCTGGGACAGTTAGCTGTATGCAGGTGCTAAGCCCCCACCCTCAACGAGTACCGCAGTCCGCGCCAGCGGACAAGGAACGCAGTAGGGTGGGGATACAGCGCCGTCATCGGTTGTTTGCACGTTCTGCGCCACACTTACTACCCCCGCCGTTGAATAGTGTAGTACGATGCTCACTACACTGCTGACGGTGTTCAAGCGCGACAAGAAGCGCGCACTGTCGGTTGTGGCCGAGTGTCCACCCGGTAGGAGTGGGACACTCCGAACCACCCGTAAAGGGAAGCCGCCTGCGGAGTCTAGAGCCGCTGTGTCCACGTCGGATGCAAGCTCTGACACAGAAACAGGAAGCCCTGTCCTCAACAAGTGAGGGGCGGGTAGCCCCGAGCGCAGTAGGGCAGGGTAGTTCACT
>Ga0209965_1000623_pt1 | contig 12427 bp, 19 predicted proteins | sample SalPon2_B_H2O_MG_FD_185707 | JGI IMG/M metagenome (GOLD analysis project Ga0209965, IMG submission 185707) | Salt pond water microbial communities from South San Francisco under conditions of wetland restoration - Salt Pond MetaG R2_B_H2O_MG... | ecosystem: Environmental > Aquatic > Non-marine...
AGCGGAGACGTCGTCCGGAATGTCGATTTCGACTCTGTTCATTGTTAGTAGACGTATGCGATGACTTGGCCACCGATGCCGGCCTCGCGGGCCTCGTAGTGGCTCATGACGCCGTGGCTCGTCGTGACGATGAGCGTCCCGTAGTCACGGGCCGGGAGGTATCGCTTCTCCCACTTTTCGAACTCATCTGCACCCGCCGAGTAGCGGGGCTTGATGGCGCCACACTCGTTTATTGCGCCTTTTAGTTCGACCTCGAACGTCCCGGCTTTCCCGTCGTCGACGTACTCGAAGCCGTCGACGTACCCGCGGTCGTATAAGACCTCGAGGACGGAGCCGATGATGTTGGAGGCGGGCTCTACCGTGTACGACAGGTGGCCGACGCTCTCGGCGTTGTCGACGCCGGCGAGTGCGTTGGCGAATGGATCGTTTCCTGTCATGATCAGCTGTACTTCTCGAATCCCATCTCGCGGGCGACCTCGCGGAAGCACTGTCGGCAGAGGTTGATGTCGTACTTGCCGACTAACCCCTGCTCGCGGCCACAGCGGCGACACTCGTGTCGGTGCCCGGTGCGCTTTGCGGCGTGCTCGCCCGTCTCGTTGTTCGCTTCGCTCATTCCGTTACCTCAACGTCGAAGTTCGCTTCGAGGAACGCAAGCGCGTCCTCGGTCGTCATCTGATGTGACGACGGAATCGACCGAGTCACCGTGTCGCGAACCGCGACGCGGTAGCCTGGTCTGACGATCGTCGTCGTCACATCGAGCCCGTAAATACCGATGTTCGGGTCGTACTCTTGGCTCGGGAAGTCAGTGTGGTCGTCGACACCGAAGCTCAGATTGCCGGTGTCGTCGAACTGACTCGCCGAGACGTCCACGAGCGGCAGCGCCGTCTCGAGGAACGCGTGTGCGTCGTCGTCGCGGAGCGTCGCCTTGACGCCGATCGGGTCGCCTTTGCGGATCCCGAACTCGCCGACGGTGCGCTTTGCGGTCGTCCGGACCGATTGCTGGCCCGTGATCGCTTCGATGATGTCCTCGGCGTCGGCGAGCGGCTCTCCGCCCTGCCCGACGCCCATGTGGACGACGACCTTCTCGACGTACGGCTCCCGCATCTCGTGTGTGGCCGAATCGGCGTCACTCATCGGTTACGCCCTCCTCGTCGTCTGTCGTCTCCTCGTCGGCGTCGTCGCCGGTGAAGTTCTCGTCGATGACGACGACGTACTCCTCGACGGTCTCGTAGCTGTCGTCGTCGCCGTCGACGACGATAGTGTTCGACCCGGAGCCAAGTGTGACGTCGATCTGCGTGACCGTCCCGATCTGTCCGGCGTGCTGGCCGGCGGTGGCGGTGACGAGTGCACCCTCCTCGTACTCGAAGTGGGCGACGATCTCCTTCGACTCGTTGTCGATCACGATGGAGTCTTTGGTGTCGTACGGCGCGTCCGCGTCGACGCGGACGTTCGTGCCGTCGTGCAGGGTCATCTGGACGTCGCCGCCAGGGACAACCGTCTTGTTTGTCACCTTCCCGAGTCGGCTTCCCGCGGACGCCTCGTCGATAGGCGTCAACGCGAGTCGACCCCCCTCGTCCGGGAATACCCGGAAGTACTCCCCACGGACGGGGAACGCGAGGATGTCGAAGATCCCGATCGGTCGCTGTTCATCAGAGACGGCGTCCCCGTTCACGAGGACGCTGTCCGTGTTCAGTGCGTACCGAGCTTCCTTCGTCGAGTCGACGTAACCGAGGACGTCCCGCAACAGGACGACGAGCGGCACGCCGGCCTCGCCGTGCGGACCGGCGCCGGCTTTTACCGTGAACGTCTGTGTCTTGCGCTCGACTGGCCAGGAGTTCGGTACCGAGAGTCGCTTCTGGTGTCGTGTCATTCGTTCTCCTCCTGGAGTCGCGCCTCACGGCGGTCATCAGAGAGGTCGAGGTCCGTCACGCGGACGTTGCTCGCCGGGAGCGGGCGGGGAGCCTCTTCTCCGTCCGCACGCTCGACGACGACCTCCTCGACGGTGATCCGCTCGTCCGTGAGGTCCACCGAGAGCACCTCACCCTCGGTCCCCGCGGCGTCGCCGCGGAGTACCTCGACGGTGTCGCCCGCGTTGACGCGGACGTTCCGCTGGCCGTACTCCTCGCGGAGATCGGGCGTGAGCGGTGCGCGGACCTTCCGTTGCCGCTCGTGGAGCGGCGCGGTCTCCGACCGTTTTCGTTGTTTGCGTGGCTGTTTCGTCATAATTATACGATCATCGTCGCGGTGGACGCAATGCTGCCGTATCGCTCTGCGACCTCGCGGGCGACCGGGCCTTTGATCTCCGTGCCCCGTGGCTCGTCGAGATCGTCGATGATCACGGCCGCGTTGTCCTCGAATCGGACCCGACGACCGTCCGGGCGACGGATAGGCTTGCGCTGGCGGACGACGACCGCCTCCAGCACCTGCCGACGCATCTCCGGTGTCCCTTTCGTGACCGAGACGGTCACTTTGTCGCCGATCCCCGCCTTCGGCTGGCGGTTCTTTGTGCCGGAGTACCCGGCAACGGAGATCACTTTGAGTTCACGCGCGCCGGTGTTGTCGGCACAGGTGATGAGCGAGCCCTTCGAGAGCCCCGGTGTGACGTCGGCTTTCAGCGCCTCCATCACGCATCACCCGCCAGATTCTCGACGACGACGTGTGATTTCGTCTTCGAGAGCGGCCGCGTCTCTGCGATTCGTACTTCGTCACCAACCTCGAGCGAGTCGAGCACGCCCGGCACGTGTGCCGGAATGCGCGACCGACGCTTCATGTACCGATCGTATTTCGGTACGAACACGTCGTACTCCCGCTCGACGATGACGGTCTTTTCCATATCCGTCGACACGACCGTCCCCTCTCGGATCTGGCCGCGGACGGGAAGCTCCCCGTAAAAGGGGCACTTCTCGTAGTCGTAATCCTCCGGGTCGTCTGGCTCCGGAGGCGTGGGTACGTCGATTCCTATTGCCATTGTGTGACACCTCGTTCGGTGCGTTCGGCGGGCCGATCCCGCAGCTGTGTGCCATCCACCGTTACGTAGACCACGTCTTTGCACTCGCCTCGTCGGCTCGCCGCGTCGGCGGTGAGACCACCGGTCGCGGACGGGCCAGACTGACGGGGGCGAACCCCCGTAGTATCCGACCCGAGTTGGGACGCAGACCCCGACGACTGGCCGTCGTCGGCGGCTTCATCTGTGCGTGCGGTCGCCGTTTCCGTGACCGCGAACTCCATCGTCGTGCCCGCTTTGGGCACCCGCTTGTCTCCCGAGTCGGTCCGCACCACGAGGGTGTGAGCCGTCTCGTACAGCACGCGACCGGCGATCCCGACGTGGGCGTCGCTGTCGGCGTCGACCACCCGAGCGGGGAGGCCAACGAGTTCGTGCCGTGTGAGCGTCTCGGGAGTCAACACGTCTTACTCCTCGTCGAAATCGCCTTCTTCCGTCTGGATCGTCTTGATCCGGGCGATCGTCTTTTTCAGCTCGTTCACGCGGCCTGGGCTCTCCGGCATCCCGCCGGCCGCCTGCTGTGCTTTCGTGTTGAGCAGCTCGGTCTCGAGCTCCTCTAATTCGACCGTTCGCTCGGCGGCGGTCATGTCGCGGATCTCGTCGGTGTAGAGGATCGCCATCGGTTACTCCTCCGTCTCCTCGTCTGCGGCTTCCATCTCGGCGACGAGGTCAGCGGCCTCGGCTTCGATCTCTTCGTCGAGCTCGTCGAGTTCGTCCGCTGCCTCCTCGGTCTCGACCGGCTCCTCGTCGGGCTCATCGGTCGTCTCAACGACCTCTTCGACGGCCTCCTCAACGATCTCCTCGTCGAGAACCTCCTCGTCGACGTCAGCCGGCGTCTCGTCTGGCACGGAGACGTCCTCGTCGGCGCCGACGTCCGGCACCTCTTCAGGCTCGGCTTCGAGCAGCGACTCGACACCCTCGTCTGCGCCCGCCTCGGCGGCCTGTTCGACAGACGGCGCCTCTGCGTCGTCACGAACGGCGAAGTCGTCGGGGAGCTTCGCGCCCGGTGGGATGATACGCACCGTGACGCCTATCGTTCCGAGCTTCATCACGGCAACACCCTGGCCGTGGTCGACGACCTCCTGTGCGGGCTCGCCGTTGTGTTTGATGTAGCCGCGGTTGAACTTCTCCACGCGAGAGCGGGCCCCGGTGACCTTCCCTGAGAGCACGATCTCTGCGCCGAGTGCCCCGGCGTCGATGATTCGGTCGATCGTGGTGTGGCCAGCCTTCCGGAAGTACCAGCCACGCTCTAACGCGTTCGCAAGCCGATCGGCGACGATCTGTGCGTTGAGATCCGGCTCGTCAACCTCCTGGACGTCGATCTGCGGATCGTCCATGTCGAAGCGGTCTTCGAGCTCGCTCGTGATCTTCCGGATGTTCTTCCCACCCTTACCGATCACCATGCCGGGCTTTTCGGCTTTCAAGACGATCTGGGTGCCCATCGGCGTCTTGGCGACATCCATGCCACCGTAGCCGGCGCGCCCCAGCTCGTCCGCGAAGAACTCGTCTATCTGTGAGCGACGGAGCCCATCCTCAATGAACTGATGTTCGTCTGCCATTATTCTGCTGCCTCCGATTCCGTGATGATGAGCTCGACATCTGCGAGCGTGGTGTTCCACTGGGTCGCACCCGCTGCACGCGGGTTCCGTCCCGGCCGCTCACCCACCTTGTGGGGAGCGACGTGTGTAATAACCATCTCGTCGCCGTCGAAGCCTTGTTCGTCGGCGTTGTTTTTGACGTTCTCTAGGAGCTTCAGGAAGTCCTTTGCGGCCTTTTCGGGGTATCGGCCCGCGTCCCAGCCGTCGATGTCCGAGCGGTGGCCCGCCCCGGCGTTGTGCTGGCGCATCGGTACCGACCGCTCCTGTTCGATAACGGCCTCTAAGAAGGCCTCGGCGTCGGCGACCGTCTCGCCTTTGATCTCCCGTGAGATCTCCTTGCTGTCCTTCACGCTGATGGGCCGATCACGGAGCATCCCCTTGGCGGTGGTGTCCGGGTCGGCCTCGACGCTATAGTTGATTCCCATGGGTTATTTGAGCGGCACGAACTTCGAGGACCGGGTCGCGCCGATACCGGCCTGACCGTGTTCGACGGTGCTTCGCGTCTGGTGGAACTCGCCGAGGTAGTGACCGATCATCTCCGGTTCGACCGCAACGCGCTCGAAGCTGTGGCCGTTGTACACGGCGAAGGTGAGTCCCACGAACTCCGGGAGCACCGGCATGTCGCGCAGGTGTGTCCGAATGGGATTCGCCGCGGTCTCGTCGGTATCGCGGTCGCGAGCCTTCTCGAGGAGCTTCTGTTTCTCCACGCTCAGTCCGCGAGTGATACTTCGCCGCTGTCGTGCGGGGAGCAGTTCCGCGACGTCGTCGACGTCCATCTCCTGCAGCTCGTCGAGTGTGTGACCGCGGTAGGCGAACTCTTCACCCTCGCGGCCGATGCGGTATTCTGAACTCATCTGTTTTTACCTCGTCCCGTTCGTTTGGATGCGATGTCACCGACCTTCCGGCCCGGCGGGGCGTCCCGCGAAACCGACTTTGGTTGGCCGGGATGCTGACGGCCGCCACCGCCGAACGGGTGGTCGACGGCGTTCATCGCCACGCCGCGAACGCGTGGATACTTCGTCCCGCGAGCGCGCATCTTGTGGTACTTTTTGCCTGCCTTCACGAACGGCTTCTCCGTTCGACCGCCGCCCGCGACCACGCCAACAGTGGCGCGACACTGCGGGTCAAGCCGCTTCACTTCGCCGCTCGGGAGCTGCACGACCGCGACGTCGCGATCGTGAGTGAGTAGCGTCGCCGAGACGCCGGAGGCGCGCGCGAACTTCCCGCCGTCGCCGCGGTTGCTCTCGACGTTACACACGGGGACCCCTTCTGGAATCTCCGAAAGCGGCAGAGTGTTGCCAGGTTTGATCTCGGCCGAAACACCGACCTGTATCGTCTCGCCCACGCGAACGCCCTCAGGCGCAAGCACGAGCCGGCGGTCGTCGTCGTCGAACGCGACCTCTGCAAGCGGCGCTGACCGCGCCGGGTCGTGTTCGATGCCGACGATCTCACCAGAGATCAGGTCTGTGTCTTCGGGCGTCTTGTGCGACAGCTCCGCCTTGTAGCGGTGTGAGGGGGCTCGGAACGTCGGGCCACCACGTCCACGCCGCTGTCCTTGAATACGTCGTCCCATGCTCAGAACACCCCAATCCGGGAGGCGACATCGGTCGCGTCGTCGTCATCCGACAGCGTGACCGTCGCCTTCTTCGTGCCCTTCGGCGTCACCTGCGTGTTTATGTCGACGATACGGACGTCATACCGGGTCTCGACCTCCTCGGTGATCGCCGGTTTCGTCGCGTCGATGTCGACGACGAACAGCAGCTTATTCTTGAAGTCCATCTCGTTCATCGCCTGCTCCGTCACGAGCGGGTGCTCGATGAGCGAACTCATCGGTCACCCACCTCCGCGACTGCGGACTCCGTCCACAGCGTGAGTCGTCCCGGGTGTGCTCCCGGTGCGAGGTCCTCTGCGTTGACCTCTCGGGCGGTCGCCACGTCAACGCCCGCGAGGTTGCGGGCGGCACGCGACAGCTCCTCACTCGTGACGACAAGTATCGACTTCGGCTGGCGGTACTTCCGGCCACGGGACTTGCCGCGGCCCGAGCGGACCGAGCGTCCCTCGTCGGCACGCTCGATGTCGGCGTCGACGCCGAGCGCCTCGAGCACGCCAAGTGCCTCCTGCGTCTTCTCGAGCGATTCGAACTCGTCGGAGACGACGAGCGGGAGCTCAAGATCCTCGTCGAACGCGTGACCGCGGTCGGCGACGAGTGCGGTGTCGGTCGTCGCTGCGATCGCCGAGCGAACGGCGAGTCGACGCTCCTTGTCGTTCAGGTCTTTCGTCTGATCCTTCTCCGCCTTCGGCGGGTGTGCGCGTCGCCCCGACACGGCGTTTGGGACGCGTCGTGCGACGTTCTCTGAGCGCGGGACGTGTGCGAGCCCGCGGCCGGAGCCGAACGACTCCGCGGGGGTCCGCATCCCGGCGAACTCGTCCGCGCCGTAGGCCTGCTTTCGGTTCGCCTGTGCGACGGTGACCGCTCGACCGATGAGGTCCGGTCGGAACGGGGTCTCGAAGACGCCCGGCAGCTCGACGCTGCCCGCGTCCCCGCCGTCCAGGTCGTGTACTGTAGTGTTCATGAGTTATCCCTGGTTGGATGCGGTGGATACGTACCGGACCTCGGGGTCGAGGCGCGGCTGGTCGTTCGGCCGGATGGCCGGGCGGAAGCGCAACAGGCGCTGATTTGGTCCCGGCAGCGAGCCCTTGATCAGGGCGTACTCGCCGTTGACCTCGCCGTGGTTGACAAATCCGCCGTCAACGCTGGCGTCGTCGCCCTCACCGAAGTCGATGAGACGCTTGTTGAGCTCAGTGCGCTGGTGGTATCCGGTCTGCCCCTGCTGTGGCACAGTAGAGCGCACGCGCGAAGGGTTCCACGGACCGAGGTTGCCGATCCGACGTCGCCATCCCTGACGGGCGTGTTTGCCCTTCCGCTTCTGTACGCCCCAGCGTTTGACTGGGCCCTGGGTGCCCTTCCCCTTCGTGACGCCGGAGACGTCGGTGTACTGGCCGGCGCGGAAGACGTCCCCGAACTCGTGGGCGCCGCCGTCGGCGACGAGTTCGAGGCCGAACTCGACGCGGTCGTCGAGCGAGCCGCCACCGACGCGTGTCTCCATCACGTCCGGCTTCTTTTTCGGCACGTTCGCGAGCGTCGTAGGCGTCGTGTGCGTGATAGCACGCACGTCGTCAACGACGCCGTCGTCGAGTAGATCGCGCAGTTCGGCCGCGTCGGCCTCGAACGTGTCGTCTGCCGGGAGGTCAAGGGTGCGGTCGAGTTCATCGTGGAACTCGCTCGCCCAGACCTCAGCGACCGGCTGCTGTCCGTACGGTGTGTCTTCGTAGGCGCGTAGGGCGACGGCGTGCATCGGCGGCGTCTCCACCACCGTGACGGGGACGGACTCCTCCATCCCCTCTCGCGGCGAGTTCGCCTCGTCGTTGACCATCACGACGTGGGTCATCCCGGCTTTGTAGCCGGCAAACCCCTGCAGGGCTGGTGCCCCGTCGTCGTCTGGCCACGAGCGGATGCGTGGAACCTCGCTGTCCGCGCGGGTGCGCGGACCGTAGCCCAGCGAGCCTTTTCGTGGTCGGCTTGGTTGTGGCATGTGTTTACTCCGTGAGTGTGAGCGAGCCGAGGGTCGCGAACAGCGCCTCTTCCGTTCGGACTACCCCGCTGCCCTGTGACGGGATCGTGTTCAGCCAGAGGTCGAACCCCGGATCGGGTTCGACTCGACGACCGTCTTCGACGGCCGTGTGAACGTCCTCGGGTTGACACCCGAGCATCTCCGGAAGCCCCCGCTCCGGCGCGCCAAAGGCGACGGTGTAGCCGCCAGCCTTTGCCGCGTCGGCGACGAGTTCGCCGAGCCGCGAGACGGAGAGCGATTCTCCGTGTCGCGACGTTGCGACGGCGAGCCCGCCATCGGCGAGCGCTTCCGACAGGTCCGCACCCACCACCTGGAAGCCAGCGGATGGCTTCCCGGTGATCCGGGCGCGGACCGGTTCTCTCGAAGAGACCCTGATGGTGACGCGCTCTCCCGCCCGCACCTCCATGTTGGAGGGGACGAGCAGGGAGATCGGGTGTTCCCGCAGCGGGGAATTGACCCGGACGCGGCCTTCAGGTCCGACCTCGGTCACGAGTCCCTGTGTTGTCGACTCGCTCCCGTCTGGGGGCGAGCCGGTCCGCCATGGTACGCGGAGCGGTGGCAGCACGCCGGCGTACCGGAGTTCGTCGCGCTCACCCCAGAGGTCCTTTCGGAGCTCCGGCGGCGTCGCAGCGTACCCCAGCACGGTTCGGACGTACTCCCCACTCCGGCGGCGTTCGCCGTCTTCATCAGGGAAGACGACGAGCCGGTCCGCCCGGAAGACGGCCGCCGCGCGAGCGACGGTGCCGAGTTTGCGAGTCGCCTCGCGGTCGTCTTCGGCCTCCCGGACGACCGAAGACGGGATACATATCGTGGGCCCGTCTTCGGTGCGCATCGTGGCGAGACTGTAAGTTGGATTCCAGACCACCGGGTAAAAGGATAGCGGTCCGTATTTCGGCCTGTGGGGCGTTGACACGCCGCCTCGCGGGCGAACACCACCGACGTGGCCGTGTCACTGCGGCGCGCACGAACCACCGATGTGACAAGCTTAAGTGCGTAACCGAAAAAAGTCGTAATGCGAAGCACGCACCGGTAGTGTAGTGGTATCACGCAACCTTGCCATGGTTGCAACCCGCGTTCAAATCGCGGCCGGTGCACTCTCTTCGGTCGTGCACCGGCCTGACTCCCGCTCGCATTGCTCGCGGGAGTCTCGGCTGGTGTATTTTGTGAACAAAGCGAGAGAATTCTATGAGATAGCATCTATAGATAACGTCGACATCCACAACTAGCAGCGGTGGCGCGCGCCTCGCGAGCCGCGATAGCGTGCTCGCAAGCGCGTGCGAGGGATGAAGGAGTCGCCGGAGGCGACGAGTGAATCGGCTGGGGAGGGTGTGGCTGAAAACTGTGTCCGGCTGTCGCGCGGTCACCTTAATCACGGAGCCGCCGTCATACGCGTATTGGGGAAAAGTGTTGCTGAAAATAGATGTCCGGCTGTCGCACGGCCGTGTTCATCAGAGACCCACCACACCGGTTGTACGGAATCGGTTGGGGAGGGTACGATTGACATTCTCCCCGCGCTGGACCGCGAGGCGTTCTCCACGACCCTCCGTAATTACTGTCCGTGTGTCGCGACAACGCATATTCACCCATGCCGTTCACTTCCCGTACCGTTCACGTTCTGGCGCCTCCGCTTGATAATCCTTAAGCCGGCAACAACGCTATCTCGCCGCAATGAGAGTCGTCGTTTCTATTGGGGGGAGCGTCCTCGCCCCGGAGCTCGACCCCGACCGCGTCGTCGCCTACGCCGACGCCCTTGAGCGGCTATCGGCGAAGGGCTGTGAGCCTGCCGCCGTTGTCGGCGGCGGCGGCGTCGCCCGCGAATACATTACCACTGCCCGCACCCTCGGCGCCAACGAGGTCGAACTCGACGAGATCGGTATCGGCGCGACCCGACTCAACGCGCGACTGCTGATCGCCGCGCTCGGCGAGACTGCGGTACCGGCCCCAACGACAAGCTACGACGAGGCCACCGCGGCGATCCGCCGCGGCGCACTCCCGGTAATGGGCGGGATGGCCCCAGGACAGACAACCGACGCCGTCGCGGCCGCCCTCGCCGAATCCGTCGATGCCGACCTTCTCGTTTTCGCGACCGGCGCCGACGGCGTGTACGATGTCGACCCCAACGAGCACGCCGACGCGACCCGGTTTGATTCGCTCTCGCCGACCGAACTCGTCGACGTCGTGCTGCCGATGAGCCGCGACGCCGGCTCCTCTGCGCCAGTTGATCTCCTCGCTGCAAAGCTCGTCGACCGCGCCGGTATCCGGTCGATCGTACTCGACGGCGACGACCCCGACGCCGTCGTCGACGCGGTCCTCCACGGCGACCACACTGGAACAAACGTGATCCCCACGGACAGCACACCCCCCGCGTCGTGGACGGAGGAACGATGACCGGCAGCAGCAACGACGACTCACCGCACATCCTCGCCGGCGAGACTGACTCGGAGACCCACCACGACTTCTGGGCCGACATCGTCGCCGATCGGATCGAGGCGCGGGACCCGTCCGATCCGGTGGTGATCAAAGGCGGGGTTTCACCCTCCGGTGTCGCACACGTCGGGAACGTCAATGAGGTAATGCGGGGATACTTCGTCGCTGAGGTGCTTCGCGAGCGGGGCCACGAGGTGCGCCAACTGTTCACCTCCGATGACAAGGACCCACTCCGGAAGCTGCCGCGGAAGCTCGCAAACGCCGACGGCAAGATCGTCGGACTCGGCGACGTCGACGCCGGCGCGCTCGGGCGCAACCTGGGGAAGCCGTACACCGCGATCCCGGACCCATTCGGCGAGCGCGAGTCGTACGCCGCCCACTTCGCCGCCCTGCTTCGGGCCGACGCAGACCGCCTCGACGTCCCGATCGAGATGGTCTCGAACACCGAACTGTACGCCGACGGCGACTTCGACGACGCGGTTCGAACGGTTCTCTCGGATCTCGACGGTGTCCGCGAGACGCTCTCCGCGTATCAGGACAAAGTCGACGATACGTACGTGCCGTTCAATCCGGTGTGTGAATCGTGCGGACAGATCACCGAGACGGTCACTGACATCGATCTCACCGAAGAGACCGTCGAGTACGTCTGTACGGACCTCATGGTCGGCGACGACGTCGTCGAAGGATGTGGTCACGAGGGGACGGCGACATTCCGGGAGGGAAAGCTCCCGTGGCGACTTGAGTGGCCCGCCCAGTGGGACGTCCTCGACGTGGACTTCGAGCCGTTCGGGAAGGACCACGCCGAGGGGTCGTGGCCGTCAGGAGTGGACCTCGCGCGGCGCGTATTCGGCATCGAGCCGCCGGTGCCGATGGTGTACGAGTGGTTCACGCTTGACGGCGCCGCGCTGTCGTCGTCTGCCGGCAACGTCGTCACCGTACCCGAACTACTCGAACTGCTCGAGCCGGCCGTCGTGCGCTTCTTCTTTGCGCTCCACCCGAAACGCGCGCGTGACCTTGACGTCGAGCGGATCGACCAGCTCGTCGACCGATTCGACCGCTTCGAGCGGGCGTACTTCGACGAGGTCGACGATTCGGACCTCGCCGGATTCGCCGAGCGGGCGTACCCGTTCGTTCTCGGCGACCCGGACCGCCCGGCCGACGCCGACCCGGTCGACCGCGTTCGGCTCCCATACACCTTTGCGGCGGTCCTCGGCATGGTCGAAGACCCGGCACTGCGTGAGCAGCTGGCGCGTGATGAAGGCCACATCGATGACGACACCCCGGCGTGGGCGGTCGAGGAGGCGCTCGGTCGCGTCGAGCGCGCCCGCACCTGGGCCGAGCGAACCGACAACGCGTACAACTACCGCCTCCAGACCGACCTGCCCGCGGTGTCTCTCGACGACGACGTGGCGGCCGCACTCGATGACCTCGCAGACTTCGTCGCGGCCGGCAACGACGGTGAGGCGATCCAAGCGGAGATGTACGAGACGGCCCGCGACCACGACGTCGAGGTGAGCGACTTCTTCGCGGCGGGCTACCGGCTCTTTTTCGACCAGCCGCAGGGGCCGCGGCTCGGTGAGTTCCTCGGCGAGCTCGAGCGCGAGTACGTCGTTGCGAGGCTCAGACGGGAGGCTTGAATGCCATCGGACCGGTCGCTCGACGAGTTCGCTGGGGCGGACGACGGTGCCGACGATGAGGACACCGGCGACGACAGCGAGGATGTCAACGACAGCGATACCGAACCGAACGACAGCGACATCGAACCGAAC
>Ga0209965_1000628_pt1 | contig 12400 bp, 27 predicted proteins | sample SalPon2_B_H2O_MG_FD_185707 | JGI IMG/M metagenome (GOLD analysis project Ga0209965, IMG submission 185707) | Salt pond water microbial communities from South San Francisco under conditions of wetland restoration - Salt Pond MetaG R2_B_H2O_MG... | ecosystem: Environmental > Aquatic > Non-marine...
TCGGGTGGGCTTGAGTCGGTCCGTAACGACGTGACGATAGTTGGTACTGGGGCTGAGCAGGTGACGGGGACCGCGACCGACGGCACGTCAATCTCAACGTATGGCCGACAGTCCGAGACGATCAACGTCTCCTATATCACGACCACGGGTGAGGCGGACGCGATGGCCTCGGAGTTGCTAATCCCCGACCCACTCGCGTCGGGCAAACTGCTCGTGGGCCAAAACGTCGGGACCGTTGCGGCACCGCTTGTCAATCGGACCATCGACCTCACCGACGACGCGAAAGGCGTCTCGGCCACGGACCTCGTGATTGAGAAACAGACTATCGAACAGGGACGTGCCACGTTGACTATCGGTGAGGGGAGCGGCGTGAATCTGGCGTCGGTCAATCGGAAGTCCAAAAGCGCGGGTGACACGACCGAACCGGGGAGTGTCTACGGGAGTGACCGGATCGGGGACAATAGTATCGACTCGAATCAACTCGTCGACTCGGCGGTCATCGAACAGAAACTTGACGACCTTGCGGTGACGCTGAATAAGGTTGACTTCGACGCCATCGACGAGACGAAGATTCAAGACGACTCTATCTCGACGCCGAAACTCCAAGCGGCGGCCGTCGTCGCGTCGAAGATAGCGAGCGATACCATCACCGCGAATGAAATCGCGGCCGGGACGATTACGGCGCTTGAAATTGCGGCCGATACGCTCACCGCCAACCAGATAGATACGCTCGACCTCGAAACGAACCAACTCACGCTATCCGACCCCGGATTAGATGGTGTGCTTGAGTTTCAAAATGAACAGATAAACGGCGTCGACACCATCGAGATGCTTCAAACCGATGCCGGAGGGTTCGGGGCTATCGGGACGTTCGGCCAACCGTGGGACTTCGTGTTCTCGACTCGCGTGCGCCCCGATAGCGATAACGTCGGGTTCGTGGGCGAGTCGTCAGCCGCCTATTCGGAGGTGTGGGCCTACGACTACTTCGACGCCGCGACCGACTCGACGATCAACGACGGGGGTGACGTACTCGCGGGGCTTGCGGAGGGCCACGGGCCACCGGACCATTGCATCAAATGCGACGACGACGGCACGGAACTCGGGACGGACTTATCCAAGCTTAGTCATTCTCTCATGGACATTTGCCGCGCCCAACAGCGGAAAATCGAGGACTTGGAGGACCGCCTGTCGGCGCTTGAAGGGGACAACGCCTAACCCGACGGCGCGACGATTCAGAGTATGCCACACGAATTGAGTGCCGCACGGGATACGCTGTCGGCAATCACGGGATGGCCGGCGTCGAACTCCCGGCAGATCATGTTCACGGTCGTGCTTGGCGACGAGACGGGCAAGGACATTACCAGCGACACGCTTCGATGGGGGTTGCTTAATCGGCGGTATGAGGATATATCGGACGCCGTGGTATCCGACGCCGATAGTGACGTGACGCTTCGGACGAGTGGCGTCGTCGATCCGACGGCCGGGGAGTTCCGCGTCGACGTGGCCGAGGATACGCTATCTGGCGAGTGGGGGGAGTATTGGCAACGGGTGGTCGTCGATCCGGCGGGCGATACGAAACAGTCGTGGGTCGGGAAGGTAATTCTCTCGGCGGACTAGTCGGCGCGAACGCTTTAGGCCCGCCGGGTGAATGGTGACGTATGCCCGACCGCACGATCAACTGGGGCGCGGACGCCACCGAAGCGACGTATCGGACCCAAGACACCGACGCCGTTGATGGGGGTGGGAACTTCCGGGTTGTGGAAGATATGGTTGCGGGGACGGTGTTGCTCGAATACGATACCGCGAACGGATGGCAGGTGCGCGCGGCCGTCGACCTCAACAACAACGACCTGAGTGGCGTCGGCCAGTTGAACGCGAATAATGCGACCGTGGCGAATACGGTTGATTGCACCGACCTCCAATCAAGTAGTGTTGATACCGGACAAATCAACTTCACACAAGCAAATCTAAACCCGTCGGGGAGTGGGGCTGACGATATATTCTTTGGCGACTCGGGTGGCACTCCAGTAATATACCCTACTTCTGACGAAACTGGACAGCTAGGAATATCTGGCCTTGGTTGGGACATTATTTACTCCTACCAATTTTACGACCTGTCTCAAAACGCGACGCTTTCGGACGGCGGCTCTACGTTAGAAGGACTCTCAACGATGGGATCGCCCCCGGACTTCTGCGTGGAGTGTGATGATAGCGGCGAGGTTCAAGCAACGGATGTTGGATCACTCTCGTCGTGGCTATTTGAAGTCGCCAAAGAACAACAGCAGTGTATCGAAACGCTCGAATCGATCGTCGAAGACCTAAAAAATCGGGTTGAGACGCTCGAAAGTGCCTAACCTATTCGGCGTCTTGAATTGTTCCAGTCCCGCCCACGGTGGCCGTCCATGCGTTCGCTTGTGGGTGGGCGATTTCAACGGTGGCCGTATCCGACGCCGTATCGGACACGAGAACGCTATCGCTCCGGTCCAACACCTCGAACACAACGCGAACGGACACGTCCCGCGTCACCGTCTCACCGACTTCGACGGCGAAGTCCGAAGCGTCCCACGCCGAACTATCGGTGAGGCGGCCGGTGAGTCCAGTTTGGCCCTCGAAGACGGCGCGGGAGGTGTCCAGTCGCTCCGACGCTATCTCGTCACCGCCGACGACAAGGCCGAAGCGGACGGCCGACACCGCTTCGGTGCCGGCATCGTAGCCGTATCGCAGATCGACCACGAGTTCGGGCGTTATCTGTTCGGCCTCAAACTCGGCGTCGGCCACGTCGAAGCTGTCCATCGACACCTCGGCGTGGGCGTGTCCCGCGAGCGAGAGCAGACCACCACCACCGACGGCGACGGTCCCGACGGCGACAAGGGCGGTTCGTCGATCAATACGACTCGTGTCTGTAGCTGGCAAGCGTCGACTCATGGTGTGCATCCCGCCGCCCCCACCACGGGACGACGGCATGACATGGTAGTATGCCGACTGGCATAACACTAGGGGAAACGGACAATAGCGTGGCTAGCGTTGCAGAATATCGGCCATATCCGACAGTTCCTCTAACTGTTCAAGCGCCTTGTCCACGTCCGGGTCGTCATCCCGAAGCGCCCCGATAGCGTGCATGGTCCGAATCCGAATCCGGGTGGCGAACACGTCGAGTGTCTTGCCCTCAATATCGTTCGCGTCAGCGCTCCGGGTGGCCGCCCGCAAATCCTGTTCGATCAACGTCCGCAGGTGGGCGTCGATGTGTTGGGAGCGCGGGAGCGTATCGGTCCACTCGGTCCATGTCTCTCGGTCCATCTGGAATTGATAGGTCACGCGGTCGGCGTCGGCCATGTCGGTTGCTATCACGCCACTTAGTTGAACTTAGTGGTTCTACTGTGTGCCATGTGGCACAACACTTATGGTCACGGCGCTATACAATAGATATGTAACGATGCCTGCCACCGACCTCAACCCGAGTGCGATAGCGTGGGATAGCACCGACCACTACAACGGCGACCGGCTCAAGGACTGGGACGTAATCGAATCCGTGGCCGACGTGACGACCGACACGCTTCGGCGGGTGACGGGCGAATGACTGTCACCGAAACAACGGTGAATGGCAAGACGCTTTCAACGTTTGGAGAGACTCATCAAGGCGAAAGCGAAACTGTCGCGCGGAAGATACTCGCCAACGACTCCGACGTGACTGACGTAACGGCTTTTTCGTCGGGGCGTACCGAAGTGTGGCTTCGTGGCGTTGATCGGATGAATTGGCGAGCGCCGGATGGTTGGCATATCACGGCCGTCTCCATGTTCGGCGACTTCGAGGAGAACCGACGCGGGGCGGCGTGTATCACTATTCGGCCGGACGAGTAACGTCGGGGGCCACGCGCCCCAGTCCCCGGTATGGCCGTCGGTATCGGGCCGGCGGTCACGGAGGACTATCGCATGACGACCTATCGAATCCGACGCAACGGACGTATCGACACGACAGACTGTGCTTACTGTGCCGAACAAGCGAGTCGCAACGGCGCGAAAGTGACGGCGCAGGTGAACGCATGAGCGGACCACAAGTTGAGACTCAAATCGGGACCACGACTGTCGAGACTCCGGCGCGGGTACTCAACCCAACGACAGACAAAGACCAAGACCTGCGAAAACTTAGCGAAACTGGATACTGCCGCCAGTTTCTCGCTGTGTGGTCGCACATGGACAACGCTGGAACAATCAACGTCGACGACGCGCCGGTATTGTCGTTCGACAAGTCTCGGTTTGACCTACGCGAGACTGACGGGCAGTATGTGTTGGTCAAGAAAGAGCCTGAAAGTGAGTTTGGCAAGTGTGTGTTAGGTGATGACGATGACTGACGACTACGACAGTACGAACCTCAACGTCAGCGAGTCGGCCGACAAAATCCGTCTCGAAACGAAGGTGAAGCGTGGCGAGGGAACCCGCGACCAAGACGAAGTGAAGGTGAAGATCAAAGGTGGCGATCCCGAAGACGCCGCCGCGACCCTTGCCGAGACGTTGGATGCACTCGACGAACACGGCGTCGTCGAGACGCTCCGAGACACGCAGGCCGGTGGTGGCGAATGAGTCGGTGGTGGGATGACGGCAGTCGTTTCGAGGATGCCCGTATTATCGCCAAACACAACGACGAGTATGACACGGTGTTAGACGTTTTGACCGAAATGCACGAACGCGAGGACTGGACATGAACGACTACTGGACGATAATCGACCACGACAACGACAACGAAAAGACAGCGGAGAACAGACAGGACGCCGAACAGAAGGCCGAGACTGCACGCGAGTTCGGGAGTGAGAACGTCGAGATCATCCCACCCGGTGATGGCACCGAAACGGACGGCGGAAATACCGAAGTCGTTGACGTGCCCAAAGATTCACCCGACGAACTGATGGCAGACGCCGAGGAGATACCCCAGTCGCCAAGCGTGGCCGACGATCCGATAGACTGGGTGCCGTCACACTTCGTCGACGACATTCAAGGCGTCCCGGCGATCAATCGCAAGGGATATGCGGTGCTTGCCGAACAGTACGGGATTCAAGTCACACGCGAGTTCGTGACCTACCCGTCCGAAACGGATTTCGGGTATGCCGAAGCCGAAGCAACGGCCGTTACGCAAGACGGGCGGGAATACTCTGGATTCGGGAGCGCACACGTTGATCGGCAGGACGGTGACGACGAACACCTCTTGGGCGAACTCGCGGAAACGCGGGCCATCAAGCGCGCGCTAGCACTCGCTACGGGCGTCGGCATGACTGCCGTGGAAGAACTCAAGAGCGAACTATGAAAGCAAACGTGACCCACGACGACGCCGGACACGTTGATTCGTTCATCGTCATCGGCGACCGGACGCGGTGGTTCTTCAACTTCATCAATGGGGTTGCGGAATTCACCCGCGTCGAAGTCGACAAAGACGACCACGCGACCGAGACGGCGGTGGTGTTGTTCAGCGGCGAACTCGACGACGCCATGACCTACGCCGAAGAACTGCCGTTCGTGGACTCGGTTGCATGGCAGGAGTCGTTGGAGGAACCATGAACGACGACCCGGCCGAGGACTTTCACCTGCGGCAAGCCGCCCAACTCATGCACGGGATCGACGACGTGCGGACGGTCGACGTGCTTGAATACACGCAGGGCGACCCGACGCTTGAGGTGACGGTGTGGGGTGGCGTGGTGCCCCCTGCTGTGTTGGACGTACTGTCGACGTATGACTGTGCGCTTGCGGCCCAACAGACGGGCACCCAAGGCGACGACCCGATGACGACGATGGTTGTGGCGCGGCCCTACTAAGCGCGGCTTACTTTTACTTTCACTTCGGGCCGAACCTTTAGGGTATAGGGTACAGTAGGGTGTAGTGGAGTATGGCAGACCTATACGTAGCCGACTCGACGTATGCCGCCTTCGTCGCGGCCTACGGCGACGACGCGAAAGACGAAATGCGTAGCATCCTGAAATCGAACGCGCCGGAGGACAGTCATGAGTGACGAGTCGGTCGTCTCGGGGATCATTAGCGCGTCGGCACTCCAACAGTACGTCGACGTATTCACGCCCATCGTCGATGAGGGGCGGGTGCATTTCGGTGACGATGGTATTTACACGTCCGTCGTCGACCCTGCGAATATCGGGATGCAGGAAGCCGAGTTGTCGCTGGATGCCTTCGAGGCATACGACTCGCCCGGTTCGGCCACCATCGGTGTGTCGTTCAACCGCTTGGATGAAGTGCTAGACGTGGCCGACTCGGGGGCGCTGGTTCACTTCGGTATCAACATGGAAACGCGGAAGTTGGAACTCCGATTTGATGGCGTTGAGCAAGACGTGGCCATGATCGACCCCGACGCCATCCGGGCCGAACAGGACAAGTCCGAAATTGACCTGCCGAACATGGTTGCCATCGGCGCGGACCAACTCGACCGCGCCATCGACGTGGCAGAGTTGAACAGCGACCATATCGAAATCGAAGGCACCGAAGACGGCGGTGTGTCGTTCAACGCCGACGGTGACGTTGATTCGGGGCGCGTTCGCTACGACGCTGAGGACTTGTCCTTCGCGGAGGTGAGCGACCCGGGAGCGTCCCTGTTTAGCCTCGAATACGTGACCGAACTGTTCGACCCGGTGCCGAAGGGTGGTGAAGTCGAAATCTGGTTCGGTGACGAGTTCCCGATGCGGTGGTACTGGGAGAACGACGCCGGGACGCTCGAAGTCGAATCCATGCTGGCCCCCCGAATCCAGAGTCGATAATGCCCGACCGCGAATACGTCCGTGGCCCGACCTACGCCCGCCGCCGAACGCCCCGGTTTGAGTTCAAACCGAGTTCGACAGGCTATACCGGCGGTGGGTATGCCCGGATTCGCTCAACCGAACGTAGGGAGCAGACGCCGGGCGACGGGGCCGACGACGTATTCGTATCGGTGCATCGACTCTGTGCCGTCGCGTGGAAGTATCCCGACTCGTGGTCGGTCGGTGAGATACTCAACGATATGGACGGCAAGGACGTGCATCATCGCCTTGGAATGCCGTCGGCCAACCTTGAATCCGAACTCGAAGTCATCGAACACGGGCGACACTCCGGCGTGACGAATACGCAAGTGCGGGCGTGGGCCGAAGACGCCAAGCGAGCGGCAGAGTCGGGCGGGTGGGAGGACGATGGGTGCCCCGAGTGTGGCGGCGACGTGGACGGCGACGGCGCGACGGTCGGCACCGAAAGCGGACTGTGTATCGAGTGTGCAACCGAGAAAGCGAGCGGGCGAGACGTGGCGATTGAACTATGACCCTAACACTACCAAGCGATTTAGAGAAATTCACCGACGACTACACGGCAAGCGGTATCTATGCGCTCGACATTCAGAAACCCGACAACCTCGAAGTCGAGTGGGATCGGCGGTATGAACATCGAGCCGCGTGGTTCGAGGAGTTCGCCGCCGCCGAGCACGTCGTCTATGTGGGGGCCGCCAAGAACCTGCTGTCTCGCTTGGAGGACCATCGGGACGGGCAAGTGCGACAGGCCATCCTGCCGTCGCTGGCGGTGGACATGACTCTGCGGAACGTGTGGCTTCGCCCTGATATGGACACCGCCATGCAAGACGAGTCACGAATCGCTATTCGGTTGCGAAACCACCTACCGGAAACGTATTTCGTGCGGCAAGCATGACGGGCGACCCGTGGCGGCTCCGCTGTCCCGAGGGGCATTGTTCGTGGGAACCGCGTGGGGATCGGGGCTATTACTGTGAGGTGTGCGACCGGCTGTATGACGAGTTGATCGACGTGAAAACCGGCGCGGGGCAACGTTTATAGACGCGGCGGCGCTATGGCTACTCACGAGAAAGAACGACGGGAGAACCGACCCGCCGACCTTGACACTCGTCGGTTGGTTCTCCGCGGCAATAGGAGTTGTGGTCGGTCCATCCTGTCGGCTTTCTCGGTTCGACTATGACCGATCCGATAAGACCGAAAGGCGTTGACGTGACGTTGACGAGTAGCCACCAAATTCTCATCGAGTTCAACCACGGCGACATTCCGCCGGTTGTTCTTGGGAACGACTCAGCGGCGAAACTCGGTTCTGTGATTGCCTCACAAGCAGACCGAGCAGGGTCGAAAACGCCGCCGAAGGGACGGAACGAATGACACGACACGCCGAACCGGCGCGTGTGTGTGTATCCACACTCCGAAGCTGTAGGCGACCCCACGGCCAAATAGGCGAATCGCATGACGGGGCGGCTTCGCCGCCCCGTAGCCGGGGGCGATGCCCCCGGCATGACTGCCTATCTACTACTACTACTGGTACCAGAAAGTTAGTTAGTAGTAGTAGTAGGCCGCTCTGGTACCAGTCGGTACCGGAGGTGCGGCATGAGTGACAACGTGCAGGTCGGCCTCCGAGTCGACCGCGACGTGTACGAGGAGTTCAAACAAACCGTGAAAGAGCGGCGTGGGCGGTGGCAGGGAACCGGCGGGAATGAGTTGGAAAACGCCATGCGGCACTACATTCGCTTCGGTGCTGACAAGCCACTCCCCGACATGATAGCCGAGGCGAACCGCCGGTTAGAACGAATCGAGGGCGCGGTCGGCACCGCCGAGTCTGACGGGGGCACGGACGTTCGGAGCGCCGAGACACACACACACGCCCCGGAGGAGAAACCCGACCACCACGCCCCGCGAGACAAGAAGGTGGCCTATCTCGTGGCTCAACTCCGCGACGACATGAACGGCATTCCCGAGGAACTGCCGAAAGAGCGCCTTCGGGAAATCGTCAAAGACGAATACGGGTTCCGGTCGGACACGGCGAAGGGTTACGTCGACGAACTCCGTGAGAAACTGGGGTTGGTTGACCACCCGACCGTCGACCACCTGCTTGCCACGCCGGAGCGTCGAACCGAGATTATCGAACAGCAAACCGACGACGAACTTGAGACCCTATGACAGACACCGAATCCGACCACGACACGACCGCCATCGACCGCACGATCAAGACCAGCGTCCGACAGGCCGGGAGCATCGACCGGGATAGTCTCGTCGCACTCGTCGCCATTGAGGTGAGTGTGCCCCAGCGTCCGGTGCGACACCGCGTGGACGAACTCGAACGGACGGGCGAGATATACGCGGTGCCGACCGCCGACGGGATGGAGGTGCGGGTGCCATGAGTAACGACTATCTCACCGACACGCTAGATCAAATCTACGATGTGTTAGAGGATGCGCACAATGAAGCCGAGACGCAACGAGAACACGCTGTTATCGGGTTGCTGTTCATCCTCACCGATTACGGTCGGGACGTTGCGCTTCAACGCGAATATCCGACCGCAAATCAAGCACTTTTAGAAGCGGTGTCAGACGCCGAAGTAGAACAACCACCTGACCCCGGATTTTGGCCCGACTACGCTGGCGACCACGAAGACTATTCGATGTTGGTGGATTGGACTGACCCGAACGGTCCACAGAATCACGGTGATGCCGATGAGTAACGTCGACCACCACACCGACACGGACGCCTCGACGCACGAACAGGCCAAACGCGCCCTTGCGGAGCGCCTCGCCAACCACCACCGAGGACGCGAGAACGCCGTCTCGTCGCGGGAGCTTGCCGAGTCGGTGCCTGTCTCGGCCTCAACGGTGCGGGACCTGATTGCCGAGATTCGCCGGGAGTTCAACTTGCCTATCGGGTCGTCGAATGGGTATTTCGTCATCGACGACGCCGACGAACTCGCCCGGCAGATCGACAGGCAGAAGCGACAGGCCGAAACGTCGATGCAAACTGCCGAGGATATGGCGGCGGCGTGGAATCGCAATCGGAGGGGGCGATAATGGCGATCAACGGTGGGAATCAGCAACCCGTGAATAACGCGAAACGGAACGCCGAGGACGCGGAGGACGACGAGGACGACGACGGACATAGCATCAAACGCAAGTGCCCGCTGTGCGGTAATGAAAATGTACCGCTTGCAAGTCACCTGCCGAAGTGCGACGAACGCAACCCGCCGGAGGGGTTCGATAATGAGTGACACTTACGATGGCGAATACCCATACCCAACGCCGAAGGACGCACGGGCCGCACTTGTCAGCGCGGCACGGATGGACGGGACAACGTGTGTTCGGGGCGCGTACAAAGCGCGGCGGACAATCAAAGAACCTGATCCAAAGATGAAACCCGGAGACACACAGCACGTCGTTAGGCTACGTCACCGAGATAGCGAAAAGCGTCTCGTTGATGTTGCTGTCACGCCGTTTAGCGACCTCCGAGATGACTGGAGTAGGCCGTCCCCAGTTGATCCGGGCGAAGTGGTCTTGCCGGTTGATGAATACGGGCTTGTGGACGTGTTCGTTGATCCGAACGTCTTACCGACGCCGGATAGCGGGGGAACAGATGAATAGCGTTCGTGACTGTCCGAACTGTGGGAGTAAGACGAAACTCCAAGACCGACAGACCGAATGGAATAACGAGATTCGACACGTTCGGACGTGTTCGGAGTGCATGACACAGTACGTCGTCGCCTACGGCAACCCGGCGATAGAGGAGGTGGAGCAAATTGAGTAGCGTAGACGACCGCCGTTCACACTACCACCAACTCCTCGGCACCATCGACAAGAACACCGGCCACGGTGCGCCCGTCATGCTTCGGGGCGGCCCACTCTGGAGTACCATCGACTACACCCCCATCGACCACACCGATGCCGTCCGCGCCATGCAGGCGGCCATCCAGAACGACCACGTTCGGCGGTGGGTCGACGCCGAGGGGCGCAACCGGTACGGCGTAACCGACGCCGGGATTGACGCCCATCCGACCATCACGCGCCCGACCTATACCAGCGAGGACGTGTCGGGGTTGCGTCGGGTCATCGAAGTCGAAGCGGGACGTGACGACCCTGAAAAGGCCGTGATCGCGTGGGCGAATCGACGGATTAGTGAGGTTGAGGGATGAGTAGCCCAAGCGGATACTGTCCAAATTGTGGTCTGTTCTGGCGCGATCACGAACCGGGGGACCACCTACGGTGTCCAAAATGCGAAACGCGGGTCGAACTCGTGTTTGAATCTGAGGTTCAAGAATGACCATCCTCACCACTTCGGACCTCGGCGCGAAACACCGCTATCTCGCCCACGCCCGTCCCGAGTGGGCGCGAAGCATGGCGTCGATCCGCAATCAGGGCGGGCCGTGGGGGTGCAAGTCGTGTAGCTCGGCAAGCATGTTGCCGTACCGATGCTCGATTTGCGGCCGTGACCTCGCTGGCGAGACGACGACGCATGGGCGACAAGGCTAACCACAACGATTAAGCCACTCGGCAGACAAGGATTCGGTGTCGGTCGGAAGGCCGACGGTGTGCATCCCAACCCACCACGCACGCTTTCGAGGGCCGACCAAGGCGGAGCGGTGGTCGAGTACGCCACGCACAGTATCCAACGGTATGGGTGAAAGCCTGTGATTCGCCGGCTGTGTGGGGAAGGAAACGCTACCGTGCGCACGGTTCGAATCCGTGACGGTCCATCCACCGAGTCCAGCAAAGGGCCGAGATAGGAGTAGACGCTAGGGGCGCGGCCTGCGGGACGCGCCGTCCAAATTCCTAGAATCGAAGACGCTCGGAACCTACCTCTGGATTAAAACACGGGTTTGATCACCCCGGCTCGGTGGGCCTTTCAGATGACGCCCCGTATCCTTATCCACAAGTAGCCCAAGCGTCAGGTAATGGCATGGCGGCCGACACACCACCACCCACTCGCGACCGCCGGTATCGCTCGAAATCGAACTACGACAGTTGCCTCTTAACACCGATGGGACGGGACGACGACGGGACGGTCATCGACGTGACGCACGTAATCGACGCGGTACTCGTGGGCCTATTGGCCTTTTTCGCGGTCATCGCCGCCGACGTACTCCCGTCCCTGTTGGCGGGCAATCCGATATTCCTGACGACCACCGAAATCATGGCCCGGATGCCCACCGCTGGCGTGGCCTTCGGGTTGGCGTTCGTGTTCCAGTGGCTTCGCGCCCGTGGGATCGACGTGCTCGAAGCGTATCGGAAATTCAAGGATAGCCTGCCGTAATTCATTCAGTAATTACAGTAATTCATGAGTCAATTCACCGCCGCCGATGTGGTATCGCTCCTGCAATCGAATCCCGAACTCGCCGCCGCGCTTGCGCTCGTGATTCGGGCGGTGCTGGCGTGGCAACGCGGGTTGACGTGGCCGGAGTATCGGACGATCCACGCACTCAAGCGCGGGACGTTCCCGCTTCTGGATCGGGTCGTTCCGGGCAATCTGTTCGTCAACGACAAGGGCTTCCGACAGGGTGGGGAGTTCCTCACCACGCGCCAGCAATCAGTCCGAAGCGTGTTCAAGCAACTCGTCTCGGAGGGCGGCAGTCCCCACGTCGTCTCGTCGATCAAGCGTCGGCAACTCCCTGATAC
>Ga0209965_1000632_pt1 | contig 12369 bp, 7 predicted proteins | sample SalPon2_B_H2O_MG_FD_185707 | JGI IMG/M metagenome (GOLD analysis project Ga0209965, IMG submission 185707) | Salt pond water microbial communities from South San Francisco under conditions of wetland restoration - Salt Pond MetaG R2_B_H2O_MG... | ecosystem: Environmental > Aquatic > Non-marine...
TGCCTGCTTCCGTCGCAACCGCATCGAACGCCCGATGTTCTACTGCAGAATACGACGGGCCCGTGTACAATCGAGACAACGGCATGCTTTGTTGGATACCTAACAGCATGATGAATGTTGGGGACGTATCCGGATCGGATGACATATTGTAACCATCAACCGATGGTATGTTCTTCGAGTCGTGCTGAATTGATACGTAGAGCGAGTATCCCAATTACTCTAGGGTATCCCTTGACGCTGGTACTTCTGTCACTCGATCATATGACAGAACTCATATGTCATGCAAAACGTTAATGATGCAATGACTGAATAGTGAGACTAGATGTCAAATAGAGCGACTGAACCAAACCCAACCCCAAGCTCAACATATTCTATTGACGAGCCATCAGTTATATCAGAAGCACTTGACACCGAACCTCGCAATTCGACTGGCCACCTTTTGAACATTCAGTCTAGACAGTTCGAGATAGCCCAGGGCCAACAAGAATTACTATCTGTTGAAGAAATAAAAGATCAGATAAAGCTGCTAGATCATCAGCTTCAGGCAGCGCATAGAGCACTCTTCCAGATGGGTGGGGGTGCACTTTTTGCAGATGAAGTCGGGCTTGGCAAGACCATTGAGATTGGCATGGTCCTGAAAGAGATGGACTTTCGAGACACACGAGATAGCTTTCTTATACTTACTCCTGCCCAGCTGGCTCCCCAGTGGCAAAACGAGTTAGAAGAGAAGTTTGGATTGGATTTTGTCTGCAACTATGACGACGAATTTCGCGGATTCGATGTGCACAATAAAATCATAGCGAGTGTTGACACTGCCAAATCAAAAACCAACCGCGATCAGGTTTTGTCCCGCCGATGGGACGTTCTCGTATTAGACGAGGCTCATTATATCCGAAATGAGGACACAAAGCGGTATGCGCTTATCGACGAACTAACATACGGAGAGGCGTTTTTTGCAACAGCTACTCCTATACAAAATGACATTTCTGACATGTATAATATCATTGACCTCATCCGACCAGGAATGCTTGGAACGCGCAAGCAGTTTGAGAACCGGTATGTCGTAGATTCCGATGATGCACAGATTAAACGAAGCGAGGAATTACAGTCAAAACTGAATCGAGTGATGATTCGGAATCGCCGTGAAGAAACTGATATCGACTTTACAAATAGAGAGGTGCATACGAATGTCTTCGAGCCATCAGCAGCCGAGCAGAAGCTCTACGATGCTGTGACTAATTATGTACAAAGAAACTATTCCAGCGTCGGCGCGAAGCATCTAGTGCTATTTACACTACAAAAAGAGGTTACCTCAAGCCCATATGCAGTTAAATACTCCATTGATAACTGGATGAATGATAGTAATAAAGTTCTCTCATCATCTGAGAAACGAGAGCTCAAGAATATACGTAACATCATCAATCGAATCAACACGACGACAAAGCAACAACGACTGCTGGATGTACTAGAGACAATTTATGAACAAGTGGGGTCAGCACAAGCAGTTGTGTTTACTCAGTTCCGCTCAACTCAGCAGGCTATCGCTGAGACTGTTCGCGAACTTGGCTTGCCAACGCACGTTGTCAATGGTGACCTATCCAGCCAAGGTAAAGAACGTATGATCAATAAATTCGAAGAGGAAGGCGGCGTACTGGTCGCGACAGACTCTATCAGTGAGGGTCGAAATATGCAATTTTGCAATGTTCTCGTGAACTATGACCTTCCATGGAATCCAATGAAAGTCGAGCAGCGCATCGGTCGAATAGATCGTATTGGACAGAACCGAGAGGTCCATGTGTTCAACATGGCGCTTGAAAATACAATTGAAGAACACGTTTTAGAAAAATTATTTGGTAAAATAAACCTATTTAATCAGTCAATTGGCGGCCTCCGAGATATTCTCTCTCGGATGGAAAAGTCCGGCTCTGACTTCGAGCGCGAGGTGTTCAAAAAACTCCGTCACGCCGACTCCGAAGTTGAATTAGAGAACAACTTTGAGGAGATGGCTGTCGATCTGGAAGAAAACACAGACGCAGCAGAGAAAATGAATGATTTCAATAAGGGTGTCTTTGACGGGTTTGAATTCGGGAGCACATCATGAGTATTGATGATATTGGGACACTAAATCGGCTGGCAATCCGACGGTTCACAGCAACAGCGATCGAAGCATATGGAGGGGAGATTAAACAGCAAAATGATAATAACTGGGAAGTAGACCTCCCGGATCCGCTTTTATCGCTCGCAGAAGAACGCAAAACAAATCTCGTTTTTGATCCTAAAGATCAAACACCGGGCCGCGAAGAGCTGTTGGTACAGCCTGGTTCACCAGCATTCAATCAAATTATTGAACTTGGACGACAAAACATCTCTGTCGGCAAAATTTACATTTCAGCTGATGACCTGCAAACGCAGCTCCCAGACGCATTAGATGTGTCGTCGCTCTCTGTTACTGTTGGAGAATTTACCCCTCAACAGGTTGCCACAGCAGTTATATTTCATTTCTTTGTAGAGATTGAGAGCGTTTCTGCTTTCCATCAAGAGCGGTTTGAGAGCGTCTCGATAGACGTATCGAATGGGGCCGTATTACCAAACCTTACTGATAGATTATTGTCGCACGCAGGACAGTTAACACGATCACATCAAACATCAGATATTGAGGTCGACTCAGATACCGTTCAGAAGTACTACTCATCTGCCGTTTCAAGCGTTAGGGACCGAGTCGATCCAGAAGTTCAGCAACTCGAACAAGAGGCAAAACAGACAGTAGCCGACCGGGTTGAAGAAATTACGGACCTATACTCACAGCGACGCAAAGAAGTAAAGTCACAGTTGCCAGAGCAGCGAGAGGAGGTGCGCAAATGGCGAAAAAAGAAAGTTAACGCCCGAAAATCAAGTACACAACGTCGGTATGAACAGAACGAAAGAGAAGCGCAAAAAGAACTCAATGAACTTGAAGACGAAGTAGAGCGGACGCTACGTGAACTCCATAATAAAGAAGATGCTGAGATAGATAACTTAGCTGACAGACATACTGTTGACGTTGATATCTCTCTTATCGGTCTGACGCTCGTCCAACACGATCTGGGTGGCTTAGAGTTATCACTTGACGACGGGACACATGCCGGCACCACGACAGTACAGTACGCTCCTGCAACAAAGGGTGTTGTTTCGTTTAGCTGTGCCACATGTGACGAGTCATTTACTCCTCAGTTACGCCCGCAAGTCTGCTCCTGCGGTAGTATAGTTTGTAGTGGGTGTCATGATATCTGCAAAGAGTGCAAAACAAGTGGGTGCCCAAATTGTGAAACTCCTCTCTTCTATTGCAACCTATGTGGACGCGTAGAGTGTGCCGATTGTGGGACAACCTGTGATGTATGTGGCAATTCAATCTGTTCACATCACCACAGTACCTGTATAGAGAGCTCACAGACCACTTGTCTGGCTTGTGGCGAGCCATGTCCTGTCTGCGATGAGTTCCACTCTGATACACATCTCACGCCTTGCTCTGTCGATGAGGAACTCTACTGCCCCTCTCACACCGAATCCTGCGACGAGTGTTCAGATACACTTTGTACAGATCATAGTGAAGTGTGTACAGAATGCGGTCTTCAACTCTGTCCCGATGATCGCGTTGTTTGTGAGACGTGTAATGATATTCGTTGCTACAGTGACGCGGTTTCCTGTGACGGCTGTGGGGGATACCACTGTACAGAAACCACAGACGTCTGTAGTATCTGTAACGGACAGTTTGGCGAGGTCCATCTCAGTGCTTGTTTGACCTGTGGCGAGTTGGCCTGTAGCAGTGACCGTATTGAGTGTAGTATCTGTGGTGATCCCACCTGTACTGACGACGCAGTGAACTGCGCAGGGTGTGAAGGAATGATCTGTCCTGATGATCTCACATACTGCGAAGTCTGCTCAAACCCATTCGGCACTCGCCATATCGAGTCTTGCGGGGTGTGCAACAAGCACGTCTGTGAATCTGACCGTGTAGAGTGTACTGAATGTGGGGTCTTCCTGTGTGAAGATCATACTCAGTCGTGTAGTAGGTGCGATGATCATCTTTGTCCAGACGACACCACGTTTTGTTCTACGTGTGATGATGCGCTGTGCTCAGTCCATACCAGTATCTGTACTGAGCATGAGAAACCATTGTGTGACAGTCACTCTGAGGAATGTATCGAGTGTCAGCAGGAGTATTGTCCATCTGCTGGAGTGACATGCGAGTACTGTGGTGAATTCGTTTGTGAGCCTGATTCGGCCGCCTGCGCTCATGATGATGCTGTTGTGTGTGAAAACCATACTGAGCCGTGTACAACCTGTGAAGATCTATTTTGTATAGACCACCTCAGAAAAACAGCTGACACAGGAGAGCTCCATTGTTTTGACCACTCCGAAAGATGTACTGATTGTAGTGACTGGTTTGTGTTAGATTCACTCGTTCAGTGTAATGAATGTGAGGGTATGATATGCTATAATGATCAAACTAGCTGTGAGCACTGCGGTGGATTCGTTTGCGAGGATGACTCAGTCTCTTGTACTCAAGATGGTGCTACCGTGTGTCATAGCCACACCAGTACCTGTACTATGTGTGAGGAGCGATTTTGCTCAGAGCACCTGAGAGAGACACCAGAGCACGGGAAACGCTGTTTTGAGCATTCAGCAGCTTGCAGTGAGTGCGGAGTCCAATTCGCGCTTGAAACACTTGAAAGAGGGAATGAAAGTGAAGAGTGGCTGTGTCCCGACGATCGATTACAGTGTGATCACTGTGGAGGATTCGTTCGTGAGCCTGATTCGATCACTTGCGCGCATGATGGTGCTGTTGTGTGTGATAGCCATACCGAACCGTGTACAACCTGCGAAGAACAATTTTGTACAGAGCACCTCAGAAAAACAGCTGACACAGGAGAGCTCCATTGTTTTGATCACTCGGAAGCCTGTGCGGAGTGTGGTAATCGATTCAGTCTAGGGTCGCTTGATGATTGTACTGAATGTGGGAGAATCCTATGCGATGATGATCAACATAATTGCTCTTATTGTGATAGTTTGATCTGTAAAGATGATCTGGTCGTTTGCCCAATTAGCGATTCTCCAGTATGCGTCGACCATCGCGCAACCTGCTCTAATTGTCAACAGGTCGTAGCTGAGTCTACGATCTCGGAAGGCAGATGTCAAACGTGTCAAGACTTGTTTTCAAATAAAGGTCGAACATCATCGACTGATGAAGAACGGCCTGACAAGATAATTAATGAGTTACCAGAATCTGTTGATTTCTCTAAATACGATATGAATTATAATAACGCATACATCGTAATTCGTCGCAACAGGATCATCCTGTCAAATGAAATAATAGTCATCGACAGGTTTGATAGTAAAGTCATAGAGCGGTATAGTGTCGGAATCATAAGTAGGATCTTCGGGGGGCAATCATGAGTCCAGATAGATTTGCACCCAAAATTTCGTGGTATGATAGTGATGACCTATCCAAATCAATTCGACAAGCCCTTGATAACCAAGTGAGCACTGAGAGGATTGCAGAACAGCTCTGCAAACGTAAATTCAGTAATGCCCATCAGTCACAGGTTGAAGCAGTTGTAACAAAAATGAGTAATGGTGGATTAAGCGATATACGTCAACCACGACTTGAAGCAATTATACAGTCTCTTCCGGAAAGTACTGGAGAAGACGGGGAGCGTCCAAATTCTCAACCCTCTTCAGTAAATGTTACCCCACGTGGTCCTCTCACAAACCGGTGTACAGTATCCGACTTTGCATATCTATCACGTCGTGAAGCTGCGCGAGTAATTGGCCTGGCTGTTGAACTATTCGATGGCAATACTGTCAGATTAACTGAAGAGAAGGGAGTTGAGACAGATCTACTGTGGAGAAGACAGCACGCCTCAATTGCGATAAGAGTCATACCGACACGGACAGTTATATCAGACGAACACCCAACAGCAGTGGCAAATGGGCCAGCTGTCCCCTCATCTATCCAATCGCCATCTGAACTTGCTATTGTTACGTGTGGAAAATTTTCTGACGAAGCAACGGCGGTTGCAAAAGAACATGATATTCATTGCTACAACGCGGGGCATGTTGAAACATGGCTTCGCCGTGCTAAGATCTCACTAGAGACGCTAGGGATGGTACTTGAGGATGGAGAAGCCCACGATGGACCGCTAACAGAGCTCGTTGATGCATCTCCCGTTCCATCTCTGGAAAAGAAACTAGACCCATTTGACCTTCCGCCGGCGTTCAATACTGAAGAGTTAGATACCTCTGAAACCCCCCATGTCAGTGCGGAACGAGTTGTGAAAGATACAGCTGGGGGGCAGCGTGATGTGGAAGACACAGTTGAGGGGCAAAATGAGAGCTCTACAAGTAGCCCATCAGTCAGCAAAGCTACCTCGACACAGAATGACACTCTTGTTGAGAATCAACCAACCGCAGGGAAGAAAGGCGTATTATACGCTGATCCTGGTGAAGATGGCGATTACAGCGCTTTTGACGACTACTTGGAGGATATAGAATAATGAACCCTCAACTTATTGAAGTACCAACGACAGTTCCAATTGACGGGGATCAATCTGTAACCATCGAACCGGGGGACCCCTGGCCATCTGCGTACCGTGGCTCACGGTATAGCTTGATCTCGGATGACGACTATCATAATCCGGTAGTTAAGTGGAAGCAACGTGACCTAGCTATCTTCACAGAACCACCAGATCAATTACGTCGTGCATTGGTGCTTCTGGGAAAAAGTGGCGGATTTGGGAGCTTCAGAGTAACTGCTGATAGTGAAATCATTACAAAAATCCCAGCAGATGATTACAAACATACGGATAAAGCACCGATTGATTCCGGTTGGATACCTGTATACGTGGGAAAACTTGAGGGAACTATTGACTTTGATGAAATTGATGTAGATCCAGATGCGCCTAACTTCCAAAGAATTCGCGTTTGGAAGGGGTTTCCATTTAATCACGGTGAGCGATGGAGTGTTAGTACTGACGGAAAGCTCATTTGGACGTGGAGGGACTACCGGTTTAAATCGGCATTTACTCACGACGATCTTATAGACAAGTACCAGTCGTACCGGGGAACTGCAGGTCGTTTGTACGTCACTGAGTACGGCCATGTTTGGGTAAATGTTCCTAAAAGGGACATCAATGACAACAAACGTACTACCGTCGGTGAGGCTATCGCAGACTGGAAACAGCAGGCTGAGGTAAATGATGATAAAGCTACGCTGAGGCTGGTAAACCGCCGATTGGTCGCAACCAGTCGGAGCGATGATCCATCAACCGGTCATTTCCCTATACACCTCGGGAATCTCCAATACTTCGACGATGGCGTCATTCCCAAACCTGTCGTTGATGAGCCAAGCTACTATCAAGCGGTTTGTGAATATGAACAGGTATGGGAATAACTGGTAGATATTGAGCCAGGAATAGTATGTGTATTCGCATATTCTAAGCGGTCGGGCACCGTTAGCTGCTGAGTAATATATTAGTCCAAATTAGCTGCTATGAGACCCTATTGAGTCGGTACCATTATTGATTCCCGTCAGTATAGTTATTAGACATGAGTGATGAATTCCTTGAGGAAGTTGACGATATTCTCTCAGAGATTCTCAATAACAGCGATTCCTCACCTTCGAGAGAAATTGAGCAAAATCTCACGTTTGGACAGTCGGTGTCTACTGAGCAGCAGACAACAATCGTTGCTGATCAGATCGACCAGTTAGCTGATGATCTCGATATCCCAGCAGCGACGGCTGACCTTGCGAAATCGCTGCGTGATCAGTTCCGTGACAAGCGGGGTGACCTGAGCGGGACCGCGCTTGAATTAGTCGCTGCTTCATGTCTGTACTGTGCAGCAAAAGTCACAGAGATCCCGTTAGACCCGACAGACTTCGTTGCTGCTGGCGCTACGGTAGTCACGCGGAAGGGCTTGCTTCGCCGGTCGAAAGATATTGCCAACACTGTTGGGCTAGATCCGTCAGCATTCTTTGGCAGCGAACAGTATGTGGAACGGTACTGTAACGCTCTCAACCTCCCTGACGTGGTTGATGAGCGTGCACGCGAAATTATCGAAATTACTGAAGAGTCCGGGCTGTCTAGCGGCAAAAGTCCATCTGGATGGGCTGCTGCTGCCGTGTACAACGCGTGTCTAGACGTCGGCAAGAAGCGAACGCAACAGGAAATCAGCTCTGTAGCAAACGTTTCTGAAGTAACGATCAGAAACCGCTATCAGGAACAGCGCGCCAGTCTGCGTGAAGTCGAATCACTCCCCTCTGATCCAATCACAGTCATCGACTACGTGGCGGATGCAGCTGCGGTCACGCCAGCAAGTAGAAAACTCGCAGAACTACTGATTGAAAATGCTCGAGGTGACGAATATCCCGTCGACGAGAGGCCGACGCTGTGGGCGCTTGCGGCGCTTCGGCGTGCGGGTCAACTGATGGATGACAGTATCAAGATCAAAACATTGTCTCAGTACACCGATGCAGAGTCAGATGCTATCGCTTCGCGAACAAAGCAGCTACGATCGGTCTCAAACCGATTTGAAGTAATGAATTTCCGGAACAAACATGATCAGCGAACGAGTAAGTCCGATAATGAATAAGGAAGCACACATTTTTCACGGTTGATCTGTAATAACATCCTTGTTACCACGTAAATACAAGACTTGACAAAGATAGAGTGGCAAGAGAGAGTTGCTTAGTATCGTAATTATATTGATACGACTGCTCAACGGTGTAACAGGCTAGACATCACGCCTCCCTTATCATATCATAAACAGAACATTTTAGCGTAACAAATAAGCGTACTGTGGAGTTGTTCTATAACGATGAAACAGGATGGCATCTCTGTTGGCGACCCGTGGCCACATCACTACCGAGGGCTATCGCTACAGGTAAGTCCAAACAGAGAGGTCTGGTGGCAACTCTACCAGGGGACAGACCGCTTACGATTGAACCCCGCCCCAGAGAAAATAGTGGACCATTTGTTGGACCACAAGCGGATTGGGGGCCGTTTTCACGTCACAGAGCAAGGTGATGCGTTGACTAGGGTCGAAAATGGCGAGGAATACGACCAAATATATCTTGGAAAGGTCGATAATCTTGACGGCGAGCTCGTGCCTGACGGTGCAGAGGAGTACAGTATTGATCTCCAGCCAGATGGATTAGAGGCGGGTGATTTGTGGCCGAGCATCTATGATGGCAGCCGGTACTCGTTTGTTGGAGACAGGTTCTGGTGGCATAGCGGGCAGTCACACAAACGCCATCCTGTTCCCACTGGACTCCCTATTGATATTGAGCAGAATCTTCAACGCTACAAACGAGATGGGGGATCATTCAGAATACTCCCTTGGGGAGATGTCATTACACTTGTTCCAATCCACCCCACCCCAGAGAAAGTTCAAAATCAGTTCAATAAGCTCCCCCGGGTCGTCCGGAATATAATTAAGCTTCGTAAAGACCGTGATGTGGAGATGCTACCCGTGTATATTGGCTCACTTGGTGACTACCAGATAGAAGTAAAGGATCCTCCATCACTTACCGATAGCCTCTCAGCAGAAGAAGAAGAGTCACTCAATAGCTGGGCACAGAACCTCGGTCGAACAACGGCTCGATCAACCGACACACACAAAGTCAGTACGGACACAGATTCTGGTGGCTCTCAAAAAGATAAGAGTACATCAGAGACAGAAAGAGCCAGCAAGAAAAACAATTCTGAACAGAAGGATACCAAACCCCCCGAGCTCAATGACGACCCTGTTGACTGGATTATGGAGGATATGGGGGATGTGGGGGAGCAAAATCCGAATCAGCACGACTCAACATGAGCGCACAGGTAACTGATAATACGGTCTCAGTTCCTATTGCCGATAACAGGGACGTAAGTGTTGAGCCTGGACAACCTTATCCAGCCCCATACCGGGGGTCACAGTACAGCATTGTTGACTCACGAAAGCATGGCACAGTCATTGAGTGGAAATACAATGATCTGGTCGTTCACGTCGAACCACCGGGTGGCTTAATTGATCGGTTACAATCTTTAGGAAAATCACGGGGGAGTGGGAAGGGAAGCATCCGTATAACTGCAGATAAGGAGATTCTCACCAAGATTAACGCGGATTCGTACGTACATAGCCACCATGCGCCTGTCAAGAGTGGGTGGATTCCGGTCTATCTCGGTACACTAGATGGCCATCTTGACTTCGATATTGACAATGATCCGTCTTTTCCTACTCGGGATTTGTGGGTCTGGAGCGGATTTACATTCAACCATGGAGAACGGTGGAGCGTCAGCAATAATGATCAACTCATATGGACTTGGAAAAATTATCGGTTTTATTCAGCATTCGAACACTCTGATTTGATCAATAAATACGCTACGTATCGAAAAATTGCAGGTCGCTTGTACATTAATGAGCATGGACACGTCTATGTGAATGTGCCCCGGGATGAGGTGCCGCCGGGTGAGACTGAGATGGTTGAACAGGTCTATGATGAATGGCGAAGATACGCAAATAGAAATAACAAACGGGCGGCGATGCGACTCGTTGAAAGACGTCTGAAGGTCACCGGAGATGGTGATCCATCCGAGGGTCATCTGCCGATATACATTGGTCACCTCTCTGAGTTCGATGATGGACTGATTCCGAAGCCTGTGGTGGCTGATGAAGAGTACTATATTGATGCGAGCCATGAAGAGGGTGGAGGTTACTAACCGATGGCTCGTCGATTTCCACCGGCGATATTCGGGCTCAAGGCTGACAGACAGCGATATCGGACGATCGTCCAGACAGCGTTTGAGCAAGAGTCGCCAATCGTCCGCCCAGCGTTCGTAAAGCAATGCCAGTCTCAGATTGTGAAGCCTGATACCGGCGAACAGTATACGGAGTCCTATATTAAGCGAATTGTCGGTGCCTACGTCCAGATTGGAGCGCTGTCACGCGATACCTCTGGCGACGAGACAACGCTTCATCCGTCACCGTTCACCGGCGAGTTGCTTGACGGTACGCTTTCACTTTCAGAGTGTGTTTGGAAGTCCCTCAAGCGCCGGTGGGTCGCAATGGGAAAGCGGCCAGAAGGTATCGAGGGGCTGGATCGCGTACTTCGGACAATTGCGGACGCTGCGGGTGGCCTCAACAAGAACGAAATTCAACGTCGGCTGTCTGAAGCTGAGGGATACGAGTTTAATGACGCCGGGCTCCGCGGGTATCCAGAACTACTGCAGTTGATGGGTGTGCTTGAGTCGACGAGCGATGGGTTAGTGACTACCAGCGAAGACCTCGTTGATCGGTACAAACGACGGCTGCGAGATACCGATATCTTCCGTACCTTGGAGGCCCGACTCCGACGTGAAGGGCCGATGGTCGAGCCACCCGATAGAGACGCCAAGCGGGATCTTATGAAATACTACATGTACCGCGAGGCAGGCGGGTGGCAGAAACGAAAACAGTGGCATGAGACGTTCTGGCAGAACTACCTAAAGCCAGAAACGCGTAACGGAGAGACGGGAAGTGAACTTAGGCGCAGGGACAAGTATCGCGAATTCAGATCAAAACGAAGGTCGCTTCGTGATGATGTACGGGCTCAGTTTGAGATTTTTAAGGATGATTCGCTGAGTGGCCTATCTACAAGCGTATTAGAACGAATTGTCGATGCAGAAACGGAAACAGAAGCACGACGAATTCGGGTTGCGGCTGGGTCAGGTGTTTCGCGAGCAGATCTTCAGTTACTTGAAGATGATGCTCGATCAGAATATTCTTTCTCGGAGTCATTTGAGTTGTACGACTGGCAAGCTGAGGCCTCCGCTGCATGGTATGACCCTGAAGGAGACCACCGTGCAAAACAGGGGATTGCTCAGGTTGTCACTGGGGCAGGTAAGACCGTTATGGCACTGGACGTCCTCAGAAAGTGGCTAGCTGGCGACTCTGACCGGGTAGCCACTGTTATTGTTCCGACGAAAGTGCTCATGCAACAATGGTTGGTCGAGCTCGTGTCTACACTGAATGTTCCTGTCGATGATATTGGGTGGGCGGGAGACGGAAATAAAGATGACTTCGATGGGTGTCGTGTGCTGGTATGTATCGTCAATAGTGCTGTCCAGAAAGACTACCTCCAGACGATTCTCCAGGAGGTAGGGACTCCAGAGCATCTTCTTATCGCTGATGAATGTCATCGCTACACCGGTGACAAGTTCTCTAACGTGTTCGACTACCCACGTTCAGCCTCACTAGGATTGTCGGCAACAGCAGTTTCTCGCGGAGAAAGCGAGCGTACTGCTGACGACGAGTTGTTGCTGAATGAATTGGGGGACATCTACTACGAGCTGACCTACAATGAGGGGATTC
>Ga0209965_1000634_pt1 | contig 12367 bp, 7 predicted proteins | sample SalPon2_B_H2O_MG_FD_185707 | JGI IMG/M metagenome (GOLD analysis project Ga0209965, IMG submission 185707) | Salt pond water microbial communities from South San Francisco under conditions of wetland restoration - Salt Pond MetaG R2_B_H2O_MG... | ecosystem: Environmental > Aquatic > Non-marine...
CGGTGATGTTGGGTGGGAACCCCCAGCCAAGCATCAAGACTTTCGGTGGCATATCAGTAACCCGTATTGGTAAATCAAGTCAATACGGTAAATACGTTTGTGGTGGTCGGGGAGAACTGAACAGGATAGACGGCGCGGAGCGACCGCCGCGTCTCGGGATGGACACGACGCGACGTCGAACGCTGTTATCACCGAAAGCGGGAGCCGACCGATGCTCGGACAACTGTTCGAGCGGGCGCATGAATATAAGGATCGACTTCGCCCACATGTCGCAATATCGACCTCCGATCAGTGAACCCGAGCGTCGAACTTTTTTGCGAGCCAGGCACGCGCCGGGGATACGGCTATGCCCCGCGGGCGCCACCAGCCGGTATGGGCAGTGAACCGAACCGGCCCGGCCACGAGTCGAGCAGTTCGACCGAGGGAACCGCTGACGGGCTCGCACCCAGGGAGTCGGCGGCGCTCGACCGGGTCCGCCGGGTTGCCAGACTGCAAGACGAGGCGATACGAGTCCCCGGGACAGACTTCCGGTTCGGGCTGGACCCGGTGTTGAGCCTCCTGCCGGTCGGCGGGGACGCTCTCGCCGCCGCCATCTCGCTGTATCCGATACTGGAGGCGGCTCGCCTGGGAGCGCCAAAGCGGACGCTCGCCGCCATGCTCGGTCTGGTCGCCGTCGACGCCGTCGCCGGCTTGCTCCCGGTCGTCGGATCAGTGTTCGACGCCCTCTGGAAGGCCAACGAATGGAACCGTCGGCTGCTCGAACGTCATCTCGACGCGGCCTGACCGGGGCTCAGATCACGCACAGGCCGATAGCCGTCCGGCGATCCGTGACGGTCTCATACGGCGGGGCTGTCGCGGAGTCCACCGATACGCACAGCTTCAGCGGTGGCTATCTGCGTTCGATTCTTCGACCATCGTTTCGAGTTCCCTCAGTCGCGGCAGTTCTGTGACACCGCTGAGCAAGACGAGTACCGATACCGTGTCTCGATGCGACGTCGGCATATCGCCGCTCCGTATCTCCGGTGACTGCAGTTCGTCGGCGAGCCACCGCCGGCCGTCGGTAACCGCGTCCCGATTCAACCACGCGGGTGGCCCGGCAAACACGGTCAGGGCGCTATCGGCCGAATCCAGCGCACAGTCGGCCGTCAGTTTGCCACGCACCGCTCTGCGAAGCGTCGTTTCGACGGCTTTGTACGCCTCGATTTCGTCGACACTGTCGGATTTGTCGGCGAGAAACCGATCTCTGAGACGGTCGATGATGGTGCCCTCACCGGTGTCTTCGTCGGTACCGACTTCCTGGCTGGCGTAGCCAAGCGTCACGAACCCCGAGTCCGAGATGGTGTTAATTATCTCGCTGGCGTCGACGACGCTCTGGCCGACAGCGCCTGACTCCGTCGCCTCACCTGCCGCGAACAGCGTTCCCAGCCGCGTCGCGACTGTCCCGTTCAGCGCCTCGGTAGCCGCCTCGACTGTCTGTCCGCTCCCGAGCCACGCTTCGTTGTCGAACAGAATCTGTCCGTCGACGGTCGTCTCCAGGGTTTCCAGCGCCTGCATCGTGTTGGCCGCCGCCTCGTCATCACTGCCGGCGGGCAACACCGACACACAGTAGATCGGGATCGTGTAGATCTCCCTGAGTGCGGCGGCGATGTGTGCCGTGGCTCCGCTGCCTGTCCCACCAGCGAGCCCGGCCACGAGCACGAGGGCGTCGATATCGCTCGTCACCAGTGGGTCTATCGCCCGCCGCACTTCGAGCCGGTCGTCTTCGATGGCGGCGATACCATTCGTCCGGTCCCCGTTCGTCCCGGTCCCGTCCGTTTCGAAGAGCCCGAAGGCGTGTCGCCGGTCGTCCGGCACTGCGTTGCGCTCCCCGAGCGCTTCCGTGTCCGTGTCGACAACACAGGCCGCGCCGAGATACGTGGTCTCGCGGCGTTCGCTGTCCCGCCACAGCCGCTCGACGATCCGCCCCCCCGCACCACCGATTCCTACTGTCGCAACTCGCATAGTTCATCTCTGGGGTAGACTGATATTAACAGTCCGGCTCGACGCGGTGACACCGCAGCCCCGTCGTATCACGACGAGTTACCAGCAGCGCCGCGGTGAATCCGGTGCGATACTCATCCCGGCGTCCGCCGGCACGGCCTGTGACTGCACCCCCCACCGCGTCGCCGCGGTCTTCATCGGACAGTACCTTGAAATAGCTGTGCTTGGAAACCGGTTGTATGCGTTTCGAACGACAAAGTGGTGTATTTCTCCATCTCACGTCCCTCCCCGGCTCTCACGGCGTCGGCGACCTCGGCGCCGGTGCCCGGGAGTTCATCGACTTCCTCGCCGAGGCCGACCAGTCCCTGTGGCAGTTCTGCCCGCTCGGACCGACTTCGAGCGCCCACGGCAACTCCCCGTACCAGGCGTACTCGGCTTTCGCCGGGAACCCGATACTGGTCGACCTCGGTGACCTCGCCGACCGCGGCTACCTCGACGAGGGCGACCTCGACTCGCCCGACGCCGCCTCCCCCCACGAGGTTCGGTACGACGCCGTCATCGAGTTCAAGCAATCGAAACTCCAGTCGGCCTTCGAGTCGTTCCAGGCCGACCCGAACGGTGACGACGCGGACGCCTTCGAGGCGTTCTGTGAGGCCGAATCGGGGTGGCTCGACGACTACGCGCTGTTCATCTCGCTGAAAGCCGAGTTCGACGGCCAGCTCTGGACCGAGTGGCCCCAGGAGATCGTCACCCGTGACCCCGACGCGCTCGACCAGCGTCGCGACCAGCTCGCCGACGAGATACGGTATCACAAGTTCGTCCAGTGGCTCTTCGACGAGCAGTGGCAGGCGATGGCCGACTACGCGGCCGAGAGGGGCGTCAAACTGGTCGGGGACCTGCCCATCTACGTCGCGCTCGACTCGGCTGACGTCTGGTCGGCGCCCGACGTGTTCCGTCTCGACGAGAACAACCAGCCCACCGAAGTGGCCGGCGTCCCGCCGAACCCCGGCGACGACGGCCAGCGCTGGGGGAACCCGGTGTACGACTGGGACACCATCCGCGAGAACGACTACGCCTGGTGGCGCCAGCGCTTCGACCGCCTCTTCGACCAGGTCGACATCGCCCGCATCGACCACTTCAAGGGGTTCGACGAGTTCTGGGCCATTCCCGCCGAGGCCGACAGCCCCGCGGCCGGACAGTGGCGCGAGGGGCCGGGCCGGGACTTTTTCGACCGGATGCGCGAGCACCTCGGCGATCTCCCCTTCCTCGTCGAGGACCTGGGCTTTCTCGACGAGCGCATCGCCTCGCTGCGTGACCACTACGACTTCCCGGGGATGCGCGTCCCGCAGTACGCAGACTGGTGCGAACAGGGCCACATGTACCAGCCGATGCACTACCCCGAGCAGTCGGTGGGATACACGAGCACTCACGACACGGACACGATCGTCGGGTACTGGCGCGAACTCGGCGACCGCCAGCGCGACTGTCTCAAGCACAACCTCGGGACCGACGGCGAGGGTATCGAGTGGGACATGATCGAGTCGGTGTGGAACTCCAACGCCGTCATCGCGATGACGACGATGCAGGACTTGCTCGGACTCGACAGCGACGCCCGGTTCAACACCCCGGGGACGGCCACCGGCAACTGGCGGTGGCGGGTCACGTCGGAAGGGTTCGACGACGACATCGCCACGGAACTCATGCTCGTGACCGACCGGACGATCCGGTAAGACCGCCGGCCGAACCAGTCGGAGCCGACACTCGCTTCGGTCGGCTCGGCTTATAGCGACCGCTCAAACGCTACCGACCGCTTGGCAGCGATAGCTGCTCGACAGGTCACACGGCAAAAGAAACGACGCCGAACCGCGGTCGCCTGCGCTACAGGCTCATCCGCCAGACGGTGGTGCCGGCCGACTCCAGGTCGGCCTTGTCGGCGGCCGCGACGATGATCTGGTTCTCGCCCGGTTCGACGGACAGTGCTTCCTCGAACTCCCCGTCGTCGACGTCGACGATGACGCTCTCGACCGGCGTCTTGACGACGACTTTCACGCCGGTCGTCTCGCCGGAGACGACGATCTCGTTGCCCCGGAACTGCGTGTCGACCCGGAGGGCGGGACTGCGGTCGGGTTGGTTGAGCGCCTGTTCGCGGTAGCGCTCGTGGACGAAGTCGGGCGTCTCGATGGTGGTGCCCGCGCTGATGCAGTGAGCGAGCCGGATGTACTGGGCCATCGCCCAGGCCAGCGGCGTCGCGCCGCCGGTCCCCTGCCCGAACTCCCAGTTGTAGTCGGTCTCGTGCTCGCGGTCCCACACCTGCTCGGGGATCATCCGACCGGAGTTGGCAAAGCGCTCCATCGCCTGCAGCGCGGCCTCCGGCTCGAAGTTCGGCTCGTCGAGGCGGAGCTCGTACTCCCCGCGCTCACCGGTGAGCAGTGGCCAGAGTCGGCCCTTCCCCTTGTGTTCGACGGACCACGGCGCGCCGGGGTCCTCTCGGCCCCGCTCGCCGTACCCGTCGCCGTTGTAGCGGTAGAAGCCGGGGTTCTCTTCGACGTCGACGCGGATCGTGTCGTCGACCTCGACGACGCTGTTTTGCATCACCTCGTCGTCGGCCGACTTGATACCGAGTCGGACGAGATCGAGGAAGCCGTGGTCGATGATGTTGCGCTCGTCCAGCGTGGGCCCGTTGTTGGCCAGCGTCCGCAGGTGGCCGGCCTCCGGGTTGCCGTCCCGCGTGACGCGGGTGTAATAGGGCGTGTTCTGGTGCTGGTCGGTCCCAGTTTCGGTGGCCGTCCAGCCCTCGACGTTGTTGGCCCAGTGGTCGGCCAGCGAGAGCCACACCAGGGCGTCAGCCTCGTTGCCTTCCTCCAGCGCGAGCTTGGCCGCACAGGCCAGCCCGGATATCTCGGCGGCGATAGAGGACGGCGAGAAGCCGGCCTCCTCCTCCCAGCGCTCCTGGGCCGTCTGTGGCCCGTTGCGGGCGACGTAGTCGGCCGAGCGCTGGAGATTCGTGTAACTGTAACTCACGTCGTCGAAGTCGATGCCGGCCTCGGCGAGGTGGTAGGCCATCACCTGCGGGTAGGAGATGTTGTCCATCTGCTCGCCGCCCCAGCGGGTGATTCCGTTGACGTAGGTGTTCTGCGGGATGAAGCCGGCCTCGTCCTGCTGGTACTCGTAGATGTACTCGAGCTGCTGGGCGGCGATGTCGAGTGCCCCGACGGTGTCGAAGGCGGTAAACACCTGATAGAGGTCACGCGACCAGACGAAGTTGTAGCCGTAGTTCTTCGTCTCGCCGGCGTACACCGCGTCGCCCCACGGCACCGACGGCGAGGCGATCGAGGCGCCGTGGTAGGTCTTGTCCTCGACGGCCATCAGCGTCATGATGGCGGTGCGGTACTGGTTGGCCAGGTTCGGGTGGCCCTGGACCGAGTCGGGCAGTTCCTTGTCCGCGAGGTAGTCCGCCCAACTGGCGGCGTAAGCCTCCGTGGCGGTCTCGTAACCGCGGTCGAGGGCCCCGTCGGCCTCACCGAGTGCGGCAGCGGTGTCGGCCCGCCGAGCGAACCCGAGCGCGATCGTCTCCTGGGCCGTCTCGCCGGTGCCCAGGCGCCCGATGAGGACGACGTTCTCCCCGTCGACGGACTCGATCGGCTCCGGCAGCTCGCCCTTGGTGTAGAGGGCGTTCAGACGTTCGCTGCCGGCGGCGCCGACGGTCGCCCAGTCGAAGCGGCTTTCGGCCGCCATCGCCATCGCCACCGAGAGCGCGTCGCCGTTCTCGTCGACCAGCAACTCGTTGTGCGTCTCGGCCGTGTAGGCCTCCGGGTTGCGGGCGACGAGGTGGAACTTCCCTTCCTCCCCGTAGCGGAGCCCGCGGTCGACGCTGTTCGTACTCGCCAGAGCGATGTTCGCGGCCGAGAAGACGTCGTAGCTGTGGTCGTCGTCGGCGGTGAACTCGACGTTCGCCAGGATGGCGTCGTGTTCCGGGTCCGTCGCGTAGTCGACGGTCAGCTCCCACGCGTGGCCCTGCCCGTCGCCCGTCTCGGTGAAGATGTGACGGAAGAGCAACGCCTCGTCTTCGACGGGTTCGACGCGCCGTTCGATAGTGTCCGTGGCGCGCCGGTCCTCCTTGTGGGTCCGGGCCGCGTAGTCCGACTCGTCGTTACACCTGATGATGAAATCCAGCGTCCGGAGGTTCAGGAGATCGACCTGCGGGAACCGCGCCTCCGTCAGCGCGCCCTCCGTGAGGGTGAACCACACGCGGGATGGGTCCTGTTCGGCGTGGTCCGCGACGGTTCCGATCCCGAACTTCTCGCCCGTCGTCCACGTGGGCATCTCGTCGGGCGCCTCGGTCGTCGCGGAGGTCGTCGGTAGAGCGTTCAGGTCGTCGAGCAGGGCGGTCGCGTGGAGCCGGATGGCGTGTGACCAGCCAAGCGGCGTCGCGCTGTCGAGCTCGCCGGAGTCAAAGGCCTGCTCGGCAAGATAGCCGGCTTCGGTCGCCATCGGGCCGTCGTCGGCGATGAGTTCGTAGAGGTCGCTGCTCCGATTGAGGTACGCGTCGCCGTTCTCGCCGCGCTCGTTCAGCATCACGCCGACCTGGGCGGCAGAGACGGCCCCGATACCGGTCGTCACGGACCATATCTTCTCGCCGTCCTGTTCCTGCATCCGCCATCGGTCACCCTCGTACCGGATGAGCCCGGCCACCTGGCTGTGGGGCGGGTTCCGGAACAGGGTGTCCAGCGTCGTGCTGACGTGGTCGGCGAGCCGCTCGACCTGCTTGTCGGTCAGCTCGATGTCGTCGACGGCGTCGTAGGCGCGGAAGGCGTCGGTGAGCTTCAGGGCGGCGGCGTCGATGCGGTGGTCGACCTCGCCGTCTGTCAGGCGCATCACGTACACCTCCATCTCCTCGTCCCAGAGTTCCTCCAGCCCGTCCATGACGCGCTCGGCGCCGTGGAGACAGCGCTCTGTGATCTGATTTGTCATGGGCGCTCGCGCGACCATCGAGAACGCCTCGATGTAGGCCGCAGCGGTGTGAGCGAACTGCCCGACCGAGTCCTCCCAGACGTTCTGACACTCGGAGGGGAGGCCGTTGTCGGCCACGTCTCGGGAGAGCGCGTCCACCGCCTCCACGATCGTGTCTCGAATATCGACCGTCAGCGAGTCGCTGAGCTGGGCGTGGCGCGTCCGCAGTAACGCCGCCAGGAAGGACGTGACGGTGGCGGTCTGGTCGCCCTGATACTCGGGCGACTCCTCGTTGTGCTCGACGTTCGCGTTCGCCCAGCCGGGGGCGAGCGAGCCGTCGGTGGCCCACACGCGGTGGGGCCAGGTGCCGTCGGGGAGCTGGCGGGCACAGAGGAACTCCGCGCTCTCTTCGAGGATGTCGTCCGTCTCCATGTCGAGGCGGTCACTGGCCTCCAGCAAGTGCCTGGACACCGAGGCGTCGTCGCGGAACCAGACGAAGCCGTAGCCGCCGGAGTTCTCGTAGAACGGGTCGAACTCGGGGGCCGCGATGTGCCCGCCCGACGGCGAGGAGAGCAGGTCCATCACGCGCAGGTCCGTCCGCAGGCTGTCGGCGCGGGGCAGCGACTCCGGCACCTCGATTCGGGTCCGTTCGCGTGCGGACTCGCGCAGGTCCGACGCCGTGGTGTGGGACTCCGCACAGACGGTGATGTCCGCCATCGCCTGCTGGCGGTCGACCTCCGAGTGGTCGGACAGCTGGGTGATGAGCGTCGTGCTATTGGAGCGGCCGCTCCGTTCGAGCGGCGCAGTCACGACGTAGTCTCCGGTCAGGCGGGTCTGGTCGCGCCGCTCGGTCCCCCGTCGGCGCGGGAAATAGATCGGCTCGTCGTCAAGTACCTCGCCCAGCCGTTCTGGCCGCTGTCCGTGGACCTCTTCGAGCCCCGTCGAGGCCGTGATATAGTCGTGTTCCTGGCGGTGATACACCTCGAGGACGCGGGAGTCGTCCGGGCCGCCGTCCTCGTGGATGAGGGCACCGACACCGGTGTCTTTGCCTTCCGGCGCCATCGTCGCGAACGCGACCAGCTTCGCCCCCTGCGGGACGGTCCCGCGAACCTCCACGTGTGTCGCGTGTGCACGACCAAGTGTCAGGTCGTACTGGTGGACGGTGAAACTACCCGCATCGTACTCGGTCTCCACCAGGCGGGTGTCGCGGTAGTAGTGTTGCCTGATGGTATCCAGGTCGCTGAACCAGCGCGTCTCGTCACCGATCTGGATGCCAAGCTGTGAGCGGTCGATACCGTACAGTCCGGACAGTGAATCGGAGTAGTCCCGCAACGAACCATGCTCGCCGATATGTACTAAGCGATCGCCGTGTCCCGAGAACGAGCCAGAGATAGTCTTGCTCTCCTCGGGGAAGCGCCCGCCACGAGCTTTCTTGTACTCGTTGAGCGCTGTCGTAAGCCGCATGGCTATGACAAGACAACGCTCTCAATAAACCCCTACGATTTCGCGCAATGTTGCAAGTCGGCCGTATCTCGGTGGGTGAGGCTCCATACTCGCGATATCGGTGACTTACTATCGCGGCCTCACGCGCACACACGGTTCGGTGCCGTGATTCGATCTACTGTCGTGCGTTGCCGGTATCTGCCGACCACGGGTCGGCACAACCCGGCACTACTCTCCACCAGTCCGTCTTACTGTACGAGGCTATCAGCCGGCAGGACGACCGCGCTCTCGACCGTGACGGCCGACCCCTCGGCACCGACGCTCTCGTCGGTGACGATGTCGTGGTCGGCCGCCTCCTCGGGCACCGACACCGTGGCGGGGTCCTCGTCGAAGTTCAACACGACGACGACGGCTTCCTCGTCGGTCGCGCGGGCGTAAGCGACCACGCGGTCGTCCCAGCCCGTTTCGACCTCGTAATCGACCCGCTGGAGGTCGCCGTCGGTCGACAATGCCGGGGTGTGCTTTCGCACGTCGGCGAGCGAACTGAAGTACTCCCGCAGGTCGTCGTCGGCGTGGTCCCAGGCGAGGTCGTCGCGACGGCCTCGCTGGCCGAACTCCTGGCCGGCGTAGATCATCGGCGCGCCGGGCAGGGTGAACGTGGCGGCCGCGGCGGCCTCGGCCGCCTCCTTGCCGTAGTCGACGATGTAGCGCGTCTCGTCGTGGTTTTCGGCGTACACCATGAACGAAGCGTGGTCCGGGAAGCCGGCCTCACCGCGCTCGTCGATGGCGTCGAGGACGAGTTCGGCGTCCTCGCCGCCGCCGACCTGGCGCAGGGAGAAGTACAGGGTCGAGTCGAAGTGCATGTCGAAGAGGCCGGCCTGGAAGTCCGCGATGTACGGGATGGTCTCGTCAAGCAGCAGGAAGTCGTCGTCGGCCTCGTTGCAGTGGTCGTGGATCTCCCGCCAGAAGTTGTTCGGGACCGCCCACGCCATGTCACAGCGGAACCCGTCGACCAGCGGCTGCCACTTCTCGACGGCGTCGAGCAGGTGCCGGCGGACCGGCAGATGATTGAAATTGAAGTTCGCGATGTGTTCCCACTCGAAGTACGTCTCGGGCTCGGTGTCGCCCCGCCATTCGTACCAGTCCCGATACTCGCTCGACTTGTCGTTGACCGCGGCCTGGAAGTGCGGGTGGGTCCGTGCGGAGTGGTTACAGACGAGGTCGAACAGCACCTTGATGTCGCGGTCGTGGGCGGCGTCGATGAACCGCTCGTAGTCCTCCCGGGTCCCGAGGTCGTCGGCGATGGAGAGGAAGTCCACGATGTTGTAGCCGTGGGGCGCGTGGTCGTTCTGGAGCACGGGCGTGAGCCAGATTGTGTCCACGCCCAGCGACTCGATGTAGTCGAGGCGGTCGACGATGGCGTCGAAGGCCTCACACTCTTCGCCGCCGAAGGTGCGGATGTATATCTCGTAGATGACCGACTCCTCGGCCCACGTCGGCGGGTGGTACGGTTGGTTCGTCGTGACGGACTGGCCGGCCTGGATCGCCGTCCCGCCGTCGGTCGCGACCTCTTCTTCCTCGCGCTCGAACTCCGCGGCGTCGGCGACGCTGTAGCCGTCCTCGCCGACGGCGACCGCGTGGACGCGAACTCGATCCCCGACGGCGTCGAGCGGAATCCGGAGCTCTCGGTCACTGACTGTCACGGCGCTGGGGTCGACGCCGTCGCGGTCGTCGAGCAGGAACTCGACTTCCAGATCGTCGGCCGTCTCCGTCGCGTTCGGGTGGGGCCGCGGGTCGGCTTTGACCACCGCGTCGTCGCCCTCGACGACGGGCGTCAGGGTCAGGCGGGGCCGGCCGCCTTCGCCTCTCTCGCGCGTGCCGAGTTCGCCGTAGCTGCCGGAGCCACTTTTGCCACCGCTGACTCCACCGCTTTTGCCACCGCTGACCTGCCCGCTGCGACGCCCGGAAAAGCCCGATGCGCCACTGACGCCGGCCGGGGAGAGCGCGCTCGGGAACGCGCGCACGGTCAGGCGGTGCGTGCCGTCGGGGGCGGTAAGCTCGGCGACGTAGGTACCGGGAACGTCCGGGACCAGTTGTTCGACCGGGTCCTCACCCACGGTCGCGTCGGAATCTTCCGGCTGCTGTACGAGCTGCCACCTGTAGGAAGCCGTCGGGTCGGGGTCCCGCGGTGCGAGCTCTATCTCGTCACCGGCGGCCACGAACCGTGGCGGTCCAGGATGATGCATATATGTATCTCTGCGATTAGGAGTGTCTTGGGCCTTGCGGTGACTGACCGTCTCCTACATGAGTAATTTCTGTCCAGTGCTCCGTCCGGAGTCCCGCATTCCGCCCCTATCGACCGTCTATCCAGCGGTGAAACCTCACGTTACAGATCAGTTGGGTAACCATACCGGGCGCGTCTACCGCTGCGGGTGCCGACGGCCGCGGCGAAACCGCAAGCCACACCACCGACGCTGTCGGTGATTCGTCCATGTCACCGACCGTCGGCGAACTCCGAAACGAGATACGCACCGCGACCGGGCGGTTCGAGCGCCCCGAATCGGCGGCGTTCACCAAGGAATCGCTGGCCGCCATCTGCGAGGCCGTCGGCTACGATATCGACACCGACCGGCTGCCGTCCAAGCCTCAGATGCGGGCCGGTATCCTCCGCGAAATCGGCGAACTCGACACTGACGACCCCGAACAGACACAGAACGCGTTCCGCAAGGGCCAACTGGAGGCCGTCGCGGCCGCGCTCGACGCGTCGAACTGACCGCTCGCTGTGGCCGCCGGCCGTGTCGGCGCGGAACTGGACGCTGGTTAACGGTTATGTCGGCTCGAATCGACGGTGCAAACGTGAGGTCATATGACTGACAGATTAGCGGACACCACGGCACTCGTCACAGGGGCGGCGTCCGGTATCGGTCGCGCTATCGCGTTGCGGTTCGCCGAGGAGGGGGCAAACGTCGTCGTCGCGGATATCCGCGAACAGCCCCGCGAGGACGGCGAGCCGACCCACGAGCGAATCACCGCCGAGACCGACCAGCGCGCCGAATTCATCGAGACGGACGTCTCGCAAATCGAGGAGATAGAGAACGCGGTCGGGGCCGCGACCGACGCCTTCGGGAGCCTCGACGTGATGGTGAACAACGCCGGCGTCTTCCGGGCGAACCAGCCCGTCGGGTCCGTCGAGGCCGACGATTACGACTGGTTGATGGACATCAACCTCCGGGGAGTCTACTTCGGAAGCAAACTCGCGGCCGCCGTGATGACCGAACAGAGAGACGGCGGGTCGATAATCAACCTCTCCTCTATCGCCGGACTGGTCGGCTACGAGGGCGCGTCGACCTACTGCGCCTCGAAGGGCGGTATCACGAACCTCACTCGCGCGCTCGCACTGGAACTCGGTCCAGAGGGCGTCCGCGTCAACGCCATCAACCCCGGGGTCATCGAGACGTCGATGACCACGGAAGACACCGATATCGCAGGCCAAATGGACGAGCAGATACCGCTTCGCCGAGACGGCCAACCCGGCGACGTGGCCGACGCCGCACTGTTCCTCGCCAGCGACGAGTCGTCGTACGTCACCGGCCACAATCTCGTCGTCGACGGCGGCTACACGGCCCAGTAGTCACGTCAGCGTGAGGACGACGAAGACGGCGATGACGAACTCGTTGACGAGCCACGCGTTGTCGGCCATCCAGTCGCGCGCTTCCGGCAGGAACCGCTCGGCGCGTTCGCCCAGCGCCAGCACGGTCAGCGAGGGCAGCGCGAGCAACAGGAGCGTCACGAGGAGAAAGCCCGAGGCGTCCAGCAGGGGTGCGCCCTCGCTTGAGAGAGTCGTCCCGACGGCGACCGACGTGACGACGTCCGTGGGAAAGAAGCCCAGTAGCAGGAACCCCGTCCGGAAAGCGAACCGAGGCGTCGCTCCGGTGAGCTTCCCCATCCACGCTGGCGGTCCGGCGGTCTCCCGGGTGCGATAGACGTTGATGGC
>Ga0209965_1000643_pt1 | contig 12262 bp, 13 predicted proteins | sample SalPon2_B_H2O_MG_FD_185707 | JGI IMG/M metagenome (GOLD analysis project Ga0209965, IMG submission 185707) | Salt pond water microbial communities from South San Francisco under conditions of wetland restoration - Salt Pond MetaG R2_B_H2O_MG... | ecosystem: Environmental > Aquatic > Non-marine...
GCCGTGGCCGACGAGCGGACCGCGACGAACGCCTCGCCGTCGTCGAGGTCGTCGTAGGCCGCGAGGATGTCCTCGCGGACGTCCTCGGGCATCTCGGTCCCGAGGATGAGTTCCTTCGCCCGCTCCTCGGCGGCCGCGAGCGCCTCGGAGTCGTCGGAGTCGACGTCGACGGCGTCGAACAGTTCCTCGTCGATCCCCGTCCCTTCGATGAACGCGCGGTACGTCCCGGCGGTGACGACGAAGCCCGGCGGGACCGGCAACCCCGCGTCCGTCATCTCACCGAGAGAGGCACCCTTGCCGCCGACCAATCCGATGTCGTCGGAGCGAATCTCGTCCAGCCAGAGCACGGGTTCCTCGAGACTGTCTGTCCCGTCTGCTGTCATTGCCAGTCGCTTCAGGTGCCCCCAACTTAGGCCATTCGTTCGGCGTTCGCGCCCCGTGCGTGTGCGTCCCGGACTCGAGCCGGTGTGCGTCCAAGCCGTTCGCCGTTCCGAGGCCTCCCTTCGGTCGGCCTCGCTGCCTCGCGGTTCACTCTGTTCACCGCTCGCCTCTTCGAGGATCTCGCTTCGCTCGATCCTCGCTACCTCACGGGTCGCGGTGCTCCCCGTTCGGCCTCTTCGAGGATCTCCCTCCGGTCGATCCTCGCTATATCTCTATGATATCGTCCTCGCCCATCTCGGGTACCGACATCGTCCCCTCGAACGCCGTCACCGCCCGCCCGCCGATCGAGACCGGGTCCGTCCGGGCTTGGACCCGCACCCGCCCCGGCCGATCGAGGAAGTGGCCCTGCTCGAAGACCATCTCCGCGGGCAGCTCGCCGTCGAAGGCCTCGACCTCGCGGAGGTACGCCCCGACGGCACCCGAGGCGGTGCCGGTGACCGGGTCCTCGTCGACGCCGACAGCCGGGGCGAACATCCGGCCGTGGAGCGTCGAGTCGGCCTCGAGCGCGTCGAAGGTGAACGCGTAGACGCCCGTCACGCCGAGTTCCTCGGTCAACTCGGCGATCGCACGGGAATCTGGCTCCAACCCCGAGAGCGCCTCGAGGAAGTTCACCGGGACGAGGAGGTATGTCGGTCCCATCGAGGCGGTCGCGAGCGGCAGGTCGGCGCCGACGTCCGCGAGCGTCGCCGGGTCGGCCCCGATCGCCGACGCGACCCGATCGTAGCCGAGGTCTATTTTGGAGACCGACGACACCTCCTCGCCGGGCGTCATCCGGACCAACCCGCCCTCGAGGTCGATCTCGATCGATCCGGCGTTCGTTTCGAAGGTATACGCTCCGTCCTCGAGGTCGCCGGCGTCGGCGAGCCACGACCCCGCGGCCACGGTCGCGTGCCCGCAGAGGTCGATCTCCCCCGTCGGCGTGAAGTAACGGAGCCGCCGGGCCGCCTCGCTCCCGTCGGCGTCGAGGAGAAAGGCGGTCTCGGAGGCGTGCAGCTCGCGGGCGATCGCGGCCATCGCCTCGTCGGCGAGGCCGTCCGCGTCGGGGACGAGCCCCGCCGGGTTGCCCGAGAGGGGGTCGGTCGTGAACGCGTCGACGAGCAGGGCGCGTCGGGTGTCCATCGTCGGCCGTTTCGCGGTCGACGAATAAAAACCCCGACCGTCGAACCGCCCCGGGGCCGGCGGGGACCGGACTCGATCGCGGCCGGACGCCCCCGTTCGTGGCCACGGTCGAATGTCTCCGGCGGTGCGCGACCGGCAGCCGGGCACCCAACCCGGCAGCTATTACTTTCGACCCGCCCACGGGCGCGTATGAGCGACCTCCCGGAGGAGTTCAACTGCACCGTCACCAACTGGGAGTACATCTACGGGCTCTGTCGGGACGTGGCGGACGACATCAAGGCCGCGGCGTTCGAACCGGACGTCGTCGTCGCCCTGGCCCGCGGCGGCTGGTTCGCCGGGCGCTGTCTCTGTGATTTCCTCGGGTTGGACGACCTGACGAGCCTGAAGATGGAGCACTACGTCGGCACGGGGGTCAAGAGCGACGAGCCGCAGGTCCGCTACCCGATGCCCGAGGGCAGCGTCCGGGGCAAGGACGTCCTCGTGATCGACGACATCGCCGACACCGGCGGCTCGATCAGCCGCGCCCACGAGTACGTCACGGAGCGCGACGCGGCCTCGGTCCGGACCGCCACGCTGCAGTTGCTCGGGACCAGCGAGTTCGAACCGGAGTTCGTCGGCGAGCGCCTCGAGACGTGGACGTGGGTCGTCTACCCGTGGAACTTCGTCGAGGACATGATCGACCTGATCGAGGGCGTCATGGGGAAAGCCGACGCGGAGACGTTCGCCCGCGAGGACATCCGGCACCACCTCTCGTCGTACCACGACCTCGAACGCATCGAGATGGAGGTCGCCCAACCGGACCGCCTCGACGAGGTCCTCTCGGAGATGGAGCGCCGCGACGTCGCGGCCCGGGTCGACGGCGGGTGGCGGCTCACCTGAGCGGCGTCGGGGACGGCCCGGTGTCGCTTCTCAGCCCCCGAACGGCCGTGAAGGGAGAAAAACGGGAACGTATTTTTCGGTCGCATACGGGGAGGGAATTTAAAAAGCGGTCGGCCAGCTATCCGGAATCGGCTTCGTCGTCGCAGCCCGAGCTCTTATAAACCGTTCTCGCCAATCGAGTGACGGATGTGCACCGAGATCGACCCGACGATCACGCTGGCTGAGGACGACGGGCAGTGGGTCGCGAGAGATACCGAAACCGGCGTTACGAGCCAAGGTGAAAGCCGAAGTGAGGCGTTGGAGAACCTCGACGAGGCGATTCGGCTGTACGAACGACCGATCCCCGGTGAGGCAGAGGATCCGGAGCCGCCCGATGCGCCTTGGTTCTGAACGAGGTTTAAAAATGTCCCCGATGAGATGGGTCATTCGGCACGCACTCACTGAGTACGTCCCACCGCTTTAAATAGACTTTTCGGTGTCGAGGCCTCTCTACAGTTTAGCAATGACGTTTGAAGCAATGTGTAGTGGGACCGCCGTGATTCGAACACGGGTCCAACGGACCCCATCCGCAGAGGATACCACTACCCCACGGTCCCTCGCGTTTCGACGGACGGCAGAGGGACGTTTAACGTCTTCGTTTCGCGTCGGTGCTCAGACCAACACGCGCTCCAACTCGACGACCGTCCCCGACGCCGCGTCGGGGTCGCCGGCCAGGTGACCGAGACAGACCGCAGCGCCGTCGGGAGTACGACAGGCCACGAGGTCGTCCGTCTCCGCGCCGGCCAACTCGGCGTCGATCACGCCGGGGGCGTACACCGGCGCTCCCTCGGCGATTTCGCGGGCGGCCGAGGGCGCGACGGTCAGTTCCGGCAGCCCCTCGAGGGCGCGTTCGGCCGGCGAGACGACCTCGCGGAGCAGGTCGGCGTCGTCGGACTCGCGCCAGAGGGCGAGGCCGTCCGCGAGGTCCTCCATCGTCGAGAGCGTCGCGTCGGTGAAGCCGGCGGTCTTCGTCCGCCGGAGGTCGCCCATGTGCGCGCCCGTCCCGAGCGCCAACCCGAGGTCGTGACAGAGCTTTCGGACGTAGGTGCCGCTCGCGCACTCGATGTCGAGCAGCGCCCGACGCTCCTCGCGTTCGAGGGCCTCCAGGCGGTGTATCTCCCGCGTCCGGAGGCGACGAACGACCGCGGATTTCCGGGGCGGTTTCTGGTAGAGGTCGGTCTCGAACTCCGAGAGCGTCGACTCGAGGTCGGCGGGGAGCCGCCCGTGGGCCTCGAGGACGGCGACGTACCCCTTCCGGCTGTCGTCGAACACCTGCGCCGCGCGGGTGGCCGTCCCCGTCAGGATCGGCAGACAGCCGGTGACCTTCGGGTCGAGGGTCCCCGCGTGGGCGGCGCGGTCGACGCCGGCCATGTCACGGACCCAGGCGGCGACCTGGTGGGCCGACGGCCCGGGGGGCTTATCGAGGTTGACGACGCCGAACTCCAGAAGCGTCGCCGGGTCGCGGTCGGTCGGGGGGCCACGCTCGCGCATGGTCAGAAGTCGTACTCGACGCCGTCGATCGGGGTCTTGCCCTCGTCGTCGACGATGTCGTAGGCCTCGACCGCGGTGATGACGACGTCGAGCACCGCGCCGGGCGAAAACCGGGCGGTGTTGAGCGCGAGGTCGTAGATGTCGAGGTCGTCGATGTCGACGCCGTAGTACTCCCGGTAGCGCAGCGCCTCGCTGTCGGCCCGTTCGACGGTCTCCTCGCGGGCCGTTCGGACGGGCTTGTCCTCGCGGTCGGCGATCCGCTCGGCGCGGATGTCGAGCGGGGCGTCGAGCCAGATCCGGAAGTCGGCGTGGTCGCCGGCCATCCAGCCCGCCAGCCGCGATTCGAGCACGAGGTCCTCGCGCTCGGCGGCGAGTTCGCGCTGCCGGCGATCGAGGTCCCGATCGATCGAGTCGTCCTCCTCGGCGAGTTTGTTCAACTCCAGCGGCGTGAGGTCCCGGTCGGCGGCGAGTTCGCGGAAGATGTCACCACCGCTCACGTGTTCGGATCCCAGCCGTTCGGCCAACCCGGCGGCGACCGTGCTCTTGCCGCTGCCGGCCGGGCCGGAGATGGTTATCAACATATCAGTACTGCGCCGCTGTGGGTCAAAGGCGTTACCGTTCGCGGCCGACGGGCGCTCGCGAAGCCGGAGCGCCGCAGGCGGCCGATCGGCGGCTCACGTCGGCGTGGTCTGGATGTTCAGCGACTTGCGGATGACCTGCGTGAAGCACATCGAGCAGACGAAGTACCAGCCGATCCACGCCTGGAGCGGCCCCACCAGGCCCTCGTTCCAGCCGACCTCGCCGACGATCGGCATCACCATCGCCCCGAGGTCGATCTCGGGGTACAGCGGCGCGCCGCGGAAGCCGACGACGGCGTACATCCACAGGAAGACGGGGATGGTCAACAGCATGATCCACACCATCGGTCGGAACTGCTCTTTGAACATCCCGAGGTTGTCCGTCATCGCCTCCATCTGTTCGTCCTGGATGCGTTCGAGCGCCTCGTCGTCGCCGCGCTCTTTGGCCTCCTTGCGGCGCTCCTGGATCTCCTTCATCCGGCCCTGGTAGGCCCCCATGACCTCCATGTCCATCAGGTTCGACTGCAACAGCGTCGAGTAGAGCCCGGTGAACAGCGCAAGGACCATTATCACGGCGAAGAAGGGGAGCGAATCGAGCAGCGGGCCGAGCGCGATGTTCAGCGTGTCCGCGAGCGGTTCCCGGACCGACCGGAACGTGTAGCCGGCGAACATCGCGACCGATCCGACCGCGGCCATCTTGTCCCACTTCGACCACGAGGAGTCGCCGTCGGGGGCGTCGGGCAACTCGAGGTCGTCGTCCTCGAGCGCGTCCCTGACGCCGTCGGGATCCGCGACGTCGAACCCCTCGCCGTCCGAGTCGACGAGCAGGCCGATCTCGATGAGCCGTCCCCACTGGCCGCTCGTGAGTTCGTCGGAGACGTCGCCCCACGAGACGGTCCCCTCGTCGGCGCGGTCGAGGAGGTACTCAAGGGCCTCCTCCATCTCCGCGTCCTCCGAGACGAGTTCCTGTACCTTCGAAGCTGTGCGTGCCATTACCGCGTGTAGCGACCGGCGGGTAATCAACCTTTTACCTTCGGCGCGACCGACGCGCCCGGGGCGACGGCGCGCTAGCCGTCCTCCTCCGCTCCATCGAGCCGTTCGGAAAGGGCCTCGAAGCGCTCCCGGAGCCGCCGCCGTCGCTCCGCCGTCCGCTCCGGCGACGCCTCGACGTCGACCAGCGTCCCGTCTTCGAAGGCGAGCGCACAGACGTCGCCGGCCGCCGCCTCGCCCGGGAGGTCCTCGGCCGGAACGCGGCGTTCGGCGACCGTCTCGCCGTCGACTTCGATCAACAGGACCGCGATCCCCTCGGTGATCCGATCCAGGGTTCCGGCGTAGGTCCCCTCGAGCGTCACGCGGCCACCCCCACCGCGAAGCGCTCCGCGGTCGGATCGGCCGGGGCGGCGCTCGCCTCGGGTGCGGCTTTCAGTTCGAGCGGGTCGGTCGTCGCTTCGACCTGCGTCCGGACGACGATCCTCTCGCCGTCGCTCTCGAAGACGATCGAGCCGTGAACCCCGGTCCAGACCGTCCGGATATCGCGCTCGGCGAACCGCTCCAGGGGCTCGTCGTGGGGGTGGCCGAACTGGGAGTCGTAGCCCGAGGAGACGACCGCGACCGCGGGGTCGACCGCGTCGAGGAACGCCGGGCCGGAGGAGGTGTTGGACCCGTGGTGCCCGGCCTGATACACGTCGACGTCGAGGCGGTCGCCGTGGGCCTCGACCAGCCGCGATTCGGCCTCGCGCTCGGCGTCGCCGGTGAACAGGAACGACGTCTCCCCGACGGCGACCGACACCGAGACGCCGTTGTCGTGGAGGTCGTCGCCGACCGGCGCCGAGGGCGACAGCACCGTCGCCGCCGCCCCGTCGAAGGGGATCTCGTCGCCGGAGCGGACCTCGAAGAGCGTCACGTCGTGGCGCTCGACCGCGTCCAGGTAGCGCTCGTAGGTCCGGGAGGTGTGCGTGACGCCCGAGTCGTACACCGCCCCGACCCCCTCGCGTTCGGTCTCGTAGTGGTCGATGATCGCCTCGTGGCCGCCGATGTGGTCCGCGTGACCGTGCGTCGAGACGAGGTGGTCGATCCGGTCGACGCCCCGGGCATCCAGGTACTCCAGGACCGTCTCGCCGTCGTCGCGCCAATCGCCCGAGTCGATCAGCATCGTCTCCTCGTCGGTTCGGAGCAGCGTCGCGTCGGCCTGACCGACGTCGATGACGTGCACCTCGAGTGTGCCGTTCGGCGGCGGGGCGATCTCCGTCGACCCCGCGGGCGTCGCCGTCCCGTCGACCGGCGTCCCGTCGGCAGGCGCCCCGTCGGGACCGACCCCGAGCCCCGCACACCCCGAAAGTACGACGAGCAGACAGCACGCCACCACGGCGACCCGGTGTCTCATTGTTCCGAGTACGGGTCACAGAAGGAGTTTCTTTCGGCCCGACGCCCCGGTCGTGCGCCACCGGTGGCGCCGTTCGAGCCGGGGGTCTCGGTCCCTACCTCGGTCCGGACCCCGTCGATACGAGCGAGCGCGACGCTCAGGCCGCGTCTTCGATCGCGGCGTCGAGGTCGCTCCAGACCTCCTCGGGGGCCTGTTCGCCGTCGATCCGGAGGAGTTCGCCCGAGTCCTCGTAGTGGTCGATCACGGGCTGGGTGTTCTCGTCGAAGACGCGGAGGCGCTCGCGGACCGTCTCCTCGGTGTCGTCGTCGCGCTGGACGAGGCGCTCGCGGACCGCCTCGTCGTCGGGCATGTTGAACTCCGTGTGGTAGATGTCGCCCGTCTCGGGGTCCATCCGCCGGCCGGTGAGCCGATCGACGAGTTCCTCTTTGCTCACGTCGAGCAGCGCGACGAGGTCCAGATCGGTGATCTCCGAGAGGTACTCCGCCTGCGAGAGGTTTCGCGGGTAGCCGTCGAGGACGAATCCGCCGGCGTCCTCGAGGGCGGCCTTGACGATCTCGTTGACGAGGGGGTCGGGGACCAACTCGCCCGCCTCCATGTACTCGCGGGGCGTCCCGTGTTCGGTCTCCATGTCCTTGTTGGCGCGCAGCGCGTCGCCGGTCGTCACGTGCTCGACGTCGTAGTGGTCGACGATGTTGCTCGATTGCGTCCCCTTGCCGGCCCCCGGTGCGCCGAGCAGCAGGATCTTCGGTTGGCTCATGATCGACCATTCAGAACGGTCCCTAAAAGTCTTGACTGAACGCGGCCGGGCCGTCCGGACGCGGGCGGTCGGGCCGTCGGCACGGCGGGGGCCCACGAACGCGGGGTTGATGTGGCCGGGCGACCGAAGGTCGGTCATGGCGGCCGACAGTCCCGGCGAGAGGCGGCAGTTGCTCGTACGGCGGATCGTCGAGTCGCGACGGCGCGACGAGGCGACCGTCTTCCGCGCCGGGGACGCGTCGGTCGAGTACGACGACCGCGTCCTTCGCCTCGACATCGAACCGGCCGAGCGCGACCGACTCGACGCGCTGTTGTCGGCGTACCACGTCTTCAAGATCAAACAGCCCGAGACGCGGAAGGCCCCCGAGGGCGTGTGTTACCTCTCGGCGGTGACGGACGCGAAACACGCCGCGGACTTCCTCGAGGCGCTGTTCCGCGAGGTGTACGGGCGTGGGGAGAGGTACGAACTCGGAGCCGAGACCGGGTAGCCCGCGTCACCGGTAGCGTTCGACGAACTCGTTGGTCCCCTCGTCGGTCCCGGCGACGACCAACTCGTCGCCCGGTTCGATCCGGAAGTCGGCGTCGAGGTCGGTGAACACCGTCCCGTCGCGCCTGACGGCGACGACTGTACAGCCGGTTCGTTCCCGCACCCTCGCCTCGTGGAGGCGCTTGCCGTCGAGCGCCGGCGCCGTCGTCGAGACCAACTCGACGCTCGTGTCCACCGAGAGGATCCGCTCGTCGGTGAGGATCCGCGAGGCGATCGACCGGCCGCTGACCGTCGCCAACGACAAGACGTAGTCGGCCCCGGCGCGGTAGGCCTTCCGGACGCCGCCGGTTCGCTCCGCCCGCGCGACGATCTCGGTCGCCGGGTCGATGTCCCGGACGACGAGCGTCGCGAACTCGGTGAGGGTGTCGTCCGGGAGCGCGAGCACGATCGCGGACGCCGTCTCGATGCCGGCCGCTCGAAGCACGTCCGGGTCGGTCACGTCGCCGACGACGTCCACCCCGTCGTGGTCCCGGAGATCGACCGTCGTGTACGGGACGCCGTGTTCTTCGAGCGCCTCGGAGACGGTTCGGCCGACCTCCCCGTACCCGGCGACGACGACGGATTCCCCGCCCAGCCGGGTGACGCTGGACAGTTCGGCCGATTTGAGCCGGTCGATCCCGTCTCGCCCGCCCGCGAGCAGGAGCACCGTGCCGTCCCTGAGTGGTTCGTCGATCGGCGCGGGCGTCTCGAAACTGCCGCGGAACCACGCCCCGAGGACGTTCACCCCGTACTCCGCCCGCAGGTCGCTCTCGGCGATCGTCCGGCCGGCGATCCGGCTGTTGCGGTGGACCGGTAGCTCCGCGATCTCGACGTCTTCGCCCAGGCTTACGGTGTCGGCCGAGTCCGCGTTGATCCCCGTGGTGAGTTTGCTCGCGAGGCTCTCGCCGAGGGCCTGCCTCGGCGTCAGGACGTGGTCGGCCCCCGCGAGGCGGTGATACGTCGCGGTGTCGGTGTCCTCGACGACGCTGATGATCGTCGTCTCGTCGGTCGCCTCGCGGGCGGCGAGGACGATGCTGGCGTCGACCCGATCGGAGACGTCGGCGACGAGCGCCCGGGCCTCGCCCACCGCGGCGGCTTTCAGATCGGCCGTCGACTCCGGGTCGCCGTATATTACCCGGTGGTCGTCCTCGTCGAGCGAGACCGCCCGGTCGCGGTCCGACTCGACGAAGACGTACTCGATCCCGTTCGAGTCGAGTTCGTCGATCAGCGCCTCCGCGCGGGAGGTGTCCGAGCAGACGACGACGTGCTCGGCGAGGTCGTCGGCGAGGTCCGTCGGCGGCGAGGGCGACAGTGCGTTCCGAAACAGCGGCAGGAGGATCGCCGGCAGCGCCAGGAAGAACAATCCGACGCCGGTGAGGTCGAGCACCATCACGAGCAGGTTCATCTCGGCGCTCGACCACGGGGCGTCGGAGCCGTAGCCGGTCGCGGTGAACGTCTCGACGACGACCTGTGTCGAGTGGAGCAGCGACACCTCGGTCCCCGGGGGCGGATACGGGCCGGGTTCGAACGTCCGCATGCCGAAATCGTAGACGAGCGCCGAGACCGCGACGAGGACGACGATCACGCCCACGTAATACGCGGCACGCCGCTTGATTCGGCTCATACCGGCCCGTCGTCACTCGCGGGTAAAAGCGTCCCGACAGCGCGTCGATAGTATATAAATGGGTCGCGTCGAACGTACGGACCGGGTCGGGTGGAGACGCGGTACGAATATATAAACGGAACACGGGTCGGGAACGGTGCTCCACCCAGACAGTTATAAACGACTCCCGGGACGGAAACGGCGTACGCCTCTATGGCCTTTTAAAAAGACGCCGACCGGGGTCGGTGACAGCGCACACGGCCAGCGTCGCGCGCGGCGATCAGACGAGCCGCTCTCGGAGGGTCCGCCGAAGCCGACCGGGGTCGGTGACAGCACACACGGCCAGCGTCGCGCGCGGCGATCAGACGAGCCGCTCTCGGAGGGTCCGCCGAAGCGATCCCGGGAGGGTCACCGGCGGGCCGCTGACGAGGAGAAAGCCGGTGAAGATGACGCCGAAGCCGACGAGCGAGGCGACCGGCAGCGTCTCGCCGAGCAGGGCCCACCCGCCGACCGCCGACACCACGGGGACGAAGTAGAACAGCAGGTTCGCCCGCGTCGCGCCCGCCTCGTCGACGAGCGCGAAGTACGCGAGGTAGGCGATCGCCCCCGAGAACACGCCGACGTACAGAAGCGCCGCGAGCGCGACCGGCGGCACCGAGAGGCCGGGGACTGACTCGCCGGCCGAGAGGCTGAGCGCGTGCGAGAGGACGGCCGCCAGCGGCACGCCCCAGACCGTGCGGGCGGTGCTCGACAGCGTGGCGTCGGCGCGGCGGATCACCACGGCACCGAGGGCGCTCGTCACCGCGCCGCAGAACAGAAGCGGGACCGCGATGGAGCCGCCGAGGAGCGCCGACGGATCGGGGTCGGCGACCAACCCGACGCCGAGCAGGCCGAGGGCCATCCCGGCCGACCCGCGCACCGAGAGCCGGTCCTCCGAGAGCAGGAGGGCGGCGAAGACCGGCGTCAGGATCGGGTTCAGGCTGAACACGACCGCGGCGACGCCGCTCGTGGTGTACTGCTGGCCGACGAACAACAGCGCGTTCGTCAGCCCGATGACGAGCAGCCCCGTCGCGAGGATCCCGACGACGTCGCCGACGGTCCGGGGTCGTAGCTCCGCCCGCGAGAGGCTGCTCGCGGCGTACGCCGCGAGGACGACCGCGCCGATGTCGAAGCGGACCGCGACGAAAAACAGCGGCGGGAAGTGCGCCAACCCGGCCTTCGCCGCGACGAAGGTCCCGCCGAAGAGGACGGCCGAGACGACGAACAACGCGCCGCTTCGCCGCGAGAACACGCTATCGCAACACCCCGGCCACAGCTCCGGACGATCGCTCGATATTCCTGGAGGTATCGGACACACTAGTCGGGAAGGGCCGGATACGTATAACGAAATCCGTAAAAAGTTCTACGAGGGGAAACGGATGCCCGCAACGAGAGCGCTGCACCCCGTGAAAATCTTTCGCGGGGCGAAGACTGTTTACTCTCGCGCCCGCTGGTCCCGGTATGGCGACCCCGCTCGAGGAGGTGGAGTTTCTCGCTCGCTCGAAGAACCGGGTCGAGGTGCTGCGGCTGGTCGCGACCGAACCATACAGCCGCCGGCGCCTCGCGGAGGCCACCGGGGCCTCCCAGGCGACGCTGGGGCGGATCCTCGAGGACTTCGCCGACCGATCGTGGGTCGAACGCGACGGCGGCGCGTACGTCGCCACGGCCACCGGGGCGCTGGTGGCCGACGGCGTCGCCGAACTGCTCGCGATCCTCGAGACCGAGGCCAAACTGCGCGACGTCGTGGCGTACCTGCCCGCCGAGGCGATGGGGTTCGACCTGCGCCGTCTCGCCGACGCGACGGTGACCGTCCCGAGCAGGACGCGCCCGAGCGCGCCGCTGCAGCGCGTCCTCGAGGCGATGGGCGAGGCCGACGACTTACGGGCGTTCTCGCACACGCTCAACGAACAGAGCCTCGCCGCGGTCCACGACCGGGTGCGGGCGGGCGAGGGGACGTTCGAGGCCGTCCTCTCGGAGAGCGCCATCCGCGCGCTCGCCGCGGAGGAGCGGCTGTGGTCGCAACTGCGGGCGCTCGCCGACGCCGACGGGGCCGAGATCCGGGTACGGGAGGCGGAGATCCCGCTCGCGGTCACCGTCGCCGACGGGACGGTGTACCTGCTCGTCCGCGACGACGCGGGGCTCCTGCAGGCCTCGCTGCACACCGACGACGGGGCGGTCCGGGCGTGGGCCACGGAGACCTTCGAGCGCTACTGGGAGACGGCGGGTGCCTTCGATCCCGCGGCGTTCGAGGGCTGAGGTCGGGGAGCGGCCTGCGTCTACGCCACTGCGAGCGTGAGGCCGACGGCGACGGGGACGAGGACGGCGAGGTAGACCGCGGCCGAGACGGCCCACCCACGGGCGGTCGCCCGCCGGCGCGCCCGGTCGAGGCCCGGGGCACGCGGTAGCGA
>Ga0209965_1000645_pt1 | contig 12242 bp, 12 predicted proteins | sample SalPon2_B_H2O_MG_FD_185707 | JGI IMG/M metagenome (GOLD analysis project Ga0209965, IMG submission 185707) | Salt pond water microbial communities from South San Francisco under conditions of wetland restoration - Salt Pond MetaG R2_B_H2O_MG... | ecosystem: Environmental > Aquatic > Non-marine...
CTCGACGGTCGATGACCGATATGCTGATGTCCGATGTCGTCGGTACTCACCCCGTGCCAGGCGGTAACATTCGACGATATATAAATCGTTTGTCGCCCCGCGCGGCCGCAGCGGGAACCGAACCGCCTCGGCCGCTCACGCCGCTCGAGCGTCGACACGGTTTTGTGACGCTGGCGTCGATCGATCGGAGATGGACGGCGACGACCCGAGGCGACGGTCCGTCGGCCCGAGCGCGCCTTCCGACGCGGACGACGCGACGAGCTCACCCGCCGCCGAGAGCGAAGACACCGCCTCGAACGGCGCCACGGCTCCCGAGAACCCCGACATCAACGACCTGCTCGCGAAGCTCGACACCCTGCGCGACGTCGTCGACGACGAGCACGAGCGCGAGAAGGTGCGACAGACGATCTCGCTCGTGGAGCAGATGCCCGGGAGCGCGGCGTTCCGGACGCGGATCACGAAGTACACCTCGCGGGACCTGGCCGAGGCGTTCGTGGGGTCGGTCCTCTTCGCGCTCCCCCTCCTCGTCGAGGGCGGGGTCTTCGAGGTCGCGGCGTGGCTCGCCGGTGCGACCCTGAGCGGCGTCCCCGTCTTCCTCCTCGTGCACGTGGCGTTCGTGTTGGTCATGACCGCCGGGCTTCTGTACTTCGCCGACTTCCGACAGATCGAGATCAGTCACCCGATACTCGGCGTCGTCCCGCGCCGGTACGCCGGGATCCTGCTCGTCTCGCTGTTCACCACCGTGCTCATGCTGTCTCTCTGGGGGCGACTCCACGAAGGCGATCCGACCGCGCTCGAACGAGCGTCCCGAGTGGCGTTCGTCTGGGCCGGCGCCGCGTTCGGCGCGAGCCTCGGCGACATCCTCCCGGGGGAGTCGCAGGGGACGGACATCAAGCACCTCGACCTCGAGTTGGGGTTCGACCGGGACGACTGACCGGCCGACCCGCGGCGCGGGCCCCGTTTCCACACCTTTTTCGCCGCGGCGACCGTACCCATGTTCATGTCAGCGTTACGTGACGCGCTCCGGGACCTCCCGGACGCGGTGTTTGCGGACCTGCTCGAGTCAGACGACGGATACGTCCTTGTCGTCGACCTCCCGGGCGCGGCTGCGGAGACGACCGAGGTCCTCGCCGAGGACGGACGCATCGTCATCGAGGGTCGCCGGGAGAAGGGGGTCCCCGAGGGGTTCCGCTACGTGAGCGAGGACCGGCCGCTGTTCCTCGACGCGGAGCTTCCGCTCCCGGGCGACGCCGACGGGAGCGGCGCGGAGGCCGAGATAGACCGGGGGGTCCTCGAAGTCACCATCCCGAAGCGGACCGGTGACGTCTCTCGCACCATCCCTGTCGACGACGCCGACGCCGACTCGTCTGACGAGGCCGACGCCTGACGGGTGGTCACGCTGGTTAACCTTCGCGCCTACTGGCGGTTCTTCGTCGTCATGCGGCAGTTCTCGCCGCTCATCGTCGCCTACTGGCGGGACCAGAAGCGGTTCTTCCTGTTCGGCGGGAGCCGAGAGGTCGACGTCGAGACCCAGCGCGAGCGGGCCGGGATCCTCCTCGACATCCTGCTCACCCTCGGTCCGACGTTCATCAAGCTCGGACAGATCCTCTCGACCCGTCCGGACATCCTTCCGCCGGCCTACATCGAGGTGCTCGAGGGGCTCCAAGACGACGTCCCGCCGGCCCCGTGGGAGGAGTCGAAGGTCGTCCTCGAAGACGAACTCGGTCCCGTCGACGAGACGTTCGACGACTTCGACCGCGATCCGATAAGCGGCGCGAGCCTCGGGCAGGTGTACACGGCCCGCTACGAGGGGAACGAGGTCGCCGTGAAGGTCCGCCGACCGGGGATCGAGTCGCTCGTCGAGGCCGACCTCCGGACGATCCGCTGGTCGATCCCCCTCGTCAAGCGCTTCACCGGAGCCGGCCGGGCGTTCTCGCTGGAGAACCTCGCGGACGAGTTCGCGAAGACGATCCGCGAGGAGATGGACTACGAGCGCGAGCGCGAGATGCTCGAGGAGATCCGCGGGAACTTCACCGACAACGACCGGATCCGGATCCCGACGGCCTACGAGGCGGTCTCCGGGCCGCGGGTGCTCACGATGGAGTACGTCCCGGGGCGGAAGATCAATCAGATCGACGAGCTCGACGCGGCGGGGTTCGACCGCAACGAAATCGCCGAGACGCTCCAGGAGGTGTACCTCCAGATGATCATCGACGACGGCGTGTTCCACGCCGACCCGCACCCCGGGAACCTCGCCGTCGACGACGACGGCGCCGTGATATTCTACGACTTCGGGATGGCCGGGCGCGTCGACCCGTTCATCCAGGAGAAGATCGTCGAGTTCTACGTCGCCGTCGCCCGACAGGACATCGACGGCATCCTCGACACGCTGATCGACATGGGGACCCTCTCGCCGGAGGCGGACCGCGAGGTGATGGGGAACGTCATGGAGCTCGCCATCGCCGACGCCAGCGGCGAGGACATCGAGCAGTACCAGGTGAACCAGATCATCGAGCAGGTGGAGTCGACCATCTACGAGTTCCCGCTCCGGCTCCCGCCGAACCTCGCGCTCGTCCTCCGCGTCGCCACCGTCGTCGAGGGCGTCTGCGTCACGCTCGACCCCGAGTTCGACTTCATCTCGACGGCGACGGAGTTCCTCAGAGACGAGGGGTACTACGAGCAGACCGCCCGCGACCTCGCCGAGGACGCCGGGCGACAGGTCCAGCGCACCACCGAGGCGCTGTTCACCGTCCCGCCGAAGGCCGACGAGTTCCTGCGACAGGCGAACCGCGGCGACCTCCACGTCGACGTCACGATCGAGGACGACTCGAACGTCCTCGACAAGCTGGCGATGCGGATCGCGTACTCGGTGCTGCTCGCGGTCGGCGTGCTCTCCGCGACGATCCTCTACTCGTTCGCCGACGCGTGGCGGCTGGCGGCCATCGTGCTCCTGCTCGCCGTCCCGCTCGCGATCGCGCTCTACCGCTCCTTCCGGAAGAAGCGCGGGCTCCGCGCCACGCCGCAGTTCACCAGGCAGGGCATGAAACAGCGCCGCGACGACTGATCCGCGCTCGGCTTCGAACCCGCCTTTCGCCGTATTACTCCTCGCCTCTCCCACCGCGTCGACCTCGAATCGCGACCGCCGAGGACGCGTCTCCCGGTCAGCCGGAGATGACCTGAATCGGGACGAGGAGGAAACAGAGCGCCCCCAGCCCGAACGTCGCGAGACCGACGGCGAGCCGCGGCCAGCCGATCCACTCCTCGTCGGCCGGGTTCGCCGGCCCGTTGAACGCGATCACGATCGAGAACAGCCCCCAGAAGCCCCACAGTCCGACCGACTCGTCGATCCCGAGGCCGCGCCAGAAGTAGAGGTACGCGGCGATCGAAAACAGCGCGCCGGGGACGAGCGCCGCGACCGTCTCCTGGCGCGGGCCGAGCATGGCGCGGACCATGTGTCCCCCGTCGAGCTGGCCGACCGGGAGGAGGTTCAGGAGGGTGAAGAACATCCCGACCCAGCCGCCGATGACGACCGGGTGCGCCGTGAGCGCCGGGTCCTCGTACGCCGTCGGCTGTCCGATGAGGTCGGCGATGATCGCCAGCAGCGGCGGGTTGTTGAACCGGATCATCGTCCCGGAGGCGTTCGCGAGCTCCGCGGGGACGCGGATCGGGTCGAGCGAGAGGCCGACGACGGTGACGACGACGGTGGCGACGAGCCCCGCGACGGGGCCGGCCACGCCGATGTCGAACAGCACCCGGCGGGAGGGCATGCGCCCGCGCATCCGGATCACCGCTCCGAGCGTTCCGAACGGGAACACGAACGGAATGACGTACGGGAGCGAGACGCTGACTCCGTGGTACCGGCCGGCGACGTAGTGGCCGAGCTCGTGCGTCATCAGGACGCCGAGCACCGCCGCGGTGAACGGCCACGCCTGCAGGACCGTCAGGGGGTTGGCGGTGATCTCCTCCCAGCCGACGTAGTACCACCCGTAAGCGCCGACGAACAGGGTCGTGCACACCGTCGCGACGAACATGACCACGTTGAGCCACGGGACTCCGCTTCGCCCGTGGTCGAAGGGCGTCGCGACGACGACGTGCCCGGTATCGGTCACCTCGACGTCGACTTCGTAGCCGGCGTCGCGGAACGGCTGGACGAGCTTCCGCGCCAGGGTGCGCTCCGGTACGTACGACTCGCCGACGTACCGAATGCGCCCGCCTTCCCGGCGAACCTCGTCCACCCGAAAGAACGTCTGAAGCGGCTCCGGACGCGGGGCGTCGAGTCCGGTCGACGGCTCCCCGTCCTCGTGTTCTGGCATCGTCTGTGGTAACTCGTCGGTGAGTATAAACCCCGCGTCGACCCCTGCGGCGGCTCGGCCGGCCGGCTTCGCGGACGGTCGGATCGAGGGAGCGGGAACCGTAAGAACGGAGCGGGGATACCGGAACGCGGGGATCGACACCGGTCGAAGCGGAGGTCACAGCCGCGGCGTGGCGAACGCGCGACGTGAGTGTCGTCTCAGGCGGGCTCGATGCGCCACGTGGTCGCGCCCGTGTACGACCACTTCTCGACCGTGAGCTCAGTGGCGGAGTCGCTGAGCTTCACCATCAGGGCACCGATCTCCTTCGGCGAGAGGTCGACGTCGTCGGCGATGAACTTCCCCTTGAAGTACATCTCGCCTTCCTCGGCGCGGTCGAGCAGGTACCGCTTCAGCCGCTCTTCCTTGCTGAGGTCTTCGGTCGGGTTCGCGTTCGTGGAGGGGTTCGCAGTCGCGCTCATGATACACTCATCGAATGCCCCCGGAGATTGTTATAAAGGCGCGACCGTTGGACGGTGTTCAGGGGGTTTCATGGATTTTCAGGCGCGATTGCTCCGCTAAAAGGTGTCTGACGGACCGTTCAAAACGATTCGAAAACCGCTTAGATATTTTATAATCAGGTCTAATGGAGTTATATCGGGCCTCAGATACCCGTTCCGTTCACACTCGGAAGGCGGCGTCCCGACGATTTAACGCACAATTATTGCCGGTTGTTTGCCGCTCGTTGCCCCGGAGACGCCCAGCGCGCGCGGCGGGTGCCGGTCCCAGACGGGGTACGAGACGCCGCCCGCCGCGCGACGGACCGGCTGTCAGTCGCGCCGGTGGACCCAGAACTCCTCCGCCTCCGTCGTCTCCTTCTTGAATATCGGCACCTCGTCTTTCAGCCGGTCGATCCCGTCCTCGACGGTCCGGAACGCCTCGCCTCGGTGGCCCGCCAAGACGACGACGAAGACGATGTCCTCGCCCGCCTCGATCACGCCCGTCCGGTGGTGCATCCGGACGTCGAAGACGCCGTCGCGCTCGGTCAGTTCGTCCTCGATGGCGGCCATGCGATCCGCGGCGACGCCCTCGTACTTCTCGAAGGCCAGGTGCGTGGTCCGGTCGTCGTCCGGGGCGTCACGCGCCCGGACGCGGCCGGTGAACGTCGCGACGGCGCCCGCGCGGTCAGCGTCGGCCGACGCCTCGACCCGTCGAACGAGCGTCTCTCGCGTGATCCACGGCTCCGCGGCGTCGAGGTCGGCGGCGAGGCGGTCGAGGTCGATCTCCCCCGGCGCGTCCGCGGCGGCGATCACCGACCCCGGCACGTCGTCCGCCTCGGCGCCCGCTCCGATCAGGACCGTCGGCAGGCGAAGCCGGGAGTCACCGACGACGACGAGGTAGTCGTGGTCGGGCGCGAGCGCGTCGAGGAACTCGTCCACGCCCTCGACGCTCCCGCGGCCGGTCCACTCGCCGTCGTCTCCGAGCGCAACTTCGGTGTCGGCGCCGGTTCGCGTCGACGGCGTCCCGACCGCGACGCCGCCGTCGGTGGCGTCGGTCCCCCGTCCGGCGCTCTCCTCGGCGTCGTCGCCCGCGCGGTTCACGACGGCGGTTCGGCCGTCGAGGCGGTCGACGAACTCCGCCGCCAGCGCCCTCGCGCTCGCCCCCACGATCGCTATCGGTTGCATACCCGACGGCGGGGTGCGAGCGGCTTAGGCGTTTCCCGCCCGCCGGCGATCGCTCGCGTCCGTCCGCGGTCTCCCCCGCGTCCGCTCGCGTCCGTCGGCGCCTCTCCCCTTCCGCCCGTGAGACCGCCGCATCGGCGCCTACCGTCGTCCGGGCTTGATAATCCTTAAGAGCGCGACAGGGGTATGCGAGGGTAATGAGAGTCGTCGTTTCTATCGGTGGGAGCGTGCTCGCGCCCGATCTCGACCCCGATCGGGTGACCGCGTACGCCGAGGCGATCGAGCGGATTGCCGCCGACGGCTGCGAGGTCGGCGTCGTCGTCGGCGGCGGCGGCGTCGCGCGCGAGTACATCGAGACGGCGCGCGACCTCGGCGCGAACGAGGTCGAGCTCGACCAGCTCGGTATCGGCACCACCCGGCTCAACGCTCGCCTGCTGATCGCCGCGCTCGACGGCGCCGCGAACCTCTCGCCGGCGACGGGGTACGACGAGGCCGCCGCGGCCCTCCGGCGCGGCGAGGTGTCGGTGATGGGCGGCGTCACGCCCGGACAGACGACCGACGCCGTCGCCGCCGCGTTCGCCGAGTCCGTCGACGCCGACCTCCTCGTGTACGCGACGAGCGCGAACGGCGTGTACGACGCCGACCCCAACGCCGATCCGGACGCGACGCAGTTCGGCTCGATGTCGCCGACGGAGCTCGTCGACGTCGTGCTCCCGATGAGCCGTGACGCCGGCGCCTCGGCACCCGTCGACCTGCTCGCGGCCAAGCTGATCGACCGGGCGGGGATCCGGTCCATCGTCCTCGACGGGACCGACCCGAGCGCCGTCGTCGACGCGGTGATCCGCGGCGACCACACCGGGACGGACGTGATTCCGACGGACGCCGCCGAGCCGACCTACTGGACCGGAGGGAGCGGCGCGTGACCGACGACTCCCCCCACATCCTCTCCGAGCAGGCGGACGACACCGCCGGCGCGGCGGGGGCGGGCGAGGGGGCCGACGACGCCGAGTTCCGCGCCTTCTGGGCCGACGTCGTCGCCGACGAGATCGAGGCGCGCGAGCCGGACGACCCGATCGTGATCAAGGGCGGCGTCTCCCCGTCGGGCGTGGCGCACCTCGGCAACTTCAACGAGATCATGCGCGGCTACTTCGTCGCCGCGGTGCTCCGCGAACGCGGGCACGAGGTCCGGCAGGTGTTCACCTCCGACGACAAGGACCCGCTCCGCAAGCTCCCCCGGAAGCTGGCGAACGCCGACGGCGAGATCGTGGGCCTCGGCGAGGTTGACGCGGGCGCGCTCGGCCGCAACCTCGGGAAGCCGTACACCGCGATCCCGGACCCCTTCGGCGAGCGGGAGTCGTACGCGGCCCACTTCGCCGCCCTCCTGAAGGCCGACGCCGACCGGCTCGGGGTGCCGGTCGAGATGATCTCGAACACCGAGCTGTACGCGGACGGCGAGTTCGACGACGTTACGCGGACGGTCCTCGGTGACTTGGACGGCGTCCGCGAGGTGCTCTCGCAGTACCAGGACAAGGTCGACGACGAGTACGTCCCGTTCAACCCGATCTGCGCGGAGTGCGGCAAGGTCACCGAGACGGTCACCGCCGTGGACTCGGAGGCGGAGACCGTCGACTACGTCTGCACCGACATGGCGGTCGGCGACGAGGTCATCGACGGATGCGGTCACGAGGGGACCGCCACCTTCCGAGAGGGGAAGCTCCCGTGGCGGTTGGAGTGGCCCGGGCAGTGGGACGTGCTCGGCGTCGACTTCGAGCCGTTCGGCAAGGACCACGCGGAGGGGTCGTGGCCCTCTGGCGTCGACGTGGCGCGGAACGTCCTCGGGATCGAGCCGCCGGTTCCGATGGTGTACGAGTGGTTCACGCTCAACGGGGAGCCGCTCTCGTCGTCGGCCGGCAACGTCGTCACCGTGCCGGAACTGCTCGAACTGCTCGAACCCGAGGTGCTCCGCTACTTCTTCGCGCTCCACCCGAAGAAGGCCCGCGACCTCGACGTCGAACGGCTCGATCAGCTCGTCGACCGGTTCGACCGCTTCGAGCGCGCGTACTTCGGCGAGGTCGACGACGAGGACCTGACCGCCTTCGCCGAGCGCGCCTACCCGTTCGTCGTCGACCGCGCCGGCGACCCGCCGACGGAGAAGCCCGTCCGGCTCCCGTACACGTTCGCGGCCGTCCTCGGGATGGTCGACGACCCCGACTTCCGCGAGCGCCTCGCCCGCGACGAGGGCCACATCCCCGAGGACGCGTCCGAAGAGACCGTCGCGGCCGCGCTCGCCCGCGTCGAGCAGGCCCGCAACTGGGCCGAGCGAACGGGCAACGAGTACGACTACCGGCTCCAGACGGAGCTCCCCGACGCCGAGTTCGACGACGACGTGGCCGCCGCCCTCGACGACCTCGCGGACTTCGTCGCCGCGGGCAACGACGGCGACGCCATCCAGGCGGAGATGTACGAGACGGCACGCGCGCACGACGTCGAGGTCGGCGACTTCTTTTCGGCCGGCTACCGCCTCTTCTTCGACGACACGCAGGGGCCGCGGCTCGGCGAGTTCCTCGGCGAACTGGAGCGCGACTACGTCGTGGCGCGGCTCCGCAGGGAGGCGTGAATGCCCGACGACCGCTCGCTGGACGAGTTCGCTGTCGACTCGAACGACGACGCAGACGCCGGTGAGCGAGACGACACCGACGGGGATCACTCGACGCCGAACGCCGAGCGGGCGGACGTTACTCCCGCAGTCCCGACTGCGGCGTGGACGGCCGAGGCGGCCGCCTGCGACCGATGCGGTGAGCCGGTTGCGCGCCGCTGGTTCGACGACGACGCCTTGGTCTGTGCCGACTGTAAGGAGTGGTGACCGCGATCAGATTTAAGACGGCACGGACGGTCGTTACTTACAGCCGAGACTCCCCGTGGTTTAATCACACTATAATGAACTCCTTGTCGGATCGGATCTACGGTCGCTCTCCGCGCGCGCTCGCCTTAGGGTTCCTCTGTGCGGGCGCGCTGCTCGTTCCGGTGATCGACGTGACGATTACGTCTGCCGTCGGTCGCGCCGCCGCGTGGACGCCCGTTCGCCTGGTGAGCGGCTGGACGCTCGTCGGGATCGCCTCGATATTTTTCCATCGAGCGTTACGTTACCACCGACGCCGAGCCGAGTCGGCCCGACGGGAACTCGAGACGTCGAACCAACAGCTTCAGGTCCTGAGTCGCGTGTTCCGTCACAACATTCGGAACGACCTCAACGTCATCCGCGGGTACGCGGACCTGCTCACCGACCGCGTCGACGACGGGCGGAGCCGGGAGTGCTTGGAGACGATCCGCGAGAAGACCAACGACATGGTCGCGATAAGCGAGAAGCTCCGCGTCATCGAGGAGGCGTCGTCCGGCGCGCCGAGGGGGCGAATCGACCTGGTCGACACCGTCTGGGACGCGGCCGAGCGCGTCGACGGGCCGGACGTGTCGGTCACGGTCGAATCGCCTCCCGAGGCGTGGATCCGGGCGGACGGTTCGATCGAGCATCCCGTCCGCGAGGTGTTCGAGAACGCGGTCACGCACAACGACGGAGCGACGCGCCGGGTCGACGCGCGGGTCGAGGAGAACGGGTCGACCACCTGCCTGGAGGTCACGGACAACGGGCCGGGGATTCCCGCCGACGAGCGGGCGGTGTTGCGCGCCGAGCGGGAGACGCCGCTCTCGCACGCGAGCAGTATCGGCCTCTGGCTCGTCAAGTGGATGTGCGAGACGCAGGGCGGCACCGTCGGCTTCGAGACGAGCGACGGCGGAACGACGGTCAGGCTCCGGTTCGAGTCGGCGGACGCGGGCGCGGAGACTCCGGAGGGGCGGGACGGACCGACGGAGGGCGAAGCCGGAACGGCGGCGCCTCCTCACGCCGAGGACGACAGAGACGGCGCCGATCGAGACGGCGCGAGCGACCCTCTGAGCCGAGTTCGGTGACTATCAGTCGAGTTCGGTGATCGTCACCGCGTACACCGCGCCGCAGTTGCCGCACTCCACGTGGACGCCGCGGCTCGTCTCCCCGCGCGTGAACTCGGAGATCTCCTCCGAACACGAGCATTCGAACTGAACCTTCATTGACCGTAGTAAGCAGTGTCGACGGTTAAAACACGTCGCCTCGAGAATCGATCGTGAGAACCGGCCGGCGCCGGCGCGGTCCGTCGCCGCCGACCCGATCAGTCGCCGTCGACGATCACTTCGACGGGCCCGTCGTCGTCCGCATCGCCGTCTTCCCCGTCGTCGGCGCCGGCCGCGGCGGACTGGGTCTGCTGGTAGTAGAGCCCGCCGGCGACCGCCAGCACGATCCACGACCGCCAGTTGGCGAGGTTCAGCGTGTACCCGATGCCGAACGGTTTCTCCACCAGCATCCCCTTGCCAGGCTGCCAGTACGACGAGAGGAGCCGACCGAGGCTCGGCCGCTCGAAGTTGTACGGGATCCCGAGTATCTCTCCCGAGGACGGTTTGTCTGCCATACTCGGTACATCACTTGCTGGGCATATAAATCGTGGCGGGACCGAGGACGCGAGACCGCTCGCGATCGACGGGGGCTATCGGTACCGTCCACGCCCCTCGACCTCGCGCAACCGATCGAGGACCGCCCCGTCGCCGGTCTCCGCGTAGCCAGCCTCGAACGCCTCGATCAGGGGGGCAGGGTCGGTCGCGGTCGCGCGGACCGACCCCTCGAACACGTGGAGGTCCATCGCGTGGTCTTCGACGTGACCCGTGTGATAGGCGAGACCGAAATCGATGAGCGTCGTCCGCGCGTCGCGGTCGGCCGCGACTCGCTCGGGCGGGCCGTCCGCATCCGCCGCGGTCGCCTCCGACCCGCTCGGATCCGGCGCGGCCGCCGCCGTCCCGTCGACGCGGACGTTCCGCGTCGTCGGGTCGCCGTGGACGATCCCCCCGCGGTGGAGCCGCGCGAGGTGGCGACCGACGGCCGCGGTCCACCGCTCGTCGAGGTCGGCCGCCAGGTCGCGATCGCCCACGTGCTGGAGCGTCAGCGTCGACCGCCGGAGGTCCACGTCGTACACCAGCGGCGTCGGCACGCCGGCCCGACGCGCCTCGTTCGTCAGTCGAGCCTCGGCGACGGTCCGGTCGCGCCGGAGCGTCCGGTCCAGCTGCGGGTGTCGGTACCGCTTCCGCACCCGACGCTTGATCACGCGGCGGTCGGCGCCGCCGTCGGCCGCCGCCGCGACCTCGACGGTCGCCTCCGCGCCGCGTCGGTCCGCGTCTCCATCGCCGCGCCGCCCGCCCTCCGCGTCGGCGATCGACGCGTCGCCGTCGCGCCACGTCACGGGCACCTGGTCCGGTCGGAAGTTCGGGTCGATGGCCGACTCGTCGATCGATACCGCGTCGCCCGCCGCGGCCATCTCCGCGCCCAACACCGCGATCATCCCCGCGTTGTCGCGGAGGAACCGCGGCTCCGGCGCGTGGAAGTCGGCGCCGCGCGCCGCGCACATCGTCGCCAGCATCTCGCGGAGCCGGTCGTTCTGTGCGACGCCGCCGCCGAGGACGAGCTCGTCCGCCCCGGTCAGCGAGAGCGCCCGCTCGGCGACCTCGGTCAGCATCGCGAACACGTGTTCCTGCAGCGAGAAACAGATCTCCTCGACCGGCACTCCGTCGTCGAACGCGTCGTTGGCGGCCGAGCTGATGCCGGAGAACGAGAAGTCCATCCCCTTGACGACGTACGGCAGGTCGAGCAGTTCGGCGTCGGGTTCGCGCTCGGCGGCCGCCTCCGCCGCCGCGGCCTCCACTTTCGGCCCGCCGGGGTGATCCCAGCCGACGTGGCGGGTGAACTTGTCGATGGCGTTCCCGACGCCGGCGTCCATCGTCTCGCCGAGGACGCGGTACCGACCGTCGTGGTAGCCGAGCAGGTGCGCGTTCGCGCCGGAGGCGTTCAGGCACACCGGGTTCTCGAAGCCGGACCGGTGGCGACCGATCTCCAAGTGCGCCACCATGTGGTTGACCCCGACGAGGGGGACGTCGAGGGTCCCGGCGAGCGCGCGCGCGGCCGTGCCGACGGTTCGGAGACAGGGACCCAAGCCCGGTCCCTTCGAGAAGGCCACCGCGTCGATCGCGTCCGGTCCGTGCTCCGCCTCGGCGGCCGTCAGCACCGCGTCGACGACTTCGGGGATCGCCTCGGACATGTGCTCTGCGGCCTCTCGCGGATGAATGCCGCCGCTGTCCGGCTCGTACGGGTCAGATTCGATGAGAACGGTGTCGGTCTCGGCGTCGTACAGCGCGGCGC
>Ga0209965_1000649_pt1 | contig 12196 bp, 7 predicted proteins | sample SalPon2_B_H2O_MG_FD_185707 | JGI IMG/M metagenome (GOLD analysis project Ga0209965, IMG submission 185707) | Salt pond water microbial communities from South San Francisco under conditions of wetland restoration - Salt Pond MetaG R2_B_H2O_MG... | ecosystem: Environmental > Aquatic > Non-marine...
CTCCCGCTGTACCGAAACAAGCTTAAAGAGCTCTCCGGCGTGCTCTCCCAGGACGCCTCGAACATCACGACCGACGACACCTTCGACGAGCGCCTCGCAGAACACAAAGAGCGTCTCCCCGGTGTCGCCGCGGAAGCCGAGGAGCGGTACCCCGACGAGCCCTACCGACAGAAGCTCAAGCTGATGCGCGAGTCCGTCCTCCGTGTCAGCGACGTCCGCCAGGGCGGCTACGACAACCCGACCGACCTCCTGAAAGACCTCCGTTCGATCGCCGAGAGCCTCCGGGACAACAACGCCGAGGTCGTCGCCGAGTCCCACGTCGACCCCCTGATTCGGAAGGTCGACACGTTCGGCTTCTCGCTGGCCTCGCTGGACCTCCGTGACCACCGCAAGATGCACACGGACGCCATCGCCGAGGCGGTGGACCGACAGGGCATCGACTACGCCGGGATGGACGAGGACGAGCGCGTCGAGTTCCTGACCGAGGCGATCAAGCAAGACGATTCGGTCATCGACATGGCGGACGCGACGGGCCTCTCCGATGACTCGGCCCGCGTGCTGCGGCGGTTCCGCAAGACCGCCGACTGGCAAAACGAGTTCGGCGTCGACGCCATCGACACCTACGCCATCAGCTGGTGTGAAGAGCCAAGCCACGTGCTGGAAGTGCTCTTCCTCGCCGATCAGGTCGGTATCGTCGACCTGCCCGGTTACTGCGGGCTGGACATCGTCCCGCTGCTCGAGTCCGAATACGCCCTCTCGGGGGCCCGGCGCATCATGGGGACGCTGTTCGAGAACGACGCCTACAAAATGGCCCTGGAAGCCCGCAACGGCGTCCAGGAGATCATGCTGGGCTACTCGGACTCCAACAAAGAGAACGGCTTCCTGGCCGCCAACTGGTCGCTGTACAACAACCAGAAGCGCCTGGCCGACATCACCTCCGACTTCGACGTCGAGATGCGGCTGTTCCACGGCCGCGGCGGCTCTATCTCTCGGGGCGGCGGCCCGATGAACGACGCGATGCTCGCACTGCCCAACGAGACGGTGACCGGCCAGATCAAGTTCACCGAACAGGGCGAGGCCATCGCAGAGAAGTACGCCAACGAGGACATCGCCGAGCGCAACTTAGAGCAGATGCTCAACGCACAGGTCCGCGCCCGGCACAACGCCATGGAAGACCCCATCGAGGAGATTCCCGAAGAGTGGCGCGAGGCCATGGAGACGGCCGCCCCCGCCGCTCGCGAGGAGTATCAGGACCTCCTGGGCACGGACGGCTTCGTCGACTACTTCGAACAGGCCACGCCCATCACGGTCATCGAGAACCTCAACATGGGCTCTCGACCGGCCTCCCGCAGCGAGGACCGTAGCGTCGACGACCTCCGGGCGATCCCGTGGGTGTTCTCCTGGACCCAGGCCCGCTGTATCCTCCCCGGCTGGTACTCCATCGCCACGGGACTGAACGCGTATCTGAACGACGGTGGCGATGTCGAGACCCTCCAAGAGATGTACGAGGAGTGGCCGTTCTTCCGAACGAAGATCGACAACGCCTCGCTCGCGCTCGCTCGCACGGACTTCGACATCGCCGAGGAGTACGCCGACCTCGCCGACGACGACCTGCGTGAGCGCATCTTCCCGCGACTGAAGGACGAGTACGACGAGACAGTCGAACTGGTGCTTCAGATCACCGACCGCGACGGGCTGCTCTCCCGTGAGTGGTTAGAGGAGAACCTCGAACGCCGCAACCCGTACGTCGACCCGCTGAACCTGTTGCAGGTCCGGCTGCTCGCTCAGTCACACCTCACGGAGACCGAAAAGCGGACCCTCCGCCTGACTGTCCAGGGCATCGCCGCCGGGATGAAGAACACCGGATAATCGGCAGAATTTTTACAACAGCTGTTGTTTTTTCCGAAGGATTTAGGCCCTGGTAGGCGAGATAGCTGGTATGGCACTCGAAACCCTTCTCCTCGCTGTCGGCCCCAACGACGCGAACCGCACCGAAGAACTCGCGGCGACCGTCGTCGATATCGCCGGTCCCGCCGGGGCCGAAGTCGTCGTCGCACACGTGTTTACCGACGACGAGTACGAGACGGTCGTCGATCGGCTGGAGTTTTCGGCGGTCGCGGAAGCGGACCCCAACGAGGTAGCCGACCGCCACGCCACGGTGCGAGAGCTGCGTGACCTGCTCGGCGAGGCCGACATCCCGACAAGCGTTCGCGGCGCCGTCGGCGATCACGGCGACGAGATCGTCGCGCTCGCAGGAATGGCACAGGCCGACCTCATCGTCGTCGGCGGCCGCAAGCGCTCGCCGACCGGTAAGGCCGTCTTCGGGTCTGTCGCCCAGGAAGTCATGCTGTCGGCCCCCTGTCCCGTGACCTTCGTCCGCGGCGACGAGTGAGAGATTCCTGCTAACTGCGGTCCCAGCAGCAACGCGTCGTACAGCGGCGGTGAACGGCCCACTAATCGGTGTCGCAGTCGCTGGCTACGCGTGGAGACAACTAAAAGGCGATCGGTCGGTTACTTGACGAGGGCCGCTTCGAGCAGTTCGAGCGGATGACGAATCTCGTAGCCGGTGCCGTGTTCCATCTGGCTCGCACAGGTGGGGCACTCGGTCATGCCGACGTCGCCCTCGGCGTGTTCCATGTGCTCGAACATCTCCTCGCCGATCTCCATCGACTTCTCGTACTTCTCTTCTTTCCAGCCGTAAGTGCCCGAGATCCCCGAACAGGACTCGCCGACGTCCTCGATACCGACGCCGTCGAGATCACGGAACAGTTCGACGGACTGGCGCTCCAGTCCCTGGTTGCGGGCGTGACACGGTGCGTGATAGGCGAACTCCTCCGCCAGTTCGCCGGAGACGTCAGTCTCCTGGATATCCTCTTTGATGTCCTCATGGATACGCAGATACTCCAGGGACTCGAAGGTGTTCGACGCGACCTTCTCGATGCCGTCGATATCGAACAGCTCCGGGTACTCCTGGCGCAGCGCCATCGAGCAGGAGGTACACGAAGCGATAGCGTCGTACCCCTGGTCGACGAGGTCTGACATCGAGGAGACGTTGACCTCGGCGTGGCGCCGAGCGTCTTTCAGCATGCCGTTTGCGAACATGGGCGTTCCGGAGCACTTCTGCTCGGGCGCGACGACTTCGTACCCGTAGTGCTCGAAGACGCGGACCATCGCCTGGCCGACGTTGGGCGAGTTGTAGTTCGAGTAACAGCCGTGGAAGTACGCGACCTTCTTGTCCGCGTCGCGGTCGAGGCCCATCCGCTCGCGGCTCTGCTGAGCGTTGCGACGCGAGGCGTCGGCACCGCCGCGTGCCGCCCACCAGTCGCGGAACGTCTCCGAGGCGAACTCGGGGAACTCCCGTTCCTTGGTGACGCCAAGCGTCTTCTCCATGAGCCAGCGGGCCGGCCCGAAGTTCATTCCCCAGTTGGCGAGGCCGGGCACCTTGCTCGCGATGGTCGCCGACGTACGGTAGTTCGCGAGGATGCGGTTGCGGATATACTCGATAGAGAGCTTGTCCATCTGCTCTTCGACGTACTCCCCGCGAGCCGTGTTGTGCATCTGGCTGAGCGGGACACCCGAGGGACAGGCGTTGTCACAGCGCATGCAGTTCGAACACGACATCACGGAGTCGTCGATCTCGTAGTCGTCGTCGGACTGTTTGAGCCGCCACTGCTCGGGGCCCTGGAACTTCGGCCCGGGGAAGTCGTCGTCGACCTCCGCGACCGGACAGTTGGTGTCACACACCGAACACTTGAAACAGGAGTCGGCGCCGGGTCGCAGGTCGAAGTCGTTGCTGTCGGGGAAGACGTCGACGGGCTCGAAATCGTGGCCCGTGTTCGGTTCGACTGGGTCGAAGTCTGTTGGTGATTGTGCGTCGCTCATCGTGCCTCCGCTGCGGCGTTCTCGCCCGCCACGTAGCCTGTCGCAATCGACACTCCGCTACCGGATTTCTCGGCCTGGAAGTCGTAGCCACCCAGCACCGAGCCCGCGGCCCGCAGGTTCTCGAACTCGACCGAATCGGAAGCGGTCAGCGGGCGCAGGGTCTCGTCGGTCTCGACGCCGAAACGGGCGAACGAGTGGTCGCCGAACACGTCGCCGTCGAACCAGTCGTAGCGGTCCTCACCGTGTTCGATGTGGCAGTCGAAGATAGGCTCGTGCACGTTCTCGCGGTCGGACTCGATGCCCTTACCGACCAGCCCGCCCGTCGCGAGGATGTACTGATCCGCGCTGTTGGGGATCCTCGCGCCGTTTTTCTCGATGTACACTGTCTCGATACGGTCGCCGTCGGCGTCGAAGTCGACGATCGGGTTCCCGGTCTCGAAGCTCGCGCCGGACTCGTCGAGGGCCTCGAAGAGGCTGTCTTCCAGCCGAAGCCCCGGCAGCGACGGCGGCCCCATCGGGACCTCGAAGACGTCGGCGCCGATCTTCTCTTCCAGGGCCGCTCGGACGGCGTCGGTGTGGGCGTCACCGAGGATGGCGGGAAAGCCCACGCGCTCTTCTTTCTCCCGGACGGTGTTGACCCGCTCGGCCAGCGCGTCGCGGGCGCCCTTCTTGCGCCCTCGAACGGCGACTTCGCCGTTGTTGTCGAGTAGCTTCGCGTACCGGGTTATCTTCGCATCGGCCTGCAGTTCGCCCGGGAACCGGATCGTCTCGCCGCGGACGTTGAAGGGAACGCCGGCAGCTTCCAGGTGTGCGGCGACGTGTGGCGCGTCGAAGTCGACCATCGCTTCGAGGCCGATGAGCAACACGTCGCGGTCGTCACTCGCGAGCCCGGCAGCGGCCCCGGTCGGGTAGCGTGCAGTCGGTTTGACCGTTCCGCCGTGGGTCGGCACCAAGGCGTTGGTGTCGGTGTGGTCGCCCCGGTAGTCGGTCACGTCGTCGAACATCGACATCGCCTCTCGAACCGTGTCCGTGCCGACCGTCTGATACGGGTGGGCATCGTGTAGATCGCTCATCGCGGCGTAGGGATCGGTCACCGGTCCCTCGCCGTCGGGGGTATAGCCTAGCAGATCGACAAGCCCGGAGGCGTGCCGGAGCGAGCTCTGCTTGTAGGACACGAGACGCACGTCCGCGCCCTCGCGCGCGGCCTTGAGTGCGCTCGTGAGGCCGGCGAGGCCGCCGCCGATGACCAGTACGTCCGAGTTAATCGCCATTCCGTGTCCCTCCGTCGGCGGCTACGTTGGCCGTGCCCGACGCTCCGCTCGCGCTCACGCCGCTGTCGAAGGCGGCGAAGTCGATCGGTTCCCCGTCGGCCGGATCCGCGTCGCGGTTCTGCGTGGTCGCGTGCAGCGCGTAGTTCAGCGCCGCCTGTGAGAGCTGTTCGCCCCACAGGGCGTGGCGCTGCCCCTTCCAGCGCTCCTGGAGCAGTTCGTCCCAGGCCTCGCGAGCGATCGTTTCGTCGTACTCGCCGTGGAGCTCACTGGCGAGGCGGTTACAGCAGAAGCCGCCCTGGCAGTTCCCCATCGAAGCGCGGGTCCGGATGCGGACCGCGTTGAGGTCGGAGCCGGACTGTGAGATGGCGTCCTGGACCTCCGCTCGAGTGACGCCTTCGCAGTTACAGATAGTGGGGTTCGGGTCGCTGGTCTTCAGCACGTCGTCGGCCCGCGAACCCAGTCGTTCGACGCTCCGGCGGCCGATGGGCGACCGGAGACCGAACTCGTCCATGTAATCGCGCAGCACCGAGAAGTCCTCGCTGCCGGGCAGAGGCTCGTCGGCGGTGCGACACTCGGCGTCGATGCCGAACTTCGCACAGACGTGGTCGGAGATCTCCTCGCCCATCATCCGGTAGGTCGTGAACTTCCCGCCGACGATGGAGGTCATCCCCTGCAGGTCGTCGCGCTCGTCGTGATCGAGCAGGAAGTAGTCCCGGGTGATGTCCGTCGGGTCGTCGCTGCCGACGTCCGGGGGCTCGTACAGCGGGCGAACGCCCCAGAACGAGCGGATGGTGCGGGCCTCGTCGAGCATCGGCACGAGCTCTTTGAGGGTGTCGATCATCATGTCGACCTCCCAGCCCTCTTCGGGGTAGTCCTCGGGGTCCTCGACTTCCTCGTCCGTGGTCCCGAGGATAGCGGTCGTCTCGTGTGGAACGACGATGTCGGCGTCGCCCTTGGGGCGACAACGGTTGATGACCGTGTCGACCTGCCGGATGTTCATGATGGTCATCACGCCCTTGGAAGGACGGACGGCGATGTCGACGCCGGCCATGTCGCCGATGCGACCGGCCCACGCGCCCGTCGCGTTGACGACGTAGTCAGCGCGAATCTCCTCGGTTCCGCCCTCTGTGCCGTGGATTCGCTTCCCGGATCCGGAGGCGTGTTCCACTTCGAGGCCGACGACCTGGTCGTCCTCGATGAGGAGGTCCGTCACCTTCGAGTGGGTCTCGATGCGGGCACCGTGTTCCTCCGCGCTCGCTGCGTTCGCGACGACGAGCCTGAAGGGGTCGATGGCGCCGTCGGGAACCGAAATCGCCTTTTCTACGTCCTTCGCGAGGTGCGGTTCCATCGCACGGGCCTCCTCGCCGGAGACGACCTCCGCGGGGATGCCACACTCCTTGCAGCCCTCGAGTTTCTGCTGGAAGTACTCTTCGTCGTCCTCAGGTCGCTTGACGAACAGGCCACCGGTCATCTCGACGCAGTGGCTCGCGATGTCCCGCAGGACGCGGTTCTCCTCGATGCACTCGGTCGCGCTTGCCTGGTCAGAGACAGCGTAGCGGCCCCCGCTGTGCAGGAGCCCGTGCATTCGGCCGGTCGTTCCGTGTGTCAGGTTACCTTGCTCGACAAGGGTAACATCCAGACCCCGCATGGCGAGGTCCCGGGCGATGCCGATACCGGTCGAGCCGCCACCGATGACGGCAATGTGTGGTGTCTGTGCCATCTGTTATATCTCGGCTTTGGCACGCATACACTTTATTTTACCGCTAAACAGGGGTCCGCCAGTAAATTTTATTGGTAATTATGGATGTTACACAGAACTACGATTGTCCCGGCCCTGGACGACAGACGGGCCGAGCGCGCAACCGGGTGCGGACGGTCGCACCACCGACCGCCGCGCAGGAACCGGACCGCTTACACCACCCACGCCAGTAAAGAAGTACGCACAGTGATCTGACGCCCAGGACCACCAGTAAACAGTGGGTAGTGCTGTCGGCCGCCTTTCAGCTGCAACCGAAGACCGCGGTGCCCGGGCACGACTCGCACAGATTGGCGTCGCTATGTTCCGGTGCTCGTCCAGGTGATGTCGCCTCACACGCGAGCGTACGCGCGAACAGGGACATTAGTTATGCCTGAGACGCCCGGTCGGGCGCGACGGGCGTCTCGTTGTTCGTGAGTGACCGACGCGAGGAATCAGACATCCCATTCGAGCCGCGCTGGTAAGTGTCGCCAGCGGTCGCTTTCGAACACCCCGCCGTCAGTCGCGAATCGAGTTAATCACAGCGTACTCCGCAGAGACCCGCCGACGGTACGGTGTCACTCTGCCGTGTCGGGACCGCGGAGAGTCACGACAGCCAGGCCGTGACACCGGGCGCTGTCTCCCGTCGCTCGCGCGCGGGCCGGATCTGACCCACTCGGTGTCGCGTGTTGCCGGCAGCAGAGGTGTTCAATAACACACGCCGAGAGTTGACAAAATATGCACTATTGCGGTCGTCTCTCGAACATATTCACGAAATCTTGACGAACACGGTTTATCATATATTTTACTGGCCCTGTGGTCCTGAGGCGCGCGTGTGGCAATTATGGCCGCAATATATGCCGTTCCAGCGGTATCGACCGCGCCAGAACCTCCACCGGGAGTAGAGAAATAGTTCAATCAGCGTACAAAACCGTGTAATAATCCCAGTTAGGCAACACCAATATTGCCGAATTATGGCTATAGAGGCCTCCCTGTGCGATTTTCGCTATTTTTTACTACCCCTCCGACGGCAGCAGTAATCTTTATAATGATTCACTATATTGTTTACTCTCAAGGCGGGGTCTTGGATAAACAAGGTCCGCCCAACGGAGAACACACACAATGGCAGACACATACGTCGGTGCGATAGACCAGGGGACGACTGGCACCCGCTTTATGGTATTCGACCACAGCGGGCAGGTCGTCGCGAACGCATACGAGAAACACGAGCAGATTTACCCGGAGCCCGGTTGGGTTGAGCACGACCCGATGGAGATCTGGGAGAACACCAAGGACGTCGTGACCACGGGTCTCGACGAAGCCGACCTCGACCCCGAGCAGCTCGAGGCCATCGGCATCACGAACCAGCGTGAAACCACGATCGTGTGGGACAAGGAGACCGGCAAGCCGGTCCACAACGCGCTGGTCTGGCAGGACCGCCGAACGACCGACCGCGTCGAAGAGATCCAGGACGAGGGCAAGGTCGAGTGGATCCGCGAGAAGACGGGTCTGGAATGCGACGCGTACTTCTCTGCGACCAAGACCGAGTGGATTCTCGACAACGCCGAGCCGCTCAAGATGGAGGCCTCCCGCGGCGAGGACGTTCGCAAGCGAGCCGAGCAGGGCGAACTCCTCATGGGGACCATCGACACGTGGGTCATCTACAACCTCACCGGCAACCACATCACGGACGTCTCGAACGCCTCGCGGACGATGCTGTACAACATCCGCGACCTCGAGTGGGACGACGAGCTCCTCGAAGAGTTCAACGTGCCCAAGTCCATGGTTCCGGAAGTCCGCCCGTCCTCGGACGAGAACACCTACGGCAGCACGGACGCCGACGGCTTCCTCGGCGCCGAAGTGCCCGTCGCAGGCGCGCTGGGCGACCAGCAGGCCGCGCTGTTCGGCCAGACCTGTTTCGACGAGGGTGACGCGAAGAACACCTACGGCACCGGTTCGTTCTACCTGATGAACACCGGTACCGACGCCGTCTCCTCCGACCACGGTCTGCTGACCACCATCGGCTTCCAGATGTCCGGTGAGCCGGTCCAGTACGCCCTCGAGGGCGCCATCTTCATCACCGGCGCCGCTATCGAGTGGCTCGAGGACGTCGACCTGATCAACAACGCCGCCCAGACCGCCGAACTCGCTCGCTCCGTGGACTCCACGGACGGCGTCTACATGGTCCCGGCCTTCACCGGCCTGGGTGCTCCCCACTGGGACGGCCGCGCTCGAGGTACCATCGTCGGTATGACGCGTGGTACCCGCAAAGAGCACATCGTACGTGCCACCCTCGAGTCCATCGCGTACCAGACCCGCGACGTCGCGGAAGCGATGGAGCAGGACTCCGGCGTCGACACCACGACCCTGCGTGTCGACGGTGGTGCGGTCAAGAACAACTTCCTCTGCCAGCTCCAGTCCGACATCATCCAGACGGACATCGCCCGTCCGGAAGTCGACGAGACCACGGCGCTCGGTTCGGCTTACGCGGCCGGCCTCGCCGTTGGCTACTGGGACACGGTCGACGAGCTGCGAGACAACTGGCAGATCGACCGCGAGTTCAGCCCCGAGAAGGACGCTGACGAGGTCGACAAGCTCTACAGCCGCTGGGACGACGCCGTCGAAAAGTCCCTCGACTGGGCACAGGAGGAGTAACGTATGGATCCAGTCGCACTCCAGATCCTGACCAACTTCGAGACCGGAACCGACCTCGTGTTCTGGCTGATCGCCGCGTTCGCGGGTGGCTGCTTCGGTGCGGCCATCGGCGCACTGCCGGCGTTCTGTTTCACCGGCTTTGCGGTCATCGCCGGCGAGGCGGCGAATCTCCTCAGCGTCGGTGCGGGTGAAAGCGTCAGCCTCGGTGCAAGCATCACTGGCAGCGTCGGCTTCGGTCCGGTCTTCGGTCCGCACGTCGCCTTCGCTGGCGGTGCGGCCGCAGCCGCCTACGCTGCGAAGAAAGACGGCGCAATGCCGCCCCAGGAAGACGGTGGCTACCACCCCGGTAAGGACATCGCCTACGCGCTCGGTACGCGCCCGGACGTCCTCGCTGTCGGTGGTATCTTCGGCGTCTTCGGGACGCTCAGCCGCTGGTCGCTGGTCTCGTTCGTGCCGGTCGGCTTCGACCAGATTGCGTTCACGGTGTTCATCTCCGCGCTGATCCACCGCGTGGTCTTTGGCTACTCGCTGTTCGGTTCGCCCGGCGGCAGCGGCTACTTCGACATGACGCCGTTCGAGAACGGCGAAGAAGTCGCCGCCGACGGTGGCAGCGAAGTCATGCGCCCGGCCGTCGAGCCGTGGCTCCCCCACCAGTACAAGTGGGCGAACGTCGCCATGATCGGCCTGGTCGCTGGGCTGCTCGGTGGCTACCTCGTCATCCAGACCAACAGCATGTTCCTCGGGTTCGGTATCTCCGCGGCGTCCCTGACGTTCCTCAACCTGGGCGTCGAGAAGATCCCGGTCACCCACCACATGACCCTGCCCGGCAGCGCCGGTGCAGCGGCGTTCGTGGCTGACCCGAGCGGTTCGGGTGCCATTATCGCCATCATCCTGGGCGGCGTCTTCGGCGTCCTGGGTGCGCTGCTCGGTGAGGCCGGCCAGCGTGTGTTCTACGCGCACGGTGACACGCACGTCGACCCGCCTGCGTTCGCTATCTTCGGCTGCACGCTGCTGATCGGTGTGCTGTCGCTCGCCGGTGTGACCGCGCGAGGGCTGTTCGCCGCCTTCTAAACGGTCCGACCGACGTCGGATTTTCATTTTTGTACGAACACTCGTAGTCCAATACCCAATGGATATAGAAGCCAGAATCAAGCGACGGCAGCGACACGACGGTGAGCCACGCTTGGTTCAGGACTACGAGACACTGTCGCCGGTGACCCATATCGACGAACCGGCAGACAGGGGTCCGCTGCTCGAGCGGTTGCTCGATCACCTGGACCCGGTTTTCGACGGGAAGTTACCCGCAAACGCGTATCTGTACGGCCCGAACGGGGTCGGAAAGAGCGCCGTCGTTACGGCGCTGTTCACCCATCTGAACCGGCTCCCGACCGAGACGCGGACGGTCATCCACACGACGACACGAGCACAGGCGATGACCTCGCCGTCGTTCGTCTATCTGGACACCAGACAGAGCGCGAGCGAGTTCGCGTTCTACCACGCAGTGCTCGACGCCCTCGTCGAGGAGACCGTCCCGGAACACGGGATCGGCACGGAGACGCTGCGAGCGCGACTCCACGAGGAGTTGGACGGATCACGGGCCGGCGTCGTCGTCGCGGTCGACCACATCGGCGAGCCGCGAAGCGCCTCCGAAAGCGACCTCGTCGACCTGTTCGCCGGACTCCCGAGCAACGTGAGCTGGTTGGCGATAGGTCGGAAGCGACCGGCCGAGACCGAACTCTCCGAATACACTGCCGAGTCCATCCGCGTCGACCCGTACAAACAGCAGATGCTCGTCGACGTGTTGATGACGCGGGCGTCTATCGGCCTCGCACAGCAGGCTATCGACCACGGCCTCGCGAACCAGATCGCCGCGTGGGCGAACGGGAACGCACACGACGCGCTGGCCGCACTGTTTATCGCGACCCATCACGCCGAGCAAGCTGGTCAGTCGTCGCTGACCAGGGCGGACGTCGAGGCGGCCATCGAAGAGATTCCGATCCCCTGTGTCTCGCTGGGTATCGTCCTTGCGTTACCCGCGAACAGACAGGCGGTGCTGCGGGAACTCGTCGACTTAGACGAGGAGGAGCGCTCCTCTGTCACGGCGACCACCGCGGCTATCGGGGGCTCCGAGAGCGTGGACCTCTCACCCGGCACAGTCAAGCGGTTTCTGTACGAGATGGCAGAAGCGGGGGTCGTCGAACGCGTGCAGGCAGCGACTCAGGGTGGGCAGGGGCGACCACCGAGCCGTGTCGAGCCGCGGTTCCCGCCGACGGTGTTTCGACGACTCTACGACCTCGGTTAACGGGCTGCCGACGAGTCGCCGGTCCCGCCGGTCAGCGCCGAGGCCAGCGCACCGCGAACTACGACGTCGTCACCATGTGTCGTCAGCTGCAGATCGGGGATATTCGCCATCACCATGTTGTCGAGTCGCTCCCGGATAGGGTCCATAATCTGGCCTGGATTGTTGATGGCGACGGCGCCCCCGATAGAGATGACCAGCGGGGCGAAGGCATGGACCATATTGGCGACGCCGATCGCGTTCCAGTGTGATATCTGGTCGAGTACGTGGGTCGCGAACTCGTCCTCGCCGGCGTACGCGAAGACGTCTGCTGCGGTGAACTCCTCGGTATCGATCGGAAGGGCAGTGTCGACG